>Ga0224510_10002753_pt1 | contig 10330 bp, 8 predicted proteins | sample SF_May12_sed_USG_FD_170161 | JGI IMG/M metagenome (GOLD analysis project Ga0224510, IMG submission 170161) | Sediment microbial communities from San Francisco Bay, California, United States - SF_May12_sed_USGS_4_1 | ecosystem: Environmental > Aquatic > Marine > Sediment | place: USA: California... | reverse complement strand
AGCGGGACCCCACGATCGGAGAGGTCGGATTTATTGTATTGCATGATCAAAGGGATATCCGCCAGGTTCCTTTTTTGTTCTTCGAGGTTGCTCCGGAGTTGTTCCATGGACTTTTTGTTGTCTTTGCGACAGCCGGATCTGGAGTCTGCCACGAAGACGATACCGTCTACACCATTGAGTACCAGTTTTCTCGTCACGTCGTAGCGCACATGCCCCGGTATAGTATAGAGAAGGGTTCGTATGCTATAGCCGTCATCCGTTTTCATGTCTATCGGTAAAAAGTCAAAAAATAGTGTATGACCTTCTTTGGTTTTCAAACTGATGATATCGGATTGAGAATCACCATGGTAGGTCTTGCCCACATATTTGATGCTGGAGGTTTTTCCGGAGTCTCCGGGACCGTAATAAACTATTTTAAGCTGAATCGTTTTGTTGTGAATCGTTATTATGCTCAACGGGTTACCTACTTATACTTTATCAAGCACGTCCTTTCATTACATCCTGTTCTCGATTCCTTTCGTAAGATGTTGAGCAGTTGCTGGACATATCAATGTTTTCCATCCCTTGTTTAGGGGAGCAATGCGCTGCTTTCGGCATCTTCTTTATCAAATTTGCGAAAATGAAAGATGTAATGATCTGACCGATTACGCCTAACTTGCCCTGAGCCGGATAGCGGAGAACCAATTTCCAAACGAGGGTTTTCGATATTCCGGTACCTGATCGGAAGGAGTGCTTGATCCATTTAGATTTGTCGGTCATGAAGTGATGTGTTTTTTTAAAAACGGCTGTCTCCCAGATTTTTTCGCAATGCTCTGGAAGGTACCCCAGTTTTTTATAGACCACAATAAACTTTTTCAATTAGCGTCGAAGGTGATTGTTGTTTAGTGTCAAATGGTTGTGGCGGTGAAGGACAGTAGTTGATAGTAATTACTATTGATTTATTTATGGGAAAAAGTGCGAAACTAGCGGCGATATGCATATCGCTGCATCCTGGAGTTTTTCTTGAGCAATGAGATGTAAAATCCATTAACTTTTCCAATAAGATCCAATGTTTCGCTATAATTGGGCGGAGTATTGTTGACTATGGAGTTCTCTCCAGCGTTCCAGGCAGATACGACCAGATCCAGTTTACCGTCGAATGAATGATTATATTTGGCAATAAGATAGCATGCGAGAAGAATATTGATGGCCGGATCGTAGAGGTCGTCTGGCTTTAGTTTGCGGAGTTTGTGAACGGAAGCGAATTGGAATTCAATGTTTAATTCCAAAATTTCATGGGCGGCTTGCTTGCCGGTTGCATAAATGATTTGGGTGAGTCCCCGGGCATCTTTTTGGGAGCGAGCCTGCGGAATTCCAGCGGATTCCGCAAGAATTAAGGCGCGCAAAAAATCAGGGTTTACCTTGTGTTTTGGTGCAAAAAAATCAAATTCACAAAAATAATCGATCAGATAATCATAGTCGGTCAGCCTATTTTCCTGAACGGCTGAGATTTCAACCCCGGAATATTTTTTTAGGTAATGTTTCACACCTTTGCCGTCGTAGGCTTCGCCACGTGCAAAACCGGTTGTTAACAACAGGCTGCATGTCAATACGGAGAGAATTACTTTTTTAGTCGCTATTTGGAAATGCTGGTCCATTCGCTTCGATCGGCCTCCAGTTCAAAGAATTTTTTACATACCTCATAAAGGTACCAAGCGTCGTTGCAACCGACCATTTCTCGAATCGAGTGCATGGCTAGGGAGGGTACTCCAACATCAACGGTTTTTATACCGCTGTTAGCGGAAATCAATGGACCTACCGTGGAGCCGCATCCCATGTCGCTTCGCATTACGAAATGTTGCACAGGCACTCCCGCATGCTTACACAGAAAGCGAAAAAAAGAGGCTGTGAGGCTGTTGGTGGCATATCGTTGATCCGCATTGAGTTTGATGGCGGGGCCATTATTGAGTAACGGTGCATGAGCATGATCATACTTGTCAGGGTAGTTGGGGTGAAGAGCATGGGCATTGTCGGCGGATATCAGAAAGGATTTCGCCGTGCAGCACAGTCGCTGTTCAGAATTTGGGAGCAGTCGTTCCATGGTGTCGCGAAAAAACGAGCCTCGAGCCCCCGAAGTAGAGGTGCTCCCGACTTCCTCATGGTCACTGAGAATAATCATCCCGTTACCCTGACCGGTTCCGTGACAGAGAGCAAGAGTAGCCGTGTAGCACGAGATCAGGTTGTCCAATCTGGCTCCGGTGATGAATTCTTGTGATATCCCGCTAAGGCAAGCAGATTGAACATCGTAAAAAAAGAGTTCATGATCAATGATGTTATCACTATGAACCGTATCGTATTCTTTCTTTAATTGTTCCAGTAAAAGGATGGAGAAGTCTGGGGCATCGTCGCCAGGTGATTGCATCAAAAGAGGGGCGAGTTCGGTCTCTTTATTGATTTCGTTTGGTTTTGCGGTTGAGTTTTTGGCCAGATGGATGGCTAGGCTCGGTATCACGGCAACTGGACGTTGAAAATCAATGAGTTTTAAGTGCAATGTGCCGTTATTTTCCAGGTAGGTAACCCGCCCGGCAATGGAGAGGTTGCGGTCGAACCAACCGTTGAGGATCGGGCTGCCATAGACTTCAACGCCAACTTTGACACACCCATGATTTTTGCGGAGCGGTGACGGTTTGATTTTTAGTCCGGGACTATCGGTATGAGCTCCAACGATGCGAAAACCTGAAGCTGCGGGTTCATTTTCCGCTAGGGTGAAAGCGATGAGAGAAGAGTCGTTTCGAGTGATAAAGTACTTGCCGGGAGCTTTGATGTTCCAGGGTTCGGTTTCGGAGAGCCGAATGAATGCATTGGCCTCCAGATGTTTTCGTGCCGAGGCAATGGCGTGAAAGGAGGTCGGGGAGCTATTGATAAAGCTGATTAGGCCGGTAATAAAGTCTGACTGCTGCATTATACTTGAGGTTCCGGATCAACTGTTTGGCTGAAAAAATAGATATGTCAGCGAAGATTGAAATCGTTATGAAAAAACTCAACCTTTTCCGTTTTTATAAAGAGGTCGGGGAAAAAAGAGGGGGAGACGGAGCGCGGCCTTGATGAGTGATTGTCTTCCGGATCATGTGGTTTCCTAAGGGCGATGGTTTCAAAAAGGAGGGCTTTTGCCGCTATTGTGCTTTCGACGGATAAAAGTTCGATCAGAGCCTGGGTTGTCTTGTTTAATGTATCCATATTAATGATAAAATTTGGCACATTGGTTCCGAAAACAGTTTAATCTTCCCCCAGTATATGACATATTGGCGGGAAAACCAAATTGTAATTTCAAATCTTATTTTCATTGTTGCGTAATAATGGTCTTTAGCTGTGTTTATGTACATAGATATTCTTTGCAAGAAATAATTATGAGAAATTCGGATGCGTCCTGTTTGTTTTGTTTCGTTGCGATCGGCATCAGTTGTTTAAGCAATATTGTTTCGACTGGAATATTCATCGCAGTAACAGGCTATGCCTGTGCTGGCGATCTGCCGGATAAGCGTTATGTTTTCATATCGGAGAGGTTCTCGAGCTATTGTTATCTGTAAATACTCGGCGATGGTATAATTGAAATCACAGTTGAGTAGGTGGATATGAAAATTTTCCCACCGTATCGATAAGGCATGTCTTGATGCCGTGGTTTTGTCCTGATCGTCGATTTTTGTTTGTTGAAGAAATATTAAAAGGGAGCGAATCGTATATGAAAGCTGCGGAGTTGTTTGTCAAGTGTCTCGAGAATGAAGGTGTGGAGTATATTTTTGGGGTACCCGGAGAAGAAAACGTAGAAGTTATGCTTGCTCTGGAGAATTCTCCCATCCGTTTCATACTCTGTCGCCATGAGCAGGGTGCGGCTTTTATGGCTGACGTATACGGGAGGCTCACCGGGAGGCCGGGTGTTTGTCTCGGGACACTGGGACCAGGGGCGACCAACTTGGTCACCGGGGTGGCGGATGCCAATATGGATCGTTCACCTTTGGTTGTGCTCACCGGGCAGGCCGACAGCACCAGGCAGCATAAGGAAAGCCACCAGAGCATGGATGTCGTGGCTATGTTTCGACCGCTGACCAAGTGGGCTCAGCCTATTTTGCATACCCGAAATATTCCGGAAGTGGTGAGAAAGGCCTTTAAAATCGCGGTGCAGGAGAAGCCAGGTGCTTGTCATATAGAGTTGGCCAATGATATCGCTTCTTATGAGACTCAAAATGAGCCGGTGCCGGTTCATCGGGTTCGCAGGCCGGTTCCCGATGATCAGGTGGTCGATAGGGCTCTGGATTTGTTTGGCAAGGCGAGAAAACCGATTATATTGGCGGGAAATGGGGCGGTGCGTACCAGTGCGTCCAAACAGTTACGGCGTTTCGTGGAGAAAACCAAGATCGGTGTTGTGTCCACCTTTATGGGTAAGGGCGCGGTCTCCCGTCACAGTGAACAGTGTCTTTTCACCATTGGTTTGCAGGCCAAAGATCTGACCTGGGAGGCTTTGGACGACGCGGATCTGGTCATCACCTTGGGCTATGATCTGGTGGAATATCCACCAATGATTTGGAACAAGTGCTATTGTCATAAAAATGATCGCAAGATTGTCCATATCGATTTTTTGCCGGCCGAGGTGGATGATCATTATCGGGTGGATGTGGAGATTGTGGGTGATCTGGCTCATACTTTGTGGATGCTGAATCAGAAAATGGCTGGTGAGAGCGTGTCGTTTGATTTGAAGTATCAAGGGGAGATTCGCCACCGTTTGCTCCTCGATTTCATGGAGGCCAAGGATGATAAAACCCGTGGATTGATTCGGCCGCAAAAAGTTTTATGGGATGTGCGAGAGGTCATGGGGCCTGAGGATATTTTGCTCAGCGATGTGGGCGCTCATAAGATGTGGATTGCTCGCTATTACCATTGTGATGAACCAAATACCTGTCTGATTTCTAACGGTTTTTGCTCTATGGGCTTCGCCCTTCCCGGAGCAGTGGGGGCCAAGATCGTTTATCCGGGGCGGAAGATTTTAGCCATTTGCGGGGACGGAGGTTTTTTGATGAACCTTCAAGAGCTGGAAACGGCACGGAGAATGGGGGGGAATATCGTGATAATGGTTTGGGAGGATAACGAGTATGGGCTGATTAAATGGAAACAACAAAATCAGTTCGGTCGGCACACGGATCTACGCTTCAACAATCCCGATTTCGTCAAGCTCGCCGAGTCGTTTGATTGTGTGGGGATGCGAGTGGAAAACAGTGTGGATTTGAAACCGGCCCTGGAGAAGGCGTTTGAAATCGATCGTCCTGTGGTTCTCGCCGTTCCCATCGATTATCGTGAAAACCTTAAGCTTTCAGATAGGTTGGGGACTATTCAATGTAATTTATAACTTCTTGGGAGTGCTGCTGGAATAAGTAATCTGCTCGGATTGATAGCAATGTTAGGAGATAATGGTGAAAAAAAATGGGGGTGGCAAGCCACCCCCGGACGAGAAAAAGAGTAGAGAAGAGAGCAAGTTTGAGAAGGAAGCTAATACGAGAATTTTTTGGGGTGCCTTCCTTGAGCTGGAGCGAGTTGGAAAAATAAATTAATGCTCCATTCTTCATATTAATAATTTGTTTATGGGTGGTTGTCAATTATTATTTTTATTTTGGTCCCAGAAAAGAGTATTGATATGTTTTAATGTTTAATAATAACCTGTTAGCAGGTTAAGTGTTGGGGAGAGTAGGGTGATAATCTGTCTATTTCGCAATATTTCTAAAAATTGAGAGGATGGCGAAGGTGTACTGGTTTCTCGGAGGTTGACGTGAGGAGTTAATATTAAAATTATATATTGTTTAATTGAGATGTTAAGTTTTTTTATCAGGATTGGGTTCATGTTTTGCAAGCTAAAGGGTGGGTCGATGATGACTCTTCGAAGTTATTTCAATGTCCAATTCGATAACGACATGGGGCCAGAGGAATGGAAAAAATTACCGGACTATTTTTAGTACTATGGCTGACACCGTTAGTGGTGAACAGCTACTTGTTAAAGGATCAAGGTCTGTTTACCAATTTTATGGTTCTATTTCTCACTGTACTCTTTTCGTGGGCGGTAACCACGATTATTGCGTGTTGGAAATTTATGGAGTCCCCTGTTTTCGGAATAGGTGGGGATGGTATTGATCTACAATTTCTTTACCTGGAACAGTCACGGGATTATGTATTTTTTAGTGATGCCAAGGCATTTCCAATGGTAATCGATCTTCCCTTGGACGGTATAGTGTCACAGGAGAGTGGGTTGAGTAACCGACTGTAAAAACAGGTATAATTACATAGTTTTTTTCCGTTGCCTGCTATGATTGTTTTACGATGAAAATTGTTGAAAGTGTGGATGGGGTGGCGGAGGGGGAACCCGGCGCTTTTAATTTAGTGGTGATTTTGGAATGAAAAAGTTGATCGTTTTTTTGTCGGTAATGGTGGGCTTGCTGGTTCCGAATTCTTCTCAAGCCTATTTTTTTTGGAAAAAATGTATCGTCCACGATGATACATTTTACCATCGAATTATTGACGCTGATAATTTGGAGCTCGCCAATAGCGAGCAACGTGCTATTGCCAGTGTGCAATGCGTTGGTACTCTTCGTAGGCATAGCTTTTCTGAAAGCGATGATGGCTTGGATCTCCTTTCCGATCAAGATATCTTTATCCCGGATTATAAAAAAAAGATATGTCAGGGAGATAATATCTACATCCGGGGTGGGGAGTGCTATATTCTTTTTCTCAAGAAAGATGATTGAAATATTGCTAACCGTTCACCGGAACCACTTATTCGCATTGGTAAGCTATAAAAGACCAGAAGCACTTGCATGAATGCAACAGCGGTAAGAGTGCACGTGACCAAGATGACTATATAATTTTTTAAAAGTTCTGAGTGTACCGATACTTGTTTTAAGAAGATATCCGTTATCCTCTCCTCGCTCCAGCCTTTTTTGTACAAATCGTCTTAAATCATAACCGGTAGGATTTTGGAAAATTCGCAAACCGATTTTCGAGTACTGGGCTCTCACTATTCCGGCAACCATTATGTAGCACTTCTAAACTGTGTCAATGCGCTATATGTTGCGCTATTTTCTTGTTTTGGAATAGTGTCAGCCAAGTACCGTATTCTTTATGGAGCGGAAGAGTAGAGTAGGTCGTTAAAAAAAGAACTTACTTTGGCGACTGTAGAATTAACTGTATTCCAAGTTGTTACGTGGGATAGATGTCCTTTGTATACTTTTTTAGGGGAGCACTTTTTTTTAGATATTATATTTCAGCTCTGTCTGGTAATTATATAGGTTTGGTGTCCAACAGGTTCGTTTTGGTGATTTTTAGAAGATAATGGTCGTAGAAACAATAAATAATTCCATCCGGATTGTCTTTTTAGGGGTCTTTTTTCTTGAGGCAACGGTTACATACGCGGCTATGCGCTTGTTACCTCTCCTTGCAGGCGATTAAGAATTCCGCGTGATTTTTGTTTGGGTATTTATTTTTTGAGATCTTAAAAAAGAATAGCACAATGAGGATATATGTCAAAAACAGATGGGTTGAACTCTTTTGAAACATTTCTACAAAATATAAAGACCGCCCCCAGTCTCAATGCGCTCAATACACGTATCCGTAATCAATTGCTAGATGTTTTTTGGGTGGAAATGGCAACTATCTATCTGGTCGATCATTCAAGTAATCTTTTGGTTTCATGGGTTTTGTTGCCGGGAGAGTCGCTTCGCAACATATGCACTCCCATTACCAAATCGTCTATTTCCGGCTGTGTCGCAAGCACCGGAAAACGGTTGCTGATAAGAGATGTTTACGATTTCATGGAGCTTTCGTCGATTGATCCGGAGTTGAAGTTTGACTCTTCCTGGGACCGCAAGACCGGAAATCGTACCAGGCAGATTCTCACTGTGCCGATTATTATGGGACAAAAGGTCGTCGGCGTAATCCAACTTATTAATAAGCGTCATAACGGGAATTTTATCGATACCGATGAGCAGAACAGTGAGCAATTGGCAGCTGAGGTTGGTCAGATTATCGCCAAGATTCAAAAGAGTAAAGCAGCTAAAAAACCAAGCAAATATGACAAGGTAATCGAAAAAAGATTGCTGGGTATTGAGGAGTTTAAAAAAGCTATTGCTCTTGCTAAACAACACAAAAGGGATCTGGAAAGTATATTGTTGGAAAATTTTTCCATCGACAAAGAGCAACTCGGAAGTTGCATAGCCGAGTTTTATAACACTAATTTTGTCGATCTGGCCACCACGGATTATGACCCCAGTGCCGCCCTTAAGGGGATGAATCTTGAAATTTTTCGAGACGTTCGTCTGCTTCCCCTGAGCATTGAGGAGAATAAAGTCGTGCTCGCCTCCGATAATCCCGTTGAACAGGCAAAGGTTCCGGAAGTTTTAAAAATGTTTGGAGCAGGTCAAGCCGAGGTGCTTTTTGCATTCGGCTTTGATTTCGACGTTTACCTTGAAAGATTGAGTAGCCGGTGTCTTGAGAGGGAACGAGCTGAAAATCTTGCAAAAATTGCTGACACGGTAACCGAGAATAAAGAGTCAGGAGTGGAAGCGGAATCCGGCATCAATAGCAAATCTAATGTCACGCTGGTTGCGAAAATTATAGAAGAAGCTTGCAAGCATAACGCAACCGATATCCACATAGAACCCTATGGGACTCAAAAAGATGCCGAGGTGCGGTTCAGGATGAATGGGACATGTAAAAAAGTGCTAGCTATTCCCATGGAATATGTCCTGCCTGTTATCGGGCGTTTTAAAATGTTAGCCGGTTTGGATCTCGATCAGCATCGTAAGGTTCAGAATGGTACAATCAAATTTCTCACCAGTGAAGGAAAAGATATCGGCTTGCGAGTGGCGACGATTCCCACCTCCGACGGTAATGAGGATCTGGTCGTCAAGGTTTTGATCGACCGGGTGACGGCACCTGTACCGCTGCAAAAGATAATGCCTGACAATATTTTTACGCCGTTTAAGGAGTGCCTCGAAAAAGCGCATGGAATGGTGCTCGTGGTGGGGCCCGCTGATTCCGGGGTTAACACTACCTTGCATCTGGCCCTTGGCTGCATTAATACGCCGGAGAAGAAAATTTGGACGGTGGAAAATAAAATAGACATTAACCAGTATCGTATTCGCCAGGTGCAAGTGGATCCCGAATCAGGTTTAACGGTTGCCTCGGCATTGCGAGTCGTATTGGATGCCGACCCAGATGTTATAATGGTGGGAGAAATGGAGGAAGCCAATACCATCAAGTTGGGACTGGAAGCCTCCCTATCCGACCACTTGGTGTTGGGTGCGATGCATGCCGATTCCGTTGAACAGGCCATCAAGAATCTATTTGCCAAGGGATTGGGCTTTAATAGTATCGCGGAGTCACTCCGGGCGATCTTGGCGCAACGTCTTCTTCGGACCTTATGCCCCCGATGCAAGGAAGCGTATACTCCGGAAAAAAGCGATTTTGATCATCTAGTTGAGATGTATGGGATATTTTTCTTTGACCATCTGTACACCACCTACTCCGAAAATCTTACTTTTTATCATCCCAGGGGATGTGAGGAGTGTAATGGTACGGGATACAAGGGAAAGGTAGGTGTCTTTGAGCTGCTTCTCGCCAGCCGCGCGGTAAAAAACCAGATTGCCGAGCGGGCTCCGGCCGATATGGTCGTACAGGAAGCGATCAATGAAGGAATGACCACATTGATCCAAGAAGGTATTAAATTGATTTTTTCCGGAACGGTTGATTATAAACAGGCCGTTACGGTTTGTGGTGATTAGTTCTCCTTACAGAGGGTCTGATTTACTGGGCGATATTTTGTCCTTTTTGGCAATAAGCTTTTCCTTGGATCGGAGATAGGCAGTGATGGAGAATTCCCCGATGATCCAATAAAGAACGCTTGATATGGCCCAAGTGATGGCGAATTTACCGAGAGCTATCGTCTCTAAATTCAAATAGGCGATGGTTAGCATCCCACCTACCATGATGAGGTAGAGCACTACGGAGAAGATAACCAAAGACCAGCTATTTTTTTCATAAACCAGAGCGCCGTTGCAATGTTCACACCTGATGAGGTTGGGCAGCGGCGCCTTGATGATCGACCAGACGCCGACTTCCTTGGCGCATATTGGACATGTTGTGCCCGGTTTGCTCATTATATTCCTCCCGATTTTTTTCTTATAATTATTCCAATATATCTCGTATCTTTTTTTTGTTAAACAGTTTTTTTCTCAAGGTCCGTCTGGGTGGCATTGTTTTGGCCTCACTCTGGGATGAGCTCTTTTGGTTTTTCTTGGAATCTTTTTTTTTTTTA
>Ga0224510_10002751_pt1 | contig 10335 bp, 7 predicted proteins | sample SF_May12_sed_USG_FD_170161 | JGI IMG/M metagenome (GOLD analysis project Ga0224510, IMG submission 170161) | Sediment microbial communities from San Francisco Bay, California, United States - SF_May12_sed_USGS_4_1 | ecosystem: Environmental > Aquatic > Marine > Sediment | place: USA: California... | reverse complement strand
CGGTCACCTCGACCGGGCTGCCGATATTGGAGTAGCTGGCCAGCGTGTCGACACCCGAGGCCGAGACCGTCACCACACCGGGCAGCTCAGACGGCGCCACCTTGCAGTTGTTGCGGACCCGGCGGGTCTCGCTGCTGTCCGGCGGCCAGTCGGGGCTGGTCTCGTCGACGGTGGGGTGCCCGAGATCCTGGACCTCATTGCCTGCGGCGGCCACGACCACCACGCCCCGGCTCTGAGCGTAGCGGGCGGCGTCCGCCAGGTCCTTGAGGATGGCCCGCTGACCGGCCTCGTTGGCACAGATGTAGAGATACGGGTCGGCGAACAGGCTCAGGTTCACCACGTCGAGCCGCAGGTCACCGGCGTAGCGGAGGGCGGCGGCCACCGAGTCGGCGAAGCAGAAGCCGGCGATGGTGCAGGCCTTGAGGGCCACGATCGTGGCGTCGGGGGCCACGCCCGTGATGCCGATGCCGTTGCGGCGGGCGGCGATGGTGGTGGCCACGTGGGTGCCGTGACCCTGGAGATCCTGGACCGCCCCCTTGTTCGAGCAGTCGCCCCCGGCCACCTCGCTGGGATCGGCGGTGGGGGTGGTGGCGAAGATGAACGAGCACGACGCCGCCACGTCGATCCCGCCGGCCAGGTCGGGATGGGTGAGGTCGACGCCGCCGTCGATCACGCCGACCCGCACGCCGGCTCCGGTGGCCCGGGGCCAGGCCGCCCGGGCGTTGATCACGGCCATGTCCCACTGGCAGGGGGACAGCTGGTCGGGCCCGGCCGGGACGCCGGGGTAGCTGGTTGTGCAGCGGGCGGCCGCATCGGCCCCGCTGATCACGGCTTCGGTGGTGGCTCCGGCCGGTGCCACCACCGTCAGCAGGGCCAGGATGGCGGTCGACGCCGCCGTCAACAGCTTTCGCATGTGCGTCTCCTCTGGTGCCGCCCGCACGGCGTCGTCGCCGAACCGTCACTCAAGCACCAGGTGGGGGGGCGGCGCAACCGCTACGGAAGCGGTTGCTTTCCCGGCCCGTGCGCTCGCCACAATGGCAGCCATGATCCTGGTTGATGTCGAGCGGGTCACGATGACCCGCCCCGAGCGCGACTTGTTCCGCGATGTGTCGCTCACCGTGTCGAGCGGCGACCGGATCGGGGTGGTCGGCGTCAACGGCACCGGCAAATCGACCCTGTTACGGGTTATGACGGGCGCCGAGCCGCCCGAGTCGGGCACGGTCCGCCCCGGCCGCGGGGTGCGGGTCGCCGTGCTCGACCAGGCCCCGCACCTGCCCCCAGGTACCGTGCGTCAGGCCGTTGGCGAAGGCTGGCGAGGTGAGGCGGCGCTCGACCGCCTCGGCTTGGGCCAGTTGCTCGACGCCGACGTGGCCGGCCTGTCAGGCGGCGAGGCCAAGCGGGTGGCCCTGGCTCGCACCCTGATGGCCGACACCGATCTGCTGGTGCTCGACGAGCCCACCAACCATCTCGACATGGGTGCCATCCGCTGGCTTGAAGACGAGCTGGCCGGCTTCCGGGGCGGGCTGCTGATGGTGACCCACGACCGCCACGTGCTGGACCGGGTGACCACCCGGGTTCTGGAGCTCGATCGCGGGCGGGCCTATGTGCACGAGGGCGGTTACGACGCCTATCTCCAGGGTCGGGCCGACCGGGCCGAGCAGGCAGCCTCCGATGAGGCCAGCCGCCTGATCTTGGCCCGCCAGGAGCTGGCCTGGCTGCGGCGGGGCGCCCCGGCCCGAACGTCCAAGCCCAAGGCCCACATCGAGCGGGCCCTGGCCGTGGTCAACGCCCCCACCGAGGCCCCCACCGTGCGCAACGGGGCCCTGGCCCTGCACCAGGGCACCCCCCGACTGGGCGACAAGGTGATCGAGCTGCACGGGGTGGGCCAGCGGGTGGGGGAGGAGGGGCGGGTGCTGTTCCGCCACGTTGACTACCTGCTCGACCGGCGGGAGCGGCTGGGGATCGTGGGCCTCAACGGGGCCGGCAAGTCCACCCTGCTCGACCTGCTCGCCGGGCAGCGCCAGCCCGACGAGGGCCGGGTTGTCACCGGGCCCACCGTCCGGCTCGGCTACTACGACCAGACCGGCCGGGAGCTCGATCCGGCCCAGCGGGTGTTCGAGTTGTTCTCCGACGGCTCCAAGGATCTGTCGTGGCAGGTGAAGGCCCTGCTCGAGTCGTTCTGGTTCGACGCCGACGTGCAGCGATCACCCATCGGGCTGCTGTCGGGCGGGGAGCGGCGCCGGCTCCAGCTGGTGGCCATGCTGGCGGCCCAGCCCAACGTGATCCTGCTCGACGAGCCCACCAACGACCTCGACCTCGACACCCTGCGGGCCCTGGAGGACTTCCTCGACGAGTGGCCGGGGGCACTGGTCGTGGTGAGCCACGACCGGGCCTTCCTGGAACGTACGGTGGCTGACGTGCTGGTGCTCGACGGCCACGGCACCGCCAGCCGCTACCGGGGCGGGTTCGCCGCCTGGGAGGCCGACCAGCACCTGCGGGCCGGTCGGCGGGCGGCCTCGGCCACCTCGGCCGGCGCATTGGCACCGACGAAGCCGGCGGCGCCTTCCAACGTAGCGGCGTCCTCCAAGACGGGTGCCGCCGGCACCCGGCCCGAACGGCCCCGGGGCCGGTCGATGTCCACATTGCGCCACCAGCTCAAGACGGTGGAGAAGGACATGGCCAAGGCGGAAGAGGTCCGGGACCGGTTGCAGGCGGAGCTGGCGGGGGCCGGATCCGACCATGAGGCCCTGGCCCGTGTGGGGAACGACCTCGCCACCGCCCAGTCGGCCCTCGACACCCTGGAGGAGCGGTGGCTGGATCTCAGCGCCGAGCTGGAGGGCGAGGGCAACCCCTGAGCCGCTGCCCCTGATCTACTCCGATACCTGGAACGTGGCGGCCCGGTCGGTGCCGGCCCCTTCGAGGTGATCGACCAGGAAGGCGATCGAATGGTGCAGCTCCTCCACGGGCACGTTGGGGTGGAGGCCGGGGTTGGCATGGAGGCGCTTGTCGTCGGACGCCAGGGCGTCGAACAGGGCCAGGCACTGCTCCCGGTTGAACAGCTCGTCCTCCAGCTGCATCAGGAACAGGACAGGGCAGGCGATGGCGGCGGCCGCCGCCTCCACCCGGGGGATGTAGTGGTCGGGCCCCACGATCCCCATGAGGCCGAGCACGGCGGCCTCGATCCGGCGCTCGGTCCCCACCAGCGGGGCCCCGTAGATCGTGCCCATCGACAGACCCCAGTAGCCCACCGGCCCACTGCCCACGTCGGGCTGGGACTGGGCCCAGTCCAGCGCCGCGGCCCAGTCGGCGAGCATGTCCTCCACTGTCCCCGACCGCTTCCATTCGGGCCAGAACGACTCCCGGCCCCCGGGCGGCACCATGCGGCGGCCGTGCACCGGGCCGTCGATCGACAGGGCGAACCAGCCGTGCTCGGTGACCAGCCGGGTGGCCAACCAGGGCAGCGGCTGCTGATGACGGTCGCCCGAGGCGCCGTGGCCCAGGCACACCAGCGGGGCCCCGTCGCGGGACTCGGCCGGCGACCACAGCACACCGGGCACGGTGCGGCCGTTCGCGGTGAGGTCGAACTCGCGGCGGCGGATCTGGCGGTCGGTCTGGTCATCGATGATCGTCACCCGATCAGTCTGTCTCATGACGGCGCCGGCGGTCAGGCCTCGGGGGAGGCGGCGATTTCGGCCGCCACCACCAGGTCGTCGACCTGGAGGAGGCGGGCGGCCAAGGCCTCCCGGCCGGCGTCCGACGGCGCCACGCCCCGGGTGAGCTGGTGCAACACCACGGCCCGGGCCCGGCGGGACTCGAGCGACTGGTAGAACCCGGCGGCCACGTCGTCGAAGCGGGCCCGGCCGCTGCCCAGCAGGCCCACCCAGTACGACAGCCCGCCCTGGTCGGGGGCCCGGCCCAGGATCCCTTGGTACAGCGCGGTGACGAAGCTGGTGTCGGTGCCACCCGACCGCAGGTAAAACTCCCGGGAGCCGAAGAACAGCACGCCAAGGTGCTGAACCTTGAGGCCGTTCATCACCTGCTGCACCCAGTACGCCTTGCCGTCGGGATCCGGCGCCCGGCTCAGGGCCCGCTGGTAGAGGTCGTCAACCAGGAGCCCGATGAAGTAGTCGCTGCGCACCAGCACGCTGGTGAGGGCGAGCCGGTCGCCCCGCTGGATGGCGGCGAACCACCGGTCGATCTCCACGTCGCTGGCCGGGCGGCCCACGAGCCGCTGGTACGACCGGTCGATGTAGGCCCCCTCGGGCGTGGCCCGCTTGGAATTGTCGACCACCGGGCCCACGGTGAACCAGTCGGACTTGAGGCCCGCCAGATTGCGCACGTTGGCCCCGGTGTCGGTCACCGTGCCCCGCTCGAACTGGAGCTGCACCTGGGTTGCCCGCCCCCCGTCGGCGCCCAGCCCGTTGCGGGCCGTCACCGTGATGGCCGTGATCTTCCCCCGGTTGTAGGCGGCCTCCACCGCCGTCAGGTCCAGCGTCACTGTCCAGGTCTTGTGAGGGTTGGCGGCGGTCGCGTCGCCCAGGTCCTGTACGGCGGGGAAGGCACCGCCGGCCGTCCACCCGCCGGTGCTGGCTGAGAACTCGGTGCGGGCCACCGACCCGTTGCCGACCAGGCGGACGGTGCCGGCCGTCGCGGTGATGGCGGCATCGGTCCGGGAGGCGGTGGCGGCCCGGAACGCGCCGCCCCGGGTGGTGAACACCCCGTCGTAGACCTGGCACAGGGTGGAGTCACACGTGTCGGCATAGGGCTGCTGGCGGCTGTCGCCGGCCAGCACGTAGGAGCGGGCGGCGACCGCCTGTGCCTCGAGAGCGGCGCTGGGCCAGGCCGATGGCACCTCGTTGGGCACCACGCCCCGCAGGTACTGCTCCACCGGCACCACGTTCAGGGTTCGGGTGGCGTTGGCCTCCACAACCGCCCACAGCTCGCCCTCGTACCAGGTGGTCTGGGATGGCCCGCACGCCTGCAGCAGCCGCTGGCTGCCGACGCCCGTGGACTCGGCAGTGACCCGCACCGTGGTGAGGGGGGCCAGGTTGGCCGCCCCCGCCGTCCACGGCCCGGAGCACCCGGGGGCGGTCTGCACCTCATAGTGGTCGCCCCGCCACACCAGCCGCAGAGCACCGGCCCCGAAACGTCCCAGCTCGGAACCGTCGGCGGCCCGCAGCACCATCGTGCCCTGGCCCAGGGCCACCGTGGCGATCTGGCCCAGCATGAACCGCAGCTCGACCCGCAGCGTCGAAGGCGACACAACGCCCGGGCTGGGGGCGGGGCCGGCCGTGGTGCCGCCGTAGAAGTGGTCGAGGATCTGGGCCGACGACCACCCCTGGTCGTTGGCGTAGCCGAACGCCCCCCATTGGCCCATGCCTCGGCCATGGCCCCAGCCCCGGCCCGAGATCTGCACCGTGCGGCCAACGCTCTGGGCCTCCGCCGGCTCGGCCGGCAGGGTCATCGTGGCCAAGAGGGATGCCGCCAGGGCCAGGGCGAGCAGGGCCAGGACGGCTGCCGTCGCCCGCCGGGAGACGGTCTCGCACCCGGTGTCCATAACTGGTGAGGGTAGTGCACCCGTCCGGTGGCCGGGGATCGGGCCCGGGCCGTCAGCCGCCGCTGGAGCTGGTGGTGGTCGTGCCGGAGCCGCTCCCGCTGCTGGGACCGGAACGCCAGCCCCAGCCCCAGCCCCACCCCCAGGTGGGCGGAGCCGACCCTCCGGTGCTGGTGGCCGTGCTGGATGGGGCGACGGGGGCGGGTGGCGGTTGTAGCCGAGGCCGACAGGAGCGCTCGCACCACAGGGGAGCGAAGGATAGCCTGGCCCGCCGCCGGATGGTTGCGGAGCACGGCCCACTCGTCGGCCGTCAGCTCGGTGTCCTTGTTGAGGATTTCGGCCGGCACGGTGAGCTTGGGAGCAGGCGGCGGGCCAGGTGGTCCACCGTGGTCGACGCCGCCACCGACACGGCGATGGCCTGCGTCAGCCAGACCGCCAGGCCCACCGATCCCTGGGGCCGGAGGTACCAGTGCGAGGTGCCCCGTACCGCCAGCTACGCCGTGAGCACGGGCAGCACGTGGGTGGCCACCCGTAGGGCCCGGGCCACGGCCGGGGCCCGGCCCCAGCTCCGCACCGGCTCGGTGGCACCGCGCGTGGGAACATCGCTCACCCCGGCGATATCGGCACGAGGGAGGCCGAACCTGATGCCGATCGGCCCGATGGCCGATCAGCGGGAGATATTGATGGTCACCGAGCCGTTGGGATGCAGGGTGCAGAACCCGTCGAACGATGCCACCTGGGAGATCTGCTTCTCCAGCCGCTCCCCGGCCCCGATGGTGAACGGGCCCACCACGTGGGCCGAGCTGTCGTTGTTCACCACCACCAGCCGGTCCCGGAGCTGGAATTGGAGGTCGGGCGGAACGATGGCCACCTGCTCGCCGGCATCGAGCCGGGCCGCGGTGCCGGGCTGGATCACAACCAGCCGGTCGACACCCTCGGGCTGGGCGATCATGTTGCTGAGGAGCACGGCGGAGCCCACGAACAGCACGGCCAGGAAGCCGAAGAGCGCCAGAGTAAGCCGCACCTTGGACGACACCACCCACAGACTCTAACTCACAGCCAAACCTGAGTACCATGCCCGTATGCGCGGACAATTTGGAGGAGGGGCGACATGACCCAGGTGGACGACACGCTTACGGGCCCCCTAACCCACCGGGCCCTCTCGGAGATCGAGCAGGAGGAGATCCAGCGGCGCACGGTCCGCTCCCTCCTGGTGAGCCAGGTGTGGGGCGGCATGGCTCTCGTGTCGGGCTATTCGGTGGTGGCGCTGCTGGCCGACGACATCACCGACAACGAGACCCTGGCCGGCCTGTCGGCCGCCTGCCTGTCGATCGGGGCCGCCCTGGCCTCCTTCCCCCTGGCCCGCCTGATGGCCCGATCCGGCCGCCGGCCCGGTCTGCGCACCGGGTACCTGATCGGGGCTGTGGGGGCGTTCCTGGCCGTGCTGGCCGCCATCACCCGCTTCTTCCCGCTCCTGCCCCTTGGCGTGATGGGCATCGGCGCCGGAAGCGCCGCCAACCTGGCCGCCCGCTACGCCGCCGCTGATCTGGCCCGGCCGGAGAAGCGGGGCCAGGCCATCGGTACCATTGTGTGGGCCACCACGCTGGGGTCGGCTACCGGCTCGCTGATCTCGCTGATGGTATTCGACCCGGCGGGTCAGCGCCTCGGCCTGCCCGACTTCGGCGGCTCGTTCCTCACCGGTTCCCTGCTCTTCCTGGGGGCCGCAGCGCTGGTGGAGTGGCGGCTGCGGCCCGACCCGCTGGTGGTGGCGGGCGGCATCGGTCGCACGGTCGACGAGGGGCGGCTCCCGTTCCGGGCCGCCATGGGCCTGATCCTGGCCAGCCCCCGGGCGCGCTTGGCGGTGCTGGGCATGATGATCAGCCAGGGCACGATGGTGGGCGTCATGACCCTCACACCGCTCCACATGCGCGACGGCGGCCAGACCAAGAACCAGATCTCGGTGATGCTGTTCCTGCACATCCTCGGCATGTACGCCTTCAGCCCGCTCGTGGGACGGATGACCGACCGGATCGGGCGCTACCCGATGATCGTGGCCGCCGGCGTGCTGTGCGCCGGGGGCGCCCTGACCGCCGCCTACAGCCCCGATGGCAGCTTCCCCGGTATCGCCCTCGCCTTGTTCCTGATCGGGATCGCCTGGAGCTTCGGCATCGTGGCCGCCAGTGGGCTGCTCACCGAGTCGTTCCCCATCGCCCAACGGGCCAGCGTCCAGGGGGCCGGCGATCTGTGCATGGCCGGCTTCGGGGCCAGCAGCGGGGTGGCGGCGGGAGCCATCGTGGCTGCCCGCAGTTACCACGACCTGTCGATGGCGGCCGCCACCCTCGGCGTGGTGCTGGTGGCGGCCGTGTTCGCCACCCTCGCCACCGACCGGGGCCGCCCGGCCAAGCTGGCGCCGGCCGCCGGCTGATCGGGCCGGGGGGCGGCGGGGGCGTCCGCCGAGCTTTCGCGTGTGGCGGCCGCTGCCACTAGTGTCGACCCCACAGAGGGTCCGGACGCCGGGCGCCGCCGCGAAACGAAGGGGGAGAGCCGCCCATGGCCATGCGAGGTAGGGGAGCAGTGGTGGGGGTGGGCGAACTCAGGCCCACCCGGGAGACGCCGGGGGAGACGACGCTGAGCCTGATGGCCAAGGCCGGCCTGGCTGCCATCGAGGACGCCGGTCTGTCGTTCGCCGATATCGACGGGATGGTGTGCCATCCCATCGGCGGGGTGTCGATGCTCACCCCGTCGACGGTCAGCGAGTTGATGGGCCTCAAGCTGAACTTTGCCGAGGTGGTGGACCTGGGTGGCGCCACCGGCGCCGGCATGATCTGGCGGGCCGTGGCCGCCATCGAGGCCGGCATGTGCCGGGCCGTGGTGTGCATCACCGGCTCGTCCCGCCGGCCCCGCACCCCCCGCGTCGGCGGGTCCAAGACGGCCGGCGGCTGGGCGATGCCCGACCGGTCGGCCTTCTCCGAGTTCGAGGTGCCGTACGGCAACGTGGGGGCCAACGTGGGCTACGCCATGATCGCCAACCGCTACCTCCACGAGTACGGGGCCAGCCCCGAGCAGCTGGCCAAGGTGGCCGTCCACCAGCGGGACAACGCCAACCAGAACCCGGACGCCATCTTCTACGGCCAGCCGATCACGGTCGACGACGTGCTGTCCTCGCCCTTGATCGCCGACCCCCTCCACATGCTCGAGATCGTGATGCCGGCCGGTGGGGCCGCCGCCCTGGTGGTGGTGGGCCCGGAGCTGGCCGAGCAGCTCCCCAACCGCCCTGCTTGGCTGTTGGGGGCGGGGGAACAGGTGACCCACAAGACGATCACCTACGCCCCGTCGCTCACCGACACCGCCATTCAGGCCTCGGCCCGGCGGGCCTTCGACCAGGCCGGGGTCAACCCGTCGCAGATCGGCCTGGCCTCGGTCTACGACTGCTACACGATCACGGTGCTGCTCACCCTGGAGGACTCAGGGTTCACCCCCAAGGGCACAGGGGGCCGGTTCATCGAGGAGCACGACCTGCGGTGGAACGGCGATTTCCCGGTGAATACCCACGGCGGTCAGCTGAGCTTCGGCCAACCCGGCATCGCCGGCGGCATGAGCCACGTGACCGAAGCGGTGCGCCAGATCCAGGGCCGCGCCGGGGCCCGTCAGATCCCCGACCTTGAGCTTGCGTTCGTCAACGGCAACGGCGGGATCCTGTCGGAACAGGTCAGCCTGATCTTCGGAAGGGAGCGGTGATGGCAGCGAAGACCACGACCGACCCCACGCTACGGCCGGCCCCCCGCCCGAGCGACCTCACGGCGGCCTTCTGGGCCGCCACCACCGAGGGGCGGTTCCTCATCCAGCGCTGCACCCGGTGCCAGGCCGCGATCTTCTACCCCCGGGTGAACTGCACCGAGTGCGGGAGCACGGAGCTGGTGAACGAGGACGCCTCGGGCCGGGGCACGGTCTACACCTACACGGTGGCCCGCCGTCCCACCCATCGGGCCTGGGCCGACGCCGGGCCCTACGTGATCGCCATCGTGGAGCTGGAGGAAGGCCCGCACGTCACCACGAACATCGTGGAGTGCGACCCCGACGATGTCCGCATTGGGATGCCGGTGGAGGTCTGCTTCGCCCCCGAGGCCGACGGCGTAGCCCTCCCCCTGTTCCGCCCGAGCGCCAGTTGAGCGGACTGTGGCGCCAGCTGCTGCGCTGGCGCCACAGATCCGGGGGTCTGCTCACACCGAGTCGGCGAAGCCCTTGATGTCGCGGATGGTGGCCAGGTAGATGTCGGGCACGGCCTCACGGAACAGGCAGTCGCCGGCGTGGCAGGTGCCGGCCACCACCCGGCCCACCGACGACACGCCGGCCTTCAGCAGCTTGCGGTGGTGGGCCAGGCCCTCGTCGCGCAGCGGGTCGAGCTCGTTGACCGAGATCACGTGGGGCGGCAGGCCCGCCAGATCCTCAACCGAGGCGTGGAACGGCCAGGCCAGCGGGTTGGTGGCGTTCTCGCCCCCGGGATCGTACGACTTGGCGATCCCACCCATCATCGAGCAGGCCAGGAAGTACTCGTCGTTCTCGAACTGCGAGGGCAACTCGGAGTTCTTGTCGCCGTAGGCCCCATAGATGTAGGGGCACTGGGCGTAGACGCCGCTGATCAACCCGAGCTTGCCGTCACGCTTGGCCTTGAGCGTGGTGGCCAGCGTCAGGTTGCCGCCCCCCGACTCGCCCGACACCACGATCTTGGAGGCGCCGAGCCGGCCGAGGTTGTCGGCTGTCCACTGCAGGGCCGACGAGCA
>Ga0224510_10002750_pt1 | contig 10336 bp, 11 predicted proteins | sample SF_May12_sed_USG_FD_170161 | JGI IMG/M metagenome (GOLD analysis project Ga0224510, IMG submission 170161) | Sediment microbial communities from San Francisco Bay, California, United States - SF_May12_sed_USGS_4_1 | ecosystem: Environmental > Aquatic > Marine > Sediment | place: USA: California... | reverse complement strand
ACGGGGAAGCGGCCCGTGCCGACGCCGAGGCCTGGGTGAAGGGGTTGCTCGCGAACACCGAGGGGGAGCGCCCGTGGCAGGTCCGCGACGAGCTCGGTCAGTCGATGCTCGAGAACTTCGGCGTCTTCCGCTACCCGGACAAGATGGAGCGCCAGCTCGAGCTGATCGCCGGCTACCGCGAGCGCTACGAGCGCGGCGTCGTCGTCGAGGACAAGGGGGACGTCTTCAACTCCGACCTCACCCAGGCGATCGAGCTCGGCTACCTGCTCGACCTCGCCGCCTGCATGCTGCAGGCCGGCGTCGCCCGCAAGGAGAGCCGCGGCGCGCACTCGCGCCCGACCGACTTCCCGGACCGCGACGACGAGAACTTCCTCGTGCACTCGATCACCCGCTGGCGCGACGACGGCCCGGAGCTCTCCTACAAGGAGGTCCGCATGACCCGCTGGGAGCCGACGGAGAGGAAATACTGAGGCCGCCGTGCAAGTAGCCCTCAAGATCTGGCGGTACGACGCGTCGACGGGCGACCGGGCCCTGCGCGAGTACGAGATCGACGTCTCCGACGAGGCGACGCTGCTCGACACGCTCGACGCGGTCAAGGACCGCGTCGACGGCACGCTCGCCTATCGAAAGAGCTGCCGCATGATGATCTGCGGCTCGTGCGGGATGCGGGTCGACGGCGGCGCAGTCCTCGCCTGCAAGACCCGGGTCGCCGACATCGTCGCCGACGGCCACGTGCCTGTGATCTCCGCCATGGGAAACCTCCCGGTGGTCAAGGACCTCGTCGTCGACATGGATCCCTTCTGGCAGAAGATGCGCGCGGTCGAGCCGTACCTGCGCCCCCGCTACGACCAGTCGGAGGAGCGCGAGAACGTGGTCTCGCAGGAGCGCATGGAGGTGATCCACAAGGAGTCGCTCTGCGTCAACTGCGGCTGCTGCGTCTCCGAGTGCAACTCGATGGAGTCCGACCCCGACTTCCTCGGCCCCGCCGCGCTGGCCAAGGGCTTCCGCTTCGTGGGCGACCCCCGCGACGGCGCCACGATCGAGCGCCTCGAGCGCTACTCGGAGGAGCACGGGATCTGGGACTGCACGCGCTGCTACTTCTGCAACGAGCGCTGCCCCAAGGGCGTCGACCCGCGCGACGCGATCGCGAAGCTCGGCGCCGAGGCGATGCGCAACGGGATCGACCGGGACATGGGCGCCAAGCACGCGAAGTGGTTCGTCACCTCCGCGAAGACGACGGGGTGGCTGCGCGAGACCGAGCTCGTGCCCAAGACCCAGGGCGTCGTGAAGGCGATCAAGGAGATCAAGTTCGCGATGTCGCTCCTGCCCAAGGGCAAGGTGCCGCCGCCCTTCCCGCCGCACGTCGCCGCCGACGTCGGCGAGTCACGGGCCCTCTTCGAGCTCGTCAAGGAGCAGGGTCGCGACGGCGCCGCCGGGATCGTGCAGGGGGAGAAGGCCCTGATGCACCTCGAGCACACGGCGGACGGCGCCGCCGAGCGCGACCCGTACGACGAGCCGACCTCCGCGCCCCGCCCGTACCTGCCCGAGGAGAAGGAGCCCGCGTCGTGAAGACCGTCGCCTACTACAAGGGCTGCCTCGCCAGCCTCTCCGCCAAGGAGCTCGACATCTCCACCCGCGCGCTCGCGCCGAAGGTCGGGTACGAGCTCGTCGAGCTGCAGTCGGTCACCTGTTGCGGCGCCGGCGACATCCACGAGGCGGAGCCCGACTACTACCTGCACCTGAACGCGCGCATCCTCGCCTACGCCGAGGAGACGGGCTGCGACACGCTGATGACGGTCTGCAACGTCTGCACCCTCAACCTCCGCCAGGCCAACCACCAGCTGCAGAACGACGCTGCGCTGCTCGAGCGGGTGAGCGACAACCTCGAGTCGGTCGGGGCGCCGCGGTACTCGGGCGGCGTCGAGGTCATGCACTTCCTCTGGCTCGTCGCCGGCGAGAGCTTCGACACGCTCGCGCAGGTCGCGCACAAGGGCCTCCGCGGGCTCAAGATCGCGCCCTTCTACGGCTGCCAGATCCTGCGGCCCTCGAAGCTGCTCGGCTTCGACGACCCCGACAAGCCGGACTCGCTGGAGCGGATCATCACCGCCTGCGGCGGCGACCCGGTCGACTACCCGGCGAAGGTCAAGTGCTGCGGCTTCCCGATCATCCAGGCGCGCGAGGACACGGCGCTCGCCGAGCTCGTGCAGCCGATCGAGCAGGCGAAGGAGGCCGGCGCGGACGCGATCGTGACCCCGTGCCCGCTCTGCCACCTGTCGCTCGACGCGTGGCAGTCGAAGCTGAAGAAGGCCACGGGAAAGGACTTCCAGATGCCGATCCTGCACCTGTCGCAGCTGATCGGCGTCGCCGCCGGGCTCGAGAGCGCCGAGCTGAAGTTCCGCCGGCACGTCGTCTCCGTCGAGCCCGTGCTCGAGAAGCTGCGCGTGTGACGGCGGGCACCGCGGTGTCCGACTGGAAGTCGGACACCGTCGCGTGCGCTCATCGTGCTCCGTTCGTCGGACGCGGCAGTCGACCCAGTGCGGGAACGCGTGTGGCGCCGACCGTGACTAGCGTTCCGGCATGACCGGCGCGCTCGCCGTCGTGCTCGCGCTGCTCGCGGGCGCAACGCTCGCCTGGGGCTGGTTCGAGGCCGGATGGCTGCGCACGCGGGTGCTCGACGTGGAGATCGCGGGGCTGCCGCCGTCGCTCGACGGCCTCCGCCTCGCGCACCTCTCCGACTTCCACCTCGGCCCACCCTCGCGCGGCAGCGTCGCCGTGCGACGCGCCGTCGACTGGGTCGCAGCACGCGAGCCCGACCTCGTCTGCGTCACGGGAGACCTCGTCTCCCACCCGCGGGGCGAGCAACGCCTGCGCGACCTGCTCGGCAGGCTCGGCCGGGCGTATGTCGTGCTCGGCAACCACGACGTGGCGGTCACACGCGACCCGTTCTCGCGCAACGCGGAGCTGGCCGACCTGGCCGAGCTCGCTGTGCTGCTCCGGGACGAAGCCGTGACGGTCGAGCTCGCCGGCACGGCCGTCCAACTCATTGGTGTCGACGCGGTGAGCTACCCGAGGGGCGAGGCGCGGCCGTGGGCGATAGCCGACCCGGATGCCGCCCTGCGCGTCCTCCTGTGCCACTTCCCGGGGATCGCGCGCCGCGCGCCGGCGCGGGCCTTCGATCTCGTCCTCTCCGGGCACCTGCACGGCGGCCAGATCTGCCTGCCGCTGCCGGGCGGGAGGCGCATCACGCTCGCCCACCCGCGTGCAGCGTACGTCTCGGGGCTGTACGAGACCCCTGCAGGCCCGATGCACGTCTCGCCCGGGCTGGGCACCACCTTCGTCCCCTTTCGCTTCTTCGCGCGCCCCGAGGCGACCGAGCTCGTGTTGCGGTCGGCACGGGTCCACGAGGCCCCGCGCAGCCGGGAGTAGACTCGCGGTGTGGAAGGGCACTCGCTGATCTCCGCCGAGATCCTCGGCTCCTATGCCGCCGACGCCGCCCGAGAGGTGAGTGGGGTCCTGCGGCTCGCGGACGGGGGCCTCCACCGCCTGCGCGGCGTCAAGGTGACGGAGGAGGACGGGACGGTGTCGGTCGAGCTCCATCTCACCGTGGCCTGGGGCGCGAGCGTGCCGGAGGTCGGCGCGGCGGTGCAGCGCCGTGTGAGCGACTACCTCGGGCGCATGGCCGACGTCACGCCCGCGGCCGTCGACGTGGTCGTCGACGAGATCGGCCCGCCGCCCGCGGCGGGGTAGCGGCAGGTGCCCGTCTCCGGCCTCACGCGGGGGACGCTGCAGGCGTTGCCTTCGGTCTGTCACGCCTGCGTCTGGTGGCAGTCCCGCGGCAACAAGACGGCGTCGAAGCAGCGGTGGATGGAGCGTGCCGAGCACGACTTCGGCGAGTGGGGGAGCGTGTACGTCGACGACGACGGCCGGACGCTCGGCTCGATGCAGTACGGCCCCTCTTCGCTCTTCCCGCGGGCGGCCGACCTCCCCGCCGGGCCCGCCTCCGACGACGCCGTGCTGGTGACGTGCGCCTACGTGGTGGACGGCGTGGGCGAGTGGGTGGAGAAGTCGCTGCTGCTGGCGGCGATCGGCGAGGCACGCGATCGCGGCGCCGGCGCCCTCGAGGCCTTCGCCTACTCGTATCCTCCCGACGAGCCGGGCGCACCGCGCCGGCTCGTGCACCGCACGGTCTTCCCCCGCGACTTCCTCGACGACTTCGGGTTCCTCACCCTGCGCCGCCGAGGCAGGATCGAGCTCTGCCGGCTCGAGCTCGGCGGCCTGCAGCCGGTCGCGGAGGGCACGCGCGCCCGCGTGCTGCGGGTCGTCCAGGAGGCGTTCTCGCCGCCGCCCGAGCCGGTCGGGCCGCGTCCCTGAGAGGCATCTGGCGCGGGTGGACGTCCGCTGGCACCATGGATGTGTGTGGAAGCGCCGCCGATCGAAATCGCTGATCGTCGAATGGAGCGACTGGCGCGCTCTTGCGACGATGGTGATGGGGATCGACGCGAAGCTCGATCGGATCGTCGAGGAGCTGGAGGCGGACGGTGGCTCGGAAGGGGATTGACCCTGAGCTGCGAGCACAATGGCGTGAGGCACGCCGCCGACTTGCCGAGTCGATCGAGCGTGGCGATCGCCGTCACGCGGAGCTCGTCGCTGCCGAGGAGCGCCGCAAGGCGCGGCTCCGACGCCTGACCTTCGGCCTGCTCGGACGCTGACGCCTACGCGGCCGCCCGCTCGGCGGCGCCGGCGAGCAGCAGCTCCGCGATCTGGATCGCGTTCAGCGCGGCGCCCTTGCGGAGGTTGTCGCAGGAGAGGTAGAGGGCGAGGCCGTTTTCGGCCGCGGTGTCCCGACGGACCCGCCCGACGAGCACGTCGTCCGTGCCGGCGGCCGCCGCGGGCGTGGGGAAGGACGGCAGGTCGAGCACGCGCACACCCGGCGCGGCGCGCAGGAGGTCGGCCGCCGCCTCGGTGGAGAGCGGCCGCTCCAGCTCGACCCACACGGCCTCGGAGTGGCCGACCATCACCGGCACGCGGACGCACGTGGCCGAGAGCGGCAGCTCGGGCAGCTCCATGATCTTTCGCGTCTCGGCGCGCAGCTTCGCCTCCTCGTCCGACTCGTCGCCCTCCCACGACCAGTCCATGACGAGATCGTGCGCGGCGGGCTCCTCCGCCTGCAGCTGCTGCATGCGCTGGGCGCCCGCGCCCGAGACGGACTGGTATGTGGCAACGCGGGCACGGGCCAGTCCGGCGGCCTCGTGCAGCGGCCCGAGCACGCAGGTCAGCGGGATCGTGCAGCAGTTGGGGTTGGCGACGATGCGGTGCCTCGAGAGCGCCTCGAGCGCGCGCTCACCGTTGACCTCCGGCACGACCAGCGGGTAGCCGTCGACGAGGCGGTACGCCGACGACTTGTCGACGCAGAGCGCGCCGGCCTCCGCTGCCGGGGGCACCAGCTCCAGGCTCGCAGAGGTGCCGACCGAGAACAGGCACAGGTCGAGATCTCCGGCTCCGAGCGCGTCCGGCGTCGCCTCCTCGACGGTCAGCGTGCCGGGGCCGAAGGGCACCGTCGAGCCGGCGGAGCGCGCGGACGCGAACGCGCGCACGTGCTCGTAGCGCCGCTCGGCCAGCAGCTGGAGCGTGATCGTGCCGACGGCGCCGGTGGCGCCGACGACGCCGATGCGGGGGGTGCTCATACGGCGTGTTGTAGCCGAAGCGCGCCCGCGTCCGCCGGTGCCAGAGGGATCGCCTCCGCGCGGGGTTCACCCGCGACGAGCTCGCAGCGGCTCGCCCCGAGCGCCCCTGCCAGGGCTGCTGCGGTGGCCCCGGGGGCGTCGAGAGCGAGTGACGTGACCTCTGCCGCCAGAGAGACGCCCTGGTGGCCGGCCACGAGCACGATGGCGCCGGTGAGGAGCTCCCGCTCCACGCGGTGGGGGCGGACCTCGACGATCCGGGCTGCGCCGTGCTCGCCGTCGGTGACGATCCCGGCTTGAGACCCTGTGAGCGAGACCGCGCGGCGGCCGAGGTCGATCAGCGCCATCGCCGTGAGCGCACAGCTGATCCGCGCGCCGGTGGTGACGAGCAGGTCGAGCTCACGGGGCAGCGGCTCGGGCGAGACGGCGTGCGCGAGCCGGAGCAGCTCTCCGGTTGCCTCGCCCATCGCCGGGAGCACGGCCACGACCGCCTCGCCGCCCTCGTGCAGGTCGGCGAGGCGCCGTGCGACTGCACGGATCCTCGTCGGGTCGGCGAGCGCCGGGCCGTCGAAGGCGAGAACGGCGACGTCGGCGGCGGCGCTGCTCATGCCACCGAGTGTAGGGCGCGGTCGGGACGCCGACGGCGGGGTGACGTGACGGCGGGGTGAGGCTGAAGCCTCACCCCGGGGTCTGGCTTCAGCCAGACCCCGCCGTTCGTTCTTGCGTGGCGAGCCCAGGCCGGAACGGGGTGAGGATTCATCCTCACCCCGCCGTCCACGACCGCGCCCAGGCTACGCGGGGCGTCGCCCGGCCAGCGCCCGGCCCAGCGTCACCTCGTCCGCGTACTCGAGGTCGCCGCCGACCGGCAGCCCGCTGGCGAGCCGGGTGACGGTGACCCGGTCGCGGAGGCGGTCGGCGATGTAGCCGGCGGTCGCCTCGCCGGTCATCGTCGGGTTGGTGGCGAGGACGACCTCGTCGACGACGCCGCATGCGACCCGCTCCAACAGGCCGCCGATGCGCAGGTCGCCGGGGTCGACGCCGTCGAGCGGGGAGAGCGCCCCCCCGAGCACGTGGTAGAGGCCCCGGTACTCGTGCGTCCGCTCCACGGAGACGACGTCCACCGGCTGCTCGACGACGCAGATCACGGACCGGTCGCGGCGGGCGTCCGAGCAGATCCCGCACAGCTCCTCCTCGGTGAGGTTGCCGCACTCGGCGCAGAACCGCACGCGCTCCTTCACCTCGGCGATCGCGCCGGCGAGCGCCAGCGCCTCCTCCTTGGGGATGGAGAGGAGGTGGAAGGCGAGCCGCTGCGCCGTGCGCGTGCCGATCCCCGGCAGGCGGGTGAGCTGGGCGACGAGGTTCTCGACGGCAGGGCTGAGCACCGGCGGAGCGTAGCCGTCCCTTCCGGACGTGACCGCGACGAGGTGTGGGCGATCTACAGGCCGGGGATGCCGAGCCCGCCGAGGTCGGGCAGCTGGCTGCGGAGCTTGGCCTCGACCGCCTCGTTGGCGGAGCGCAGCGCCTCGTTGGCCGCCGCCAGCACCATGTCGCCGAGCAGCTCGGGGTCGTCGGGATCGATCGCGCGTGCGTCGATCCGGATCTCGACGAGCTCGCCGCCGCCGTTGGCCTTGACGGTGACCATGCCACCCCCGGCCGACGCCTCGGAGACGATCTGCTTCGCCTCCTCCTGTGCCTGCAGCATCTGCTCCTGCATCTGCTGCGCCTGCTTCATCAGCGCGTTCATGTCCATCTTCACTCCTCGACCTCCGTCGCATCGAATGTGTCCTTGAGCAGGGAGAGGACGTCCTCCTCGGACAGCGGCTCGTCGACCGCGGCGTCCCCGTTCCCCGTGCCGGCGTCCCCCACGCTGGTGCGCACCACCAGCCGTCGCCCGGTGACGTCGTGCAGCGCCTCGCGCAGCAGCTCGAGGTTCCGCTCGTCCTCCAGTTGCTTGCGGTGGAACTCGGCGGCCGGCGCGAACTCGATGGTCACCATGTCGCCGGCGAGCGCGACGGGCTGCGCCTCCCCGAGCAGCGTGGCGATCGGGATCGACCGCTCGCGCACGGCGGGCAGGACGCTTCTCGTCCACGCGTCCTGCAGCTGCTCGAGCGCGAGCGCATGCTCGCCCTCGCCCTCGTGGTCACCCAGGCCGGCGTCCTCGGTCGCCGCCTGCGGTTGGGGTGCCGGGCCCGCCGCGGGCGCGGGGACGGGGGAGGGGGCCCGCGACACCGCGGCGCTCGGCCCGGCATGCAGTCGCTCTTCCAGCACCTCGACCCGGTGGGCCAGGGACTCTCGTGAGAGGTCGGCCTGCGGCCGTGTGACCTTGACGAGCGCGAGCTCCAGCGGCAGGCGCGGGTCGCCGCCCTGGCGCATGTCGTCGACGGCGACCGCCAGCAGGTCGATCAGCCACAGCACCGTGGGCTCCGGCAGCTGGTTCGCCTGCTCCCGCAGCCGGTCTCTCGTCTCCTCGGTGACGGGGAGCGACTCGGGCACGTGCCCGACGTGCTGCACGAGCAGGAGATGGCGGAGGTGGTCGATCAGGTCGGTGACCAGGCGGCCCAGGTCCTGGCCCTGCTCTGCGAGCTCCTCGATCGCGACGAGCGCGCCGGCCGTGTCGTGGTCGACGATCGTGTCGCAGAGCCGGAACAGCGCGTCCTCCTCCACCGAGCCGACGAGCTGTAGCACGTCCTGCACGCCCAGCTTCCCCTCGGTGGCGGCGCTCAGCTGGTCGAGCGTGGAGACGGCGTCGCGGAACGAGCCGCGGGAGCCGCGAGCGATCAGCGCCAGCGCAGCGTCCGGCGCCTCGATGCCTTCGCCGTCCGTCACCCGGCGCAGCAGTGTGACGAGCTCCTGCAGGCGGGGCCGCTGGAAGACGAAGGTCTGGCAGCGCGAGCGAACGGTCGGCAGCACTTTCGCGAGGTCGGTCGTGCAGAAGACGAAGACGAGGTGCGGCGGCGGCTCCTCGATCAGCTTCAGCAGCGCGTTCCACGCGGCGTCGGTGAGCTGGTGCGCCTCGTCGAGGATGTAGACCTTGTACCGGCCCTGCGCCGGCTGCAGCACGACGCGCTCGCGGATCTCGCGGATGTCGTCGATGCCCCGCTGCGACGCCGCGTCCATCTCCACCACGTCGAGCGACGAGCCCGCGGCGATCGCCACGCACACGTTGCAGGAGTTGTCGGGCTCGGTCGTCGGCCCGTGCGCGCAGTTGAGCGCCTTGGCGAGGATGCGCGCCATCGACGTCTTGCCCGTGCCGCGCGGCCCGGCGAAGAGGTATGCCTGGCGGAGCTTGTCCCCGTCGATCGCGTTGCGCAGCGTGCGGACGACGGCCTCCTGCCCCACCACCTCGGAGAAGTCCTGCGGCCGGTACTTCCGGTAGAGGGCGGTCACGGGGCCGATTGTGGCAGGACCTGGTCGCCCCCGGTGAAGAGGAGCGGGTGAGCACCAGCATCTTGCCGCCACGCCGGGGAGCATGAACCTCGCCGTCCCGGACGCGCGTGGGCGTGAGCGTCTCTGAGTGACGGCCGCTCTGCTCGGGTCGGCGAGGCGCTTGTCGCTACGGGCGCTCCTCCGCAGCCGCGACGGCGGCGAATAGCACGGCAGCAACACCGGTTGCCAGAAGAATCCAGCCAGCCGTCTCTGCGGCCTCTTCGACTGCGACAGTGAGGTCATAGGGCCATGCGCCAGAGCCACCGATCCGCCGTGTGACTGAACCCAGGACCTCGGCTGCCACCGCGAGTCCGATGAGGAGTAGTCCCCAGTGCATCACTCGTTGCGCGGGCGCAGAACACAGCTCACGACGGATCTTCAGGAGCACGACTAGAGAGACGGCCATCGCCGGCAAGTAGACGACCACCCAGAGCCGAGCGCTCTCGTCGCCCTCGATGAGCCCAGTTGCGGTGCCCAGGCGGATCCCGATTCGCTCGTGCACCTCCACGATGTCGTCGAGGGAAAGGAAGGCGAACCAAGCCGCCAGCATTCCCAGACGCACGGCCCATGCGCGTATTGCCACTGCGCTCAGGAACGCCACGGAAGCCGCTGCAAGAATCGACGCCGACCCCACCCACGCCCAGATGTTCCATTCCCGATCCACGTCTAGCTGCGGCTGGCCGCTACCAAGCACGAACTCGTTCACGATCTGGCTAACGATCGTTGCTGCAGCTGATGCTGCTGCCAGCGTGGCACCGGACAGCAGGAGGGTGGGCTCGAAGATCGACGGCACGACGGTCGACTGGACCGCGAAGAACCTACGAGCTCTTGACCAGAAGCGCACCGCTTCTCAGCATTATGAAAGGTGCGCTCACAATCCAGCTCCCTGCAGAGGATCGGCGAGTACGTCGGCCGAATCGACATGGTCACGACCGCAACCCCTGTCGGAGCGCTGCCGCCCGGCAGCCGATGTTGCCCTAGACCGCAAGCTCATCGCTCGACATGCTCTGCGGGAAACCCACGTTTCTCGCCCGTGCCGCACGACTATGTTTGGTCGTATGTGGCAACACCCGCCTCGTACGAGGCTGTCCGTCATTACCCGGTGCCGGATATCGCCGTTGGCCGGGCGCAATTGCGGCGGACAACACGCGTGGTGACATCTCCGACCTCGAAACGGGGCTTGGCGTGTTCGTAGATCTCAACGACTGCTCTGGCCATACCGAGACCGA
>Ga0224510_10002749_pt1 | contig 10338 bp, 8 predicted proteins | sample SF_May12_sed_USG_FD_170161 | JGI IMG/M metagenome (GOLD analysis project Ga0224510, IMG submission 170161) | Sediment microbial communities from San Francisco Bay, California, United States - SF_May12_sed_USGS_4_1 | ecosystem: Environmental > Aquatic > Marine > Sediment | place: USA: California... | reverse complement strand
TGTATGACCTATAGCGAAGCGATGGAACTGGCGTACTTCGGCGCCAAGGTCATACATCCGCAGACGCTTGGGCCAGTCGTCGACAACGATATTCCCCTGAAGATTCGCAATACATTCAACCCGGCGCACCCTGGAACGCTGATAACCAAAAATCCGATATCGAACGACAATATCAAGGGCATCACAGCGATCGGTAATATGGCGCTGGTCAATCTCGAGGGCGCCGGCATGATCGGTGTGCCCGGAACGGCCGACCGCATGTTCTCCGCCCTCAAAAAGGCCGGAGTCTCGGTTACGCTGATATCGCAGGCCAGTTCCGAGCACTCGATCTGTATCGCGGTGCCACAGGAACTTGCCGCGCGCGCCACCATGGTGATCAAGGATGCGTTTGCGGTAGAACTCGCGAGCGGCCAGATTCAGAGCGTCGACCGTACCGATGCACAAAGTATTGTCGCTGTGGTCGGTGACGGCATGAAGGGCACGCCAGGAATCGCGTCGCGATTTTTTGGCACGCTTGCTCGGGCCGGCATCAACGTGCGGGCGATCGCGCAAGGTTCGTCCGAAATTAACATCTCGGCAGTGGTGGATGCCGCCGATGCAACCCGCGCGTTGCGCGCAGCGCATTCGGGCTTTTACCTGTCATCCAAGACGATTTCGGTCGGGTTGATCGGGCCCGGCACAGTTGGCTCGACCCTGTTGCGGCAGATCGAAGCCAGCTCAGAGCAGCTCAAGAAAAAGTTCAATCTGGACATTCGCGTGCGTGCCATAGCGCGCTCCGGATCGATGTTGCTCAGCGAGCGGCGTATTGATCTTGACAGCTGGCAACAGAGTTTTTCTGAAAAATCTGTTGCGCTCGATTTTGCAGCGTTTGAGCAATGTGTGAACCCGGACCATTTGCCGCACGCCGTTATGATTGATTGCACCGCCAGTGACGAGATTGCTTCCCGTTACCTGGGTTGGCTGGAGCGTGGCATTCACGTCATCACGCCAAACAAGCGGGCCTGCAGTGGTCCACTTGAGACGTACCGCCAGTTACAGTCGCGGGCGCATGCCGGCAGCGCACATTTCTTTTACGAGAACACAGTAGGTGCTGCGTTACCCATTATTTCGACGCTGCGCGACCTGGTCGATACGGGTGATGAAATACGCTCAGTACAGGGAATTTTTTCGGGTACGCTGGCCTACCTGTTCAACGTCTATGATGGCAGCGTGCCGTTTTCAACGATCGTGCGCCAGGCGAAGGAAAGCGGCTACACAGAGCCGGATCCGCGCGACGATTTGTCCGGCATGGACGTCGCACGCAAGCTGACAATTCTCGCCCGTGAACTGGGCATGACTACCGCTCTTGGAGATTTTCCGGTGCAAAACCTGGTGCCGGAGCCGCTGCGGCACGGCGGAATTGATGAGTTCCTGGCCGGGCTCGTCGATTATGACGATGCAATGCAACAGCTCTACGACGGGGCCCAGGCGGCCGGCAAGGTATTGCGTTACATCGGTCGGCTGAGCGCTGACGGTACTGTCGTTGTCGGCCTGGAAGCGATCGACGCGAGTCACCCCTTTGGAAATATCAACCTGACCGACAACATCGTGCAATTTGAAACCAGGCGCTATTCCGCGAACCCGCTCTACGTCCGTGGCCCAGGAGCCGGTCCGGATGTCACTGCTGGCGGCGTGTTCAGCGAGCTGCTAAGACTTGCCAAATTTCTCAGCGTGGGTGTTTGAGATGTCGGAACAGGTGACAGCTTTTGCGCCGGCCTCGATCGGCAACCTCGCGGTCGGATTCGATATGTTGGGACTGGCACTTGAGGGTGTTGGTGACCGCGTCAGCGCCTGCCGCACCGAGGTGCCGGGTATAACCATCCGCAGCGTTTTTGGCCTCGACGGCAAGCCACACCCGTACCTGTCGACGGATTCGAATCACAATACGGCCTCAATCGCCGCGAAAGCGCTCTGGAACGATTATGGTGACGGCGGTGGCGTCGAGATCAGCGTCTACAAAGGTGTGCCATTGCAGTCCGGCATGGGCAGTTCAGCCGCATCGGCAGTAGCCGCAACGGTCGCGGTCAATGCGTTGCTAGGCACGCCGTTGCCAGCCGAGGCGCTGTTGTCGTACGCGCTTGCGGGTGAGAAGTACGCGAGTGGCAGTTTGCATGCCGATAATGTCGCGCCGAGCCTGCTCGGCGGCATGATTTTTTGCCCGCCGGTATTATTGCCGGAAGTGGTCCGGCTGCCGGTTCCGCAAGGGGTCAGTGCGGTGCTGATTCACCCGGAGTTGCAGGTAAATACGGCACAAGCCCGGCGCAAACTTGCGAAAGCCTATTCGATGGAGCAATGGCTCAGCCAGCAAGCATATTTTGGCGGATTTATTGCGGCGTGCGCTTCGAGCGACATTGAATTGATTGGCAAGACACTGAAAGACGTCATCATCGAGCCACAGCGTTCGTCTGCGGTGGCGTGTTTCGACGCCGTAAAGGAAGCTGCCGAAAGGAGCGGGGCGCTGGGTTTTAGCCTTTCAGGAAGCGGGCCAAGCCTGTTCGCATTGTGCGAAAGCAAGATTGCCGCGAGAGTTGCCATGGCGATGCAGCAGGCGTGCCGTGGCTTTGGCATAGACTGCCAGTCCTACGTAAGCTCGATGGCAGCACCCGGCGCACACATCCTGGAATGAGCATGCAGTTTCAGAGCACTCGCAGCACGGAGCAGGCGAGTCTGGATCAGGCTTTGGTGAACGGGCTAGCCGCAGATGGCGGATTGTATGTGCCGGTCGAACTACCGCAGTTCGACGTAAGAGACTTTGCCGGCGCTAACACGCTTACAGATGTGGCGCGCGTGTTGCTGACGCCTTTTTTTCAGGGCTCGGCGCTGCTCGCTGAGCTGCCTGCCATACTTGCTGAGACATTTCGCTTTCCGATACCGCTCACGCCCTTGCCGGGCAAATGCGATAATGCCGAAATTCTCGAGCTCTACCATGGACCGACGGCGGCGTTTAAGGATGTCGGGGCCGGCTTCCTTGCTGCCTGCCTGAGCCGGCTGCAGGGAGATCCGGCGCAGCCGTTGACGATCCTGGTCGCCACCTCTGGCGACACCGGGGGTGCGGTTGCTGCTGCCTTTGATCAGCGCATCGGCATGCGCGTTGTGGTGCTGTTTCCTGAAGGCAGGGTATCCGAGCGGCAAGCGCAGCAACTCACCTGCTGGAGCGACAACGTACTTTCGGTCTCCGTCAAAGGTTCGTTCGACGACTGCCAGAAACTGGTCAAACAGGCGATGGCGAACGTTCCCCTTGCGTCACAATTTCACTTCAGTTCCGCCAACAGCATCAACATCGGCCGCCTGTTGCCGCAAACCACTTATTACGCGTACGCCAGTCTGAAACATTACCGAAGTACCGGCAGGAAGCCCGGCTTCGTAATACCGACTGGCAACCTGGGTAACGCGCATGCCTGCGTTATGACGCGCGCTATGGGATTGCCAATTGCTGCGATCGTACTGGCAACCAATGCAAACCGGACAATTCCGGATTACCTTGAGTCGCTTGAGTGGCGACCGCGCGCCAGTATACAGACTCTGGCAACGGCGATGGATGTGGGAGATCCGAGCAATATGGAACGCTTGCGCGGCTTGCTCGGTGATGCAGCGGCGCTGCGACGGCAAATCGACGTATATGCAGTCGATGATGCCGATATTCGCGCCGCAATTCGTACCGATTTTAGCGAATTCGGATTTGCGACCTGTCCGCATACGGCGACGGCAACCCATGTCTGGCGTCACATGCGTCCGGATTTGCGCAGTTCTACGGACTGGATTATCGTCGCGACCGCGCACCCGGCGAAGTTTGAAACTGTGGTGGAGCCACTGATCGGAACACACGTCGGATTGCCAGCCGAACTTGCGGCTATTCTGTCCAGGCCGAGCCGATCGGTTATGATCCGTCCTTCTCTTGATGCACTTACGGAAGCGATGCGTGAGCGATTTATTCCTGGCTGAGACGGGCAACTGGATCCTAGCCGGTGTTGCGCTGCTGCTTCTGGCGCTGGGCTGGTGGGCCTATCGCCGCCGCCGGGGTGGCACCCATCTGCAGCGTGTCTTGGACGATATTGGCTACGATCGCATTGATGGCGTGTTGATTCCGAATGGCGACGACGGTGAGATCCAGATCGATCATTTGTTGCTGACTTCGCAGGGTTTGCTGATTATCGATGTCAAGGACGTGTCCGGCACGGTTTTCGGTAGTGACAAGATGGAGAACTGGACCGTGATCAGCGATAAACATCGCTTTACGTTCGCCAACCCGAAGCCCGGTTTGTATGACCGCATCGCGGCGGTGCGCCAGATTGTCCGCCAGGTGCCGGTCCACGGTAGGCTGGTATTTCTGGACGGCGCCAAATTCACAAAGGGCGTGCCAGAGCTGGTCGCCGGTATTGATGATCTGCATGCCGAATTTCACGAGGCGGACAAAGCGTCGGTCAAATTCAAGATCGAGGCCTTTAAGCCGCACTGGGACCTGATTCGCAAGGCGGCACTGGGTGCGCAAGTCAGGGAATTGGTCACCCGCAACAATACCTGAGAGTTCGCGTAATGCCGCGTGCCATTGTCGATATCCAGAACGTCGGCGCAGATGCGGCGGAGGTGCTTGCGCATATTGGCACCAGTTCATTTCGCGATGCCTACGCCGCACATTCGGATCCAGACGATCTCGAAGCGCATGTAAAAGAGTTTTTTTCCGTGCAAGCCGTACGCGCCTGCATCGAGACCCGGCAAAGTAGCTACGTGCTGGCCAGCGTCGACGGTCAGCCTGGTGCCTTTGCCAAGTATCGAATCGCCCCGTGCCCGGTCCCGGCGGGTGCCTTGCACGCTCTGGAGTTGCAGCAGCTCTATGTTTTGGCAAGCCACCAGCGCCACGGACTCGGCGCACGGCTGGTTCAATTCCTGTCGAAAATTGCGGTGCGGCAGCAACTGCAGGGAATCTGGTTGTCCTGTTGGGAGGACGCGGACTGGGCCTTGAGTTTCTACCTGAAAAACGGCTTCAGCCGCGTTGGTACCGCAGATTTTGCCGTCGGTTCCACTACCTATTGTGACTATCTGCTGTGGTTGGCGCTTGAGCCGGAATGCCGAAAAAGCGCATCGCATTCGCACACGTAATTTCGGCCACATGCTGTTCGGACTGCCCGCGTGCGCTGGCGACGACGCGCAACACCTCGGTCAGGAATGCGGGTTCATTGCGGCGCGACGCGGGTTTCGGTAAGAGCGTGCGTGGCAGCAGATAGGGCGCATCGGTTTCAATCAGTAATCGGTCGTCCGGAATCTCCGCTACGATGTCCTGCAGATGCGTACCCCGGCGCTCATCGCAAATCCAGCCGGTGATTCCGATCCAGAGTCCCATATCGAGATATTCGCGCAACGATTCGCCCTCGCCAGTGAAGCAATGCGCAACAGCACGCGAGATCCTGCCCAAATCCGCGCCGAGTACCGCGACAAAGTCATCGTGCGCGTCACGTTGGTGCAGGAACACCGGCAGGCCGGTATCGGCGGCGATATCGAGTTGCGAGCGAAACGCTTCAAGTTGCGCCGCGCGCGGCGAATAATTTCGGTAGTAGTCGAGACCGCATTCGCCGATAGCCACGACGGCGTCGCGCAACGCGAGCGATCGGATCAGCTCGTCGCTGGCGTCGGTATAGTCTGCAGCGTGATGCGGATGCACTCCCGCCGTGGCATACAGGCGATCCGGCCAGTCGGCGGCAAGGTCCGCGGCATCGATATTGCCCTGGTCGCTGCTGCCGGTAACCACCATGCGCCTGACCCCAGCCGCTTCGGCACGGTGCAACACATCGGCAAGATCGTCCGCGAAGCTGGCGTGAGTGAGATTAGCGCCGATATCAATCAGTGAAAGAGGCATCGAGTTTGCAACCGTTTCGTGGCGGGCGGTATCTAAAGATTACAACGATCCCAGGGGACAACCTAACCATGAACAAGTTGATTGCGAAAAGCACGCTGGCCCTGACCCTGCTGGCCGTGTTGCTGCTTTCGGTCGCAGCGCGGGTAGAGGCCAGCAACGTCAATAAAAGCGTCAAGATCGGGGAAAGCGAAGTTTCGGCCGGGCAGTCATCAGTCAACGGTAGCATCTCGGTCGGGCGCAGCGCCGAGGTAAACGGCGACCTGAGTACTGTGAACGGCCGAATTCGGGTCGAAGCCGATGCCCGGGTTGAGGACGTTTCCACCGTGAATGGCTCACTGCGCATTGATTCCGGGGTACGCAGCGGGGACCTGAACACGATCAACGGCGCGATCGATATTGCCGAAAATGTCACAGTCGATGGTGAGATCGAGGCAGTGAATGGCGAAATAAGCGTTGGCCGGGGCAGCAAGGTTGCGCGTGACGTCAGCAATGTCAATGGCCGTATCCTGCTGCGGGCGAGCACGGTTGGCGGCGACCTCTCTACCGTTTCGGGCGATATCGAGCTGGCTGATGCCAGCGAGTTGATGGGCGACCTGATCGTCGAAAAATCGCACGGCTGGGGCTGGAATGAACAAGCCTCGAGACGGCCGGAGATCGTCATTGGCCCAGGGTCGCGCGTACACGGTACGATTGAATTGCATCGGGAAGTAAGACTTTACATCAGCGATACGGCGGAAGTCGGCAGCGTGAGCGGCGAAATGTCGATCGGCGAAGCGATTCGTTTTAGCGGCGAGCACCCCTGAAGCACAGTAGACTAAGGCCGTGGAACTGGCGGCCCGACAACTGGCATTATTTTGCGACGACGACGAAACCGGCTATCGTTCGGGTTTTTCGGTGCGGGAAAACAGTCGCGCGCGGCGCCTCTCGATCAAGGTTTTCCCGCGCGGCCGAGTCGAGGTGGTGGTGCCGCGGCGGACCCGCCCCGAAGTCGTACAGGCTTTTGTACGCGAACACCAGGACTGGATAAGTCAGGCTCGTGCATCGTTTGCGGTGCTGCACCCGCCGCAGCCGTTCCGATTGCCCGACGCGGTTGAACTGGCGGCCATCGGGCAGCGCTTCAGCATCCGTTACGAGCGGCCTTCTGCTGGCAAATCTGTACGCTACCGCTGCCATGCTAATAATGTGTTTCTGAGTGGCCGTACTGACGATGACCGGCTGTGCGTGGCCGCACTGCGGCGCTGGCTGGCGGCGGTTGCCCGGCAGGAGTTCGCGCCGCGGCTCGCGGCATTGTCGACAGCGACGCAAAATCCTTACAAGCGCATGCAGGTACGTGGCCAAAGGACCTGTTGGGGCAGCCATTCTTCAAGCGGCACGATCAGCATCAATTATTGCCTGTTGTTTCTCGAGCCGGGCATTGCTCGCTACCTGATGCTTCACGAGCTCTGTCACGCGCACCACATGAACCACTCAGGCCGTTTCTGGAAACTGGTAGGGCAGTTCGAGCCGGACTACCGGCGGCTCGACCGGGCGCTCTCGAATAGCTGGGAAATGGTGCCGGTGTGGGTCGGAATTAATTAGTTATAACAATGGATTAAGAGATATTACTAAACTAGTTTATTACCCCTGATCCAATAGTTCACGCAAGTTAATTACAGCCGCATTGGCGCGCGCGAGGTAATTTGCCATGACCAGGGAATGGTTGGCAAAGAATCCGAAGCCGCTACCGTTCAGGATCACCGGTGAGCCCAGCGGCTGCAGGCTGGCTTCCAGCTCGCGTATGATTTGCCGCACGCTGGCGCTGGCATTCTTGTCCGCCAGCACACTGGCGAAATCCAGCTCGGCCGCACGAAAAAAGTGCAGTAGCGCCCAGGCGGTACCTCGCGCTTCAAAAAATACGTCGTCGACATCGAACCAGGACGTGGCGATATCAATACTGTCGGGCTGCGGACTGGATGACTCGGCCGCAGCATCACCGGCCAGGTTCTCGTTAATACGATTGGTTGCGACGCTGTCGCCGAGCCGCCGCGTCATGCTGCCAAGACGCTTTTCGACCTGTGCCAGCCACTCGCGCAGGTTGTCGGCGCGGGCGTAAAATTGAGCCTGGGTATCGTCATCGTCGCCGAGCCGGTCGCGATAGCGGGTAAATCCGCGGATCGCGTCCCGGTAGGCCGATTCACTGGCGGGCAGAATCCAGGAATTGCTGTCGATGAAGAATGCCTGTTCCGCCTCGCTGACATCTTCATCCTCACGGGATTGCGACTGGCTGCGGCTATAGTCGTTGCGAATTACGCGCGCCAGGTCGCGCACTTGCTGCAACACGCCGATTTCCCAGTTCGGCGTATTGTCCAGCCACACGCCGGGGGGCAGGCGGTCGTTATTCAGATAACCGCCGGGTTTCTCGAGCAGCGTCGCCGCGACCCGCGTCAGCGTATCGACGGTTGCATAACCGACCCGCACGCGATCATTTTCGATGCCCTGGTTAACCCAGAACACATCGGGCATCCGCGACCAGTAAATACCGAGCGCGGCGAGAACAAGCAATAGCGCGGCAATGCCGATACCTGCAATGCGCAGCCAGCGGGGCCGGCGCAGGATACTTGCGGCAGTAGCTTCGCTCATTGCAGTGCCTTATGCGGCAAGCTGTCGCAACACGTAATGCAGGATGCCGCCGTGCTCGTAGTAATCACGTTCCTTGGGAGTATCGATGCGGACAATGGCTTCAAAGTTCACCGTCTTGCCGTCGTCGCGCCGGGCTGCCACCCGCACCTTGCGCGCGGCAGGATCAGTCTGGCCCGTAATGTCGAAGCTCTCAGTACCATCGAGCCCGAGGGAGGCGGCATCTTCGCCCTCGGCAAACTGCAACGGCAGGACCCCCATACCAATCAGGTTAGAACGATGGATGCGCTCGTAGCTTTTGGCAATCACTGCCTTGACGCCCAGCAGCAGTGTGCCTTTGGCAGCCCAGTCACGCGACGAACCGGTGCCGTATTCAGCGCCGGCTATAACAATCAGCGGTGTACCTTGTGCGCGATAACGCAGCGAGGCATCGAAAATTGACATCTGCTCACCGCTGGGTTGATGCCGCGTCCAGCCACCTTCGGTGCCTGGTGCGAGCTGATTGCGCAGGCGAATATTCGCGAACGTGCCGCGCATCATGACTTCATGATTACCGCGCCGCGCGCCGAAGGAATTGAAATCCTGTCGGTCGACACCCTTTGAACGCAGGTAATCGGCTGCGGGGCCATCGGCCGCAATGTCGCCGGCCGGCGAAATGTGGTCGGTGGTCACCGAGTCGCCGAGCAGGGCCAGCACACGTGCACCACGGATATCCGACACTGGCGCAGCTTGCAGCGTCATGCCTTCGAAGTAGGGCGGATTCTTGACGTAGGTTGAATTTTCATCCCAGGTATAGATTTCGCCCTCTGGCGAGCTGATCGAGTTCCAGTTTTTGTCACCCGCAAAAACACTTTCATAACTTGACTTGAACATTTTCGAATCGATGTTTGCGAGCATCACTTGCTGAATTTCGGCCTGACTTGGCCAGATGTCCTTCATGTAGACCGGTTTGCCATCGGGGCCGTTGCCAAGGGGATCGTCAAACAGGTTGACGTCCATATTGCCCGCCAGCGCATAGGCAACCACCAGCGGCGGCGAGGCAAGGAAGTTCATTTGCACCAGCGGGTGGATGCGGCCCTCGAAATTGCGATTACCGGAGAGCACGCTGCTGCCGATGATCTTGCCTTGTTGTATCGCCGCCGCGATGGCCGGTTTCAGCGGCCCCGAATTGCCGATGCAGGTAGTGCAGCCGTATCCGACCGTGTAGAAACCGAGCGCGTCGAGGTCATCGAGCAGTTCCGCTTTTTTCAGGTAGTCGGTAACGACCTTGGACCCCGGCGCGAGACTGGTCTTCACCCAGGGCTTGGATTTCAGGCCTTTCGCCCTGGCATTGCGCGCCAGCAAGCCTGCTGCGACCATCACGGCCGGGTTGGAGGTATTGGTGCAGCTGGTGATTGCTGCAATCAACACCGCGCCGTCCCGCAACGTCACATCACCGGTTTCGAGTTTTGCGACCGCGGTACCGCCAGCGCTGCGATTGGCGACCGCGGTTGCGAGGTGTTTGCGGAAAGTGCTGTCGGCAACACTGAGGCTGATGCGATCCTGCGGGCGTTTTGGTCCGGCTATGCTCGGCTCGACCGTCGACAGGTCGAGATGCAATGTGTCGCTGTACAGGGCGTCCGCTTGACCGTCATGACGCCACAGGCCCTGCTCCCTGGCATAGGCCTCGATCAGCTTGATGTGGCTGGCGTCGCGTCCGGACAGCTCCAGGTAGCGCAGCGTTTCACCGTCGATCGGGAAAATCGCGCAGGTCGAGCCAAATTCGGGTGACATGTTACCGAGTGTTGCCCGATCGGCCAGTGGCAGGTGGGCCAGGCCGTCGCCGAAGAACT
>Ga0224510_10002746_pt1 | contig 10340 bp, 3 predicted proteins | sample SF_May12_sed_USG_FD_170161 | JGI IMG/M metagenome (GOLD analysis project Ga0224510, IMG submission 170161) | Sediment microbial communities from San Francisco Bay, California, United States - SF_May12_sed_USGS_4_1 | ecosystem: Environmental > Aquatic > Marine > Sediment | place: USA: California... | reverse complement strand
CCTGCTCGACCTGCTATGATTTCAATGAAATTCATGTATACATGTGCAGGACTCACAGTAGACACAGGGAAAGTTGTTTTCATTTTCAATGCATCTATGGCAAAGTACTCCACAAATACAATCTTTTAATAATGTGTATCTGTTTATTTCTATTACAACGCGAGTATCGAGTGAGTGTCAATATTACACTTCCATCAAGACATGACAAGCTTCTTCAAAGATGCGAGGTCTGTATCTTTATACAAACATATATTTTATAGAATCGGTCACCAATCAGGCAGTATGTAAAGTATACAAAATAAATAAGCATTGCAAAAGGAATTGCAACATTTTGTGACAAATAAATGTGTTTTTGACAGAACATTAAAAACACAACAACAACCACAAAACTAAACATTAAACCTCTGCCACAGCGGGGAATTTAACCCGGGACCTTTTGCACCCAAAGCGGATGCGTTAGAACTACGCGACGGAGTCATTTGAGAGTAGCGACTGCAGTCAAGCTATTTAACTGTTTCGACGCAATGTGTTAAAACGTAAATAAACAACGCTAAATTTGCAGGCCACAAATCTTTAAAAAATTCATTTTTTCTGTAATATTGTTACATGCATTGATAACTGTATTTGGCAGTTTCTCATATTTACGGGAGTAGGTTTTACTGCCTAAATGCTGTTAAACTGTAAGATGTAAACGATTCTGACCTAAAAGATACAGGCATAGCACCTTTAAAGTCCTGTTTATTATAAACTTACACAGAACTTAAACTGAGTGTCACACAAAGCGTTCCGTAACATTTTGACAATGAAAGATGCACGATAAAGAAAATATGTTGCTTCATAAACCGGTATTGAAAAGAGTGATCCTCGCATGAATTTCTAATTTCGTTTTAAGTAAACTTTAGGTACAATTGGCGAATGAGGGCGACTTCGTGCCACTACAATTTCGTGCCAGGAGACTTTGTGCCACTTTACTGGAGACTTCGTGCCACATATGTATTCATAGAAGAAAATATCAATGATTCTTTTTGAATATATTTGAAAGTTTTTGCATTCAATTAACGCCTAAATTATAAAAATATTAATAATATAAACATTTATATATTATTATTAATTTATTAACTTGTAGTGTTTTGTTTAATGTTTCTGTTTGCGGTTTGAATTGTTTTGATACAAACGAAAAGCTGCACCAGGCCTGGGAACGATACGAGGAATACGACATAACAACTAATCAGCTGCTTGGACTGCCAGTCACATCATCGGGATCCATCAGAGGCCAGGAGATGACTACTTGGAATATGACTTTTGAAACAAAATCTAGCAAGAAATTGTTAAATTTTGCTAAATTTATAAAAGATGCGTATATGTTCTTAGAGATAATTCCATGGTTAGGTAACTGTTTTCTTTTATATAAGCGAATGTGTTTATAATACATGTACTTTGTATTTAATTGCATTTTAGTATGCTTTATTACTTATAGTATGCACTGTATGGAAACCTGTTTGGCATGACTATGTCACTTGTATATATTTTGTATATGATCAAAGGCACATATAGTGCCGATAACCAATCAACTTTGAAACGTGAAACTTGCTATCATTTATGTTTAAATGAAGTTTGTTAATCTGTAACAAGTGTTGTTTTATGCCACACCAATTATCTAGGTAATTACTCAATTATTAGAATGCACCTAATATGTGCCAAAAGATCAATCATGAACCAATTACATGTCCATTGTGATATAAATGACATTGTAGCGTGTACTTAATAGGTGTGAAAATAAACCCTTATAAATCCTATAGGTGGCACGAAGTCTCCAAAGTGGCATGAAATCGTAATGGCACGAAATCGAAATGGCACGTAGTCTCCGACATCCACAATTGTCTTATTTGAGTATTTAAAGATGCATACATACATGAGAAGATAAAAATCTGTAATAATACAGTGAATAACCCACCTAACATTGATTTGTTACCGCTTAAACCAATCGCAACTGCTTGACCACGATATGATTAAGAGGAAATGAGCGAAACTGGGCTATGAATCAGTTAGTTCTTTAAAATCATCACCAATGGCCAGAATAGAACGAGATGATTTACAACAGAACAACTCAATTTCGATGTACACAGCTTATACCCAGGCTCATTTATTCCCAATTCCAAACAAAACGCATAGCCAATTGTATTTGATTGTTCACTAAACTTGTGTTCTCATCCAAATCATGCAAATGAAACAGCCACCAGAATCATAAAAAGACACAATCCAACGACGCCGGTTTACAACTGACTCTCGAGCCATTTGATTCTACAAAAGCCAATTTTAATATTTAGCCTTTGAAACACGAAGAATGAAAGCCAAAAGCACTCACCAACGCAGATGTCTCGTGCCCATACTACAGACAATCAAAGTTGTCAATGTTACAATGGTCGCGAAAACACGTAACAAACTACCAACAGGCAACTTTATAAAAGAACCTCAGCTGTGCAATCCGATTGTAATCGATCCGCTTTCAAAAGTGTTTCACCCGTATGCATCGATACGGCGAAAATAAACAGTATTTAAGTAAAATAAAACGAATCTAAATAAGTGTATAAAGATGGCTGCTGTATTTCGCGCATTTTTTTACAACGAGGTTGCAGCCAACTATTTTTTTCTCGTAAAACATAGCACTGCGACAGACCAGATATTTATTAATATCACTTCATTCCGTATATGAAAGCATTTATGGGCACCAAACGACCCAGAGACATAAAGGCTGGCCTAAAGCTTGATAGTTCATGGCATTGTCGACTCAGTGATCTTATGAGTGAACAAGATATGTAATGATTTCGTTTAACAAAGTCCAGACCCACCCGAGTAACATTGATCTAACGTCAATGTGCTAACATAACGCACATTGTCTGAAAGCTCTAGTATTTTTACGCACTACAATGCCTAGATTACATATACAAAGTTGACAGTTGTGACACTAGAACCGAAAAAACGTGCCTGTCGGGCGGTTTTGGGGTCCGTTTACGTCACTTCCGGTCTGAATCCACATGCTTCACAGTTATTCATGTGCGCCCTGCCCGGAGAAATCCAACGAGCCCTCAGTTGTTGAAATCGGTCATGGTATGGTCACTTGATGGCAACATGCGCTCTCCGACTGTATCTTATTTACTGGACTTAACTTGCCAGGGAACCAAAAAATCGGAGACACTCATTTCCGGTCAGAGGTCCATATTTGTGATTCTATCACTTGCTGCACATCATCACGATTCGAACAAGCCCTTGGTGACCCAAATTGGACTGTGCAATCCCGAGCTATTCACTTTTGAGTATAGCTCGTCATATACATATTATGTCTCTGTTGCTAATTGCGTACACATGCAAGAACAATGCATATCGTTTAGATTTTATGTATCCCGACTTTACAAAAAAAAAACAACACACATTGAGCTTGAACGCGCTGCATTTAGAAAATAGTCGCAACCCTAACGTACGTAACCCTAACACTAGCCCTTAACCAAAGTATCCCCCCCAAAAAACTCGAATGCTTGTGGTTGTCGAAAACAGGTACCTGTGATGACCAGTGCACGTTCGTTCGGTGCATAAATACGTGCATTTAGGTGTTATCGTCGAAACAACAACAGTGCTTACTGCACACTGAACATTTAATCACACAGGCATGGTCTCTTGAAGCTTATTCACGAAAAAGAAAGTGCGCACAGCCAATACAATGACCTAGAATCAGAACAAATTGTGTCAAATAATGCGTTCGTGTACTCAGTTGCCCCCGATGTGTCTACTTATGGTCGTTTAGGGTACCATATGCGTGTGCACGTGTATACGCAAAACCGGCAACCTGGGGGCAGATAACTGACACCGCACTCATTGGAACACTCTTACCTTCATTACGCGCACCACACCAATCGTAACAACTCGGTCATTTCCGTCCTGACGGAAAATAGCCGAAGACCTCGCCGAGGGGTCCCGAACGGTGAAATTAACTCTAAATGAAAACCACATACTCGCAAACGAGATGCAACACAACGCTACAAACCTCGACTAGTGTGCACCGATGACGGCTGGAAATATCACTTACCCCCCTACAAATGCCGCACACCGACACTATCTAGTAACGAAATTCACAAGTTTATTATTTAAAGAGTACATCCTAGTTGGTAGACGGCTTTTTCATTAGAGCTATATTTACAAATATATATCGTCAATTCCCGTGTACCAGTCGTATAGTCAAAGCCGCCATGGCGGCGCGCACAAACATTGGTTTAGCTCACAAACTCGTTTTGCTTATACCACCGGACCAACAGCGGCGAATTACTCGCTGGCGCTCGCGTTCATTCCTACAACGTCTTGGCTATCATACTGACTGGTCTTAGCTCCCAGATCTCATCACCAGTCATAAAATTCCGCCTCTCAACTTCCCCAACTTCAGTACGCAATGGGCAACATCTTCAGCAGCCAGATCAGTTCTCCTTCTCTAACACGTACATGGTATCGACCAGTTCTCATATTATTATGTACTTTTATCCTAAAATTATTGTTTATCGAGCGACTGGGAGCGCTAAAGCCGGTGACTACAACCTACATCCAAGGGAGACAACTCTCGGGCGACTATGAAACGTTCATTGTGCAATTTAATAGTTGACTACAACCTAATCTATTAATCCAAGGGAGACCACTTCCATCTCAGTTCATTGAAAAATGGAGCCCTTTTTGACCCAAACTTGAACGACGATTGGTGAGAATTTAAACAATAAAGAGATCAGTTTTCTAATAAACTATCATTTATACTCTTAATCAAATCGAATACTACCAGGAATGGATGATGTCTGTGCTTATTTATTTATCAAATTGGATATTTGAAAATACCGCGACAATGTGAATAGCGTTTGACAGCTTCTACAAGTAACCTTTTTAAAAAAACACTTTTTTCTGATTCTCTGTCAACACGTTTCCGTCATACGATCACTCTAGCCTTCTTGCTGCCAGTGAAGGCCCGTCTCTCATCAACAAACACTAAGCTCTTAGGATTATTGTTTTGATTTTCTATTGTGTACCCTTGTAATTAAAAATCACATGTATTCAGTATGCCTTTCATGTAACAGAAGTATGACCATTTTTGGGCTCCAAAACAAATCTTAATAAGAGATGATGGTCGCATCCTGGGGTCTGAACACTGAGCAGCTGGCATAGCTAAACCCAATGGGTGGGGTATCTTACAGTATAAACGCAGTACATGTACCGGTATGTTGTGTGTTGACAGGTGCGTGCAGACGGCCTACCTATCAGCCCCGACGAAGACCTGCATCCCGACGCGCTGTCAACGTAGCTATGGTTAATATTGACAGCAGAATATGCACTCTACACTTTTTCTATGTTAAAAGAAACGTTTACTCGCTAAATATTGGTGTGTTCAGTTGTTTGTGTCAATTGGTGGTTCATGATGATGTCGTATATGTCGTACCAGGCGCGAGAGGTGACAAGCGATCCAGTGACAGCGCTGACGTGTTCAGATGTTAGATCGACAGCCGGCACCTCCCTCCTGCTGCCACTGCGACCACATGCACTGGGTTCACCTGGCTGTTATAATGTATGCCAGTTTGTGTTTTTAGCTCAATGCCATTTTTATAACATCACACTTTACTGGCAAAAATACTACATATGTTCAGGAGGGCATGATAACGTATCATTTAGCATTTGTTGTTTATAGTTAATTCTCCGTGATAAATTATGTTAGTCCTCAAAAATATGAATCCAGGTTAACATGCTTATATTTGTTGACAGGTTCTTCATGGCGCAACGTTAGGCCCACGAAAGGCTGGCGTCAACCAACAGTGACAAGGACATTACTAAGTCCAACTTGAATTCGGATATATAACTAATGCCGACACGTACACAGATGACCCGAGTGTGGCCCTCATACGGTGTAATTGATGGGGCCCGTGTCAAATAGTGATGTCACACATTGGTTACAGGTTACATTGTATGTCACAGGTGATGAACATGTGAGGAGTGAGTTTCGTAATACATAATCAAACGGAATCAAGCATGCTGGCAAATGGACATACCTGAGCTCAAGTGTAACATTTCTGATAACGTTGAAGCCTGACTTTTATGTTCCTGTATAACGTTACCGTTGTTTCCAATACACATTTTCATCGTATGTTGAACTTTCTAGTAAAGTGTATTTTTCATTTTGAAAATACATGTTTTGTATAGCACTCGGTGATGTTTTATACGACTCGTGCTGCTAGAAACGTTGTATGTGAAAGTTGCATTGTGATTTTACGCTTTTTGAGGTTCCAATTTCATTTTTCCCTGGTGTACTTAAACATGTTCTCTGAAACCACTCATTGGATTTTGACCAAACTTCACAGGAATGATCCCAAGGTGGTCCCCTATCAAAGTTGTTCAAACCGTTTCAGTTGGTTGCATAAGTAGGTCACTTAATATGCCTAGATTGTTTTATTAATGAAGATAATCTTATTATCGAGGATGAATACCATGTATTTTTTAATTGTCCTTCTTATGATGATATAAGAAGAAATTATCTGTTTAATTGGTATACAGGCCCTACTGAAGTAATATATCTTTATAACTTTATGTTAAGTGATAATGAAAACACGATAAGAAACACTGCGTTATTTATCAATAAATTACTGAAAAATGTTAATAATACTTAGAGGTATGTTGTTGATAAGGGGGGGGGTAAATGTAACATGTCGATGCAAATATTTTGTTATATGTTTTGTTCTCATCTTGTATTATGGGCCGGAGGCCTTTATGTACAATAAAGATATGAATTAAAATTGAATGGATAGTTCCACAACTGTCAATAAGGATAAATTATAACGGTAAATGGTCAATTTAATCCAATGGCGGATAGGTTTTCAATACAATGACAATTTTACCTAGTTTAAACAATGGAAAGCATGGTTCCTGTTTGTGATAAGCGTTATCACATATACAATAAATTTCGCCATTTTTGGGCGGAGATTAAAAAATTGTGGAACTATCCATTGGCAGACCCCATGAGTAATCCAATTTACTAAAACTATTGATAATTATTATAGGAGAAACCTTGTAAGGTTGTTGGCACCTTATTCATAAGAGTGGTATAGAATGAAAACACAGAGTGCAATTTGTATGGTTTAATCAGATGTGTACAGCTAATGGACATATACATACACATGTTAACATTTTATTAATCAAACATTCATCATTGTTACACAACATTCAATTCGTCAGGGAATGTAGAACAGCTTTTCTTGGTGTTAAATTATTGTAACTTATTTTATGCTTCATGGTGAAATCAACATATTATATTAATAAACGTTTGGTGTAAGATAGACATTAATTTCACTCGTGATCATAGAAAATCATATTACCACTGGTGAAAATATTGCTTTCGATCTTACACCAACATTCAAAAATTATCCTCTGCATATGTAAAATAAGGTAGTTACAAAAATTGTGCACAAAGCCCTCTAGCTGTTCTTGGTGTAAAATTGAAATAAATCAAATGAAAATATTGTTTGTGTGAAGTTAATTTCATCATCTATCAAATTATTTTTTTAGATACAAATGGTATACAGTAAAATCGAAATATCAGTGAAACCACTTACTAACACATAATGTAAGTATTGATAGTTATTTCTGTAAAACATTAAAGGAACTTCTCTGTGGTTAAGCCGGTTAATGGGTGTCATAAAATCGTCATCCATGTTTCATCAGAAAGCATCATATCTGAGCCTTTTCAAACACTTATTTACATCATCATCACCCCTTTAACAACAAAATGCAAGAACATTCAAACTTTATATGATCACTTTTACCTTGAAGACTGACCGCAGTTAAGCCCCTTTAAAGTCAAGACTGACCGCAGTTAAGCCCCTTTAAAGTCAAGGTTGACCGCAGTTAAGTCTCTTTAAAGTCAAGATTGACCGCAGTTAAGTCCCTTCAAATGTTTAATGAAATCTACAACTATGTCTATTCCTGTGTAAATAAAACAGAAAAATATGTTTCATTACTAAGTTGGTACAGACAATCTATATGTAAACATTCTTTCGAAAACGGAACTTTCTATCACATTTTCATTTAGATGATCATTTAATCCACGCTTTTGTTGAATGAATGAAAAAACAATAGACGTATCGACAACCCGTTTGTCAATACATCTGAAATGACGTCTAGTCCAACAAATGGCGGAAAAATGACGTAATGTCATAACGTTATTAGAACAATGTCATTCTGGCCAATCAGAAAATTAAATCTTTCATGAACTGTTGGCTACATGTTTGTGCACATGCACATATTGACATAATGTGCTTTTCCGCATTTGTCAGACGTCAATTATGTTAATTAATGTGACATACATTCAATGATAAGGAATTTTAAATGCAATAAAAATGGCATGATTACAAATTAAAATTACTAGTATTTAGTTTCAAATTACAATGCTGTTTTTTCACACTTACAAAAAAAATGTTGGTATTGTTTATGAATGAAATGCATGCATCCTTGAGGTAATATAGCAAAAGATTCCATCAATAAACCAAAAACATCATTCAATAGTATAAGATACGTTTAAAATTGTTCAATGTTACATGGCTTCAGCAACAACAAAACTATGCTCATGTAGCAAACTGAATGCATTTGTTGTTCAGTTTGCAGTTTTCAATGGCTGACTAGAACAATAAAAAATTTTTTCACTCTTTTGATTTGGTACAAAATCAGAAAATAGCATCTGAAGAGCTTGCGCTACATAAGTAAGTGAGAAGAAGACCCTTCCTAGTGTTCTAAAGCAACGACAATATGATTGATAGTGATGAATATTAGCTCACAATTTTATTTAGGGCAGTAAGATACAATGCACATACTAACATCCAAACAAAATATGGCCATAATTCAAAGAAAATGTATAAGCTTAAGATAAAAATAAACAACACTCCAAAAGTTCCTTAACACATAATATTGTAGCCATTTGTTCATTAAGTTTTGTGAGGGCTAGTTGCAAAGCTAGTGTTACTACATTATTGAAAATATAATAAAAAGTTACACTTTTTATTAAAGAACAGTTACATTTTTTATAGAATTGGTTATACCTCTATATAGCACTGTATCTTAATGATTTTAGTGTTATATAATTTGAGGCTTTGGTGCAAAACTAGTATAACGTGTTAATACAATAGTTTTGCACCAAGCCTTCAAATGTGTTTTGATTTATTTTGTATTGAACTTAGTTGTGAAATTTTAAGGAAGTGTGAAGGAACTTATGGAGGCCGTGTACATTAAACTCCACCAACAAAATGTGTCTTGCCAGATGATTTATGATCGAAATCTACGAAAACAAAACCAACATAGATACCCCATCAGACACAAAATACTTTCAGATTGAGTTTTATATTGAGTTAGGCCAACCAAAAATAAATGTGCTTCAGGTAACCATTGGAAAATTGCGGATAGTTCCCAGACTGTCGATCATGCAGGGGTTTTTCTGCCTACTTTGGGAAAAGGAGTCTGGTCGTTTTGGGAATTTTTATCGACAAAAATGCCCAATTTGGGAATTTTTGTATCGATAAAATGGTCCATTTTGGGAAAATCTTGTGTGCACTTATTTTGTTTAATCAGTTCATTTTTCTATATCAATATACCGAAATAAACACTAGTTACAGTCCATGCAAAAAATATATATATTGAAGGACATGAGGTCCTGCAATGGTGCTATTATTGCCCGCCCAGACCAGTCATTGCCGGCCCGAATAAAATTTAGTCTTAGATCAAAATTTACTTAGTACACATTTGTATATATTATGGTGTGTCACATTTATCCAAAGAGAAACAGCTAGTTTGTCTAGTTCATTACATTGCAGGACTTTTTAAAAATATTTATCATTTAAAACCAGTGAAATATTGTTGAAAAAAGATTTATAAAATATTGTTTTGTTATGCTCAGTAAGTTGATATATAAATTAAAATGAAGTTAATTTTTTATTATTCCATTTCTTATTTTAATCTTATTAAGTTGTTCTTTCTTCAACAATTGCAATAGTTTTTAATGTTAAGTATATCTAAAATCTCAATCAGCATCATTCAGTTGTGTAAATAATTAATGAAAGCCATTGTCCTTCTTAAAAGCAAAGGGAAGTAATCCTGTTGAGTTACTGAACAGTGAGATGGGGCTCCTGGTGGTAACCGAGTTTTAAACATTCTGATTCAAAATGGCTGACAAAATGATTTGCAACAAAACAATACGATTTTAGTGAAAGAACTTGAGAAAAAATAACCATTTATTTGAATAGTCAGTCCTGATTTATTGGACAGACTGTTCAGAATTTCTT
>Ga0224510_10002745_pt1 | contig 10342 bp, 3 predicted proteins | sample SF_May12_sed_USG_FD_170161 | JGI IMG/M metagenome (GOLD analysis project Ga0224510, IMG submission 170161) | Sediment microbial communities from San Francisco Bay, California, United States - SF_May12_sed_USGS_4_1 | ecosystem: Environmental > Aquatic > Marine > Sediment | place: USA: California... | reverse complement strand
AAATTTTAATGCGTTAACTTCAAACTAAAATGTACAGAGTAGTTTGTGTACTGTCCAATACATTTCTCAACCTAAAACAGCAAAAAAAAGTTCACAGACTACCATTATAGAACAAATAACAGCAAGAGCGCCATTAAAAGTATAGTGGTGATAGCGTAACAAACAAAACCAACCATATGCTTTTAATCTATAATCTCTCAAATTTTATAAGCACATAAAGAAACAAATCTTTACTAAGTAATGGGGATCAACTAATTTATGGTAAAATACACTTTAATCCTATCAATAGTAATATTGTAAGAATGAGATTATTTAAAAGAACAATACATATGAAAACGTTATGCAAATAAGACAAACAAACACCTGGACACACATACAATGAGTTAACATTGTTTAATATGCATAACTTATTTTTAAAAAATGTTTTATTAAAAACTATATTTTGTGTGTCAAAATTGACTGTTCCATGTACATCTATATATGGTATCATAAAAACTTACTTAGGGTACCAAACCAACAATATACTTTTAATCTATAATCTCTAAAAAAAAATAAGCACATAAGAAACACATATTCACTCAGTAGTGGGGATCATCTGTGGTAAAATACACAAAAACGTATCAATGGTCATATTGTTAGAAAGTGTTTATTTAGAAGAACAATGCATATGAAAAAGTTATGCAAGTAAGACAAAAACACCTGGACACACATACTATTAACTTATAAACTTCATGTGTTAACTTCAAACTAAAATGTACAGAATAGTTTGTGTACTGTCCAATACATTTCTCAAACTAAAACCAGTCAAAAAGTTCCCGATATAGAAAAAATAATAGCAAGAGCGCCATTAAAAATAATTTTTAAGTAAAACATTGATAAATATTCACTTCTTAATATTTGAAAAATGTTTAAATACAAACTGATTCTTTTGTAAAATAAATACATGTATATAACTCTACTTCTGTGTGCATGTAAACCTTTACAACAAATATGACATCTGGTATCAGAAAAGCTTACAAAGGGTGACTTATCCAACTAAATACTTAAGTCTCTACGCTCAAGTCTCATAGCACAAAAAAATTAGAAACACAACTCAGTAATGTGGATCAATTATAGAAAGAAATCCACGAAATACTTTTAACCTCTACTCTCAAGTCTCCTAAGCACAATTTTTTCATAAAGAAACACACCTCGGTTATGGGGATCAATTATAGAAAGAAAACTAACAAAATACTTTAAGTCTCTTCTCTCAAGTCTTATAAGCACAAACATTTTATTAATACATAAGAATGTCTGAATTTAAAGAAGAGGGTCCAAAGGGCCCTGGGTCGCTGACCTGAGGAAAAGGTGAAAGGTCACAGTGGAGCAATTTACAGAGGACCCAAAAGGCATTATTTGAACAACTTTGGTAGATAATGCTACTAGTATAATTATACCAAATACAAAAGCTCTGGGCTTTTCAGTTTCAAACAAGAATGTTCTGATTGCATTTTCCTTCTGGGGTACAAAATTTGTACCTCGGTAGTTTTGGACATATGTGAATGTGTGTGAGTGTGTGTGTGGAGGGGGTTGATGTAACTACCTTTAAGAGGTATTATTTGTACCTCGGTAGTTTTGGACCTTCGGGAATGTGTGTGTGTGTGTGAGTGTGTGTGTGGATGGGGGTTGGTGTAACTACCTTTAAGAGGTACGACATAAGACTACACACCTTCCATCAGAGGTACGTTTTCATGTTTCCATGTGGTCCATAGGTTTCACTTAAGTTGAAGGTTTACCAACTTTGCGTTTGTCTGCTGTTATCCAATTGTGGACAGTGTTTTTAATTTTTGTCCAGGACAGGTTTTTCAGAATTTCATGCTTCATTTGTACATTGGTACAGTCAATCATTTTCAGCTCACGTCGAAATGTAATGTTGGCACTAAACAGTTTTCGAAGAAGCGCACTCTGTTCACTTGTCAGTTTCTGGATTGTCCTCGCTGAAACAAAAGTATGATAAGTTTTTTAGGGTTATTGATGATCTTTTTTGTTTTCAACACTACCTTAATCAAGGTGATCAGCTATCATTTTCTTTGGATTCACTGGAACTCTGGTGATCACAAATTGTTCAAAGTTGTAACGAAGACGATAACAATTATAACATTACAATGTCTATACATATCTGTTTCATGTTTATTATGTCTGATGCATTATCTATACACATGTAAAATAAAATTATAGATTAGAGAAATTGAGTAGTTTCAAATTTTGCCTGACAGCAATAGTAAGGAAACCATGTTCACAATACAGTAAGATTAGATAATAACAAAATGGCTTCTGGCCTATGAGAGTTTACTCCAACTGTTTAGAGCTAATTTCAGTTCCTTAGAAGCAAACTATATTATTGTTCAAACTAATTTCATACCTTTTTTTGATGCAGGGTTTTTTATCTGTTTCCTTGGCTGTATTGTATCATGATCGCTATCCACGTGGTCTGTAACAACATAAAACAAATACATGTACTCAATTCAACCCAGTATAACACAGTTTTATGTACTTGTTAAACAATGTTTAGGAGTTTTTTAATGCCCTCAATTTACTGATCTACTTGAGTTTGTAAATGTGAAGGTAAATGAAAGTCACTACAGAAATAAGTCACAGTGATACTGTATTAAGTAAATGTCAGTAGTTAAGGTAGAGGAAATGTAATACAGAACATAACTTTGTTCAATGTCATGTGACATTGCCTTCCTTTACGGCACTTGGAGATTACAGTTAGTTTTGAATAGAAAGGGATTTTTTAACAGATATGAAAAAGTTGCGTAAAGAATTACCATGATCGTGTAAGCTTAGGGCAGAAACATTTGGCCCATCACGACCTCCACGACGCTGTCTGGCTGTGCCTTGCCTCTGGCGCTGAGAGCGAGTTCCTGCATGCGGCCTCCCCTTGGCGAATCCTATATACAAAAACCAAAGATTAAGTTTTAGATTTCTTATCACATCATCACATAGTTAAAATAACAGTTTCTTGAGTAAAAGTGTTTGCGCTCAATTGAATTGAAAACGTAGAGAGCGAAACTGCAAAATAAGGTTTCAAATAAATTACGGTTATCTTTATAACCATCTCATGACAAAACATTCATCTGGTACAAAGTTGTAGTTTTGTTTATTTTACATAGTATTAAACTTTGCGGAGAAACAACCTAAAATCTCTTCAATAAAACTTTTAGCCAAAGTTCTGTTTATATATTATTTGTGTTGCTTATGTTTCTTTTGAGCATAATGTACACCCCTACCTTCATCGTGTACAGTTTCATCTAAGCCTTCAACACCGTCCAACTCATTGTCGTCTTCGTTTTCACTGGAATGTGGCGTTTCTGGGTAAATAATAAAAAGAAAGATGAGAGTACTCAAATATACTTTTAGATCAAACTTATTCGAAGTTCATGTTTGCAAGACGCAGCTGCACGTGTTTACATTTGTCGTCAGCGCTAATTCAAGGCAGTTAAAAGCTTTAGACAAAGCAAGCAGTAGCAGATATGAAAACGTTCCGTAAAGAATTACCATGATCGTGTAAGCTTAGGGCAGAAACCTTTGGCCCATTACGACCTCCACGACGCTGTCTGGCTGTGCCTTGCCCCTGGCGCTGAGAGCGAGTTCCTGCATGCGGCCTCCCCTTGGCGAATCCTATATACAAAAACCAAAGATTCAGTTTTAGACATCTTATCACATCACCACATCGTTAAAATAACACATTCTTGAGTATAAGTGTTTGTGCTCAATTGAATTGAAAAAGTAGAGCGAAACTGCAAAATAAGGTCTCAAATGGATAACAGTTACTTTATAACCATCTCATGACAAAACATTCATCTGGTACAAAGTTGTAGTTTTGTTTATTTTACATAGTATTAAACTGTGCCGTGCAACAACCTAAAATCTCTTCAATAAAACTTTTAGCCAAAGTTCTGTTTATATATTATTTGTGTTGCTTATGTTTCTTTTGAGCATAATGTACACCCCTACCTTCATCGTGAACAGTTTCATCTAAGCCTTCAACACCGTCCAACTCATTGTCGTCTTCGTTTTCACTGGAATGTGGCGTTTCTGGGTAAATAATAAAAAGAAAGATGAGAGTACTCAAATATACTTTTAGATCAAACTTATTCGAAGTTCATGTTTGCAAGACGCAGCTGCACGTGTTTACATTTGTCGTCAGCGCTAATTCAAGGCAGTTAAAAGCTTTAGACAAAGCAAGCAGTAGCAGATATGAAAACGTTCCGTAAAGAATTACCATGATCGTGTAAGCTTAGGGCAGAAACCTTTGGCCCATTACGACCTCCACGACGCTGTCTGGCTGTGCCTTGCCCCTGGCGCTGAGAGCGAGTTCCTGCATGCGGCCTCCCCTTGGCGAATCCTATATACAAAAACCAAAGATTCAGTTTTAGACATCTTATCACATCACCACATCGTTAAAATAACACATTCTTGAGTATAAGTGTTTGTGCTCAATTGAATTGAAAAAGTAGAGCGAAACTGCAAAATAAGGTCTCAAATGGATAACAGTTACTTTATAACCATCTCATGACAAAACATTCATCTGGTACAAAGTTGTAGTTTTGTTTATTTTACATAGTATTAAACTGTGCCGTGCAACAACCTAAAATCTCTTCAATAAAACTTTTAGCCAAAGTTCTGTTTATATATTATTTGTGTTGCTTATGTTTCTTTTGAGCATAATGTACACCCCTACCTTCATCGTGAACAGTTTCATCTAAGCCTTCAACACCGTCCAACTCATTGTCATCTTCGTCTTCACTGGAATGTGGCGTTTCTGGGCAAATAATAAAAAGAAAGATGAGAGTATTCAAATATACTTCATTCGCAGTTCATGCTTGCAAGACGCAGCTGCACGGGTTTACATTTGTTGTCAGCGCTAATTCAAGGCAGTTAAAAGCTTAAGACATAGCAAGCAGTCGCAACATTTTCCTAATGTTATCTGTATATTCACAACATTTGTAAAATACTGCAGAAATGCATAACACTTTTTCTTCCTTAGTGAAAAAATTCTATTATGTATTATCATTAGTATGTCATCTCAAAACGGTAAAACATAAGTTTAAAATTTGGAAGGTTGTTTTAAACGTTTAAAATATAAACATCACACAATGTGAAAGTTTTGTTCAGTTTTCATGAGCCCACTGATACAAATTTTAAGTTTCTAGATACTTTGACCAAAAACTTAAGACAAAATTGTCATTTGAAACAATTAAGAAACAAAGCTCTAAATTATAACGTTAAAAAGCTTTCTGAATTCATTTCATCTCAATAGTTATCAGTTATTTTAGCCCGAGTTCTGTTATAAATTATTTGTAATGCTTATGTCTCTATTGAGCATATAACATACAAACCTACCTTCAGCGTGAACAGTTTCATTTAAGCCTTCATCATCGTCCGACTCACTGTCGTCTTCATCTTCACCGGAAAGTGGCGTTTCTGGGTATATAATAAAAAGAAAGATAAGGGTATTCAAATAAACTTTTAGATCAAACTTCATTTGCAGTTTATGTTTGCAAGTCGCAACTGCACGGTTTAACATAGGCTGTCTAAAAATGTGTGTCTATGTCGCCGAGATGTTCGAAATCGGATTTTCAGTGAAAAGGCAAGTATTTCCCATGCGGTAGGTAACATACAACCATTTGTTGCGGCGATTAGGTTTATTCGTCGGCTAAGAAAAATGTGCGTTCTTGCCCGCATTGTGATTTAAAACATTGCGTGCAGGTTGTGTTTTCTGTCTGCAAAACGTACATAACATACAAATATACATGTACTACATAACAAGAGAGCTCTAAATAAAAATACTTTGTATGGATACTTTATGCATATTTGTTCATAAAAAATATCAAATATGATTCTTATTTTATCATGCTTGTTTTAGGGATCTCACCATTCTCAAAGGGTATTTGGTCCAATGTCATCCCCTTGTACTGTCCAACCGAGCCATTGTCAAAAGCACTCAGAAGTTTTCCCATTTTTATAACCTGTACAGTTTCTTGGGGCAACCGGTAGAAAGTCCTGTGCACGTCAAGATCGTGTCCCATGAACTCCGCTACAGTCTCCATGTCATGGTTACTTAGATTGAGAATTTGCGAAACAGTAGCTACATGTTTCCGAAGTTTAGTACTTGTGATACTTCTTGGGTTTTTCAAGTTTGCAGCAACAGCATGTTTTCTTAGAACATCTGTACTTCTTATTGGGGTTAATGAATCAAAATTTGTCCTAGCAAACAAGTATTTGTTATTGACATTCACTCCAGCCATTTCTCTATATTTAAGCAGTACTCCAATGCTTTTTTCTATTTCTGGGGTTAATAATACTGGTACAGTGCGACCTTTCTTCCCTCTTATTTGTATTCTTGAAAAGGTTTTACACATCATTTTCTCCACTGGACTGAGAGATTCTACTATTTCTTCTGGGGTAGATGGAGTCAAGAGCTTCGATTGGTATGCCTTTAGTGTCACTCTCTGGGTTTCACCTCCTCTTCGCCTGTTGAATAATACTACCCTGGCTAATGTAATCTGATTTAACTCATCGTAATCCTGTTTTGTGAAAGATTTGTCGAGTGCTTCTTCAAGAGTTGCAGTTTGGCTTTTCAAGTAGTTTTGGAGAGTCATAATATCTTCTGTCAATGGTACAACTGGCTCTGTAGAAGTCAGTTTGTTTTCTTTTAATGTTTGGAGAGCCCTGCTTGAGATAGCATCTGTCCAGTCATTCTGTAAAAGAGTGAGAAAACCATCTGCATCCTTCTCATCCATTTCATTTCCTGATATCAGCGAATCAGACTTTTTAATTCTGGCACATTTTTTCAGCAAATGTCCAAGTTTCATTGCTAATGAAGGTGTTTCGTATGTGTTGGTCTCTACATTAAATTTACACAATTTCCTTGTTGCTGCAACGGCTACATTACTAAATCTTGCTGGAACAATGACATCTGTCAGATACTGAACATCAGGGCACATCTGTCTAGCCTGTATGACAAACCTACCCAACTCTCGCATTTTTTGACTGATATACGTGCTAAGGTGCTGATGCTGACTGTGTTTTTCAAAAAGTTTCTCTCCTACTTTAAGAATAAGACTGTCATTTCTGACAATCAATGAAATGTCATCTGGGGCCATTTTCTTGAGGACTTGTTCCTTTAATCCTTTACTAGTAGTTTGAGTCACTGGTAACATAAATAAAGCTGCTGAGTGAATTTTTCGTTTTGAATTGTCGCCTTTCCTAAACACACAGTTTTTCCGGTGCTTCCATAATGTTTCTTTGGTGAAAAATGCCAAACAGTCTTCACATGGCAGATAATCTGTCGGCAAATGATTAGCCTCTTCTTTTCGGGAAAATGTAACAAGAGTACCACTTCCTTTTTTTAATATGTCAAAGTTATGATTGTAGTCTCCAGCATTTCTTAATTTCAGAAGTAAATCCTTTCTATCTTTGGACTGCAATGGCAACCTGTTTATTTCAACAACTTCTTTTTCATTCTTATGTTTTCTGAGTAGATGTTTTCTAATGTTTGTGAAACTTTTCTTACAATAAAGACAATAATGTAATTTATCCCACACTCGTTTTCCACTGGTATTTCCGCTAGGCTGTAGCTTAACACTATCTGCACTGTTGTTAGGACTTTCAACGGGTTGCTCCTCATTGTTACTTTGAAAGTGTTGATTCTCTTCCTGTGTCCTTTCATTCATAATCCAATTATCATTACTTGGGCCAGCTTTCTCCCTGGTTTTTACAGCTTTTCTCTCACTTTTTGATTTAAGATTTGATTTCAGCATTGGAAACTGGAATGGAACAACTACTGAGTTGTCAGAGTCTGATACATAGCTTTCATTGGATGTGGAACTTTCATCTGTTTCATTCATCATAAAGTTTGGATCTTTAAATGAGTCATCAGTATCACTTTGAATCGACTGTAAGTCAGAATGTTCATCATATTCATCTGTGTCAGTGTGTTCGGCAAAATTCTGTTCTGGTTTATAATCTGAGTCCTTGTTGTTTTCTTCAGTGTCAGGCTCTGCAACGGATCGACATTGGACACCCAGGCCTTCTGAAAAGTAATTTTAAATTCCTTTTACAAACAAGAAAGATATGGAAAGGAAGGAAAAAATGAAACAAAATTTTGCCATTGGGCGTCTTAAAGAAGGGCCGTGACCTAAGAAAACGACACTACACATGAAGTATAAATATATCAAGGTAAACACATGTACATGGTGTCAAGTATGCTTTCTGAGGTACATGTGCGCACATGACACACACATTTACATACTGAGGTACACATGCACACACGACACACACATATATATATACATACATACTGAGGTACACATGCACATTTGAAACACACATATATATACATACATACATACTGAGGTACACATGCACATTTGAAACACACACATATATATATTCATACATACATACTGAGGTACACATGCACATACATGTATGATGCCTATCTTTATATGCCAACAGAGGTATGTTTTAAAATATGGGTGTACAAAATGTATTTTTGCCTGATATATTTGTAGCTAAAAATGTCATATTTACCCGGAGGATATTTCCACTTGAACAGCTTTGCTCCAACTGTGAAAGTGTCATCGTGTCTAAGGTCACGTCCTTCGCGGAGCTTCGTTTCATGGTGAAACAAAACAACCTGAAATGTGAGTATCAAACAAAAGACTATTAAGTGTTTGTTAATAACTAGAAATGTGTCCACAGGACACGGATGCCCCCGCTAAATGTGCTATGTTTTTATAAAAGGCCCATAAGTCTGTCAAAAATTAGTGGTTTGTAACCCAAATCAAACTTGACCTGTGTTTTGATATTATATATCAATATGCCATATATGAATCGAATTGATACAGTCTTTCAAAAGTTATTGAGCGGACATTAATTTTTGTAAGTACTATGTTTTTATAAAAGGCCCATAGCTCCGTCAACAATTAGTGGATTGTAACCCAAATTGAACTTGACCTGTGTTGTGATATTATATATCAACATACATATTTGAATTGAATCGATGCAATCTTTCAAAAGTTATTGAGCGTACACAAAACGGACGAACGAACGAACGGACGGACGCACGCATGAACGCACCGACAGGGGTAACACTTAATGCCCCGTCACCATTCTTCGAATGTCGGGGGCATAAAAAGGTAAGCAGCATAATGATAAATACTCCCAAATGATGGAGAGCAACTAGTTCAACTGCTATATAATTTCTTTAGGGGCTTATACAATACAGTTATTAATTGAGAACTTAAAGAAACACACATCACTGCATTTCATTTGGTAGATAAAAGTTAACACTATAGAGCTGCATGTTGCAAACACTTCATTGTTAATCACTGTTTTAAACGTAATCTAGTCATATCTACAAAATAGGCAAGTTTAAGACCAACCTCCCCATACGAACTGGCTTGTAACAATACATGGTGATCAGCTGCATCTGGTACAATGATGTCATTTGATTTAGTGCTGAAATCATAAAAAGGTATTTCTTTCTATTTCTATGGTTATAGTCTATATCAAGCAGAAAACACAACCTGTACGCAATTGTTTTATCTTCATGCATGCAAGAACGCACATTTTTCTTAGCCGTCGAATAAACTAAATTGCCGCAAAAAATGGTTGTCTGTAACCTAACGCATAGGAAACGCTTGCTTTTTAACTGAAAATCCGATTGCAAACATCTCGTCGACATAGACGCACATTTTTCCTTAGCCAGCGAAATAAATCATAACTCGCCTGGTGCTGGCTATGAGTCTCTAACACTTACTTACTGGAGGGAAAACTCTCATCAACCAAGGTCACAATTGCAAAGGTAGGTGGTACATTACTGATAAAGTATCAATGGTCTTCATCTAACATGAGAAAATGAAGCTTTTAACATTTTTTACACTTTCAATTCATTTCCAGTCCTCCTTCACAGCACATTTTTAAACAAATCGTCCTTCCAGTTGAATTATTTAAAGAAGACGTCAAGTTCAATAGAAAAACATACTAAGTTGGAATTTTAGTTGGTCACATACTATAGCTTGCTTTTAAATATAACCTAAAATAACCTAAATAATTGTTCACTTACCTTCCTATGGCTAAAACATTAGAACACATGGCATATGCATCACCTTCAACACCCTCTTGTAGAGCAACCACAGTACCATAAAAGGTCAAAGTAGCTAGAAAGAAAGAACATTTATATAATGTATATAGTTAAACAATTGTTTTTGTTTGCTATTTAGTGCACCTTAAAATTCTGTTTTATTTTTATAACAAACTGATAAAAGCTGATAATAACGAAAGAGTATAT
>Ga0224510_10002744_pt1 | contig 10343 bp, 9 predicted proteins | sample SF_May12_sed_USG_FD_170161 | JGI IMG/M metagenome (GOLD analysis project Ga0224510, IMG submission 170161) | Sediment microbial communities from San Francisco Bay, California, United States - SF_May12_sed_USGS_4_1 | ecosystem: Environmental > Aquatic > Marine > Sediment | place: USA: California... | reverse complement strand
GCCCTCGACCCGTACGGCGGCGCGCTCACCGGCATCGTCGGCGTCAACCGCGACCCCTTCGGCACCGGCATGGGCGCGAAGCTCGTCGCCAACACCGACGTCTTCTGCTTCGCCTCGCCCTTTTACGACAAACCGTTGCCGGCGCGCCTGCTGCATCCGAAACGGATCTTCGAGGGCGTCCGCACCGGCGTCGAGCACGGCGGCAACAAGAGCGGCATCCCCACCGTCAACGGCTCCATCGTCTTTGACGACCGTTTCGCCGGCAAGCCCCTGGTCTTCTGCGGCACCGTCGGCCTGATGCCCGCCCTCCACCACGGCAAGCCCTCCGAGAACAAGAAGGCGATGCCCGGCGACATCATCGTCATGACCGGCGGCCGCATCGGCAAGGACGGCATCCACGGCGCCACCTTCTCCTCCGAGGAGTTGCATGAAGGCTCGCCGGCCACCGCCGTCCAGATCGGCGACCCGATAACCCAGAAAAAGATGTTCGACTGCCTGCTCAAGGCCCGCGACCGCAACCTCTACCGCTGCATCACCGACAACGGCGCCGGCGGCCTCTCCTCGTCGGTGGGCGAGATGGCCGAGGACACCGGCGGCTTCGAGCTCCATCTCGACCGCGCGCCGCTGAAGTATGCCGGCTTGCAGCCCTGGGAGATCTTCATCTCCGAGGCCCAGGAGCGGATGACCCTGGCCATCCCGCCCGAGAAGCTCGACGAGTTTATGGCCCTCTGCGCCAAGATGGAGGTGGAGGCGACGGTACTCGGCACCTACACCGATTCCGGCAAGTTCCACATCCTCTACAACGGCAAGACCATCTCCTATCTCGACATGGCCTTCATCCACGAAGGCCTGCCGCCCATGCAGATGGTGGCCAGGTGGGTTCCGCCCAGCCACCCCGAGGTGCAACCGGGCAAAGGGCGCGATCTCGGCCAGGACCTGAAAACGCTGCTCGCCAGCCTCAACATCTGCAGCAAGGAGTATGTGGTCCGCCAGTACGACCACGAGGTGCAGGGCGGCAGCGTGGTGAAGCCGCTCACCGGCGTTGCCAACGACGGCCCCAGCGACGCGGCGGTGATCCGGCCGATCCTCGACTCCTTCGAGGGGTTGGTCGTCTCCCACGGCATCTGCCCGCGCTACTCCGACATCGACGCCTACCACATGGCCGCCTGCGCCGTGGACGAGGCAGTGCGGAACGCCATCTGCGTCGGCGCGAGCCTCGAGGTGATGGCCGGCCTCGACAACTTCTGCTGGTGCGACCCGATCCTCTCCGAGAAGACCCCGGACGGCCCCTACAAGCTGGCCCAGCTGGTCCGCGCCAACCGGGCGCTGGCCCACTACGCCAAGGCGTACGGGGTGCCCTGCATATCCGGCAAGGACTCGATGAAAAACGACTACCAGGTGGGCGACACCAAGATCTCCATCCCGCCCACCCTGCTCTTCTCGGTGATGGCCAAGATCGACGACATCCGCAAGGCGGTGACCATGGACGCCAAGCGGGCCAACGACCTGGTGTACGTGCTGGGCGTCACCCGCGATGAACTGGGCGCCTCCGAATACGCGACCCTGCTCGGCGCGGTGGGCAACAAGGTGCCGCAGGTGCGCGAGGCTGAATCCCTGCCCCGCTACCGGGCGGTTGCCCAGGCGATCAAGGACGGCCTCATCGCCTCCTGCCACGACTGCTCCGACGGCGGTCTGGCCGTCGCGCTCGCCGAAACCGCCTTTGCCGGCGGCTTCGGGATCAGCGTAGATCTCGGCAAGGTGCCGGCCGAGGGGGTCGACAACGACCAGAGCATGCTCTTCTCCGAATCGCAAAGCCGGTTCGTGGTCACCGTGGCCCCGGACAAGGCCACGGCCTTCGAGACGGCCATGGGCAACACCGGCTGGGCGCGGGTCGGCACGGTTACCGCCGAGCAGGCCTTTGTCGCCACCGGCCTTGCCGGCGGCACGGTGATCAACGAGTCGCTCACCGCGCTCAAGGCAAGCTGGCAGCAGACCCTCAACTTCTAAATCCCACGCCGCAACGCGCGGAGAGGGCGCATGCAACCGAAGAAAGGCATCCGCATCAAGGAAATCAGGGAGGGCGACAACGTCGACGACCTGTTTCTGGTCAAGGCGATGAGCCGGGCCGAAACCCGGACCGGCTCGCCCTACCTCACCATCACCGTCATGGACGCCAGCGGCGAGATGGCGGGCCGGGTCTGGGACAACGCCGACCAGCTGATGGAAGCCTGCCCGGCGGGCGGCATTGTCCGCCTCAGCGGGCAGGCGCAGTCCTTCAAGAACGTCCTGCAACTCAAAATCAACAACCTGACCGCCATCCCGGCGAGTACCATCGATATCGCCGACTTCCTCCCCTCGGCGCCCGGCGATCCGGGCGCCATGGCTGCCGAGCTGCGCAAGCTCGTCAAGAGCGTCGACAACCCGTTCCTGCGCGAACTACTGCTCGCCTTCTTCCAGAACCGGAAATTCTTCGAACGGTTCAAGAAAGCGCCTGCCGCCAAGAACATGCACCACGCCTATATCGGCGGGCTGCTGGAACATACCCTGGCGGTGGCGCGGCTCGTCGACGTCGTCTGCCCCCTCTACCCGGCCATCGACCGGTCGCTGCTGATGGCCGGGGCCATGCTCCACGATATCGGCAAGGTGAAGGAATTCTCCTTTGCCACCCATCCCTTTGATTATTCCGACGAGGGCCGCCTGATGGGCCACATGACCCTGGGGGTGGAGATGGTCCAGAAACGGATCAACGCGGTCCTCCACTTCCCGCCGGCGCTCGCCGTCCGGCTCAAGCACCTAATCCTGAGCCACCACGGCCGCCACGAGTTCGGCTCGCCCGCGGTGCCGATGATGCTGGAGGCCTTTGTCCTCAACTTTCTCGACGACCTCGACTCCAAGATCAACTATGTCAACCGGGTGAGCGATCAAGTCGAATCGGCAGAGTACCACTGGACCGACTACCAGCGGACCATGGAACGATTCCTCTATGTCCGAAACACCCCCGGTCACCTGCCTGCCGCCATGCAGCCGGCGACAGACAACGGCGAGCCGGAGATCGACCCCCGGCAGCGCAACCTCTGGGAACCATGATCAGCGCCCCGTCCGCCACCGCCATCAGCAGCGGCCAGCCCAAGGCCGCAACGCTACTGGCCCGTTCCGCCGGCAGCGACAAGATCGCCCACGCCTATCTCTTTCGCGGCCCGGACGGGGTCGGCAAGCGGGAAGCGGCAATCGCCTTTGCCGCCCGGCTCAACTGCGACTTTCTGGAAAACGGTGCCGCCTGCGGCCGCTGCCCCTCCTGCCGCAAGCTCTTTGCCGGCAACCACCCGGACTTCATCCACATCGAGCCGGACGGGGCAGCGATCAAGATCAGCCAGATCCGGGAGCTAAAAAAGGCCCTCACCTTCCCGCCGCTTGAGGCGCGCCACCGGGTGGCGCTGCTCGCGGACGTACACACCATGCGCCGGGAAGCGGCCAACAGCATGCTCAAAACCCTGGAAGAGCCGCCCGCCGACACCATCCTCATCCTCACCGGCGACGAGGCGGGGGGGATACTGCCCACCATCCTCTCCCGCTGCCAGGTCATCCCCTTCTTCGCCCTGCCGTACGAACATGTCGCCGCCACCCTGGTCCGCGAGGAGGAGATCGACGGGGAGGAGGCGGCCGCCCTGGCTGCGGCCGCCGAGGGCAGCCTCGGCCGGGCCCGCATGCTCCACAAGAGCGGGCTTCTCGCCCAGCGCCGATTGATCGTCGAGGCCCTGCTCAGGTATCCGGCCGCCGCCCCCGAGGCGGTTGAGCCGCTCCTCAACCTGGCGGAGGAGAGCGGCGGTCTCAAGGAGACCTTGCCGGAGCTCCTCGACCTGCTCCGGCTCTGGTTCCGGGATCTGATCGTGACCGCAATCGGCGGCCCCGCCGGCCTGATCAGCAGCCGTGACCTGCAACCGCTCCTCGCCGCGGCCCTGCAACGGTGGTCCCTGCCCGAGCTCATCGACCGATTCGACCTCCTCGCGGAGGCGGAAAAACAGCTTTCCCGCAACTGCAACCGCGCCCTGGTCTGCGAAGTGCTTTTCTTTGCGCTCCTTTGATGGTATGTTGACCGTTTAATGAAGGCGGCTCACCGCAACGATTGCCCCCAGACCAGCAAACCACCGGGTGAAAATGAACTCCCACAGCGACACACACAACCAATCCGGCACCGGCCCGCAGGAAGCGACGGTACCGGCCGAGATCTTCCATTATCAGATCCGGTCCCGGCCCGGTAGCCAGCTCGCCGCGGCCACGGCAGCCATCGCCGACCTGAAGGCCAGCGAACCGGTCATCATCAACACCGACCACGGCCCGGAAACGGTGACGATTGTCGGCGCCGGCTTCAAATGGCCTGCCGAGCAGCAGCAAAAAAACCTGCCGGCGATCAAGATCCTCCGCCGCGCCAATCAGGACGAGATTGAGAAATTCGCCCGCCTCCTCGAGCGGGAAGAGGAAGCCTTTACCATCTGTCAAAACCAGATCGCCCACCTCAATCTGGACATGAAACTGATCATGGTGGAGCGCTACTCCAACGGCAGCAAGATCATCTTCTATTTCACCGCCGAGAACCGGGTGGATTTCCGGGAGCTGGTCAAGGAACTGGTGCAGGAGTTCCGCACCCGGGTCGAGATGCGGCAGATCGGCGTCCGCCACGAGACCAAACTGATCGGCGGCCTCGGCTGCTGCGGGCGGGAGCTCTGCTGCGCGTCGTACATCACCAAGTTTGCGCCGGTGTCGATCAAGATGGCCAAGGAGCAGGACGTGCCGCTCAACCCGGCCAAGATCTCCGGCATCTGCAACCGCCTCCTCTGCTGCCTGACCTACGAGTACGACTCCTACCGGCAGATCCGGAAGATGATGCCGCGCCCCGGCAAGACCATCCAACTGCATGATCAGACCGTCAAGGTCCTGCAATGCAACGTGCTGCAGGAAACCGTCACCGTCGCCCCCGCCAATGACCGGGACAAGGCGCAGGTGCTGACCCGCAGCGAATGGGAACAGGCCAAACCGACCCAACCGCCACCTCCGCCGAAACCGAAGAAAAGCAAAAAATGAGTCTCTACATAACCACCCCGATATTTTACGTGAACGCACAGCCCCACCTGGGCCATGCCTATTCGGCGATCATCGCCGACACCGTCTGTCGCTACCACCGGCTGGCTGGCGACACGGTCCGCTTCCAGACCGGCACCGACGAGCATGGCGAAAAGATCGTCGAGGCGGCCGAACAGAACGGACTTTCCCCCAAGGAGTATGTCGACCGGATCAGCGCGCTGTTCCGCGAGGCCTGGCCGGGGCTTGCCATCGAGCCGGACAACTTCATCCGCACCACCGACCCCGTCCACATCAAAACGGTGCAGGACATCCTGCAGAAGGTCTACGACCAGGGCGACATCTACTTCAGCGAGTATTCCGGCCTCTACTGCAAGGGCTGCGAGCGGTTCCTCACCGAAAAGGAGCTGGTGGACGGCAACTGCCCCGATCACCAGAAACCGCCCGCGAAGGTCACCGAGCAGAACTATTTCTTCCGGATGAGCAAGTACCAGCAGTGGCTCATCGACCATATCAAGGCGAACCCGGAGTTCATCACCCCGGAGCGCTACAAAAACGAGATGCTCTCCTTCCTCGCAGAACCCCTGGAGGATCTCTGCATCTCGCGGCCCACCAGCCGCCTCACCTGGGGCATCCCGCTCCCCTTTGACGGGAAGTTCGTCACCTATGTCTGGTTCGACGCCCTGATCAACTACCTCACCGGCATCGGCTATCCTGACGCTCCAGGCTTTGCCGAACAGTGGGCGGCGGCCGAACACGTCATCGCCAAGGATATCCTCAAGCCCCACGGCATCTTCTGGCCCACCATGCTGCAAGCGATGGGGCTGCCGCCCTACCGGAAGCTGCATGTCCACGGCTACTGGAACGTCAACGACACCAAGATGAGCAAGAGCATCGGCAACGTGGTGCGGCCGGCCGAGATGGTCGAGGCGTTCGGGGCCGACACCGTCCGCTACTTCCTGCTCCGCGAGATGTCCTTCGGCCTCGATGCGTCCTTCAGCAACGAGGCGATCATCGCCCGGCAGAACTCCGATCTCGCCAACGATCTCGGTAACCTGTTCAGCCGCTCGCTGACCATGGTAGGCAAATTCGCCGCAAACCAGGTGCCCCGGCCGGGAACCAACAACGACAAGGACAACGAGCTGATCGACGCGGCCGCCAGGATGGTCACCGAGTTCCAGAGCCAGATGGCGCAATTCGCCTTCCACCGGGCGCTCCAGGCGGTGTGGGAGGTGATCGGCCGCGCCAACCGCTATATCGTCGAGAACGCGCCCTGGGATCTCGCCAAGGACCCGGCCAACGGCGAGCGGCTGGCCACGGTGCTCTACAACCTGCTCGAAAGCCTGCGGCTGATCGGGCTCTGCATCCAGCCGGTGATGCCGACCACGGCACAAAAGATGGCCGCCTCCCTTGGCGTCGCCTGCCCGGCCACCTTCAGCGAACACGGCCAATGGGGCGGCATGCGGCCGGGAACCGCGGTCACCACCCCGGACGCGCTCTTCCCGCGTCTTGAAAAGGAAAAGAAGGGTGCCCCCCAGCAACCACAGCCGAAAAAAGAACCAAAAGCCAAGGAGGCCGCAAAGGAGTCGCAAGCGGCCGAGACCGCGGATCTCATCGATTTCGCCGATTTCCAGAAGATCGACCTGCGGGTGGCCGAGGTGATCGCGGCGGAGCGGATCAAGAAATCGGATCGCCTCCTCAAGCTCACCGTCCTCGCCCCCGAGGAACGGACCATCGTCTCCGGCATCGCCGAGCACTACACCCCCGAGGAGATGGTGGGCAAGCAGGTGATCATCGTCGCCAACCTGAAACCGGCCAAACTGATGGGCACCGCCTCGCACGGGATGGTGCTCGCGGCCAAGGACGGCAAGACCCTGGTCCTTTCCGGGCTAAGCGGCGCCGTGCCGCCGGGGAGCAAGGTATCATGACCCGCATCGCCTCCAGCAAGGATTCCGCGCTCTTTTTCGCCGATCTTGAACAGCAGGCCAACCGCTACCCGGTGCGCAGCGTCAAGCTCACCGCCAGGGACCGCTCGCTGCTCGGCCTCTTCCTGATGCACGCCGATGCCGAGGCCACCGAGGTGGAAGCGGCCCTGACCCGCCTTGCCGGCTCCCTGAACGGCAAAAACGGTTCCGACCCCGCCAGCGCCGCCGATGCCGGCGGCATGCCGGGGCCAAGCCAGCTCAAGAAGATTCTCCGCGCCGAACTCGACCGGGTGCAACTGACCCGACTGCCCTGCTCGATGATCCTGCTGGCCGCGACCAACGAAGCCCCGCCGGCGAAAATCACCGAGGCGATCAAGGAATGTCTCCACCACGTGGATATCCTGGTCCCGCGCAACAACCACGAATTCGCGGCCATCCTGCCCGGCACCAACCTCGGCAAGGCGATCCTGCGGGCCAAGACCATCCGCAACGCCGCCATGGCCGCCGGCATCGAGACCCGCATGGGCATCGCGCTCTGTTACGCCAACGACCGCTTCTCCCCGGACAACCTCCTTGCCCAGGCCGAGGCGGAACTTGCCCGCACCCGTCAACCGGGCGCGGAGCCTATCTGTCATGTTTCCGGGATTCGGGCGGAAGACGCCTGTCAGGTCTCCGTGGAGGAACGTGCGCAACTTTTCGGTTTTCTGGTAAAGGACACCAACTGACATGAACAAGACAGCAGACACCAAACCGACAATCATCTGTATCAGCAGCGGCAAGGGCGGCGTCGGCAAGACCTCGTTCTCCGTGAACATGGCCGCGGCCCTGTCGCAACGGGGCAAGCGGGTACTGCTCATCGACGGCGACCTGGGGCTGGCCAACGTTGACGTGGTGCTGGGGATCAATGTCCGCCACAACCTGCGGGAAACCATTGAGGAGGGCAAGAACCCGGCCGACATCCTGGTGGAGGTGGCGCCCGGCTTCTATGTGTTGCCGGCAAGCTCCGGGGTGCCGGAGATGGCCAACCTCTCCTACGAGGAGCAGATCTTCCTCACCAACACCCTTGAGGAGATGATCGGCCGCTTCGATTACGTGCTCATCGACACCGCCGCCGGCATCGGCGACTCGGTCCTCTGGTTCAACAACTGGGCGCGGACCAACATCGTGGTGCTGTCGCCGGACCCGACCTCGATGACCGACGCCTACGCCCTGATGAAGGTGCTCAACTCCCGCTACGACCGCAAGGAATTCCACCTGATGGTGAACAGCGCCCAGACCAAGAAGGAAGGCGAATCGGTGTTCAACAACATGAGCCTGGTGCTGCAGAATTTCCTGAAAATCACCCCCAGCCAACTCGGCATCATGCCGCTTGACAGCCATGTCGCCAAGGCCATCCGGACCCAGAAACCGTTTTACCTTGCCTTTCCGGAAAGCAAGGCCAGCAAGGCCATCTCCCAGATGGCTTCCGCCCTGATCGCCATGTAACGACCTGCCTTTTTTGACACTATCGGCACGCGTCCGCCTGCCGTGAATTTTATAAGAACGAGGAACATCATGTTTGTCATCGGTAACTTTATCGGCGCCCTCGCCACCCTGATCGATTTCGTACTCACCGCCTATATGTGGATCATCATCGGCCGCGCCCTGATCTCCTGGGTGAACCCCGACCCGTACAACCCCATCGTCAGATTCCTGCGCGAGGTGACCGACCCGGTTTTGCGCCGCATCAACCGCTTTGTGCCGCTGGCGGCCGGCGGCATCGATTTCTCGCCGATGCTGCTCATCGCCGCCATCATCTTCCTGCGCGGCTTTTTGGTGCCAACCCTGCAACGGTTTGCCATGAGCCTCGGCTAAGCCGAGCGAAACCGCCTCCGGCATAAAATCTGGCAAACAACAACCACTGCAAGGAGCCGACCATGCCCCTGACCCCGCAAGAGATCCAAACCCAGGAATTTCATGTTCGTTTTCGCGGCTTTGATGTCGAGGAAGTCGACGGCTTTCTGGCCAAGGTCGCCGATGAAGTTCTCTCCCTCATCGAGCAGAACAAAAACCTCACCGCGCAGGTGGAGTCCCTGACCCGGGAGATGGCCGACTACCAGAGCAAGGGAAAGGCTTTCCAGCACGCCATTCTTTCCGCCCAGCAGATCGCCGACGACCTCATGGAAAAGAGCAGGAACGAGGCGGAGCAGCTGCTTGCCGACGCCCACGGCGAGGCGGACGAAATCCGGGAGGCCGCCAACACCGAGGTTGCCGCCCTGGAACGCGAGGTAGACCGCCTGGAAAGCCTCCGGGCGGAAATCAAGAGCGAACTGCAACGGATGCTGCACGGCTATCTCGGGATGGTCGACGCGCCGCCTGCCGCGCCGGGCCGCAACGAACCCGCACCGCCCAAGAAGCCGACACCGGCACGGAAGGAAGCCGAGCAGGAAGACGATCTCTCCGACCTCTACCAGAAGATCGATCTGCCGGCCGGCAACCTCGACACCCTGGCCGCCGCGGAATCCGCATTCGCCGAAGATATGATGCAGGAGCCACGGGAACCGCGGGTGACCGATGAGGACGACGCGCCCTATGCCGGGATCCCCGATCTGGACGGCGAGGTTATTTTCAGCCTGGAAGACCCCCTGGACGCCAACGAACCCTCGGTGAACTACGAGGACCTGACCACCAAGGGCGACCGCTAACGCCCCCGACATGGAATACCTCACGGCAGGGAATGACGGCGCGCCGCTCCTCACCGTTTACGTGCAGCCCAAGGCGTCGCACAACAAGATCGCCGGCCTCCACGGCGATGCGGTCAAGCTGATGATCACCGCCCCGCCGGTGGACGGGCAGGCCAACAAGGCGGTGATCAACTACATCGCCAAACTCTTCCGCATCCCCAAATCGCAGGTGACCCTGCAGAGCGGCCAACAAAGCCGCACCAAGCGGCTGCGGCTTGAAGGAGTAAACCTGCGCGAGGCTGAGGCAATCCTCAACCAGACGCTGCCATAGCACAAAAATCCTGAGCAACGGGCCTGCGAACACCGCCATGGCAACCACCAGAATCGGCATCCTTTCCGACACCCATCTCGACGCGGTTTCCGACTCTTTTCAAGAGGTGGTTGAGGCCTGCTTTGCCGACGTGTCGATGATTATGCATGCCGGCGACCTTACCAGCCTGGCGGTGCTTGACGTCTTTGCCGGCAAGGAGGTGCATGCCGTGCACGGCAACATGTGCGCGCACCAGACCTGCCAGGCCCTGCCAACCCACAAGACCATCGCCGTGGGCGGCTTCACCATCGGTCTGGTCCACCGGGTGGGCAACTCCTACGACTTCGAAGAGCGCCTGATCGAGCTCTT
>Ga0224510_10002743_pt1 | contig 10345 bp, 8 predicted proteins | sample SF_May12_sed_USG_FD_170161 | JGI IMG/M metagenome (GOLD analysis project Ga0224510, IMG submission 170161) | Sediment microbial communities from San Francisco Bay, California, United States - SF_May12_sed_USGS_4_1 | ecosystem: Environmental > Aquatic > Marine > Sediment | place: USA: California... | reverse complement strand
AACCCACGGTAAATCTTTCCTCAACTCCTTATTTGGCGGAGAAGGATGTGTTGTTACTGCTGCTCACCGGCAGAAAACCCCAAAAATCCACCGGCACCGGCGTCTCGGAAACGGAATGGGGTGATATGGCATTCTTCGTGTCCAAAAACCTCTATAAGAGTTTCGTCAATGGAGATGAGCCGGAACAAGAATATTTGGCGGAGCGTTTCACCCTGGATATCGGGCGGGAAACCACCAAGCAGGGAGATAATACCATTGAGGCGCGATTTTTTATCAATGACGGTTTTTGGCTCCCCAATGATCAACTGTTCATGGTGGCTGAAAAAGATGTGTGGGACGATTATCACCTCGGTTTACGGTTAGTTTTCCGATACTTCTGAGAAACAAGGCATGACAGCGTACAAACCAATTTCCTATTTGCGAACAACCTCTATTATCATATCGATTTTACTTATCTATATGATAATTGTGAATGGGATATTCATCAACGTCGTCATGGGGCTGGATAAGGGGCTGGAGATAACGATTATCGGCAATACGGGGCTAACGGTCGCCCAGCTGAAAAAGGCTGCCGAGCGTGAGCTTCAAGACCTCGCCGTTGCGGATGGGCCCGGAAAGGATCTGATCGATGACGCCGCCTTTCGCATGGAAACCCTTTATCGCCGGGCCGGGTATCCGCATGGAGTGGTGGACTACCGGATTATTGAGCGACAAGGGAGTCGAACGATAGAGTTTATCGTGGAGGAAGGGCCGAGAGTTTTAGTTACTTCACTCAATATTCAAGGTGCCAAAACCATAAGCGTTGAGCTGCTCACAGCCGGGGCTCCGGAATCGATAAAGGTCTATCTCAAGGATAAAAAACCGTTTCCCCATGTGGTTTCCGAAATTGAAGCCCTTCGAGAAGAGATATTTAATGTATATCTGGCTAAAGGCTACTTGGACGTAGTCGTGGAGCAGGAAAGCAAACTCCAGGAGGATGTGGGAGAGGTTGCGGTGGTTGTGCGGATAAGCGAGGGGCGGCGCTATACCCTTGGCAAGCTCCTTTTCAGCGGTGATCAGCCAGAGGAGTTGAAAAAGCCTCTGCGAGATCTCAGGGCCAGCATGGTGGGGAAACCTTATCACGACCGGCAAAAACTCCTGGTTCGGAGTGCTGTTCTCGAACTCTATGCCAATGCAGGTTATCCGGATGTTTCAGCCCTGGTGGAAGCGGAGAAAAAAAGTGACACCGCAACAGTGGAATTGGGTCTTAGGATAACCAGTGGACCATTGGTCTATATTGATGGGGTGAAAATGCAGGGCTCGACCCAAACCGTCCATTCTTTTGTGGCGGATCGGATGACCCTGAAAAAAGGTGATTTATTTCGCCTGGACGAGAAATATAAAAGCTTGGGTAATCTCTATCGCACCGATCTTTTCTCCAGAGTTGATATTGAGCTTGCTCCGGCAGGCGAGGATCCGGGCCACCGCATCTTAAACGTTCACCTGACCGAAATGGAGACGTTGGAGATTTTCGTCGAACCAGGTTGGGGCTCCTATGAAATGTTTCGCCTCGCCGGAGGCCTGCGGAAGAGAAACTTTTTAGGAAGGGGCATGGTGTTGGGCTTTAAGGGGCTTGCTTCGGTAATGGGGAGTTCGGCAGAACTTTCCTTTACCGATCCCTGGCTGGCCGAAGGGGCCTTATCCATGGAAATCCCGTTTAACTATCTGTTGCGCAAGGAGCCATCTTATACCCTGGAGAGTATCGGAACCGGGTTGAATTTTTTAATGACCGGCCCGCTGGATACCACGATTTCCAGTGGGTATCACTATGACAAAAATGAAGTGTTTGATGTTAAAACGGAAACGGGGAATGATAGCTACGGTAAGGGATCAATCAACTTGCAGCTGAGCCGGGATACCAGAGATGATCTGTTTTTTCCGAGAAGCGGGGTCCGGTCCGTTATCGGGCTTGAAGTCGCCGAACGTTCCCTTGGCGGTAATCTCGCTTTTTATCGTTGTCGGGGCAATATATCACTTTTTCAAGAAATGGCTGGAAATATCATCCTGGGACTGCGTTATGGGGGCGGTTTCATACTGCCCGGCAACGAACAGGATGGTATCCCGCTAACCGAACGCTATTTTAATGGGGGAGCGAATTCGGTCCGTTCTTTTCGCGAATCCCGTTTGGGTGTAAAGGGTGCTGGAGGAGATCCCTTGGGTGGAACGGGTTTTAATATAATCACGCTGGAACTGCGGCGCAAAGTCACAACCAATATGGCTTTATCTCTTTTTTTCGATTACGGCAATATCGCTCCAAATCAAAGCATTAAGGAGGATCCCGATTCGTTGCTCTCAGGTAACACCAGTCTTATCGCAGCTACCTGGGAAGATTACTTCAAGGACTTTCGTTCCGCAGTGGGGGTGGGGGTTCAGTATCTCACCCCGGTGGGCCCGGCTCGCCTGGATATCGCATTAAATCCCGCACCGGATCGTGAACGCGATGAAGCGCAATACGCGGTCCATTTCAGCGTGGGGATGGCTTTCTAAAATCTGTTGCGCCACAGCCGAAAATTCGGGAATGTTTTTTGCGTATATACTTATCAGGTGATCGCACTTGATCATTCTTCTGCACGGGCACCCAAGCCTGCCATAAGATGTAACTGATTGATAAGGTAATGCTAATGAGGAAGTTCCCTTTTTTATCTTACAAGGACGGAGAGCGGACGATGAGTAAAATTTCAAAATTATCTCTAAAAAACTGTTGGGAAATTCATGGATGCGAACGGCATGCAAACGGAGCTAAAGTCCATGAGCTTGGAGAGTGCGTGGCCTCAAGGGAAAATATGGGCCATAGCTGCTGGGCCATTGTCGGAACCCTTTGCGGTGATAAAGTACAATGCTCGCTAGCCGAAAAATATGCAAGTTGCTCCAGGTGCGAGGTCTATAACCAGTATCACCGTACCGCCGGCTCCCACGGACATATGATCAAAGAATTATATCCCGAGGAGAATCAGAAATATCGCCAACTCATTGTCGACAGGATTCGGGATATCGGATGGGGAAAAGAGAGAAAACTTTCCCTGGAAAAATGTGCGTAACAATTAAATATTATCACCAAATTCGAAAAAAGAGTCACAATAGTTGAGTTCTCAATTTGATATCCTATGCCGTCTACCTCGGTCCCTTCCCCTTTTCGTGGGAAGGGCAGGGGGGGCGGGGGCAGGCCTTATTTAAAAAAGACTGGGCATCGAAGTGGCCCGCCTTCTTAAAGGCCGCTATGGGGATTGCAAGAAAATCACAGTGCTCTGTGATAACACCTCAATATCCATACAATGGGCGAATTTTATGAAGCTTTTGTTCCTGACCATGCCCGTGCATTAGACCGCCGGGATCTAACACCTCACAAGCGTTCAAAATGAGATTAATGAAAATTTGAAAGGAGTTATTGCCGCCCACCCCAACGCAGCAATATTCGGGCGGTGGATCCAGCTGCAAGCGAATCTGTTTTTTTTGCAATTGCGTATCAAGCCGTCGTACAACACCGGCCAGCATTTTTTCAAGAGGTTCATGCGGGTTTGCCGTTGATCGGTTGTTGCTGATCTCTGGCGAATCGCAGCACCTCATCAACCGTCATTCCCAATCTCCCGGTTTCCTTGAGCAGTATTTCGACGACTTCCCGCTTGGGATGGCCAGGCGGGAAGTCATCAAGAAGAATTTCGGATGCTCCTCGGATGCCCGCCAAGGGTTTTTTGATCTCATGGGCCAGTGAGGCGGCAAGGCGACCCAAGGCCGAGAATTTTTGGCTGGCCCGCAGTTGTTCTTCCACTTCGATGAGAAGCGCGGTTTCCTCATGCAGCTTCTTGTATGATTTTTCCAGTTTTTTGGAAAGGAGGCGATACTTTTCGCGTAATTTCTTTTCCTTCCCGGCAATAAATCCGACCAACCCACCCGCTGAAAGATAGAGAACAATTTCCGTGAGATCGCCGCGATAAATATCCGGATCAAAGTGATAGAGATGACGCAAGTGCGGGATGAAGGCGATAAGGGAGAGAAAGGCGATGGTCAAACCGCCGCGCAGCCCGTAGAGTAGCCCTCCCATTACGATGGGGAAATATCCCGACCGTCGGTAGAGTTCGTGGCGGAAAAGTTGCTCGCTCGGGGTGACATGATGAAGGATGCCGATAATGGCCACCACAATAACTAAGAAACAAAACACCCCATATTTTCTGAGAAACGCCAAGGTAACCCCCGCAGAGAGGTGGTGAACGATAGAACTTTATAAATCGAATGAATGGTACGGTTAGAACTATTATAATCACAAGAAGCAATTTTTGTAAGTTGTCACGGGTACCAGATCTCGTGCGGTTGGCAAGGTTTGTATAGTTGGGGGATAGCGAAGGTCGATACCTGTAACACCTGTATAAACCCGTGGCATCCGTGACCAACTGAAGGGGATTATAATTATCGTATCATTCAGTTATCCCACACGTGGGCAGAGGGTAACATTGGAGTTGCTCAATCAACCTTGCGAAATGCCTTTCTCACAGGGTCGGGATAAATTCTCTCAAGGTCCATTGGTTTGGTCATTGAGTTCAATGTCTTTCAATTCTGAAAAGCTTATCAGTCTGCGACAATTTCACCACAAAATACTCTTCCCGATTCAACTCCTCCGGAAGCTTGTCTTTAAGAATTGACGCCACAAACTGAATACCCTTATTGTTCACCAATTGGGCAATCTTCACAAGTTGATTATCGTGCATCAATTCCTTTTTATCATTAAGTAAAAAATGCATGCAAGGGATATTCTCCTCGTCTGCAAACAAGGTGTATGCAATATCAAAACATGAGATCTCGCCTTGTTTTTTTCCAGAACTGAAGTTAGTATTGAACGCACTTAATTTATACAAGCGTTGCCCTTTTTTATTTACGATCGGGTCAACCTTCAATGCATACTGCTCCCCGTAGAGCGTCTGGGAAATTAAGGCAAAGTGTTTGTTAAATTTGTCTTTTTGTTCTTTGATCTTTTGCTCGAAGGCTTGTGAAAAGAGCGCGTCGTCAATATTGTTTAGCAGTTGGTTAAGCGTATTCAAATTTGCTTCCACTTCATTCAACTGCTGGATGATATTCTCATACTCACCTTTGTTGCGGTATTTTTCGTTAAGCTCAGTGATCACTTTTTCCAGATCCTCAAAAGACTCACTACGAGCGATTGTTGCGGATAAATCCGCTTCTTCCTGCAAAAGTCGGTTCAAACTTTCTGACTTGGATTTAATATCGGCGTCAAGCCTCGGTAGATCCTTGGCGATATATTTGACCTTTTCTTCTACCATTCTATTGTGAAATGAGCACAATTCTTCGAATGTTTTCTGTATGCCTTCTATCCGGTCAGTTGCCTGCATGTAGATCTGTTTCAGTTGCCGTACATCTATATTGGATACTTCTTTTTCAAAATCCTGCTTCGCTTCCATAATCAGCTCGCGCCGAATGTTCAGTCTGCCGATCTCAGAACTTTTTATGTTGATCTGATATTTAATTTGATTAAGCTTATCCAGATTAGACTCGAAGTTTTCATTTAGATTGAAGTTTGATTTACGGCGATCCAGGACGGCAATTTCTTCATCCAGAATGGATAGGGCCGTTTCGTATGCCGATTTTGTCTGATTTTTTTCCAGTCTGTTTTTAAAGGTTTGCTCCAGGCGAATTTTGGTCAATAGCTCTTGCTTTGTATCCCCTTGGTCAAAATCACATCCCAGTAGAAAGAGATACAGAGTTTCATACTCTGCATCACTGGTATAACGATCCAATGTATTGAGGGTATTATTGATGCTAAGGTCTTTGTAGCGGATATTGTGTGAGATAATCTGTCTGAATGTCGGTTTCTTACCGAAATGTCCGGGGAAAAGGAGATCGGTCAATGCTTCTTCAAATTCATCGTCGGTTTTAGACACGCCATTAATTCTAAGTATTTTCTTTTTTCTCGTCAAAAAATTGCGCTCTATCTGGACTTCTGGTGAACTATCTTTGGATAAATCCTCTTTGAGCACAAGGGTGATAATTACCTTGTCATCAATAAGAAAATTCTTAACCAGTTTGTACTCTTCTTTTTTGTGCTCCGGGTCGGTATAAATCAGCTTTGCATTTGCCCCTAGACAGAAGTCAACAAGCATGAGTACCGTGGTCTTGCCCACATTATTGCCAGTCTCCGTACCCTGAGTGTTTGGGGTTTCATCGACTATCAGATTGATGCCGTTGCGAAAAATAATCGTGCGGATCACCTCGGAAGAGCTTGAGATCGTTAGGGACTTTAAGAACATAGTTTAACTTTTCCTTGCTCGTTCAAGCTAACCAGATTCAACAAGAACAACCAATCAAGGCACAATACGAATACTGGCATAGTCATCTGCCGATACGTTTGGGCACTTAGATACAAATCCAGCAGATCCAAGGTGCCGGGCTGCTCGCGAAGCGCTTGCAGCACAAACGCTCCGTTATAGTAGATAGTCTGTTCAGGGTGGATGTTATCAGGAAGCAGCATCGGCATATCCTGTCGGATTTTTGAATATCTTACAGCGAATAAATGCGTCCACCGCCAGAATGTTCACGCAAAGCTCCAATTCCTCGTACGGGATGACCTCATAATTATCACTGTTTTTTACTCTATCGACCATACACTCAACAATCTCGAAAAACAGATCGTCGCCACTAAGACAAGATTTTAAATAATATTTCCGAATTGCATCCAGTACCGATGTGCTCTTATTTTTACCGAGCTTGTCGAAATCTGAGTATATTCTATTAACCCGGTTGTGGTGCACGTTGTAATCGTCAATAATGATGCGTGCGGAATCCAGATCGTTGTAATCAATTTTTTTGTCTATGTTGAAAGGGCTTGTTACAGTAGGGGAAGCATCCATGCTCCAGTTTTCTTTCGCAAGGATATTGATAATGGCGGCAAGATTAGACTCAAGCTTCTGGGGGTCGGCCTCTGAGGCTAATTCCTTTTTAATAAAGCTATAAATGCGTCTCTGCTCATCAATATCGAGACTGTGGATAATTTTTAAAATTGATGTGACATCGTAGATATCGGTTTTAGGATTGAAGGTCAGATCGTGCGGGTTGTCAAAGTGCTTGCGACGCAGGGCACCGGCGTTTTTTGAGATCGATATAAATTTGAACTCATATCCGCTATAGAGGGAGAGGTCTTTGGTGAGCGCTGATTCCACCTTTGTCTTTGTGGCTGTGGCGGAGACTTGAACAACTATTTTGTTTTTGTTGTCAATAAGGTCTATCGCGGTGGCATTCGCTTTGGTGACGTTTAAATTCTTTAAGTGCCAGCCAAATAACTCATTAAAGAAATGCAGATAAAAAACTTCAGAATGATTATGAAAGTCGAGAATGTTCAGCTTGCCACGAAGTTCAATTCTAGTCACAAGATGTGAAATTTTTTCTTCGATGTAGTTGAAAAAGTACGATCTGTTCATTGGGCGACAAGATTATGGGAAAGCACGTTCATTTCTGTTTTACTATTGACCGTCATTTTTAACCGTAAATCTTTATAATTTATATTTGATATAACCCGCTTAAGCGTACCATGCAAATATAACAATTATATCGGGTGGGCGCATGAAAATTTATTATTACTTGCTTACTGCTAAATATCAATGTGTTAAGCTCGTTAATGAAAATGGGCGATATACAAGTCAAAGGGAAAATTCTGTTTTTTAGAGAGGTTAGATTTTCATTCGCTCCCTGCCTCCTTGATAGCTGCCCCGTGAAGGGTAGGCGAGGGACTTGTATTTTCACAAGGGCTGCCGCTATCGTTTATCGTGGTATTTGTGTATATCCATAGTGGTAGTAATCATCCTATTCAACACCCGGAGAAATAATGCACTACGGCTGGACCGGAAAAATCCTTCATATTAATCTTTCATCCGGCGAAATCGATGTTATTCGTCCGGACAGGGAGATATATACCAAATTCATCGGCGGGAAAGGATTGGCCGGGCTTTTTCTTCGGCCCCATGTCACCTTGCCTTGGGATAATCCCGATATGCCGGTGTTGTTCTTTACCGGGCCGCTTGTGGGCACAATTGCGCCGACCTCCGGGAGATCGACCGTTATGTCGCGTTCTCCGCTTACCGGAACCGTTGCGGACTGTTCTGTGGGTGGGCGTCTTGGATTTCAGCTCAAACGTGCGGGTTGGGACGGCATCATCATCACGGGGAAGTCGGATCGGCTCTGCTCCGTTGAAATTGAAAATGATGATGTCCGTATTCATGATGCGGAAAAATACCGGCACCAGGATACCGGGGCTATTTTCGACATCTTTGATGACGGCAGTCGATCGGTGGCTGCGGTTGGACCGGCGGCGGAAAACGGTGTGCGTTTTGCTTCGCTCATGGTGGATAAGCACCATGCTGCGGGGCGTAACGGTATCGGGCTTTGTCTTGGGGCCAAAAATATCAAGTTTCTCACGGTTCACGGCACCGGAAAGATTCCCGTACACAATAAACAGGAACTGCTCGTGGCCCGGGAGGAAATCATGCGGCTTACCGCGGCTTCACCGATTCTCATGGGCGAGCACGGCTTTTCCTGCTTCGGTACCGGCTCCATTTATGATCTCATGGATTCGCGCCGGATGATGCCCACCGACAATTTTCGCAAAACCCGTTTTGATCGGGCCGGTGAGTTGAACGCTTTTGCCTATAAAGAGTCCTATCATCCGAAAAAATATGGCTGTATGGGGTGCCACATCCGGTGTAAAAAAATAATCGAAACGGGTAAGCAAAGCGGCGTATCCATGCCCGAGTTCGAGACCATGTCCCACTTTACCGCCCTGATCGGCAACACGGACATGAAACTGGTCGTAAAGGCCAACGAACTGTGTAACCGGCTGGGAATGGATACCATCTCCGCCGCCTCCACCCTGGCCTGTTATCGTGAGCTGCATGGTGATATCGATCTCTCCTCGCAACTCACCGACCTCCTGACCCAAATGGGGACCGGATCAACCGAGCTCGGAAGAGAGCTCGGGCAGGGCTCTGCCCAATACGCCCGCGACAAGCAGCTGGAGAATGGTCCATCCATGAGCGTCAAGGGCTTGGAGCTTCCGGCCTATGATCCGCGGGGCGCCTACGGGATGTCTCTCGCCTATGCCCTCTCAACCCGCGGGGGCTGCCACTTGCGCGCCTACCCGGTGAGTCATGAGATTTTGCGCAAACCCGTGGCCACCGATCGCTTCACCTTCAGCGGTAAGGCGCGGATCATTAAAATAGCCGAAGACCAAAACGCCGTGGTGGACTCGCTCACCGCATGCAAATTTATCTTTTTCGCGGCCGGGCTTGAAGAATATGCCAGAGCGTATTCGGCGGTCACCGGTGAAGAGTCGACGGCCCAAGATCTGCTCAAAGTGGGCGAACGTATTTATTACCAGGAGCGCATCATGAATTCTTTAAACGGATTTGGTGCCGCTGATGATGATCTTCCCCGGCGCTTCTTCACTGAAGCCGGGAGCGGAGAAGGCGCCATGGAGATCAAGCCGCTTGACCGTGAGGCTTTTCTCGAGGCCAGAGCGCGTTACTATCGCATCCGTGGCCTTGACCAGCAAGGTGGGCCGACTCCGGAAAAAACTCAAGAACTGGGGCTTGCCTAATGGAGCTGGTGGAAAAATACGCCGGAAAGATGATCAGCGCCGGGCTGGCCGATAATCCGCTGGTATGTGGCTTGGATGATGAAGTGTACTGGAACCGCGAGGACGAATCCATACCGGTTCTCCGGGAAGTGCTCGAGGGGATGAACATTAACTCGCTCATCTGTGGAGAACCCGCTGAACCGTACAGGACCATCCTGCGCTATCTGGCCAAACAGTATCCCGAAACCATAACACCCCGTGACTGTGAAACCCGGACCTTTCTTCATGATCTGCCGGTGATCCGCTCATTTTCCGCGGACACCATCCTCACGCGTCTTCGCAAAAGAAAATCGGTTATCATTGACGACGATAACTCCATTCGCATTATCACCTTCGGCACCATCAGCCCGGAACAGGCTTTCGTGACCTTCAGTTCGGTCTGTTTCTCCTGTTTTGTCCTCTTTTTTTCCCAATATCTCGCTGACCTGAAAAGCGGGAGGGTAACTTCTGAAAAACAAAAAACTTTTGATGCGGCGTTCCCGTTTATCAATCAGCCGCCTCTCGCTCCACCGGAGCTCCTTCCCGGTCCATTTGCCACGGAAGCAGAAGTGCTTGAAGCAATGATTGAGGCGGGCAAGTATACGGTCGACTACGGCTTGGTCGATTCCTATTTCGGCAACATTTCCTACCGGCTTGAAGACACGGTCTATATCAGTCAAACCGGAAGTTCATTGG
>Ga0224510_10002742_pt1 | contig 10347 bp, 7 predicted proteins | sample SF_May12_sed_USG_FD_170161 | JGI IMG/M metagenome (GOLD analysis project Ga0224510, IMG submission 170161) | Sediment microbial communities from San Francisco Bay, California, United States - SF_May12_sed_USGS_4_1 | ecosystem: Environmental > Aquatic > Marine > Sediment | place: USA: California... | reverse complement strand
TAATTATTTAAGCAATGAGACAGAGCATTATATGGCAATGTTTGTACAACATAATGCATGTTGTTATTTCTCATTTCCTGTTAAAATAGGAGTGTTTTATAACGAATTCATATTTATGTGGCCACAATAAAGATATTTATAGTTGCTTCGTTATATTTCATTTTTTATTGTAAAACAATGCTTTCGGAAACACATACAACTAATATATATTAAAGAGATGTTTAAAGAAAGAATATCGTAAACAATGTAGACGTGCAACGTTTAAAGGCACCTTGACAAAATGGCCCCTACCAAAACAAACCCACAGAACAGCACAAAAGCACGCAAACACCAAGACGCAACAGACATTCAGAATAGTATTTTGTTGGTTTTACGTACAAAACAACTTGTAATAAATGTGTATACACTAGTCGACAAAGCAGTGTAATGTCGTTGTAAAACATATAAACATACGCATTTAAACCCTTTGTTATTTTTTTCAACTCTTTATGGGTAAAACAAACTTTGGTTCTTATACTAGTGACCATTATAATTGCCTATCTATCGTACCTATTTGTTTGGAAATGTTATTGGAAACAAACAACTTTTTTGTCGTATCCAAATATTGCTCAGAGTTAAGTGAACGTTGGTAGTGGATTATATTTCCACAACAGGAAGTCGTTGACATTACGTATGCTCATTCTAAAAGCATTTGTCTTGGAACACTGTAAATAACTCATAAAGCACCCAATGTCTAGGCAATTCAATATAAATTTTGGTCTTACAGATTTATGCAACAGACATGTACGTATACATATTACTTAAGTTATGTGCATTTCACCAGCGCTATCACAGCAAATTTAATTAATAAACCTGCATCTTGCAATTTAAGGTAGAACACATTGAAACAACACTTAAATAGCTAAACAATTTACTTTACATCCTAACACATATACAAGAATGTCTGTATTTTTGAAAATGAGAAGAAATATATACACAGTCTTATTTGTTAATATTATTAGAAAAAGGACAAACAAAATAAAGCTAGTTTGAGAAAAGCGGAAGTCCACTTGAAGCATAGTCTTCAAGAGGACAGTAGTAGCTTTCGTTTCATTGAAGCCGTTTATCGATGGAAACGAAAGTTGCAACATTACTGACGTCCCCAGTAGTGCATGAGCGCGGCTTTCTAAACGACAACAAATCATAATAACTATTAAATCATTAATCTGAAACAACATAACACAAAAAACATTCAAGTTCAGATCGTTTCCTTTGATTTTACGCCATATAAGATTTAAGCACTAAGGAAGGCTTTAGTATTCGCTGTACGTATCAGTAACATTGCAAAAAATCATTTTAAACTATTCTTAATATATCAATTTCTAAGAATGCCGTGCACAGAGAAGGCGGTATCTCCACAACGCGGTACAATTTTTACCACTCGTTAATTTACCGCAGATGGTGTTACAATCCAACAGCAATATATCATTATGTCGAAGATATACCGACATCTAATGAAATCTCGGTATCGCATAACCTTTTCATTAAAAGATCCATCTTTGAAAGTGGTATCAACTAAAATTATGATATTAAATAGGCATGTTGCAATTCTCCAGAATTACCTTTTTCTACGATATATATATATATTTTTTGCATCATTTTGTTGGAATAAAAGCAGCAATGGCATCGATCTCTTAACAATCTTAACTGAAATGTATAAAATTTGAAAAACTTGAAAAGTTGAATTAATTTTGTTTGTTTCACAACAATGTATCATTTACAACGTTAGTATTAACTATGCAGCGTGTAAATAATAACACGATATCAAAAGTTTATTTCAAAATAAACATTTACATTCTTCGTTAACTTTTCCTCATAGCTTTTAAATATGAATTGAAATTCTAACAACAACAATAAACCCAATTAGCACGAAGTTAAAAGGATTTTACTGATCTGAAATGAGTATAGCAAGCGATAGTAACATAAAAATGTGTACTGTATAAAAGGAACCACATCCATGTTGGATATGCATCCAAGAAATCACTCTAAAGTTCCTGACTCTTATATTTCAGCATATTTAATTAAAAAACCTTCGTTCGTTCTATTTTGTTAATATTACACAATATACCAAAATATACGTCTAGAATGTATTTAGTTATTCTAAGCGATTATTCACCATTCGTTTTAAAATTAATGCAAACATCACATGAAAAATATACCCATTTTTGTCTTTTTTGTGCAATTTGATAGTTATGATGAGTTATAGGTAGAAATTAAATGATCATGAAGAATACATACAGTATTATTAGATACTACATGGATATTTATTTTCAAAATCAAAAACATTGTTTGTTAACATGTTATTTAGGAAAGTTATTGTGAAACATACTCTTGTTTGTAAAACATTAACACAGGAAATAGTAAACATTTTCTGAGATACTTAACAAATTTCTTTGAGAGGTGTTTCCACAACAAGTTTTTTTTATTGTCTCAGACTTTCAATATATTACACAGACACATATTTTATTAACCACTAGCAATTGAGACAAAAGCAATTAACCTTTGATAACCAAAGTGCGTAGAGATATTGCGTCGTATAAATTTGCCTTTATGGTTTATCAATCATTTATTCAGAATGTTTCATTAAAATATTATTTTGTTACAAAATTAAATTTTGATTTAATACCAGAGGAAACATAGGTATTATTTCGAGTCTACGCAATTAACGTACGTATAATAACGTTTCTAACGTGTTTCCGTTACATATTTGCTTGCTTGCTTCTGCGTTTTAGTTTACCTTTTTATCAAACTGATGAACGGGAAAGTCCACAGGAAGCATAGACTGCACGGGAAAATAGCAGCCTCAGTTTTATTGAAGATGTTCATCAGTGGTAATGAAAGAATTAAAATGCCACACCACTGACGCCTTCTAGCTGACATATTTAGGCGATAAATCCACATGATCAGCGTTTCTGGGTTCACTAGTACAACCCAATTAACTCTACAAGAAAATAGCTGCTTCTTTAGATAATGTACTATCGCAAAGTCTAGTGTCAATCACCTCGGAAAAGTTTGTCGCACCCGATAAGGCTCAAACACTGCCCTCGGATTCTGAGTCGAGCGCTTTACCATTTGATCTACCGTGCGGGCCCGTCCAATTCAACACAATATAAGAATGTTCATCACAGTCTATGATGCGTAAGAATATTGTACAAATATATTTCATGCTGTGGGAAGCCATACCGTTCTGGCGTACCGATTGTTTTAATTATCGTTCACTTGCTTTTTCTTCATACATTTACATTATTCGGCAACAGGCAAAGGCTTACAAAATAAAAACATAACTTATTTACTGCAAATAGTTTAAAATAAACTTTTGCTTTTAAATTAAGCTCATTTTGAGAGAACAGTATTTTACAATTAACATTTGCTTCTATGTTGTTTTTGTCAGTTAGAAGAAGTGTTTCAAGAAACATCCGCAGGAAATAGATACACGTATCTCCTTAAGACATGAAAGCATTTCTTGAAGGTAATTTGGAAACAAAAAGTGCAGGAGGATTAAATTGCACATACACATGCAAAAATCACCATGGTTTGATGACTTGTATGTTGAGACACGTTACCAAAATTACATTGAAACGGATGATTTTCACAAGATTTGTACTAACAAAACAAAAGGCGCTTTTATTAAGAACTGATATTGTTTGGGAGCAGAACAAGTGATGTTAAGACTTAGTGTACATTGGAACACATGGCTTCTGTTTGCCATACGCCAACTTCTCAAAGGCTTTTGTCGGATGCAACACAATGTTAGAATATTACAGAATATTACAGAGATGCCTCTGTAACGTATTGGAAAGCCATATAACTAAAACAATGCCACAAATAAAAGAATATTCCATACGACTGCATCCAGAATAATTTGGGAAACCATAATAGTCCCAGTAAAATATATAAACGGAAATTATCAATCGCTTGTCTCGTTCTTATACGTTTACCTGTTTCTAAAACAAACACAATAATGCTTAACTAAAACAGTTTATAAAACTGGTAAATAAATATCAATACTTAAATACATCATTTCCTCTTTTATTTACTCACTATGGTGGTAATTTTAATTGTTAAACAATATCCACATAAAATTATTTTGAATCGTTTCAGACACTAGATTAATATCTTTGAAAGGTGTTTTCGTATCAAGTGTCATATTGTATTAGACTGTCTATTGCATAGACAAATATTTATTAACCAGTTGCAACTGCGACAAAAACAATTAACCTTGGGGAACATGGAAATGGGGAGACACGTTATCAAACATTGGATATTGACACGAACGAATTTCGCAGGAATCGTGTTAGACAATCATTTTATTGTAGTCAATTTGGAAGAAGGCGTTATTGTTGGAAATATTATTTTGGGTGAAAATATTAAATTCTGGCGTAATTTTGGCACTGCTATTTTCGTATTAAGAGTACAAGCAGATTCTGCCCAATTACTGCGGGAAGGTTAACTAAGTATGGACAGTTCCCCAACCTTCAGTCATGACTATTTATAACAGTATATGGTCAATGTTATCCAATGGAAAAGCGTATTTCCTGTTTGTGATCAACCCTATCACACGAACAAATAAAAACGTACAGAAAGGGAATGAGATTGATCAAGTTTTGCGAACCTGTCCCATACCGGTACGCACGGAAGCGGGATGTATGTTGCGCATGTGTCTTGGTTTGATGATAAATGTTAAATAGAAGACAACACTTTGTCAAACACAAGTATGTCGAAAACAGTATTTAAATTATCAAAAATTACATTTCGTACAAAACATTAAAATACCTCTTTAAAATCAATATGCTACTATGCAGTTATTAGAATTATTTTTCAACAAATTAATTATATACAAAGCTCATGCGAATATTCAAGAGCAGAACATATACACTACTTTATTACAGAAGTACATGGCATCTTTACACTATTTATTCTCGGCATTTCCTGCCGATTTTATTTCTGTGGCACTAGGCATTAAGGCTTTTGTGTTTGCCATATGTGTACACTCTATCAGAAAATAAACGTAAAAGTACGTTATTAAAATGCTTTATGCACTGCTTACGTTCTCAATTTGGTGCCATTGATATATAGGGTAACAAAAAGAAGTGTGATTCAGGTAACCACTTAAAGAGGTCGATCCTGATTAACATAACTCAAATTATAAATAGGTGACACATATGCAGTTTTAAGACAATGTTACCATTTTCTTACCTTTTACGTAAACATCTTAGCTTGGCATTTTTATATTTGTTATAAGACCTTATATCATATATTATATATGTGCTAAGTGTAACAATTTACTGATTTTCCTAACATTATAAACAATGTATAATCTAACTCCAAATGCAAATATAGACAGTGCATAATAGCAAACCATTCTAAAAATGTCAAGTGTGGTCATTGTTGCTCAAGGACAGACGGAATTAAAGAATCAATTTTACTTATTGAGTAGGAGAGGGAAATTGGTCTCGATCAATTAGGTGTAATGCTAAACACTACTGAACCATGTTGGTGATTGGTCCAACAGGGTCCCACGGAATTTAAGCCTTTTTAAGACAAAATTCAAGGACGTCGTCACCGTGATGGCGTGGTGAGTATTTACTGTTTACAAAGGTTTGCTTCCCATGCCTTAAAATAAAAGGGAATTGCTGATTGTATTCTTACTTTACGCCGCCTGTAAACGATGTGGTGCTCATATTAATAATCCATGCTCTGTAAGAACGTGGTAATAACTATGCCATTAAGGTCGAATGACGCATAACTTAGTCACAATGGATGTCAAAGTGATCACACATGGAACCTTTCGTCAGCTATTGGTGATTAACAAATTTATCGAGTTTCAATGTTGTATCAATAACAAGGTTTGAGAAATTGTCAAATGTCAAATATTATTAAACGTCTAATGAAAGGTAATTAAATGTAAATGTAAATAAAAATGTATACAAACAACACGGACACCGACGAGGAAACCGACATATATGTGACCGGAATAGGCTCATTGTTTCTTCAAACAGTTGAGTTAAAGATAGAAAAACAAACCCACAGAAACTTCTTAGCGGCTACATAATGATATACTATTGACATAAGACAAATCTGTAATAATCTTGTCTGGAGACGACAAATTACTGAGCTGATATAAGAGTGTTGACAACCTAATAACTGTTATCTAGTTTGTGTCCAAATAATGCGTCTGCAGTCTTCCGTGTCAAGTTTCCAATATTTCAAAATGTGTGGTAGTGTGAAGTACGTAGAAGTAACAGTGCCACAATTGAACTAATATATATCTAAACTGATGAAAGGGAAAGTCTGTCTCAAGAGAATGTTTCTATTCTTATGGAAGAAATGAGAAATGGTACTTCCTAATCAAATGATAATAAGCTACGATCTCCAGATAATAAACAACAGTTATAAAAATATCTTGTTTGAAGCCTTTTAGATTGAGGTTTCGTTTTTTACCATTTCATTGTTTTTCTTTGGTTAAAGCACATTCCACAGACTTTAGCCAGACCAACTTGTTTATACAACACTAACGACATCAACCATGAAATTTATTGCATAATTAAATATGTTCATAAACACTTGTACATGAACAGACTGTAGCCCTAGTTTAGCTCTGTCGGTCGCGCAACGTACTCTTCATACGAGGTCAGGTGTTCGATCCCCACCATTAGCTGAAGGCTTTTGCGTGATTGATACTAGACACAGTCTGATTCAGTTGTCATTCAAAGTTAGCTCATGTGATGACACAAGCCGTTAATTGCGGAGTAATTAGGTTAGTACTGGTGAACCCAAGGACGCTAGTTAATTGAACTGACCGCCGTGATAAAACATAATCAAGGTTGAAACACTATCAAAGGCGCAGTCACGGAATACAATCACACAATACACTTTGTATCAAGCATTCACAATTCCTATTTTTCATTCATTTACACCTTACTCCCCGACAACAATGCCATCCAAATGCGATCCTGATTTATTAGTAATTTGTAGGTCGACAACTGATATCTATTTTATGCATAGCCTTCCCAATCCCAACGGTTATATTTCAATGTATTTCAATACCACGAATGACATGTATTTAAGTTCTATGCAAATGTAACCAAGCAATTTTCCGCCATTTGTCATACCAAGTATTCATTGAGATTATTCACAAAAACGCTGAAATTAGGTCGCTAGCTGTATTGCTAAGTTCTCTTTAAGTAAATTTTGCAAACGTAGAAATATTACATTTGTTTAAGACAAGACAATCACAAAGGTTTATAAAGAAACAAATTAGTAATTACCACTGTCAAGAATAAAACACATAACAACTTTGATAAATTTTAACTTTTTTAATCAAAAACAAAGCTAGAACTAGAACATAGTCATGTCAAACGTTTGTTAAGTGTATCAAGTCAAGATTGTTTTCGTAGATGATAACCTTGGTCACCAACTTGCATTATGCATCTTAAATGTCTGTTGTACATTTTAGAAACCGCATGCATATTCTATCAACCTTATTTGAAATTCAAATGGTCTGCAAAATGGTCGTTACAACACGAACGACATTTAAAATTATCACATTTTTTTTCGATCTCATTTACATGTATATTTACGTAAACTGGACAAAATTTTGTTTTTGTTTTGAAACTTTTGAACACCCCCGCCCCCCAAAAAAGAAGAGAAACAACAAGAAAACAAATACCCTTTAGCTTGTATTTATTTTGCTATATGATTATGGAAGCACATTACTTTTTATGTGTATACACTTATTTGGCTCCAAAACACGGATACATAGTTGTATCGTTGAATCTTTAAGTTGTAACATTCTTTCTTTAAACATATCTTTAATTTATATTTGTTCAATAACTTTACAAAATTAAACATGAGCGTTGCTCGAAAAAATAATGATTTTCATATTACATTCATATTTGCAGGAAGCAAAGTGATTCAAATGCGATTCTGATACATTGACGTCAGTTTCTTGTCAAATGATATACAATGTATTCATAGATTGGCAAATCTTAATCTGAGGAGAATCAATGTCATTAAATTGAGAAATTGGAAAGCCCTCAGGAAGCATAACCTGCATGGGAAAACAGCAGCCTCGGTTTTATTGAAGCTGTTCATCAGTGGTAATGAAAGATGTCACACCACTGATTTCCCCTAGCGCATGGGCGGAACTCTATTTTAAAATGTAAACAACGTACAATCCATGATCCCTGACGGCCAGAAAACTATAACTACACAATGATGAAGTACGGGGCGACATTGTACAGCCGCCACACAGGCATGCCTTTAAAGACATTGTTCAAGGACGACTTAGTGAATAATGGGTATAATATGATATCGCCCTAAGCTCTGAATGTGCGCCATAACTTAATATTCTCAAATGTACTACGATAATAGCACATGGAAAAGCTTTAGGAATGTGCTTTGGTATTGCTTAAAACAATTATAAAAATACTTCATTAAATTAGGTAATCGACATGTATGTTATAATATTGTCAATTATTCTATTACGGAATTTATTTCTAATTTCTATTAATTGCCAAAACATGTATATCGTGCTGAACATATGCTTGTATATGCCGGTATAGTGCTAGTATAAGTCCCAAGAGTAACAGTAGCCTTTTGAAAGCGAACCAAACATTGGAACTACTACCAACTACCCATCTTTCCATTACGTTATTTCCATTGGCAACTATCGACATGTTATATTTGACACACACAAAAGGGAGATTTCGCTGTTCAAATATAGTATGATTATGATTAACACTTATGCTTAATGTACCCATTTTATTTAATGTGTTTCTCAGCGAAAACACAATAGCGTGTGATGTTAAGTAAGTATTAAGCATGTAGGTTTGTGTCCTTATTTAACAGCAAGCAAAGTTCATTTAGCAACAAACTCATTTGTTTTTTGTGGTAATAGTGTATGTTATTTGTTAAGCTTTAAAACTACCGATACAAATTAAACAAGTCGAGCTTGTATCAAATATTAACGCAACTTAAGGTAAGATCATGATAAAATATTACATATTTTTTTAATCAACAACGTGTGGTAAAGACTTAATTTGAAAATTGATGGATTTGTCTCCATGCAAAATGCAAGTGTGTAAATGTTATTTTACACGGATGTGATCAATTACTTAATGACGCTTAATTTGTTTAGAAGAATGGTGGCCATGGTGTCACCATGCCAATACATATTACAGTTTTTGAAGCTAAGCCTCGAGAGAATCAAGACGAGACACATAAAAGGTTTTATCTGAAGGTCTATTTTCGATTTAATAATGTCTAATTCATCTTAATTCCCAATATGTGTCATATCGCACTCTTTATTTTGCATTGGATCATTTGCCATTCTTGGTCGCTATTGGCATTGCCCTGAGGTTGACAATTATATCTGGATTTGGTTTTGTGGCCTAAAAAATGTCGCCTCGTACAAAATAATTGTGTAGTTATATATATAGTATATATAAAGGATTTTGTTAAATATCACATATTATTGATGTGTGTATATACAATTGAAAAGCTTCTAACCAGAAGTGTAGTTAAGTGCATATGTATGTTCTTTTACATCACATATGTAGAAAACCGTACTCAAAAGGGTTTGTATCTATTGTGTAAATACCGTACTCAAAAATGTTCGTATCTAATGTGTGAAAACCGTACTCAAGAAGGTTCGTACCTATTGTGTATTTGGCGTTTTCCAGGCGAACGATGCATCGTTTTCGGCAGGGAACTCCTGAGGTAAAACTGTGCTGTCGATACAACTCCGATGAATCACTATTTTCCTCGTTAATAAACAGAAGCTTTTTGTCGTTGGTGTCATAATCATTCGAATTTACACATTTTTCGCCCATTTCAATGAATTGTTGCACATTTTAATTCCCTTTCAGTGTAGACCACGTTATGAGGTATAAAAACACAACTCATTTGTATTTTTCAATTCCATTTGATAGTTGCACTTAGCTGCATCCCAGATATTTTTGAAACTATTTTTCACATTATTATGCGTATTTGTTCAAAGAAACAATGATTTTGATGTATTTTAATAACGTTTGCATTCATAATTTATACTCTCTATGCTGCGTTACGTTTCAGTTTCAAACTGTTACGCGCACATAAATCCAATTGTTTTTGTAGGAACAATACATAGCTTTACGACATATCCAACAGGGTTACTGCCTTTGACCTTACATATTGTATTTTGTTTTGGAGCAATGCATAACTTTACCAGCAACGCTACTCAATATGATAGCAAAAGATACATAATCAATGGTTCTTCATTTGACATAAACCATATGCTGGTAAATTGTCTGACTCATAAATCAGATG
>Ga0224510_10002741_pt1 | contig 10347 bp, 11 predicted proteins | sample SF_May12_sed_USG_FD_170161 | JGI IMG/M metagenome (GOLD analysis project Ga0224510, IMG submission 170161) | Sediment microbial communities from San Francisco Bay, California, United States - SF_May12_sed_USGS_4_1 | ecosystem: Environmental > Aquatic > Marine > Sediment | place: USA: California... | reverse complement strand
TATACAAGAAGATCATCCGCTCACGGCTCACTGTTTACCAAAAGGACAGCTTGCTGCAGTTGCTTGGCGACAGCTTTAAAGCCATCGAGCAGCAAACAGCCGCACAGTAGCGATCAGACACACCCGGCTGATATCCCTCAGGCCGGAAATGAGATTTTTCCGGCGACCTTATGTTGCCGGAAGCAAAACTTCCCTCCTTATTTACCCCTAATAGTTGTTACGCCTGCATTGGAATCAACAGGCCACTGTCTCTGCACATAAGCCTGAAATAGCAGGGCAACGTTTTACATGCAATACAAATCAGCTAAGATGCGACAGGGTTATGTGCGCAACACCGTACTCCGGCAACTGCGCTTTGTTTATTCAAGAAGGGAATAATAATGATCCAAACCAAAATCACGCTGGATGAATCCGAGATACCAACGCATTGGTACAACGTTGTTGCCGATATGCCAAACCCGCCTTCGCCGCCGTTGGGGCCGGATGGCAAGCCAATTGGCCCTGAGGCGCTGGCAGGCATTTTCCCGATGGGCCTGATCGAGCAGGAGGTGTCTGCCGAGCGCTGGATACCCATTCCCGAAAAGGTGCGCGAGGCGCTGAGTATGTGGCGGCCCTCGCCGCTGTACCGCGCTCACCGGCTGGAAGCCGCGCTGGACACGCCAGCAAAGATTTATTACAAGAACGAAAGCGTTTCGCCAGCCGGGTCGCACAAGGTCAATACCGCCGTGGCACAGGCCTATTACAACCAGCAGGCTGGCATCAAGCGCCTCGCCACCGAAACCGGCGCCGGGCAATGGGGCTCATCCATCGCGCTTGCGGGAAAACTGTTCGGCCTGGAGGTGCGGATTTTCATGGTGCGCGTGAGCTACGACCAGAAACCTTTTCGCCGCTCCATGATGCAAACCTGGGGCGGGCAGGTGTTTGCCAGCCCCAGCCAGGAAACCCAGACCGGGCGCGCCATATTGGCAAAAGATCCGGGCAATCCCGGCTCGCTCGGCATTGCCATTTCCGAGGCAGTGGAAGAAGCGGCTTCGCGCGCCGACACCAACTATGCGCTGGGCTCGGTGCTCAATCATGTGCTGCTGCACCAGACCATCATCGGGCTGGAAGCGAAGAAGCAATTTGCAAAGGTGGGCGACTATCCCGATATGGTGTTTGCGCCCTGCGGAGGCGGTTCCAATTTCGGCGGCGTGGCGTTTCCATTTTTTGCCGACCAGGCGAGCGGCAAGAAAGTAAGGCTGGTTGCGGTGGAGCCTACTTCCTGTCCAACCCTGACCAAGGGTGCCTATGCCTATGATTTTGGTGATACGGCGGGCCTGACGCCGCTGATGAAGATGTATACGCTGGGCCACAATTTCATGCCGCCCGGCATCCATGCCGGCGGGCTGCGCTACCATGGCGATTCACCGCTGGTGTCGCAGCTCTACCACGAAGGGCTGATCGAGGCTGTGGCCGTGCCGCAGGTCGCCACATTCGAAGCCGGTGTGATGTTTGCCCGCTCCGAAGGGATCATCCCCGCGCCGGAATCCAATCATGCCATCCGCGCCTGCATTGCCGAGGCGCTACGCTGCAAGGAAAGCGGGGAAGCCAAGACGCTCTTTTTCAATCTTTCCGGGCATGGCCACTTCGACATGGCTGCATACGACAAATATCTGGCGGGTGAATTGAGCGATTTCTATTATCCCGAGGCGGAGATCAAGGCATCGCTTGCAGATTTGCCCAAGGTGGGGTGAGCTGGCAGTTGAGTAAGGCAGGCTGCTTCTGAGGTAACAGCGGGCTATTTTTTCCAGGCCTTCTCCAGCGCAGCCTGTGCCTTGTCGTATTTTTTCCTGCTTTCAAGATAGCGGGTGGCGGCCTCAGCCGCCTTCTTCCGGTCAGTTTCAAGCTGGGCTTTCAACTCTGCCAGCTCCTTTTCTTCCTCCGCCACACGGCGATTGAGGGCATCCCGCTCCTTCTGCGCCTTTTCCAATTCACCCTGAGCGATATGCACTGCAGTCTGCAATGCTGATACATCTTCGCTCCATGCAAGGCTGGATGCGAACAAGCCAAGAACAAGCAGTGCAATACCGAGTATCCTCATACCACCTCCTCTGTAGGAATTCCTTTCAATCCGGCAAGAGGCCCAATCTGGCCGTTCAGCGCATAGGCGGCGTCAGGTTGTTACTGCGAAACTGGAAGCAGCCCTTCCTGCGATCCTCAAAAAAATGCTGCAGGGTAAAGCGCACCGGGCGGAAGGCGATATCATCCCAAGGAATATTCTGTTCATAGAACAGTTCAACCTCCAGGCTTTCCGCACCAGGAGAAAAGGATAAATCCAGCAGCCTGGAGCGGAACAGCAAATACACCTGACTGATATAGGGCAAGCTGTACATCGAGTATAGCTCGCCAACATCAATACGCCCGTTGGCTTCTTCCAGTGTTTCACGCGCGGCAGCCTCGGCAGCCGTTTCACCATTTTCCATAAATCCGGCCGGCAGTGTCCAAAACCCATAGCGCGGCTCGATGGCGCGGCGGCACAACAGGATGCGGCCATCCTCCCATTCGGGGATGGCGCCTACAACAACCTTCGGGTTCTGGTAATGGATGGTGGAGCAAACGGTGCAAATATGGCGTGGACGATCATCACCGGGCGGGATGCGCAGTTCAACCGGGGCGCCGCATTCGCTGCAGAATTTCATTTCCAGAATTGCCACCAGGATTTCTTGCCCTGCGCCTCAGTCAGGCCGGTTACCTTCTGTTTTGCCGCCTCGGCATTGGCAAGGTTTTTATCAAGCACACGCTGGGTGTCATCACGCAGCTCGTTCATGCCCATGGCGTCATAGGCACTCACCATGATTCTCAGCGCATCCATCGAGGCCAGGGTCTGCGGGTAATCCCTGAGGATATCCTTAGCGCGGTTCGCCGCTGCTATGTGCGCCCCCCGGCGCAGGTAATACTGGGCCACATGAACCTCATACCGCGCCAGCGCATTGACGAGATATTGCAGCCGCAGCCGGGCATCCGGTGTATAGCGGCTGTCGGGAAAGCGTGTCACCAATTCCTTGAAAGTGGCAAATGCCTCACGCGCCGCATACGGGTCGCGCTCGGAGAGATCCTGCTTCACGATCCCGCCCAGCAGCCCCATGTTTTCGTTGAAATTGGCCAGCCCCTTCAGGTAATAGGCGTAATCCACATGCTTGTGGTTGGGATAGAGCTTGATGAACCGGTCGGCTGCCGCAATCGCCGATTCAGGCTCCTGCTGCTTGTAATAGGCATAGGCGATTTCCAGTTGCGCCTGCTGTGCATAGCGGCCATAAGGAAAGCGCGACTGCAGGGTCTCGAAATTCTTGATGGCCTGCTCGTAGTACCCCCCCATCATTTGTTCCTTGGCCTCGTCAAAAAGCTCCTTGGCCTGGGTGGCAGGCGAAGGTTCTTTTTTAATGTCTGGCGAGAAAATGCCGCAAGCAGTTAGCGTCAGCAGCAGGATTAAAGCTAAACTATGTCGCATGACCGAACCCGAAAAAATGTCTGGCGATTATACCCCGCTCGGGTTCACGATGCCCGGCGAATATGCCGGTTTACGTTTGGATCAGGCATTGGCAAAACTGCTGCCGGAATACTCGCGCAGCCGCCTGCAGGACTGGGTAGCACAAGGGCTGGTGACACTGAATGGTGCGCCTGCCACCGCCAGGCAAAAGGTATGGGGCGGCGAGGCGATAGCAATCGCGCCACAGCCGCATCCTTCCGAGCAGCCTTACCAGCCTGAAGACATTGCCCTGGATATCGTGTTCGAGGATGACAGCATCCTGGTCATCAACAAACCTGCCGGGCTGGTGGTGCACCCCGGCAGCGGCAACTGGGAGGGCACACTGCTCAATGCCCTGCTGCACCATGCGCCTCAGCTTTCCCAGGTGCCGCGCGCTGGCATCGTGCACCGCCTGGACAAGGATACCAGCGGGCTGCTGGTGGTAGCCAAGACAATTGAGGCGCAGACTTCACTCGTGCGGCAATTGCAGGCACGTACCGTGCATCGCGAATATTTTGCGCTGGCATATGGCGAGCTCACCTCCGGCGGTACGGTGGATGCGCCCATGAGCCGCCACCCCACGCAGCGCACCAAAATGGCCGTGGTAGAAAAAGGCAAGGCTGCCGTCACGCATTACGCCCTTGTCGAGCGCTTTCCAGGCTGCACGCTGCTGCGCTGCAAACTGGAGACCGGGCGCACCCACCAGATTCGCGTGCATCTTGCATCCATTCACCACCCGCTGGTTGGTGACAGCACTTATCTCAAGGGGGCGCCGAAATGCCCGGCAGCACTGCGCCCCATTCTCACCGCATTCCCACGCCAGGCCCTGCATGCAGCACAGCTCGGACTGAAACACCCGGCCACGGGAGAATGGGTGGAATGGCAGACGCCGCTGCCGCAGGATTTTGCGCAATTGCTGGAAAATATCAGGAGTGCTTCGCTTGAGCCTGTCTGAGCACCTTATCATTCCCGATTGGCCCGCGCCGCCGAATGTAAAAGCGCTTCAGACAACGCGCAAGGGTGGCGTAAGCACCGGCCCCTACGCCAGCCTCAATCTCGGCGACCATGTCGGCGATGTATCCCTTGCCGTGGCGCGCAACCGCAGCCTGTTGTCGCCCCTGTTGCCAAGCGATCCGGTGTGGCTGAAGCAGGTGCATGGAACAGTTGTGGTGGATGCAGGTGCAACTTCCTGCCACCCCGATGGGGACGGCTGTGTTACATCACACGCCGGTGCAGTGTGCGTAGTGATGACAGCGGATTGCCTGCCGGTGCTGCTGTGCAATGAAGAAGGCAGTGTAGTGGGAGCGGCACACGCCGGATGGCGCGGGCTATGCGATGGCGTGATCGAGCAGACCGTGGGTGCCATGAAGGCGCCGCCCGCTGCGATGATGGCATGGCTGGGGCCCGCCATCGGGCCGCAGGCTTTTGAGGTGGGTGAAGAGGTGCGCGCAGCCTTCATTGCAAAACAGCCGGAAGCAGCCGCAGCTTTCATTCCCTCTCCAGCCAGCAAAAGCAAGTGGCTGGCTGACATCTATGCGCTGGCGCGTCTGCGCCTGAATGCGCTTGGTATCGAGCGTATCTTTGGCGGCGGGTTTTGTACTTTTACCGACAGTGAAAGATTTTTTTCCTACCGGCGCGATGGCGTGACCGGCAGGATGGGCACACTCATCTGGCTGGAGTGATTCCAGAAACGCAATTGTCCACGAAAGTCACGAACAACACGAACATGCTCAAAGGCGCCACATGATGCGCGGCACGACTCGGTAAATTGCCGAATGAGTGCAACTCACTGTTGTACTTCGTGCCTTTCGTGTTTTTCATGGATAAAGTAAGGTTTTTGGGGTGGTTCCAGGCAGGCGCACAGACTATACAGCGATCATTCCGCCAAGAGCGTTACCAGCACCAGCAGCATGAATGCTGCCATGGCGTTGTGCAGCATCACCAGGAAGAGCGGCGAGCCATTCACAACAATGCTGATTCCCAGCACGATCTGCAGCACAAGGGTTGCGATCAGAAGCGCACCACCACCTTTATGATTTGCGCGAAACAGGCGTATTCCAAGCCAGACCAGGTAGCAGAAAAGCGGCAATATCATGGCGCGGTGCGCCATGTGCAAGGTCTGTTGTAAAACGCCCGGAGCGAAGTCGCTGCCCGCAGGAACCTCCAGCGGATTAAAAGGGTTGAATGCCGCCCAAGTGGCACCCTGCACCCATTTTTCGCAGCCGGTTGCGGTCAAGCCTGCACAGCTGGAAGCGGAAAAATTTGCGCTGGCCATGCCGCCCAGCATGACCTGGGCAAAAAGCAGCAACAGACCAAACCCAATCCAGCCTTTCAAGCCGGAAGCAACGGCACTTTGCTGCATGCAGCCAAGATGCATGTTCCACAACAGCAGCAACATGCCAAGGCCGCCCAACAGGTTTCCGAGCGCCACCGCAGGCAGGCGTGCATCGTGGGTCCATCTGCCGAGCGCAGCAAGAAACAGGGTCAGCCCGAAGAGCGCAAGCGCCTGCAGAAAGCGGCTTCGTGATGTCTGCCGAATCTTCCAGCCGAGTGCCACAATCCCAAGGGCGGCCAGCCCCATGATGCTGGCAGCAATGCGATGGGTGATGTTTATCCAGGCCGGGCGAGGCGGGGCGTTTCCGCTCAGAATCTGTCCGTAGCAGCCAGGCCACTCCGTGCAGCTCAATCCGGCGGCAGAGAGACGCATGTAGGCGCTCAGCAGCACGACCGCCACCATCAGGACAAAGGTAAGCAGCACCAGGATATGGAACGTGCGGTGATGGTCTTTCATGAAGCGTGACAAGAAACAGTTTGAAGCGGCAGCAACAAATCCGCCAACTACTCAATAACCATCAGGTTGGCAATCTGGGAAGCAATCAAGGCAAGGACTGCGATGATGCCGAAGAAAACCAGGCTGCGATACTGAAAACGGCCGCCACGCGCTTCTTCAAAGCGGTTCAGCAACCAGTCAGCCAGAAAATAAAGGCCGATACCGACCAGGGTGTAATAAAGGTATCCCATATTTACGGATCCAGTGATGCCAGGACATTGTGATTATGCCAGCATCCATGCACTGTTGAAGAGCGGCGCCAGGCTGAATATTATGCCTTGGGCCAGACGGGCTCCCTGAAAGAAGAGCGGCGCGCCATGCAAAACATGGCGCGCCGCCTCCTGGTTTACAACCAGCGAAGAACTGCGAGAGCCGCCGTCCTTACGCCTTGAGTCTTAGTGGCCGAGAATCCAGGTTATAACTGCCTTCAGCTCGTCGTCCTTCAGCTTGCCTTTTTGTGCTGGCATCGGCATCGGGCCAAAGGTGCCGGAACCGCCGTCAACTGTCTTCTTGATCAGCTTGTCAGTAGCGCCAGCGTCGCCCTTGTGCTTGGCAGCGATATCCTTGAAGCTTGGGCCGACAACTTTCTTGTCAGCAGCGTGGCAGTTCATGCAACCACCTTTTTTGGCGTCAGCTGCTGGGTCAGCAAATGCAGTGGCGCTGAAGCAGAAAGCGGCGATACCAGCAACGATCAAAGCTTTTTTCATTTCACAGTTCTCCTAATATTAAGTATGAGTACAACACCAATTTAAAGTGCAACACCAACAAAATCACGGCAGCCTGATTTCGCCGGCCAGTATTTTGTGTTAGAACAACTCCCTGTTGTTTGATATAAATCAATTTTTAACAGGGCGGCGGCACCGGATCTTCAACCTCAGCCTGCTACATTTTGACTGCGGTTGAAACTAATAACGCCCCATTCGCTTTTTTGTTGACAACATCTTAAATAAAGGGCGCTTCAAATGCACTCGCGGGGAGGACCAACAAACCGCTGCAATTTCGCCAGGTTGTGGATTTCCACCGACTTGTTGCGGATGGTGATCAGCTCGGCCCCCTGAAAGTTAGACAGGGTGCGACTGACCGTCTCCAGCTTCATGCCCAGATAGCTGCCGATTTCCTGGCGGGTCATGCGCAAATGAAATGAAGTGGGCGAATAACCGCGCGCCGCAAAACGCTGCGACAGATTCAGCAGGAAGGCTGCCAGGCGCTCTTCTGCCCGCATCGAGCCAAGCAGCAGCATGATGCCCTGGTCGCGCACGATTTCGCGGCTCATGATGCGGTGCAAATGGCGTTGCAGGGAAGGCAGCTTGCGGCTCAGCTCCTCCAAGCGCCCAAAGGGGATTTCACAAACCTCACTGTCCTCAAGGGCAATTGCGTCGCAAGCATGCGCGTCGCTGCTGATGGCATCCATCCCGATGATTTCCCCAGCCATCTGGAAGCCGGTCACCTGCTCGCGCCCGTCTTCATGCAACACCTGGGTCTTGAAAAATCCGGTGCGGATGGCATACAGGGACTGGAACTTCGTGCCGCTCCGGTACAGGAAATCCCCCCGCTGATAAGCATGTTTGGTGCAAGTCAGCTCATCCAGCCGCTCCATTTCTGCGCCCGTGAGATCCATGGGCATGCATAATTCGCGCAGATTGCAGCCGGAACAGGAAACCCTCAGCGGGACAGGTGAAGCTGATTTTTGCACGTCTTTGTTTTTTTACAGGTAAGATGAGCAATTATGTCACGGGTTTTGATCTATATCAAATCCACCCTGTGGCATGCAAGCATAATTCGGAACGTACTAAAATAGGCTTATTAGCTATGTCATCAAGTGTAAAAGCATCATCTGAACTGGAAGTAGACTTGGAGTTGATCCGCAGACTGGACAAAAACGGGCCTCGCTATACCTCTTACCCCACTGCCGACCGATTTGTTGAGGAATTTAACGCTGAAAGCTACCGTAATTGGGTGGCCAAGCGCGAAATCGGCGGGATTAGCCGCCCTCTGTCGCTTTATTTCCATATCCCCTTTTGCAATACGCTGTGCTTTTATTGCGCCTGCAACAAGATCATCACCAAGGATCGCAGCATGGCGGAAGATTATGTCCGCTACATGATCAAGGAACTGGCCATGCAGGCCGCCTTGCTGGGCGAAGGCCAGCGTGTCGAGCAATTGCACTGGGGTGGCGGCACACCCACCTTCCTCAGTGACGAACTGATGCGCAAGCTGATGGATGCGACACGCCAGCACTTCAAGCTGGTGGATAACGGCGAATACTCCATTGAGATTGATCCCCGCAAGGTAAGCGACCAGACCGTAGTGCTGCTAGGCGAACTGGGCTTCAACCGCATCAGCCTGGGTGTGCAAGACTTCGATCCCGAAGTGCAGCGCGCAGTAAACCGCATCCAGAGCGAGGAAGAAACGCTCCAGGTGATCCGTGCAGCGCGTGCCAATGGCTTCAAGTCCGTGAGCATAGATCTCATTTACGGCCTGCCCAAGCAGAGCCTGCCCGGCTTCAAGGCCACGCTGGACAAGGTGATTGCAGCCAATCCGGATCGCCTGTCCATCTACAACTATGCCCATATGCCGACGCATTTCAAGCCGCAGCGCCGCATCAATGTTGATGAACTGCCGCAACCGCAAGTCAAGCTGGACATCCTGGCCTTGGCCGTCAAGACGCTGACCGATGCTGGCTACATCTACATCGGCATGGACCATTTCGCCAAGCCGGATGACGAGCTGGCAATCGCACAGCGGCAGGGAAGGCTGCACCGCAACTTCCAGGGCTATTCCACGCATTCCGATTGCGACCTGGTAGCGATTGGCGTGAGCTCCATCGGCAAGATCGGCCCGACCTACAGCCAGAATTTCCGCGAGCTGGAAGAATATTATGATGCCCTGGACCGCGACGAACTGCCCATTATGCGCGGCATGGAACTGGATGCCGATGACTTGGTACGCCGTGCCATCATCCAGGCGCTGATGTGTCATTTCGAGCTTTCCAAGGAATCGTTCAACATTGCCTACCTGATAGATTTCGACAAGTACTTCGCCACCGAGCTGGAGGAACTGCGCGAATATGAACGCGAGGGGTTGCTCAAGCTCACTCCCGAGTGGATCGGCGTCACACCCAAGGGACGCATGCTGATCCGCAACATCTGCATGGTTTTCGATAAATATCTGCGCACGAGAAAGCAGCACGCCAGTTATTCCAAGGTAATATAACGGACTGGCTCTGATTTAGGATAACCATGAAATGCGTGGATGACTTCCGCCTGCGCTTCGGCAGGCAGGAATTGGTGCCCATAATGATCGGTGGCATGGGGGTGGATATTTCCACCTCGGACTTGGCGCTGGAAGCTGCAAGGCTGGGCGGGGTGGGCCATATTTCCGATGCCATGCTGCCAACGGTTACAGACCGGCGCTACGACACCGGCTTCGTCAAAGAAAAACTCCAGCAATACAAATACAACATAGACAACGCCGACAAGGCCGTGGTGAAGTTTGACATCGGCCAGGTTGCCGAAGCCACGCGCTTGCATGTGGAACACACCATGCAGCGCAAGCGCGGTACGGGCATGATCTTCATTAACTGCATGGAGAAGCTCACCATGAATGCACCGCGCGAAACCTTGACGGCGCGCCTGCGTTCCGCGTTGGATGCCGGAATAGATGGCATTACACTGGCGGCAGGCCTTCACCTGGGCTCATTCGCGATGATGGAAACCCATCCCCGTTTCCGCGACGCCAAGCTGGGCATCATTGTCTCTTCGTTACGCGCGCTGCAGCTTTTCCTCCGCAAGAATGCCAAGACCAACCGGCTGCCGGACTACGTTGTAGTCGAAGGGCCACTTGCGGGCGGACACCTCGGCTTCGGTATGGACTGGGCAAAATATGACCTGCGCACCATCGTAAACGAAATCCATCAATACCTTCAGACTGAAAAGCTCGATATTCCGGTCATTCCGGCGGGCGGCATTTTCACCGGCAGCGATGCCACATCTTTTCTCGAAGAAGGATCGGC
>Ga0224510_10002739_pt1 | contig 10356 bp, 10 predicted proteins | sample SF_May12_sed_USG_FD_170161 | JGI IMG/M metagenome (GOLD analysis project Ga0224510, IMG submission 170161) | Sediment microbial communities from San Francisco Bay, California, United States - SF_May12_sed_USGS_4_1 | ecosystem: Environmental > Aquatic > Marine > Sediment | place: USA: California... | reverse complement strand
TCTGCCGTAAGTAACGCCTGCCCAGCACCACTTTTTATGAAGGATTCAATATCATTTTTCTATACAAAAAGTGGTGCTGGGCAGGCGTTACCCGATCGACCAACCTTTGGCGGCGCGTTTTTTGTCGTGAGCAAACGATTCGTTTGCGAACATGCAAAGCCCCCTCTCCCTGTTGAGGCCCCCAGTCATTAAAGATTCTGCTTACCCAGCACCACTTTTTAAGAAAAATTTGCTATCAATTTTTCCAAATAAAAAGTGGTGCTGGTCGGGGGTGAGGGTAAGCGGGGGTCTGGGCGGCCGGCGAAGGGAGAGGGGGCGTAAAACGTGACGCCAAATGAGGATTGGCGAAATTTGGTCAAACTTCGATAATTCGCGTTGGGCGATACGAAACTTCAAAGCCAGGTCCCCTCGTGGATTTATTATTCAACAATTCTTACATTAGGGTTTAAAGGATTTTCCAAGTAAATTGAATTTGCAACTATTTGAATTTTAACTTCAGTATGAACTGAGTTTTCATCTACTGAGTCTACCCAAACTGTAATCAAATAATCTGACTCGTAAATTTCTGCTTTAATCTCATTTATTAAATCATTAGGGAGGTAACCAGAAGGTTCAAAAGAAATTTTTTTTGCATCTTGAAATACAATAAATCCATCTTCAATATCTTCAGATATATTAAAATCCCATTTTTTTGAACGAACTCTTGATATACTCGTTACCTGCATTTTTACTTCGGAATTCCAGCCATCAATCACCAATGATTTACAGCCTCGATCACCAATATAAATCGTTTTTAAAAATTCAATAACATTTACTCTCATCAATGAATATCCCAATGCGCTTGTTTACTATTGCTAGGTACTATGTTGCCTTGAGGGTCGATTGATGGCCCTTGACCTTTCATCCCTGGTCCTGTACCCTCAAGATGACCATGACCATGTGCTTTGGGATTATTTGCGTGTCCATTAGGATTTAACCTTTGGTAATTTGAACCATTTGGATAAGTTGTATGTGTATCCCCACCACCACGACCTGCTGCAACTGTTTTACCACCTTTGGGCTCAATCATAACATTACCCTTACTATCTGCTATGAATCTACCGACTTCCTTCCCTGTGGCTTGATCAATTGTTGGACTTAATGCTTCTGATATCCCCGAACCAAATCTCGTACTGATCGCCTTCGATATTGCACCACCAGTTTCACCACCAGCCAGACCGCCAAGAAGTATGCCGGCAAGTTCCCACTTATCAGCTTCGCTTAATTTACCGCCAACTGCGGCAGATATCATATCATATGTGCCGACTGCAGCCAAAACAGCCATAGCGCCTAAACCTGCGCCGCCGACCGCTATGCCTGCAGTACTACCAGTGGCTATCAATCCAACGAAGGCACTTGCAAGGAGAGCCCCCGCTACACCGCCACCAAAACCAATAACAAGACCTTTACTAAAGGCTACCGCATTATCGGCGGCAGACTTACCATCAGGATCAGTCATTCTTACGGGATTACAGTTTGCATAATGATAAAGATTTATATTTAATGAATTATAGACCCCACCAGAGCCTTTCAAACTCTTTGCATCAAATCTTTGCTCGGGAAAATATACGTCCTTTCCATCTGGCAAGTATTGCACCAGCCCTGGGTCAGTCGAAATCCAATTGCTGAATTGTGGATCATAGTACCTTGCTCCAAAGTAGTACAGCCCTGTCTCTTCATCCAGTTCTTTACCGGTGAATTTGTAGCCCAGAAGACTGGTCTCGTGGCCTTCGTCGATCCAGGTCTCGCCATAGGGCAGGTAGATGGTGTGTTCAAAGACCCTTCCCGTACGGTCGGTTATGTAGTTAGAGCTACCGAGGTGATCCCCGTGGTAATAGTAGATCGCTCTATATGCCTCTGCGAAAAACAGCAAAAATCCCTAAGAGGGGGTTTTGCCCCGCCCTTGCAGCGTTCGTGGTGTGGTTCCTCAAAATGTCAAATCAGCCAGGCAATGCCCCAAGCAATACAGTTCGTGGAACATACACAAACCACCGACCATTTTACAAGCAGATTTTTTCCTTTTTAGCCGCCCTCTTCGTTTGTTCGCGCTCAGCCCCTCGAGGCAGAGCGCAAAAGATTTCAGCTAAAGTGGAAAAGTCCTGGACCGCCGCCTTGAACATAATACAGGTTATGCCACATTTACGGTGAATATTGAAGATTAATTTTAAGAAGTAAATTTGACATAACCCTGACGTATTATGTTCACCAGACCCGCCCAGCACCACTTTCATTGGTTAATTAGTATTTTAAAGAAACTGGCGGTGTGAAGTGGTGCTGGGCGGGTCTGGCCGGCGGCGGTGGTTTTAAACTTCTAACGGCTAAGAGGGAAAATCAATAGACTTCGTCGTGTTTTCCGATGTCCACAAGTATTGCTTTGGTTTGATCATCTATGAAATGAAAAATTACACGATGATCATAAGTAATTCTAAACGCCCAACAATCTTTTAATTTACCGCTTAGAATATGTGTTTTTAAAGTGTTATGAAACGGTTCCTGGACAAATGTATTTAATTGACGTTCAAAGATTTCAACAAGTTCCGGATTTTTTTTGGACCACTTTTTAACGGCTCGTTTAAATCCCTCATCCCAGATAATTTCAAGCATTTAAATCTTTCATCAGGTCTGCCACTGTACCCGCTTTTGATTTACCGGTTTTATAGCTTTCCATAGCTTCTTCACTACGGTGAAATAATTCTTCTCTTCTTTCTTCAATTAGAATTTTATCTACCGTCTCTTTAACATACTCTTTATCTTCTAAAGAAAGTTGGTCAAATTCTTGTAAAACCTGATTAATCGTTACTGCCATAAATATTTCCTGGTAAAATAATGTATACTTTTTTTAATCCGCTGTCAACCTCTAAATTACCTTTCTGCCGGGTGTGTGTTTCGGTGGACCTCTTTAAGTTTCTCTATGCTGACCTTCGTGTAAATCTGGGTCGTCGAAAGCCTGGCATGGCCAAGCATTTCCTGTATGTACCGAATGTCGGCCCCGTTTTCCAGCATCAGCGTCGCCATCGAATGTCTGAAAATATGGCAAGCCCCGTCGACCTGGACGCCGGCATTTTCGATGTAGGTTCGAACTCTTCTTGTCAAATAGGCCGTACTCAGCGGATCGCCGGCATTGGTTAAAAACAAAACGTCAGAGTTTTTCACAAAGTGCGGCCGTACCTGCTCGATGTAACGCCTTAGCCATTCGGCGCATCGACTGCCCAGGGGAACGACCCTGTCTTTGGCACACTTGCCCTGCTGAATTAAGATCGTCTCTCGCTCAAAGTTTATGTCGTAAATACTCAAGTGAACCAGTTCCAGGCGTCTGATGCCGGTCGAATAAAAAAGCTCTAAAATCGCCCGGTCTCTCTGGCCCCGCCTGGTCTTTAAGTCTGGCTGACTTAAAATTGCATCGGCCTGCTCGTCGGTTAAGATGCCCCCCGGCAGGGTCTGGCCCAGCCGGGGAAGATCAAGCTCCGAAGCTGGGTTGTACAAAATGTGGTACTTTCTGGCAAGCCAGCTAAAGAAAGATCGAAGCGGTTCAAGGCGGCTCCATTGAGCATGGGTCGTTAATGGATTTCCGTTTTTGGTTTTCTTGGTCTCAAATAAATATTTTTTGTAATTATCTAAAAGCTCTCTCGTAACTGACTGGATGTCTTCGACCTTCATTTCAAAAGCCCAGGTCGCAAAGTAACTCAAATACCGTTTTCTATTTAAAATCGTGATCTCTGAATAGTTCTGCATCTGCATCCACTTTACATACTCTAAAATGTAATGTGAAAGCCCCTTGGGGTTGGCCGCCGATCGTTCGGTTAAGAACTTCTCGTAAACTTTGTTTTTCTTTAAAGAGACATGGCCCCTTAGACTTACCCTGGCCATTTTAAAGCCCCCCTTGCAAAAATAAAAAAGGGGGTGTTTGGTTTTGGCGTTTTTCCGGGAAAAACGATTTTTGAGATTTATTTAAGGAAGAAACACGAACTACTAAAAAGAAACTGCCCGGAATCGGGTAGGAATGGGTAGGAAAAACGGCCTGTTTTTCCGCTTTGCACTTGCCCGTCATATCTCGCCGCCTTTATAATCGGGGTCAAGCGCCTTAAAGATTTCTTCAAGGGATAATTTGAAAGCCTCGTATTCCTGTCGCTCTTTTTTCGAAGAGTGCTTCAATATCTCTGACATACGAACCAGGTTCAGACGATCGATGCTGCCATCATCCTGCGACTTCATCAAAAACCTGTACGATAGGCCGTTTGCATCGCGACGACAAACAAGAATCTCGTGATCGACCATCCGGTTTATATGCTCGTGGGTTCGGGTGTTTGAAAGACCCGTTATCTCCCTGGCTTCTTTTCGATAAAACCAGATTTGCTCAAACTCTATACTGTTCTTCTTAGCCTCCTTCATAAAATGATCAGCCACGGAATTCATAAAAAGCGTCGTCTGCGGCGGTAGGTACTCCAGGCAACGCGCAAAAATATTTCGCGCCAGAAAATTAGTCAGGGCAATATCGATCGGGTGTGTCTTTACGTAAAGTTCGCCGTCTTTATAAACCTTCTCTCTCTGAAACTGGTTTAAAAGAGTTATGCAATTTAACAAAGTCAAGTACATCTGGTGTTCGCGCCTTGCCTGATGGCTCCGTGTGTTGAAGCTAAAATACTTGCTAAACGTATTTAAGATCGAAAGCGGTTTAATCTCTCTTTGAACATGCCGATAAAAATCGCAAATCGTATCGCGTTCTTTTCGCAAAGCCACGCCATCGGGAGAATCTAAAAGCCGCTGGTAAGCCTGGATGCGCTGGGTTTGCTCGGGGCTCATGTCTAAAATCAAGATCACGCAACGATTGTTGATCTCTTCGTTTACCCCTTCTCTTGGCTCGGTCATGATAAATTGGGCCGGCCCTTCGGTGTTGGAACTCTCCGAGGTGTTTTCGCCCGTCTTTGGGTCTGACTTGGTATAACTTATCGAAAGCCGGCCCTCGCTCATCATCTGCTTGATCGGGAATTCGGCTTCTTTAAGACCGTCGCCTTCGGCTATAAAAATACTTTTATGTTTTAAAAAATCAGACTCCCCGTAGTAAAACGATCGGGGCGTGACCTGGGTAAAATAAAGCCCGTCTTCTTCCGGAACAAGTTTGTTTAGCAAATTGAGCATGTTCGATTTGCCGGCAGAACTTTCTGACTGGATAATCAAATGAAGCGGGTACTTCATGCGACGACTCAAAGTCGACACAAAACCGACAAACATGTTTAACGATTCCCCAACGACGCCGGCTTTTTCCATATCGCGAATAAATTTCAAAATAAATAATGACTCTAAAAGAAACTCTCTTGCTTTAAAAGATACTTCTAGATTTTTATAAAACTCTTTCTTGTTTTCGATCTTTTGACTTTCTTTCTCTTCGATCGTTTTCTTTAAAAACTCATCAAGCTTGACAGTCAAAGAGTCCAGGTCGCCGGCGATCACCCTTTCATCAAGGGTAAGTTTTACGGCCGCCGCCCTGGCGTAAGTTGCGACAGTCTTTGCGTTGAACAAATCGACGTTATCAATGTGAAAACGTTTTTCATGCCTGGTCGGTTCGGTATAATCAAGGCGAAGAAAAATCTTTAAACTTGCATCGGACTTGTTCTGATCGAGGCCGCGAACAGTGTAACTCCTGGAGCCGATCGAATAGACATACTCTTTTCCCTTTTTCTCTAAAACGTCGGCGTGGTAGCCTTCCGTTTGAACGGTATCAATGATCTGTTTCAGGGGTTGGGCCTTTTCAAGAAACTCTGCCATTTTTCTTTTAGCCGACTCGATGTTCTCTGATTTTCTTAAAAGATCGTTTGCGTCAGAGTTTTCATCAAAGACAATTCTAAAGCTTTCGATTTTACACTCTATAAGTTTTTCGCTTAACGAAATCGCCGAGGTGTTGCCGGCGTTGTCGTTATCAAAGGCGATGAAAACTTTTCTTACGCCGCTTGTGACGATCTTTTCAAAGAGATCGTCTTTAAGGCCGTTGGCGCTTAAACTTGCGACGACATTTCGAAAACCCATCGCCATGATCGACAGCGCATCGATGATACTCTCGCACAAAATCACCTCGCCGGCGATCAGCGCCCTGGGGTTAAAAAGCCCCAAAGGCGCGCCGCTCAAAAGCATGTGTTTTGTGCCGATCGAAGAAATATTACGGCCGTAGATTTGAACAACCAAACCGTTTTCGTCGATCACCGGGAAGATCACCCGGCCGGCAAAATGTTCTTTTAAATGTCCATTGCCGTTAGTCGATGCTTGCGGCTTCTTCAAGATGCCCAGGTCGACCAGGCTTTCCAGAATTTGCGGGTCGTTGATCGCCTCGACCAGGGAACCATCACTTAGGCCGATCTTGAAGTCGTCGATAATTTCGCCGTAGATGATACCGCGCTTTAGCATGAAACCCGCGCCCTCTTTTTTAGCCTTGAAATTATTATGGTAGTAATCGACAAGAAGCGCCAGGGCTTTTTGGCAACGCGGCTCGAAAATATCAATCGGCTCGGGCTCATTTTCTGCGCGACTTTTAACGCTTTGAAACTTTACGTATTCTTCTTTTAGCCGCTTCACGACGCCGGCAAAATCAAGCTTTTCGGTAACCATGAGCCAGTCAAAAACACTGCCGCCATTGCCGCAGCCCTTGCAGTGAAACACATTCTTGTAAACGTTGATATGACAAGACGGCGTATCTTCCTTGTGAACCGGGCAAAAAACGACATACTCCCCCCGGCCGACTTTCCTGGGTACAAAGCCCCTCGATGCGGCTAAAGGAAGAATCGGCACGGCTTTCTTTAGTTCGTCAAGAGATGGGTCAACTTGCATGGCGCACCTCTTTCTTGCCAGCACCAGCACGCAAGTGCTGGCCAGGTTCTTCACGAACAAAGGCAAGCTTCCTGGCCAGCTCTGCGATCCGCGCCGGCGACTTGGCATATTCCGAAGCCGCGATCAATTCCCGCTTTGTAAGCGGCTTCTTTTGGATTTCCGGTAAAAAGTTTAATTTTTTTGACATAATCGACCCCTTGTTAAATAATATCTTAACGTCTTACTTTAAGACGCATTAATATTATCGTGTCAAGCTAAAAAATCTTATTTAGAGGTCTATATATCTCAAATTTTAGTGGACTTCCTTGTTTTTTAATACTATTTGACATGATAATCATGGTTATTGATAAGAATTTCCCCGTACGTTTAAAACAACTTCGCGTTCAAAAAGGCTTGTCTCAAACTGAACTCGGAGAACTCGCCAAAATTGACTATACACATATTGGCAAATACGAACGCGGCGAATCAAATCCATCGCTTGAAACTCTAGTTTTAATTTCTGATGCTCTCAACGTTACACTTGATTATCTTGTAAAAGGTAACCAGGATGATGCCGCTGTTGCTAAATTAGAAGATAGAGATTTACTAAAAATGTTTGAAGAAATAGAAAAATTTTCTGCTGACGAAAAAAGTCATATTAAATACTTTCTTGATTCTGCGATTAAAAATAAAAAACTCCAGCAACTCGCCAACGCCTCTCAACCCCCCTCACCGCCCCCTTTATCAATCGGCCAGAAAAATCTCTAAACGATCAAAAGCCCGATGAACAATTAAGCGCATGCCAGGGACGACGAAGGGTGTGGATTGTGGACAACCCGGTGTCGATCTACCGCCTGACGTTTAGATCTTTAAAACAATAATGCCCTGGTCGTGTCGGGGTTGCCCACAATCCACACCCTCTTATATTGTTCGATAAATCATTTCGCCCGAAACCGATCTACCCGAAGGCACAAAGGCAGACACGAGGTCTGCCGTAAGTAACGCCTGCCCAGCACCACTTTTTATGAAGGATTCAATATCATTTTTCTATACAAAAAGTGGTGCTGGGCAGGCGTTACCCGATCGACCAACCTTTGGCGGCGCGTTTTTTGCCGCGAGCAAACAGTTTGTTTGCGAGCAAGCAAAGCCCCCTCTCCCTGTTGAGGCCCCCAGTCATTAAAAATTCTGCTTACCCAGCACCACTTTTTAAGAAAAATACATCATCAATTTTTCCAAATAAAAAGTGGTGCTGGTCGGGGGCGAGGGTAAGCGGGGGTCTGGGGGCCGGCTAAGGGAGAGGCGGGCGTAAAACGTGACGCCAAATACGAGGGGCGAAATCAGAAAATCCTTTCAGGCCTTATTTACGACTATTTTCGACAACAGGAGGCACCGATGTATTTTTCCTCTAACGCCACAACCCAAAACTAATCGGCTTTAACTTCTATCTATTCACAAAATTAATTATTTCCGCTATTTATTTTTTTCTGAATTTCTTTTACATCTATTGGACCAATATATTTGCCCATTAATTTATTCATGTAAATATCAAAAATTGCTATTGCCTTTTTATCCCTGTCAAAATAATCTTCAAAAAAACCTGGAGAACTAAGTTCTTTTGGATATGAATATTCTTGTCCTTCAATATAATTTGTTTCCCAATCCTCTCCGCCTTTCTCAACAATCTCAAATATTTCTGCGGGAAAAACATAAGGCTTTCCTTCATCATTAATTATACGATAATCATTTGCCTCTACACATAACACCCTATAAATATTCCCCGGGGTTAAATCAGGATAGTTCAATGTTTGGTTTTTATTAGAAATCATTTTAACTTTCATAATTTTTAATTATGGTCATTCAATTATTTTTAGTTTTTCTTCAAACTTTTGACCAGCTTTTTCATACCAATGAATTTCGAACTTTTCCCCTGTAGATGCATTAATTCCTTGCGTACTTTTCTTTACCCAATCCTTTGCCTTACCACCATAATCTTCAACTAGACGGCCAACTTCTCTAATTTTATCTCCTTTTGCAATTACTCGAGAAGTTGATCCTAATTCTTTACCAAACTCCTTTAATACCTGTTTAGCAAAAACATTGCCCGCTTCTTTTGTCAGTTCTGTCAAACGACCACCAACACCAAATTTTGTAACCGGCAACATAAACATAGCAGCTTCAAAAACTCTACTGCTATTCGAAACAGGTTCATCCGAGATCGGATCTTTTCCAAATATTGCTTTGAATGCGCTAGCAACACCAGTAACCTCAGTGTAAATCCTTGCAAAAAATTTAAATACTGGCTTGTAAGCATGTTCGATTTCATTTTCCATCATGCCTTGTAAGGTTGGGTCCAAAGATTGATTCCCGTCAGGGTCGATATATTTTAAAGGGTTTAAATTCGCATAATGATAGAGGTTAATATTTATAGAGTTATATACTCCACCGGATCCCTTTAACTTATTTGCATCAAACTTTTTCTCTGGAAAATAAACTTGTTCTGCCCTTGGCAAATACTCCGGTAACGCCGGGTCAGTACTTACCCAGCTACTCACCTGCGGATCATAGTACCTTGCGCCGAAATAATACAGCCCTGTCTCTTCATCCAGTTCCTTGCCGGTGAATTTATAGCCCAGAAGACTGGTCTCGTGGCCTTCGTCGATCCAGGTCTCGCCGTAGGGCAGGTAGATGGTGTGTTCAAAGACCCTTCCCGTACGGTCGGTTATGTAGTTAGAGCTACCCAGGTGATCCCCGTGGTAAAAGTAAATACAGGCCTCGTCGTGGTGGCCGCGATAACCTCTGTCATCCTCATGGCCGCATTCGTGCCCTTTATGACGGCCCTGGTCAGATTGTCGATCTTTTTCTCTACCGGTTTGGTTGACATCCCCGATGGAGACACCCTGGCCCTGGTCGGCAGGTATCGAGGTATTTTCCGAACCCCCTGCGCCCTGGTCGTTTCCAGAGTTTTGCCCTGCGTCGTTTTTACCCTTGCCCTCGTTTTGACGCTTGGAGCCATGGTTGCCGTTATTCCCGTTTTTGCCACGGTCTGCATTGTTTTGCTTACTCTTGTCGCCGTCCCGGTTGCTTTCTTTATCTTTGTTGCCGTCTTTGTTGTTCTGCGAATCTCTTGTGTCGCGATTTTCGCTGTCGTTCTTTTTGTCCTTCTGCCCATGGCTGTCGGAATTCTTCGAACCGTCGCGCTGGTCCGGCACATGCTTGCCTGTGCCGGGGTTATTGCCGTTACCATTATTTTTGTCATTAGAACGGCCGTTGGCATTTCCCTGCCCTTGGTCATTTGGGGCATTGCCGTTTTGACCTGAACCGTTAGATCCTGAATTGTTATTCGGGTTAACCCCGCGGTTTTGTGTATTGGACTGGCCGTTAGACGGCAACACCTGACGGCTTTCCCCGCTGATCTTCTCCGATTGCTTCCTGTGCTCCTCGTCTTCGACCATCTTTGTGGCAATTCTCGTATTACCGGCAAAGATGTGCTTAAAGACCGCCGCGTCGTCTCTTACCTCGTAG
>Ga0224510_10002738_pt1 | contig 10358 bp, 8 predicted proteins | sample SF_May12_sed_USG_FD_170161 | JGI IMG/M metagenome (GOLD analysis project Ga0224510, IMG submission 170161) | Sediment microbial communities from San Francisco Bay, California, United States - SF_May12_sed_USGS_4_1 | ecosystem: Environmental > Aquatic > Marine > Sediment | place: USA: California... | reverse complement strand
CCGAAGTGGAGTGCGGCGGACATCGCCCACGCGCTCCCGCACCTGCTCGCGGCCGACCGCGCCCTCAAGGACACGAAGGTGTCGAGCGAGGAGCAGATCGTGACGTCGCTGCTCCTGGCGATCACGCCGTCGACGGCGCGCCGGAGGGCCGCATGATCACCGCGCCCCGGATGATGCGCTTCGCGACGGCCGTCGCGCTCCTCGCTGGTGTCCTGACGGCGCTTCCCTGGGAGGCACTCGGTGCGCAGGCGACCACCGCCGACTCCGCGGCGCTCGTGGTGTTCCGCAAGGCGCAACGCCTCGTGAACGACGGGCAGGGCGCGGAGGGCCGCGCACTGGTGGACTCGATGCTGAACGCGGCCGAGCCGCTCTCGAAGGAGGAGGCCGAGGCGCTCTTCTGGCGGGCGACGCTCGCGGAATCGTGGGAGGCTGCGCAGAAGGACTACCTCCGCATCATGCTCGAGCACGAGCGCTCGCAGCGTGCCGGCGATGCGATGCTGCGACTCGCGCAAGGCGAGGCCGCGCGCGGGGACCGTGACGCCGCGATGCGCTACCTCGAACGGTTGATGCGTGAAGCGCCGGATTCGCCCGCACGTGCGGAGGCGGGACTCTGGCAGGGCCGCCTGCTGCTCGAACGCGGATCACGGACCCCCGGATGCGCCGCGCTCCGCAGCGCGCGGCCACTGCTCAAGCCGGGGTCGGTCGAGCTCGAGAACCAGTTCGACTACCTGATGCGCGCCTGCCCCGATTCAGCAACGTTGGCGGCGGCGGAGGCGGCCGCGACTGAGTCCGCGAAGTCTGCGAAGTCCGCGCCGGCGCGGACACCGCCGAGCGCACCGCCCACCACGCCTGTGCCCGCTCCGGCCACGACCCCGAATCGCGCCAGCACCGGCCCGGCCTGGTCGGTGCAGGTGGGCGCGCTCGCGACCTCGGTGGAGGCGGAGGCGCTCGCGGCGCGGCTGCGCGACCGCGGTTACGAGGCGCGCGTGGACAGCAAGAGCGCGCCCTACCGCGTGCGTTTCGGTCGCTTCCCGACCCGCGCCGCCGCGACGGCGGCGATGGACGACTACAAGCAGAGGGAGCGCGCCGACGCCTTCGTGGTCGAGGCACCGCGGGGGTGACGAAGGAGGGCTCGACCCCGCTGATGACGCAGTACCGGGAGATCAAGGCGCGGCATCCGCACGCGATCCTCTTCTTCCGGATGGGCGACTTCTACGAGATGTTCTACGAGGACGCCGAGCTCGCCGCGCGGGTGCTCGACCTCACGCTCACCTCGCGCAACAACGGCGGCGCGGCCGAGGTGCCACTCGCCGGCGTCCCCGTGAAGGCCGCGGCCGAGTACCTGCGCCGGCTGGTGCAGCAGGGGCACCGCGTCGCGATCTGCGAGCAGGTGGAGGACCCCAGGCTCGCGAAGGGGATCGTGAAGCGCGCCGTGGTGGAGACCATCACCCCGGGCGCGGCGTTCAGCGACGACCTCCTCGAGGGCGGGCGCAACAACTTCCTCTGCGCCGTGCACGAGAGCGCGACGGAGGTGGGGATCGCGGCCGCCGACCTCTCCACCGGGGAGTTCCGGCTCGTGCGCTGCACGCCCGGCGACGCGGACGCCGCGCTCTCCCGCCTGGCGCCGCGCGAGGTGCTCGTGCCCGTGGCACGCGGCGCGGAGTCCGGTACCGGCGTGGGCGCCGCATCCACGGGCCTCGCCGGCATCGGTGAGACGGCCGCCGCGTCGCAGGGCGCACTCGTGACCCCTCGCGAGGCGTGGGAGTTCGACCCCGCGATGGCCGCCACCGCGCTCGCCGGGCAGTTCGACGTGCAGTCGGTGGAGGGCTTCGGGATCGGCGCGGACGACGCCGTCGCACTCGGCGCGGCGGGCGCGCTCCTGCGTTACCTGCGCGAACTGCAGCCTGGCGGGCTGCCGCACCTCGCGCGGCCGACCATCGAACGGCCGGGCGCGACGATGCCGCTCGACGAGATGACGCGCCGCAACCTCGAGCTCGTGGAGTCGCTCCGCGCGACGGGCGACACGAGCGGCACGCTGCTCGGCGTGCTCGACCGGACCGCGACACCGATGGGCGCGCGACTGCTCCGGCAGTGGGTGCTGGCGCCGCTGGTGGATCGCGCGGCGATCGAGGCGCGCCTCGACGCCGTGACATCGTTCGTCAAGGAGGCGCTGGCGCGCGGTGCGCTCCGCGAAGCGCTCGATGGCGTGCGCGACGTGGAGCGCCTCGCCGGTCGCACCGCCGCCGGTCGCGCCACGCCGCGCGACCTCCGCGCCCTCGGCGATTCGCTCGCGCGGCTCCCCGATGTCGCAGCGGCGTTCGGCCGCACTGACCGCGGCGGCGTGCTGGCGACGATCGCGGCGGCCTGGGACGACGCCGCCGAACTCGCGGCGGAGGTCCGCCGCACGCTGGTCGCGCGCCCGCCGCTCCAGTTCGGCGATGGCGAGACGCTGGCCCCGGGCGTGGACGCCGAGCTCGACGAGCTCCGCGGCATCGCGACCGGCGGCAAGGACGCCATCGCCGCGCTGCAGGCGGAGGAGCGCGCGCGCACCGGCATCGGGTCGCTCAAGGTCGGCTTCAACCGCGTGTTCGGGTACTACATCGAGGTGACGAACGCGCACCGCGATGCGGTGCCCGGGGACTACCAGCGCCGGCAGACGCTCACCGGCGCCGAGCGGTACGTGACGCCGGCGCTCAAGGCGTTCGAGGAGAAGGTGCTGCACGCCACGGAGCGCATCGCGGTGCGCGAGCGCGAGCTCTTCGAGGCGCTGCGCGCGCGTGTGGGCGCGGGGATCGCGCGGCTGCAGGCGATCGCCGGCCGTGTCGCGCAGCTCGATGTCCTCGCTTCGCTTGCCGAGGTCGCGGCGCGCGAAGGCTACGCGCGCCCGGTGGTGGACGACGGGCCCGCGCTCGAGATCGTGCGCGGCCGGCACCCGGTGGTGGAGCGGATGATGCCGCGTGAGGCGTTCATCCCCAACGACGTCTCCCTCACGCCCGACGCGCGGATGATCATCCTCACCGGCCCGAACATGGCGGGGAAGAGCACCATCCTGCGGCAGGTGGGCCTGCTGGTGCTCATGGCGCAGATGGGGAGCTACGTGAGCGCGGCCTCGGCACGCGTCGGCATCACCGACCGCGTGTTCACGCGGGTCGGGGCGAGCGACAACCTCGTGCGGGGGCAATCCACGTTCATGGTGGAGATGTCGGAGACGAGCGCGATCCTGCACACGGCCACGGCGCGGAGCCTGGTGCTGCTCGACGAGATCGGGCGCGGCACCGCGACCTGGGACGGCCTCTCGATCGCGTGGGCGGTGAGTGAGCACCTGCACGAGCAGGTGGGGTGCAAGACGGTGTTCGCGACACACTATCATGAGCTCACGCAGCTCGCCGACGAATTCGCGTCGGTGCGCAACTATAACGTGGCCGTGCAGGAGGTGGGGGAGCGGATCCTCTTCCTGCACCGGCTCAAGCCGGGTGGCGCGGACCGGTCGTACGGGATCGAGGTGGGGCGGCTCGCGGGACTGCCCGCGCCGGTGATCGCGCGCGCCCGCGCGCTGCTGCGCGTGCTCGAGGGGGAGCAGCTGGTGCCGGCGCTCGGGCCGACGGCGAAGGGAACGGGCCGCGGCGGCGCGAGGGCAGCCGCACGCGCCGAACCCGCGGACCAACTCGCGCTCTTCGCGCCATCCGCACCCGACCCGCTGGTCGAACGCCTGCGCGACGTGGACGTCAACGCCCTCACGCCCCTACAGGCGCTGGCGCTGCTCGGCGAGCTGGCCGAGGCCGCGCGCGTGGCCGAGCTCGAAGGCATCGCGGGCACCGCGGGCGCGGTCGCTCCCCCGAAGGACCGCGCGTAGATTCGCACCTCACTCCCCTCACCGCCCTCCGCATGACCGACCATCCGCGCCACCGCCGCCCGTACGCGAACGTGCTCGAGACGATCGCGTGGACGCCGCTCATCCGGTTCACGCGCGTGACGCAGGGGATCAAGACGCCGGTCTACGGCAAGGCCGAGTTCTTCAATCCCGGCGGCTCCGTGAAGGACCGCATCGGCCTGCCGATCATCGAGCAGTTCGAGCGGGAGGGGAAGCTCAAGCCCGGCGGCACGATCGTGGAGGGCACGAGCGGCAACACCGGCGTGGGGCTTGCGATCGCGGCCGCGCTCAAGGGCTACCGCTGCATCTTCACGATGCCCGACAAGATGTCACAGGAGAAGGTGCGCCTCCTCAAGGCGTTCGGGGCCGAGGTGATCATCACGCCCACGGCCGTGCCACCGGATCATCCGGACAGCTATACGTCGATGGCGAAGCGGATCGCCTCCGAGACGCCGAACGCGGTGCTCGCCAACCAGTTCTACAACCAGACGAACCCGCAGGCGCACTATGAGACCACCGGGCCCGAGCTCTGGGAGCAGACGGAAGGGAAGATCACCCACTTCGTCGCCGGGGCCGGGACGGGCGGCACGATCACCGGCGTGGGGCGCTACCTCAAGGAGAAGAACCCGAAGGTGCAGATCGTCGGCGCCGACCCGGTCGGGTCGATCCTCGCCGAGCTGTGGCGGTCGGCTGGCGCGTCCAAGCCGGCGGGGGCGCCGTACAAGGTGGAAGGGATCGGCCAGGACAAGCTGCCCGGCACGCTCGACCTCTCGCTGATCGACGAGTTCCAATCCGTGAGTGACCGCGACGCATTCGCGATGGCGCGCCGGCTCACGCGTGAGGAGGGACTCTTCGTGGGCGGATCGGCGGGGCTGATCGCCCACGCGGCGCTCAGCGTGGCGCGGCGCATCAACGATCCCACTGCCTGCGTGGTGACCGTCCTCTGCGACACCGGCGAGCGGTACCTCTCCAAGGTGTTCAACGACGAGTGGATGCAGGAGAACCAACTGCTCGACGCCGAGAAGATGACGCTCGGCCAGCTCCTCGAGGCAAAGGGGGGCGACATCCCGGCGCTGGTGAGCACGGCGCCCGGCGCGTCGGTGCGGCAGGCGCTCGGCCTCATGAGCCTGCACAACGTCTCGCAGCTGCCGGTGATGGACGGCGCGAGCTGCGTGGGCTCGGTGAGCGAGAGCGTGCTCAGCGTGCGCGGGCTCGAGGACACGAAGGTGCTCGAGCGGTCGGTGAGCGACGTGATGGACGGCCCCTTCCCGGTGGTGGAGACATCGATGACGGCCGACGCGGCCGCGAAGATGCTCGGCCGGCACAACCCGGCGGTGCTCGTGCGTGACCACGGGACGGTGCAGGGGATCCTCACGCGGTCGGACCTGCTGCAGTTCCTCATGGCACGCTGACGTGCGGATCACGGTGCTGCTGGGCGGGGCGTCGTCGGAACGCGAGGTCTCGCTTTCCAGCGGGCGTCGCGTGGCGGCCGCGCTCCGGGAACGCGGGCACGAGGTGACCGAGGCCGACCCGCATCCCGACCCCTTCGCCGTGCTGGGGGTGGCGCGCCGCACCGAGGTGGTCTGGCTCGCGCTGCACGGTGGCACCGGGGAGGACGGCACGATCCAGGCGCTCTTCGACCTGGCGGGGATCCGCTACACGGGGAGTGGCCACCTGGCGAGCGCGCTCGCGATGGACAAGGACCTCTCGAAGATCATCTTCCGCGCGGCCGGGGTGCCCACGGCGGACTGGTGGATGGCGCGCGCCGGAGAGCCCGAGGATTGGCGGACGGCCGAGTACGCGGACCGTGCCTTCGCCGCCCTCGGGAACCCCATCATCGTGAAGCCCTCCAAGCAGGGGTCGACCGTGGGCCTCTCTCTCGTGAAAGCGACAGAGACTCTCGCGTCAGCGGTCGCGGAAGGGTTCTTGCACGACGACGAGGTGATGCTCGAGGCGTATGTCCCCGGGCGCGAACTCACGGTGAGTGTGCTGGGGGACCTGGTGCTCCCGGTTGGCGAAATCATCCCCAAGCACGAGATTTACGATTACGAGTGCAAGTACACGGCGGGGATGGCGGAGGAGCTCTTTCCGGCCCCCCTGCCGCCGGCGGTGCGCGACGAGGCCCAGCGCCTCGCGCTCGTAGCCTACCGGGCGCTCAAGCTGGGGGGGTGCGCGCGGATCGACTTCCGCCTGCACCCAAACGGGGATCTGTACTGCCTCGAGGCGAACACGCTGCCGGGTATGACGGGGACGAGCCTCGTCCCGCAGGCGGCGCTCGCGGCGGGGATCGGTTTCCCGGAGCTGTGCGAACGGATCGCGATGGACGCGCTCCGATCACGGACGGGCACTGGAGGAGCGGAATGACGGGAGGCGTGGCGATGGTGGCGGCGGCACTGGCCGGAGTCCCGGCCGGCGTGCAGGCGCTCGGCCCCTGGGCGGGGCGGCGGCAGCTCTACGTGCGCTTCGCGGGCGAGGCCGAGACCGCGACGATGTACACCGCGACCGCCCTCCTCCGGGAGATGGCGCGCCAGCTCGGGCGCTCCACTTTCCATTCGATCGTGATCGGGGGCCGCGACCCGCTGGGCAACGTGCCGTTCCTGCTCGCGGCGCTCGAGGCCGCGAAGCCGAAGATCCCCGTGATGCTCGACACCGACGGCCAGCGCCCCGAGGCGCTCGGCAAGCTGCTCCCCTTCCTGGCGCTCACGCAGGTGACGGTGGAGTTCGAGGGCAACGACGCGTCGATCGACCACGCGATCAGCACGCTCTCCGCGGCCGCGAAGGCCGGCTGCGCGCACGCCCTCGTCGCCTGTGCGAAGGAGGACACGCCGGACTCGGCGATCCTCCGCCTCGTCGAGGAGGCGCACAACGCCAGCGGCGCCACACAGGTGGTGATCCACCCGTTCGTCTCTGCCGAGGACAGCACGATGCTCGATCGGCGCTGGGCGAACCTGCTCGAGCAGACGGCGGCGATGCACGCGGACGTGCGGCTCGCGCTCCGCCTCCCGCCGCCCACGGGGCTGCGCTGACCGTGACCGCGCCCGCCTCCGCTCCGCTCCCGACCGGACCGCGCTCGCGCCTGCCGCGCGTGGTGGGGTGGTCGCTCGTGGCGATCGCGGTGGTGCACTTCCTGCAATGGACCCTCCTCCTCCCGGATTACGTCCAGGAGTTCCTCGGCTTCCGTCGCGGGGACCTCGACGCCGGGAAGTGGTGGTCGGTGTTCACCTATCCGTTCGTGCACGCCGACCTCGCCTCGCTGCTGCTCAGCGGTTACGTGCTGACGGTGTTCGGCTCGCGGCTGGAACGGGAATGGGGGCCGCGCCGGTTCCTCGCCTTCGGTTTCCTCGCGAGCCTCGGCGGGTGGACGCTGCACCTGTTCATCGGCGGCGACGCCTTGCTGCTCGGCGCCGCGGCGCCGGCGTTCGCGATCCTCGCGGCGCACGCGATGCAATGGGACGACGCGGAACATCCGCTCGCCGCCGGCGTGGCGATGCGCGGGCGCTGGATGGTGCTCTTCATCGCCACGCTGATCCTGCTCGTGGGGATGCGCCAGCCGGTGGGCGGCGGCGGCGCCTTCCTCGCGCACCTGGGCGGCGTGGCCGCCGCCTGGCTCTTCGTGCGTGCCACGCAGGTCACGCTCGTGGAGCAGTTCCGTGAGGGCGTCTCGGCGCTGCCCGACGAACCGCCGGACGACCAGCTGCCGCGCGCGGTGCCCAAGACGCTGCCCCGGTCGCGCGCGCGCGACCGCGACACGATCGACGACGTGGTGGCGCGCACGAACGCGGCGGCCGCGCGCCGCACATCACCCTCCCGCCGCCGTGTGACGGAGCAGCCCAGGACCGCCTCCGAGCCGCCGACCATCGACGCGATCCTCGACAAGATCTCAGCCGCGGGCATGGATGGCCTCACGGACGAGGAGCGTCGCGTGCTGGACGACCACTCCCGCCGCCTCCGCGACGGCTGACCCCTCCCGCCCCGCATGCCACAGCCCGAACTGCTCGAGACCTTCCCGAATCCGTATCCCGATCGGGAGTACGAGATCTTCATGACGACGCCGGAGTTCACTTCGCTCTGTCCGCTGGGCGGGATCGAGTCGGACGCGGCGGAGCTCGCGCTGCTCAAGGGCGGCGCGCCGGACTTCGCGACGATCAACATCACCTATGTGCCGGACCAGGTGTGCGTGGAGCTCAAGAGCCTCAAGCTCTACCTCTGGAGCTTCCGCAACGACGGCATCTTCTACGAGCGCGTCGTGAACCGGATCCTCGACGACGTCGCGGAGAAGGTGCGGCCGCGGTCCCTCAAGGTGGTGGGCGACTTCAACGTGCGCGGCGGCATCAAGTCAGTGATCACGGCGACCTACGCGAAGCCGTAGCCCCTCGAGGCGCGCGCGCACCGCACTACACCCGCTTGATCGCTCCCGACGTCCAGCCGATGGACCCGCGCCGCCCCGCGCCCCAGCGCGGATAGGTGCCGAGCAGGCGCGTCTCGGGCGCCTCGGCGGCGATGTCGCGCACGACGGCCTCGGCCGCCGCATCGCCCACCTCGTGGTCGAACTCCACGAAGAACCGGTAGCTCCAGGGTTCGCCCGTGGGCCGCGGTTCGAGCCGGCGGATGTTCACGCCGTGCCGCGCGAGCGGACCGAGGGCGGAGAGCAGTGCGCCCGGGCGATCCGCGGCGGTGAGGATCAACATCGTGCGCGCGGGGGTGCCGGCGGGGAGCGGCGCGGGCGCGCGCGCGATGCCGAGGAACCGGGTCTGGTTGTCGGGGCGGTCCTCGATGTCGGCCTTGAGGACCTGCAGGTCGTAGTGCGCGGCGGCACGGCGGCTCGCGACGGCTGCCATCGTCGGGTCCGCCACCTTGGAGACGTCCATGGCCGCGCCCGCGGTGTCGTACACCGCATGCACCTCGAGTTGCGGCTGCTCGGCGAAGAAGAGTCCGCACTGCGCGATCGCCACGGGGTGACTCAGCACCGTCGTCACCTGGTCGAACGTGGTGGACGGCGAGGCGAGGAGGCAGTGGTGCACGGCGACGACCGTCTCGGCGATCGCGAAGATCCCCGGCAGTGCGTTGAGCGCGTCGTGGCTCGCGGCGATCGAGCCGACGATGGTGTTCTCGATCGGCAGGATGCCGCGGTCGGCGACGCCGGAGGCGACCGCCGCGGTCACGTCCGCGAAGTCGCGATACGGCAGCTGCTCGATGTCGCCGCCCCAGAGCTGCTGGAGCGCCTCGTCGCTGAATGAGCCGCCTTCGCCCTGAAGCGCGACACGGATCGGCCGGGCGCCGCCCTCCGCGAAGTCACTCACGGACGATCTGCCCGACCTCGCGCACCGAGACCTCGCCGAGATCGAGGGCCTCGATCCCCGGCCGGATCCGCGCGAGGTCGCCGACCACCACCACCAGTGCATTCTCCGAGGGGAGGTACTTCTCCGCCACGCGGCGCACGTCGTCCGCGGACACCTTGCCGACGTTCTCGACGTACTCGGTGAGCCACTCGAGCGGGAGGTTGAAGGTCGCGAGCCCCGCCATCTGGCCGGCGATCTGGGACGTGGACTCGAAGTCGCCCGGGATGCCGAGCACGAGGTACGCCTTGGCGCGGTCGAGCTCGGCGGGATCGACGAGCTTGGTGCGGATGTCGCGCAGCTGCGTGAAGAACTCGACGAGGGAGCTGTCGGTGACGTTCGTGCGCACGCTCGAGGAGGCGAGGAAGGGTCCGGGTAGCGGGCGCCACGCGAAGCCCGATCCGGCACCGTACGTGTAGCCCTTGGTCTCGCGGAGCACCGTGTTGAGGCGCGAGGAGAACGACCCGCCGAGGATGGTGTTCATCACCTCGATCGCCGCGTAGTCGGCGCTGGTGCGTTCGACGCCCGGCGTGCCGATCTGGATCACCGACTGTGCGGCGCCCGGCTTGTCCACGAGCACGATCTTCACGCCCTGCGGCTTGACGGGCTGCACGAGCACGGGTGCGGGCGTGCGCTCGGGGCCGTTCGCGCGCCACTGGCCGAATCGGGCCGCGATGAGCGTGCGCGCTTCGGCGGTGCTCAGGTCGCCGACCACGTAGAACGTGGCGCGCGCGGGCCGGTAGCTCCCGGTCTGGAAGTCGCGCACCATCGCGGAGTCGATGCGCGCGGTGGAGATCGAGTCGCCACTGAGCGGATGGTTGTAGGGATGGCCCTCGGGGAAGAGGAGCTGGCTGAAGGCGAGGCTGGCGAGCGCCTGCGGCTGGTCGCGCTGCTGGAGGAGCGAGGCGAGTCGCAGGTCGCGCTGGCGGCGCACCTCGGTAGCTGCGAAGGTCGGGCGGAGGACGACGTCGGCCATGAGGTCGAGCGCGGCCTCGAGGTTCCTCCGCGCGACCTTGAGCGAGATGGTGGTGTTGTCCCAGCTGGCCCCGGTGGAGAGCGAGGCGCCCAGATAGGCGAGTTCGGCCTGCAGCGCCGTGGCGTCGCGCTTGCCCGCGCCCTCGTCGAGCATGTTCGCGACGAAGCTCGCGAGG
>Ga0224510_10002735_pt1 | contig 10375 bp, 9 predicted proteins | sample SF_May12_sed_USG_FD_170161 | JGI IMG/M metagenome (GOLD analysis project Ga0224510, IMG submission 170161) | Sediment microbial communities from San Francisco Bay, California, United States - SF_May12_sed_USGS_4_1 | ecosystem: Environmental > Aquatic > Marine > Sediment | place: USA: California... | reverse complement strand
GACCTTCTTCGCCACCGTCTCGCCGAAGATGCCGGAGGGCTTCACCAGCAGCACCACCAGCACCACGACGTAGGCGGCGACGTCCTTGAAGCCCTCGGGCAGGTAGAAGCCGGCCAGCGCCTCGACCACGCCGATGATCAGGCCGCCCACGATCGCGCCCGGCACGCTGCCGAAGCCGCCGACCACCGCCGCGGGGAAGGCCTTCAGGCCGATGAAGCCCATGTTCGAGTGCACGAACGTGGTGGGCGCGAGCAGGATGCCCGCGATGGTCGCCACGCCGGCCGACAGGCCCCAGATCAGCATGTTGATGCGCCGCACCGGGATGCCCATGTAGTAGGCGGCGAGCTGGTTCTGCGAGGTCGCCTGCATGGCGATGCCGATGCGCGTATGGCGGAAGAACAGATACAGCGCGAGGCACAGCAGCGCGGTGTGCAGGATGACGGCGAGCTGCTGCTCGGCCACCACTACGCCGCCCACGCGCATCACCTTGTCGGCGAACGGCGTGGCGAGCGCGTAGGTCTCGGTGCCCCAGCCCGGGATCATCGTCACCACGCCGCGCAGCACGAAGCCCACGCCGATGGTCACCATGACGACGGTGAACGCCGGGTAGCCGAGCACCGGCCGCAGCACCGCGCGCTCGAGCGCCATGCCCACCGCGAGCATCACGGCGACCGCGAACACGATGGTCAGCCAGTACGGCAGGCCGAGCACCGTCGCGCCGGTGAGCGCGAAGAACGCCCCGAGCATCATCAGGTCGCCCTGCGCGAAGTTGACGGTCTCGGTCGCCTTGTAGATGAGGACGAAGCCCAGCGCGACCAGCGCGTAGACGCAGCCTTGCGCGACGCCGGCGAGCAGCAGCTGCAGGAACTGGACGATCACGCACCTCCTCCGGCCGCGGATTCTACAGGGCACGCCCACCAAGCAATTGCTTTTCAGGGGGGGCGCGCCTAGACTCGACCGGGCATGCCGGCCACGCACGAAGTGCTCAACCAGAGCGCGCCGCTCGAGGCTTACAACCTCTTCAGCCGCAACGCGGCGCTCGCCGACGCGCTCGCCTTCAACCTGCCGCGCGCGCGGCTCGCCGGCGCGCGCGAGCGCCTGTCGGCGCTCGGAGCGGAGCTCGGCCGGCGCGAGACGCTCGCGCTCGCCGACGCCGCCAACCGCTACGCCCCCGAGCTGAAGACGCACGACGCGCGCGGGCGGCGCCGCGACGAGGTCGAGTTCCACCCCGCCTGGCACGCGCTGATGGCAATTGCCTTTCGCCACGGGCTGCACTCGGCGCCGTGGTCCGCGCCCGGCGCGGGCGCGCACGTCGAGCGCGCGGCCGGGTACCTGCTGTATTCGGAGGTCGAGAACGGCACGCAGTGCCCGGTCACCATGACCTACGGCGCCGTGCCCGCGATCAAGGCCGACCCGCGGGTGGCCGCGCAATGGCTGCCGCGCATCTATTCGCGCGAGAAGGACGCCGCGCTGATCGGCATGGGCCTCACCGAGAAGCAGGGCGGCTCCGACGTGCGCACCAACACCACGCGCGCTGTAGCGCGCGGCGACGGCAGCTACGCCATCACCGGGCACAAGTGGTTCCTCTCGGCGCCGATGTGCGACGCGTTCCTCGTGCTCGCGCAGGCGCCCGGGGGGCTGTCGTGCTTCTTCCTGCCGCGGCTGCGCGCCGACGGCGGCGTGAACGGCATCCTCATCCAGCGCCTGAAGGACAAGCTCGGCAACCGCTCGAACGCGAGCTCGGAAGTCGAGTTCGAGGACGCGCAGGCGACGCTCCTTGGCGAGGAAGGCCGCGGCGTGCCGATGATCCTCGAGATGGGCGTGTACACGCGCCTGGATTGCGCGATCGGCACCGCCGGCCTGATGCGCCAGGCGCTCGCGCAGGCGCTGTGGAACGCCGCGCAGCGCCAGGCCTTCGGCAAGCTGCTCAGGGACCAGCCGCTCATGAAGAACGTGCTCGCCGACCTCGCCCTCGAGTCGGAGGCGGCGACAGCGCTCGTGCTGCGCCTCTCGAAAGCCTACGACGCGGAAGACGGGATGCTCCTGCGCCGCGTGCTCACGCCCGCGGCGAAGTTCTGGGTGTGCAAGCGCGGCTCGCACTTCGGCCAGGAGGCGATGGAAGCCGTGGGCGGCAACGGCTACGTGGAGGAGCAGGTGCTCGCGAGGATCTATCGCGAGATGCCGCTCAACTCCATCTGGGAGGGCGCGGGCAACGTCATGTGCCTCGACGTGCTGCGCGCGCTGCGCAAGGCCCCCGACGTGGTCGCCGCGCTCGCCGCCGAGCTCGATGCCGCGGCCGGGCGAAGCCATTCCTACGACGCGTTCTGCGCCTCGCTCAAGGACCGCCTCGCGGACGCCGCCGAGCACGAGTCCGCGGCGCGGCGCCTCACCCAGGACCTCGCGCTCGCGCTGCAGGCGAGCCTGCTCGCGCGCCATGCGCCCGACTTCGTGTTCGACGCCTTCGTCGCCTCGCGCCTCGGCGCGCCATGGACGGGCGCCTTCGGCACGCTCGCGCCAAACGCCCCGTTCGACGCGCTCATCGCGCGCGCCATGCCGGCGTGAAGCGCGTCCGGGTCGGCGCCGGGCTCGGCTTCTACGGCGATTCCTGGCAGCCGGTGCGCGCCTCGATCGAGCGCGGCGGCGTGCAGTACATCGCCTCCGACCACCTCTCGGAGCTGACGCTCGCCATCCTGCAGAAGGACCGGCAGAAGGACCCGGCGGCCGGCTACGCGCGCGACGGGCTGCCGATGCTCGTGGACCTGTGGCCGCTCGCGGCGCAGCACGGCGTGAAGTTCATCCTCAACGCGGGCGGGCTCAATCCCGAGGGCGCGCGCGCGGCGATCGCCAAGGCCTTTCGCGACAAGGGCTGGACGGCGACGATCGCGACGGTCACCGGCGACGCGGTGCTCGAGCGCTTCGACGAGCTGGCCGCGGCGGGCGAGAGCCTCGCGCACATGGATAGCGGCGCCGCCCTGTCGAGCGTGCGCAGCCGCATGCTGTTCGCCAACGCCTACCTCGGCGCGCAGCCGATCGTGCGTGCCCTTGAGCAAGGCGCCGACATCGTCCTCACCGGCCGCGTCGCCGACGCGGCGCTCTCGCTCGCGCCGCTCGTGCACGAGCTGGGCTGGAAGTGGGACGACTGGAACAAGCTCGCCCTCGGCCTCACCGTGGGGCACCTGCTCGAGTGCTCCGGCCAGGGCGCGGGCGGCAACTTCGGCTCCGCCGCGGAATGGGCGGACATCCCGGACTACGCGCACCTCGGCTATCCGATCGCCGAGGTGAGCGAAGACGCGAGCGCGCTCTTCACCAAGGCGCCAGGCACCGGCGGACGGATCTCCTTCGACACCCTGCGCCAGCAGCTCCTGTACGAAGTGCACGACCCGCACGCCTACGCCTCGCCCGACGTCATCCTCGACATGGGGACGCTGAAGTTCGACGACCAGGGCAACGACCGCGTGAAGGTCACCGGGGCCACCGGCGCACCGCGACCGCAGAAGCTCAAGATCGTAGGCGGCTACCACGACGGCTGGATGGGCACGGGCATGATCGGCTTCTCCTGGCCGCAGGCTTACGCGAAGTGCGAGAAGGCGGCGCAGACCATCAGGACCCTCGTCGCCGAGCGCGGCTGGCCGGTCGAGGACATGAACGTCGAGTACATCGGCTACGACTCGCTCCTCGGCGCGAACGCCGATCCCACGTACCGCGACCAGCTGAACGAATGCTTCCTGCGCATGACGATCCGCACGCAGGACAGGAAGATCGCCGACGCCTACGGCAGGCTCTTCCCCTGGCTCGGCCTCTCCGGCCCGCCGTACGTCGGCAGCATGAAGGGCGTGCAGGGCGCAAAGGAGTTGCTCGGCATCTGGCCGACCCTCGTCAGGCGCGAGCTGATCGAAGCGAAGGTCGAGATCGACGTGGAGAAGACCTGATGCGCGTTCCGCTGTGGAAGATCGCGCACGCGCGCTCGGGCGACAAGGCCGATCGAGCCGACATCGGCCTGTTCGCGTTCGACGCGCCGACCTACGAAATCCTCAAGCGCGAAGTGACAAAGGCGCGCGTGCAGGAGCACTTCAAGGCTATCTGCGAAGGCCCCGTCGAGCTCTGGCCGCTCGACAACCTGCTCGCCCTCAAGATCGTCCTCAACCGCGCGCTGCAGGGCGGCGCGGCGCGCTCGCTGCGCATGGACAACCTCGGCAAGGCGGTCGCCGCGCAGCTCCTGCGCATGGAGATCGAGGCGCCCGCGGACCTGCCGCGCCTCAAGGCCAAGTGAGAAAGCCGAAGAAGAAGGCCGCGCCGAGCGGCAACCGCAGGGAAGACCTGCTGCGCGTCTGCGCGCGCCTCTTTCGCGAGAAAGGTTTCGACGGCACCTCCATCCGCGACATCTCGCAGGCCGCGGGCATGCACTCCGGCAGCCCGTTCTACCACTTCGAGACCAAGCAGGAGATGCTCGTCGCCGTCATGGAGCAGGGACTGGAAGAGGGCCTGCGGCACCTCGAGGCGGTCGCCGCGCTCAAGCTCCCGCCCGCGGAGAAATTCAGGAAGCTCGTGCGCGCGCACCTCGAGACCATCTGCGGCGAGGGCCACGACTTCATCCCGGTCATGCTCTACGACTGGAGGTCCTTGACGCCGGCGAATCGCCGTCGCGTCATCGCGCTGAAGGACCGCTACGACGCGCTGTGGCAGAAAGTGACCGACGAGCTGCAGGCGCAGGGGATCATGGGCGGCGACGCGCAACTCGCGCGGTTGTTCACCTTCGGCGTGCTCAACTGGACGGCGCGGTGGTACCGGGCGGGGGGAAGGAAGAGCCTCGACGAGATTGCGGAGGAGGCGGCGAGGTTCTTGTTGCGGGAGTGAGAGTCGGATAGCGGGCGATCTCGCGTAGAGATACGTTCGCTGGATCACACGCTTGTCCCATTTTCTGCGGCCTATCACGCGGCGTTAGGCGTTGTACGTCCCACAACACATTGACTACACGCGTACTTGGCGACAGCGACGCGGAAGAGACCTATGATAGACGGCACGTATGCTGATTACTGAGCGTCAGGCATCTCGGCAACTTTGAGCGCAACGTGTCCCTCGATCAGCTGCTCTTCGAGCTAACCGCCCACTATCGCGACAGAGGGTTTCCCGATTCTGCATTGGTTCACCTCAGGTGGACCCTCGTTGCGAACACCAAGGATGGGAGTATTCGTCTCGCAACGGCCTATCCGAATTGTTCTAGGCGCGTAGAGAGCCTCCTCGGCCACTTCAAGCGCTGCCCGCAGTTCTCGGACTGCTCCGCGTTGGCTTCTGCGGACGCTGTGTTTGGCTTTGCCTGCGGATACAGAATGAGGAAGTGGTCGAATGCACCGACCAGTGAATCCGAGGTGAAGGCGAACAGGCTCCCTGGCGCCAATAATGCCGTTCTAGCGCAGCAAGCCCAGTTGCTCCATCTAGAACACAAGCTCGATCTTTATCTCCAGTTTGAAATTGCCCGCGCCCTACCAGCGGACACTGCCGCTGCGTTCACTAGCTCACCGAAGGACCAAGGTACTAAGGACGTTGCATGCGAGTTTCTGGCGCACGCAGCAAGCATTGGCAAGAAGATTTCCAAAGTGGTCGTGGTCGCTCATCGATACCACTTCGAGAGATGCCGTCTTGTGTTGCAGAGAATGAGTATCACCGGCGTACCAACCCGGAATCAGTATTCGGGCTTTGATCCTGAAGAATCGCAACCTCGAGCGATGAGCCCCGAAGAGATGATCGTGAATGACTTCGCATCTATGGCGGGGATGGCATTAGATGCCTAACTCTAGGTGGAACGGTCGGGCCGCAAGCACCGCGCTGGATCTGGCTCCACATGTCTTGGCCCGACGTTCACCACGAGGTTGGGCCTCGGAATAGCGACATGTGGTTCTGGGAATTTATGGCGAAGTGGGGCATTTGGGACATCATCGGCCTATTTGTAGCGCTGATCCCCTCCGTCCTGGTTGTCGTTTATCTCTTTCCGCGAAATGCAATCGACAACTTCTACATCGACACACGGCTCGCTTCGGTGAACGAGGTATACAAGAGAGTTATTAGCGTCGAGCTGCGAAATCACACAAACGATCCGATCTACGTTCTTTCGCTTGGCTTTACATTCGGCACGTCCGTTCGCCCTTCGCCGCACGGAAAGAAACATGCCGCCACCGGCACTTACGAGATTAAGTTCCAAGGGCGAGTCGAAGGCCAGCTCTCTGAAATCGATACGTTGGTCCGCCCCAATCAGGTAGTCACAACGTGGATACCGATCGCCGCTGATCAAACGGACGCCGTGCTCGAGCAGGCGGTGCGCGAACGCAAAGTGGGCGTACTTCGGCTAAAGGTGCAGAAGATTTCGTCCAGACCCCATCCGTTTTCGACTTTAAGAATTCCCATATGAGGCCGAGGCCCAACAGCACGATCCGCACAGACGCGCGCGTGAGCGCTGCGATTTGGACGCACAGCCGGGCGCGCGCCGGTGGTCGTGGACGTTGGGCGTCTTGGAAGCGGTGCGGACGCAATGCAAAGGGGGTTGAATGCTTACTAGGATAGTAGTTGACGTCTACGCTTGGATCATCGAGATCTATCTGTGGCTCGTGCTCCTGATATTTGGTGTCGTTGGCTACCACTACACCGTCCCTATACTCCGGGCTATCGGGTTAAATCTTGTTGAGCCTCAAACAGGAGGGAAGATCCTTGGCGCGTTCGTCTTCGCCTTAGCTGCATTTCTAGTATCGGCGGTAGCGACTGGGCCAATTCTCGTTCTCTTCGACATTCGCAAATCAATCAAGTCTCTGGAGGCGAAGGACAGCAGCTTCGGCGCTTTAGTGCAAAGAACCGAACGCCAAGAGCCATCCTTGTGACAAGACGCCCAATCCAGCGCTGCAGCGGAGCGTCCAACAGCGGTGCTCCGCGCCGCGGTCACCCCCACTGAGCCTTGGCGTCAGGTTGTCGTGGGCAAGCGTCGGCTGTGGAAGGCCTATTTCTTCCTGATGGTGGCCCTGACGGTTAGTGGCTACATCTTTCCTTTTCTTGTTTCAGCCGAACCGAGCGGGCAGGAGTTTGAAGACGTGGCATTGATTCCTCTCTATGTCGCGCAACTTGTGGGCCTGTTCGGGTTTGCCTACTGGCGGGTAATCGGCACGCGTCGGATCTGGCAATGGATCTTCGCTGCCAGCGTGCTGGAAACAGCGTGGATGCTCTACGGCTTTGCCACTACGGACATGCCACCAGTCGAGCTAGGATCCTTCTTCATGACCGGGGTTATCGCGACTATCGTGACACTGGTGGCTCTCCAGATGTGGGCCTTGTTTTCGTATGCCTTCCGTGCACCGGATTTGTGGACTGAGGCAACCTGACTACCCGATGTGATCTGCCGCACTTCGAGGTGATCGCGACCGCGGGTCCGACTAAGCCGTGGCTCGCGATGGTCCACGGCGCCTCCCAGCACAGCGGCCTCTTCTCCGCGCAAGTCGGAGCCTTTCAACCCAACTACCGCCTGCTCCTCATCGACCTCCCGGGCCACGGCCGCTCGTCGCACATCCCCGGCCCCTACGGCCTGGCCGAGTACGCTCAAAGCGTGCTGGCGGCGATTCGCGCCGCCAAGGTGGAGCGCACGCACTTCTGGGGCACGCACACAGGCGCCGGCGTAGGCCTCATGCTCGCCGCGCAGCACCCGCAGCTCATCGCCTCCCTCGTCCTCGACGGCGCGATCCTGCCCGGCGTAGACCTGCCCTACGTCACCGCCAGGCTCGCGCAAGCGAAGAAGACCGCCCGCGAGCGCGGCATCGAAGCCGCGAAAGCGGAGTGGTTCCGCGAGTCCAGGTGGTTCGACGTGATCCGGCAAAGACCGGAGGAATGCCGCGCGAAGGCGCACTGGGACCTCGTCTCCCGTTTCCCCGGCCAGCCCTGGCTCGACTCCTCCACCCCGGAGCCCGTCCCGTCGATCCGGCCGCAACTCGCCCGCATCGCCCAGCCCGTCCTCCTCGTCAACGGCGAGCACGACGTGGAGGACTTCATCCGCGTCGCCGACGAGCTCGAGTCCAGCCTGCCGAATGTGCGCCGTGCTACCGTTCCCGGCGCAGGCGGATTCCCCCTCTGGGAGTTCCCCGCGCAGGTCAACTCCCTCGTGAGGCAGTTCCTCGCCCGATGACCACCTCCCGCACGATGTGCCCGATGAACTGCCACCCGACGCTCTGCGGCATGCTGGTCGACGTGGAGAACGGAAAAGTCACGAGCGTGCGCGGCGACCCGGACAACCCCGACAGCCGCGGCTTCCTCTGCATCCGCGGGCAGGCGTCGAAAGAGATCTTCGACAACCCGAACCGCCTCCTCCACCCGCTCGTCCGCGACCGAAGGACGGACGAATTCCGCCGCGCCACCTGGGACGAGGCGCTCGACCGCATCGCCAGAGACATCGCCGCCGAGAAGCCCGAAGCCACCGCGATCTGGCCCGGCCACGGAACGTTCACGACCAACTACGGCACGCGCGTGAACGCGCAGCTCTTCGCGCGCTTCGCCAACTTCCACGGCAGCCAGTTCTTCAGCCCTACGATGATCTGCTGGGGCATGGGTGCGTTCGGTCTTGCTCTCACCGGCATGCTCGAGACCCACACCAAGGAGGACATGGGCGAGCACTCGAAGATGATCCTCCTCTGGGGCGCGAACTTCGCCAGCCAGCCCAACACCGCGCCGCACCTCAACAAGGCGCGCGAGCGCGGCGCGCACGTCGTGGCGATCGACGTGCGCCGCACCGAGGCCACCGCCAAAGCCGACGAGGCCCTGATCATCAAGCCCGGCACCGACACCGGGCTGGCGCTCGCCCTCATGCACGTGATCTGCGCCGAGCGCCTCCACGACGCGAAGTTCATCGAACGCCACACCGTGGGGTTCGAGGCGCTGGAAAAGCGCGTGCGCGAGTACTCGCCGCAATGGGCGGCCGGCATCACCGGAATCACTGCGGAGCGCATCGCCGCGCTCGCGCGCCGCTACGCGACCGCCAGGCCCGCCATGATCGTTCTCGGCGGCAGCTCCATGCACAAGAGCGACAACGGCTGGCGGGCCTCGCGCGCGATCGCCTGCCTGCCCGGCCTCACGGGAAACATCGGCATCCCGGGCGCGGGCTTCGGCCCGCGCCACGGCGCCGCGGCGCACGGCCGGGGCCTGGCGAGCATCATCGAGCCGCAGCGGCGCAAGCCCGGCACCGCGCTTCCCAACCAGATGTCTACGGTGATCGAGGCGCTGAACGACGGCCGGGTCAGGAACCTGCTGCTGATGGGCACCAACATGCTCTCCTCCTTCGCCGACGCCGCGCGCGTCGCCGAGGGGCTCGCGCGCACGCGCCTCGTGGTGAGCTACGACCTCTTCATGCACGAAACCGCGCAGCGCTTCGCCGACGTGGTGCTGCCCGCCACCGCCTGGCTGGAGGAGCTCGGCTGCAAGTCCGCGTTCACGCACCTCCACCTCATGGAGCCCGTGCTCGCGCCCGCGGGCGAGGCGCGCCCGGTCACCTCGGTGATGCGCGACCTCGCCACGCGCCTTGCGCTCGAGGGGTTCTTTCCCTGGGCCTCGGACGAAGCGATGCTCGACGCCATCCTCGACCATCCGGCTACCGGGCACGCCACGGTGGCGAAGCTGCGCGCCCAGGGCGGCATCGGCGAGCTGCGCGTCTCGCACGTCGCCAACCCGAAGCTCGACTTCGACACCCTCTCGCGCAAGGTCGAGTTCTACTCCGAGGATGCGGTCCGTCTCGGGCTGCCGGCACTGCCCGAGTGGGAAGCGCCACGCGGGTCCGGCTTCCCCCTCACGCTCACGCAGGGCCGCACGCTCACGCACTTCCACGGCTTCTACAACAACGGCCGCGAGCTCCCTACGCTCGCCAGGCGCGAGACCGAGCCGCAGCTGTGGATCTCGGTGGCGGACGCCGCGGCGCGCGGCCTCGCCGACGGCGCGGCGATCCGCGTCTGGAACGCGCGCGGCGCGCTCGCCGCGCGCGCCCACGTCACCGACAGGATTCCTGCGGGCACGCTGTGGCTGCGCGACGGCTGGCCCGGCCTCAACGTCCTGACCGAGGGCGCGCCGGTGCTCCCCGACGCCGCGGCCGACCGCTTCGCCTTCTCCGCCGGCCAGTCGAGCTTCGACGCGCGCGTGGAGGTCGCGGCCGGATAGCCGCCTAGCCCGGCGGCTCCCCGGCGGTCTTCGACGCGCCGACGACCTCCCACACGGCGATGAACAGCGCCGCGACGAGCGGCCCGGTCACCAGCCCGCTCACGCCGAGCACCGCGATCCCGCCCAGCGTGGAGACGAGCACCAGGTAGTCCGGCATGCGCGTGCTCTTGCCCACCAGGATCGGCCGCAGGATGTTGTCCACCAG
>Ga0224510_10002733_pt1 | contig 10378 bp, 10 predicted proteins | sample SF_May12_sed_USG_FD_170161 | JGI IMG/M metagenome (GOLD analysis project Ga0224510, IMG submission 170161) | Sediment microbial communities from San Francisco Bay, California, United States - SF_May12_sed_USGS_4_1 | ecosystem: Environmental > Aquatic > Marine > Sediment | place: USA: California... | reverse complement strand
GGCTTCCCTCTGAAGCGGCTTAGCGCTTTAGCGTGTGAGCGGTCATCCACTCCTTGGCCTCAAAGGCGACATTCATCAGCGCCTCTAGGTCATTGAGGCCAAATGAGATGCCGTTGTGCCAGGCACCGGACTGATCCTTGAACGGTCGAGAAAAGGTCGTCGCGAAGAATGGGCCGTTCTCACTCACATTCTCCCAGATCGTCGCCTTGATGTTGCCGTATCGCAGCTGGTTCGCGGGTTTGTTATTGGTATCCATCTTGTTTCCTCCCTTGTTGAAATGAAAGTGGTTCTCGCACAGTAAGAGGAGAGCCAACGCACGTTTCACGGAGGAAACACGAGGCAGAGGCCGTGGCCGGCGTGCCGAAGAGGACCAAGCAGCGAGAGTGACAGTCTTACTGGCGCGATCGATGCACCTCGCTGGTGATAGCCGGTCGGCCTAACCCGGATGCGACCAGAACCATGCGAACACAGTTTGATGCCGGACAGGTACATATCGCTCCAAAAGTCTCCCGGTACATTTTCACCTTCTCGCAGCTGCTGCCCACCTTACAGCACTCTCTTCATGATTGAAGCGTTCCCGCCTTTTTCAGAGCCGATGCCAAAGGGTAGCTCATATCCACCTGCTGACTTAAATTCGGGTCAGAAAATTTGCAAAAACCTCTTCATATGGACATTAAGTAGTCATAATATATTGATATTATTATAATGTGTAATTATTGCGACTTAACTTATTACGTTCAGTGCTATATTGACAAAGTCAATAAATCGTTTTATATTGTCACGTGACCTGGGGACGACATGAAAATTCAGTTTCAGGATACCCGGCTAGCCTTGATCCGGACAGACCGGGCTTTCGAGACCAAACTTCCGTTCGCCGTTATCAAGTCATGTCGCGACAAACTTGTAGTCCTGGAAGCCGCACCCGATGAACGAACGCTGAGAAACTGGAGAAGTTTGCGATACGAAAAGCTTAAGGGCGATAGACATGGCCAGCGGTCAATCCGAATCAATAACCAGTACAGGATGATTTTCACGCTCGACGAATCTCAAGTGCCGCCTATTCTGCATATTTTGGAAGTGTGTGACTATCATGACTAAGATAGAGGGAAATCAAATGATCGACAATATTACTGATGTACCGCCGCCTGGTTACTTCATCCGGGAGGAGCTACAAGCACGCGACTGGAGCCAGCGTGACCTCGCCTATGTTCTTGGAGTACCTGAGCAGGCAGTCAATTTGATCATTTCCGGGAAGCGTGGCATTACCGCCGACATGGCAAAGGCTCTTGCTGGGGCGTTCGACGTGCCACCTGAGTTTTTTGCAAATCTTCAGAAAGCCTACGATCTGTCTCAAGCTCGGGATCCCGACCCTAATGTCGTGCGGAAGGCGCGTTTGCAGTCGCAATATCCTATTCGCGAGATGATCAAGCGTGGATGGTTAACGGATGCGAATGTAACCCTCCTCGAAGCTCAGATTGTGCAGTTCTTTGACGCGTCAAGCCTGGATGACGTTCCTCATCTAGCTCATGCTGCGAAAAAGTCCGGATACGATGACGTAACTCCCGCGCAACTTGCATGGCTCTACCGTGCTCGCCAGATTGCGAAGGAAATGCCACTTAAACATCACTACTCTGAAAAGGCATTGCGCGATGCGCTTCATAAATTACGTGGTCTCATGTTTGATCCTGAAGAGGCACGACACGTTCCAAGGATTCTGGCTGAGGTTGGCGTTCGCTATGTAATCGTTGAAACTTTACCAACTGCCAAAATCGACGGTGCCTGCTTTTGGCTAGGAAAAGCGCCGGTGATCTGCATGTCCCTTCGTTATGATCGCATTGACAACTATTGGTTCGTGCTTCGGCATGAAATCGAGCATGTTCTCCAATCGCATGGACGAACCAAAGAGATCATTGATGCCGAGCTCGAAGGAGAAAAAGCCAGTCCCGATGGGAACATTCCCATGGAAGAGCGGATCGCAAATGCCGCGGCAAGCGAGTTCTGCGTCCCCGCTCATGAAATGGATTCCTTTATCAAGCGGAAGAACCCGTTCTTTTCTGATCGCGATGTCTTGGGACTAGCCAAACGGCTTCAAGTTCATCCTGGAATCGTGGCTGGGCAACTTCGAAGGCGCCTAGACAAGTGGTCGATCTTTTCAAAAATGTTAGTTAGGGTTCGGAGCCATGCCCTTTCTGGAGCTATCGTTGACGGGTGGGGGCAAATCGCCCCTGTTACCCTGTAAGGAGGTTGCAATGTCTAAATACCATGAAGATCTGCAACATATCTGGCATCGGTATCAAGCTGAGAACGGTGACATACCGACCTCTTCTCGCGATGCTGTAGCCTGGGGAGTGGCGAGAGGGTTATTGGTCATTCCGGAAATCGATCCACTTGATCGACTGGCCGAGGATATGTCCACAGCTCTGAGAGAAGAGTATCGCAAGGACAAGTTTGGACGCCGCTACCGAGTGAATCATGCCGTACGAGTGAGCAAACACGGCGTCCAGTACACCTTCTGGGGAGTCATGGACCATTCCGACCGGCCCTTCATGGAGAAGGCTTTTGCACAGAGGAGAAAACAGATCGTCGGTGACTGTCTACAGCTCAAGACTGATGTGGACGTCTATAACGATAAACATGCTGAACAGGAACCCATTCAGGTTATCCTAGACTTCACCACTGATGTTGAAGAAGTAGAAGGCCTTGGAGGGAAAGCAGCCTAGTTCAGCTATTAGCTCCCCCGCCGCGAGATCAGCCAAGTCCCCTATAGTCCAGGACGTTGAACCTTAAGGCGATATTCCGTTCAGTAACATAAGCCTTCCGACCTCGGTCTCTCTTAAGTCTATAATCATGCCTGCGCCATTTGTTGTTAGAGACCGAACGAGGTGCCATTGCGCCAGGCGCCGGATTGGTCCTTCAATGGGTGAGAAAAAGTCGTTGCGAAGAACGGTCCCTTCTCGCTGACGTTTTGCCAGATCGTCGCTTTGATGTTCCCGCATCGCAGCGTCGTCGCCGGTCGGTTGTATGATTTGTTGGTCGCCATCTCGTTTCCTCCTTGTGTGGAATGTAGGTGACTCTCTCACGGGAGGAGAAGAAGCACCGCACAGTTCCCAGAGGAAACAGGAGGATAGGGCGGAACCAACGGAATAGCTAAGAAGTGAAGATTCCATGCTGCCTGGCGCGAACGATGCGTCTCGCAGATGAAAGCCGGCCGGCCATCGCTGGTGGCGACCACAAACATGCAAACACAGCGTTATGCCGGACAGGCAGATGTCGATGGACAAGAGTCCCGACCGCTCTTATTTGCAATCAAGACGGGTTATCGCGGTCGGTCACGAGTTGAAGATGCGGTCGAGTAGCGAGGGAAGCAGCGCGGTGGTGCGCTGGCTCGCCTGTACGGCGTCAGCGCGGATTCTCGTCTGAAGGTCAAGTAGTTTCTTGAACTCTATTTGTGTCGCGAGCGGCACAATCGGGACTATGATTTCAGCCAGTTTTTCAATTCCAAGGGTCCGGTTTCGGCCAGCACCACCTGGGGATGCTTTCCCAATCTTCTCCAATCCATCTGGCGTTAAGAAATAGAACTGAAGGTAGTCTGGAAGAACTCGGGTGCTGTCGCAAACGCAGGAAATAAAGCGGTGCGAGCCAAAGCGACCATGGTCTACAGGCTGGGCCACGGCGATCGCACCTTCCCACGCGAAGACATTGCTGAACACCAAGTCGCCCGCGTGAATCTCAAAAATCCGCTTGGTGGTCTCCATCCCAAGTACTGGCGGCTTATGAAATGTCCCGCGCCCGAACGAACGGATGCCAAGTTCCGGGTATGAAGCTTCTGGATCGATGGCCACTTCACGCCGCACCAAAGGAGCGACTTTGCTCATCTCTACCCAATCAGCCTTGGCTTCAATTATGTGAAACGCGGAACGGAGGGCGGCTTGGAGTTCTGCCTCTTGTTTCTCCCGGAGCTTTTGGGCGCGAGTGAGGCTGGATTCGATGGCGTCCAAGTGGGCGGCGATTCTCTGCTGCTCCGGCAGTGGCGGCAGTGGGATTCGCATTCGAGCAAACTTTGATTCTTTGAGCCGAACTCGGTTTGTCGTGCCTTCGCTCGCTGAGCGACAAAGGTCCACGAAGAATTTTGACCTGCACACCCAATACATCCAGCGTGGGTGAATACGCTCCTCGAGGACACCGAAAAGTGGAAAATCGTTGGTCACGACTGCACCATCTAATTCGGACGGTATGAAGCCGTAAGCTCCATTTCTCGCATCAATCTTGGAGACGATAAAATCGCCGGTCCGAGCGACGTTGCGCACCTGTGATGCGATTTCTGAACCGGAGACTTTTCGACGCAAACGTGTGCCTTTGCCCCAGAGGCTGACTGTGACCTCTTGATACTGTTGTTCGGGCACTATTGAGCAGACCTCAGTTCGAGAACTCAACAATTCTCCTAGCTCGACTTCACTCCATCCGCCCTTCATGTGAGTGCCTCCACCTCGGTTTGGATTTCTTCCATGAGGCGGAGAATTTCGCGCTCTTTAGTGAGGATACTGGCGACGAGTTCGCCGGGGGGGCGGTGTTCGAGGACGTCGGGACTGGTGGGATTCTTGTGGTCGAGATTGAAGAGCGGCCAGTAGATGGCATCCCCGGCGGCCTGTTCGGTGGCCTGAATCTTTCGCTCGTTGGCGGCAGCGTGTTCGAGTTCGTCGAGTTGCGTTTGGAGCTTGGCCTTATGCGCCGCGTCCCTGCCGTTGCCGCGAAGTTCGTCCTTTGTTTCCTTGGCCTGCCGTTCCAGCTTGTGAGCGCGTGTGTTGGCTTCCTTGGCAGCATCCCAGTGCGGCGTTGCTTTGGCGACGGCTTTATCGAGCAACGATTTGAACTCAATCTTCCACGCCTGCTCGTTCTCAACGCGCTTCTTGGCGGTGAACCACGCCTTGCAAGCGGCCATGTCCTCGACCTGCATGGGCATAGTTTTGGAATACTTCTTCCGGCCTTCGGGCAGCGGGACTTGGTAATACCAGATGGTCTCTGTGGGCCCGGAGCGGTCGAAGAAGAGTAGATTGGCCGGAATGTCAGTGTAGGGCGCGAAGGTGCCCTCGGGCAAGCGGACGACGGTGTGGAGTTTGTATTCCTTGAGCAGCTCTTCCTTGATGCGTGCGGAGATGCCATCGCCGAAGAGCGTGCCATTCGGCACGACGACCGCAGCGCGGCCGGGCGTGCCGCGAGCGGGACGCTTGAGCTTGCGCATGATGAGCTGAAGGAAGAGCAACGCCGTCTCGGCGGTTTGCTTGTCAGCGGGGAAGTTGTTGAGGATGCCGCGCTCCTCCTCACCGCCGAAGGGGGGGTTGGTGAGGATGACATCGACGCGGTCGCTGTCGCCGATTTCAGTCACCTTCACTGCGAGGGTATTACCGTATTTGATATTCGGGTATTCCAGCCCGTGGAGAAGCAGGTTCATTTGCACGAGCATGTAGGGCAGCGCTTTGGCCTCCTGCCCGAAAAGTGTTTCCTGCTGGAGTTTGGTGTGATCGGCGACAGACTTGCACGATGCGGCGAGGTGGTCGTAAGCCTCCACGAGGAAGCCACCGGTGCCGCAGGCCGGGTCGAGCACGGTTTCGCCGAGCCGCGGGTCGGTAACATCGACCATGAACTTCACCACCGGGCGTGGGGTGTAGAACTCACCGCTGTCTCCGGCGGCATCACGCATCTCCCGCAGCATGTTTTCATAAAGGCGGCTGAGGGTGTGCATCTCCTCGCTGGCAGTGAAGTGGATGCCAGAGACTTTGTTGATGACATCGCGCAGGAGATAGCCGGACTCCATCCGGTTGGTGACGCCTCTGAACACATTGGCGATGACATCCTGTCGGGCCTTGCCGGACTCAGACTGAAGGCTGCGCAGATAGGCGAAGAGTCCAGGCCCCCTGGTGCCGTCCGGTCGTATGGTTTCGTCCTGCGAAATGAACTTGAGCAATTCCTCGCCGGTGATGCCGTCAGGCTTCGACGCCCAATCCCGCCAGCGGTAGGGCGACTCGATGACGGGCTGGTATTTTTTCCTGCCGAGCTTTGCTTCCTCTTCTGCGGTGGTTTCCATGTCGTCGAGGAACTTGAGGAAAAGAATCCATGTGAACAGTGGGAGGCGGTCGAGGTCGCCGTTCAGACCCTTGTCCTTCCGCATGATTTGACGTGCGGATTTGATGAGCGAGCCGAGCCGCTGGGCCGTGGTCATGGGCTGCGCCGTCTTCTTTTTGCGTGGTGCTTTCTTCGTGACGGATGCTTTGGGCATGAGTTGGTTCCGTTAGGCGGCGTAAAGGAGTTGTTGTAGCTTGGCGACGGCTGCGCGGAACTGGTCCGCACCTCCGAAACGCTTGGTAATCTCGGTGACGTTGCCAAGTTCGGAAAGTGGCGGGACTTTCAACGAGTCGGGAATGCTGAACTCAGCGGGGCCGTGTTCGGCGTATTTCGCGAGCAGCGCGTCGAGTATTTGGCGGGCTTGCTCACCATACGCTTCAAAGAAGGACGGGGCATTCTTGCGCAAACGGGTGGCGCGTTCATTTCGGGTCAACACGGGCGCATTCCACGCGATGTTACAGAGCAGGTCGAAGGGATCGGCATCAGGATTGCCAAACGCTTCGCCAGCTTCGGCTGTGCTGATGCCTTTCGCTTCCAGCTCAGTCAGGATTTCGGTGCGGCGGTCTGGGTCAGACCAGCCGTGCCGGAACTCGGCGACATCCACAAAGAGCGAACGGACGACTTCGCTGGTATAGTCGCGAAACTCGGTGGCACGAAGCTGCTTACCCTCCGCATCTAGGTCCTGCGTCAGGTGCGTGGAGATGTTGACCTTGCCTTTCTCTACATAAAACTTGCGCGGTTGGGGTGGCGGCTCCGGCGGGTCGATGATGATGGGCGGTTCGGAATCGAAAATGACCTCGCCGTCGTCGTCCCGATCACCGTCCTCGCCGTCAATGTTCTCGGGGCCGTGGTCAACGACGGTCGTTGTCGTAGTATTGCCGTCTCCGTCGATTTCTTCCTCGGAAACGAGCTCCGGGTCGCCGTCGAACTCCTTGTCTGCGAAGTGGCGGGTCGCGGTGCCGGTGTAGTCAAGGATGTTGAAGTAGAACTTGCCGTAATCCTCGCGGAGGCGTGTGCCACGTCCGATGATTTGCTTGAACTCGGTCATGGTGCCAATGACGCGGATGAGCACGACATTTCTGACCATCGGAGCATCCACCCCGGTGCTGAGAAGCTGGGAAGTGGTGAGGATCACCGGCGTTTCGGTTTCGAGTTCCTGAAAGCGCCCGAGATGGCCTTTGCCGAGGGCTTTGTCGTCTGAGGTCACGCGGCAAACGTAGTCCGGGTGCTTCTTGACGATGCTCGGGCTGAGATTGTTAAGGAGTTGCCGCATTTCGTCAGCGTGCTCCTGGTCCACGCAAAAGACGATGGTCTTGTCGTATGGATTGGTGCGCTGGAGGAAGTTCGTGAGGTGCTGCGCGATTGCCTCGGAGCGAGGTCGGAGCGAGAGCCGCTTTTCAAAATCCGGCGTGTGATATTCCTCGTCGGGAATTTCGCGGCCAAGTTTGTCGAGTTCGCCTTTGGTCGGACGCCAGCCGGTGGCGTCAGCAGAGGTGACAATACGATGCACACGATAGGGAGCAAGGAAGCCGTCGGCAAGGCCCTGGCGCAGGCTATATTGGAAAACGGGATTTCCGAAGTAGCGGTAAGTGGCTTTGTTGTCGCGGCGCAGCGGGGTAGCGGTCATGCCAATTTGCACGGCGGGTTTGAAGTATTCGAGGATCTCCCGCCAGTTGCTCTCCTCTCGCGAGCTGCCGCGATGGCACTCGTCAATGACGATGAGGTCGAAGAAGTCGGGCGCGTATTCCTTGTAGAGTCCAGGACGGTTCTCGTCCTCAGCAATGGACTGATATGTGGCGAAATACATCTCCCGACTTTTGATTGCCTCGCCGTTTTCGATCTTGTGCCGTGCATCACCGAACGGTATGAAGGTTTTGTCCTTCGGGTCATCCACGAGAATGTTCCGGTCAGCGAGGAACAGAATCTTCGGTCGCTTAACCGGGTCGTTGTTGCGGTTCCAGCGGGTGGACCAGAGTTTGTAGCAAATTTGAAATGCGACGACGGTCTTGCCTGTGCCGGTGGCCATCGTAATGAGGACGCGGTTCTTGCCCCGCATGATGGCATCGATGGCGCGGTTGCTGGCGATTCGTTGGTAATAGCGTGGCGGACGTTCAGGATCGTGGTAGAACGGCGCGAGAACCGTCTCGACGGCGGACGTTGAAAGTGGCGCGTCCGCATCCAATCGCGCCCAAAGCTCGTCAGGAGTGGGGAAACAATCCACTTTCTGTTCAATTCCGGTCGTGTAGTCAAACTCGACGATGCCTTTGCCATTGGTGGAATAGGCGAATTTTAAATCAAGAATTTCAGCATATTCCTTCGCTTGAGAGAGACCAGCACCTGGACTCTTGTAGTCTGCTTTTGCTTCAACAACCGCTATCGGGAAGTCTGGTCGGTAGCGTAGCAGGTAGTCAGAGCGCATTGGTTTTCCGCGAACAATTTTTCCACCCACAACGCGGATGCGTCCCTTGGGATTGGTGAAGCAGCGCTGCTCTGCAATGCTGAACGGCGCCTTTTCCCATCCGGCTGCCTGAAGCAACGGAACGACGTATTTTCTACAGGTGTCAGCCTCGTTCATGATTGTAAGCGGCCAGGTGCTTGATGGAGTGGTGCACCCAGGTGAAGTTCGTGTTGCCCGCTGCCGGCGTTCAGATTGGCTCGCCTATAGTCCTGGACGTAGCAGCCGGCTTTCTCTAAGGCCTAATCGATTTGCTCACGAGTCTCGTCTTCCGAGGTCGGCATGCCCAAGCACCCTTGGTAAACCAGGAACGAATCCACCAGGCTAGGATTTCATCGCTCAATCGCGCAGGAAGCTTACCCGTTTTCCGTAAAAAAATCACCAGGGTTTAGGCGAGTCACGTCCGAATCGAAAACCCCCTAAAGAGCGCGCTCTGCACTAGCAGAAATTAAAGCCCGAACTAGAGCCATTCGGTCCAGGGCCAAATTATTCTTGGCCTCAACTTCGAATTCTCGTGTTCGTTACTGCAGTTTCCTCCCACCTCGTCCTCGTTTGTGTACTCCCACTCTGAAATACCTTCAATTAACGACCTGCGAATCCTTGCATCTGACGCAGAGATTCGGGTACTGCTCCTTCGTTCGCCGAAACATTCGCGATGAAGGAGCCGTTATGATCAACCACGCAGATACTCTCCTACCCTCGGAACTCCTGACTCCTCCTGACCACTCCTGATCAATCAAGGGCACAACAGGACTACTTCCACCGGCATGTTGAATTCGACTAGGGTCCGCGCATGCACCGTGCGGCATGAAAGGAATTGTATGGACACTACATGGTTGACCGCCTCGGAACTCGCCGCCGTCTTGAAAGTCAGTGTGGTGTCCGTGCGTCGTGCCTACTGGAAGGGGCTCCTCCCTATGATTCGCTTCGGACGGATGGTCCGCTTCGACCTGGACCAGGTGCGAGCCGCGATCCAACGGAACGGGCATGGACCGCTGGGCACCGTCGACACCCTGGAGGGAGCGACCCGCCGCGCGGCCGGCGGCGCCAGCCGACGGCGCGACGGGCCACCCAGCCCCCGATTAGTCAAACGGGGGCGCAAATTCCAACCGAGTACCCGGAGGTCTGTATGAGCAACTGGTTGATGTCGATCGGATGGCTTCGCTTCACGGTTCCAAGCTCCACCGTGGAGACTCTCAAGCGAGTACTCGGGGAAGGGGACTGGATCCGAGATGAGAAGGGCTATGAAGGGTACCGCGAGGTGTGGATCTGCCGTGGCAATGACAGTGGCTATGGCCGGATTGCCACCGGAGCGAAACGTGCCCCCAGAGAAGTCCATGTCGATCTCTCCCAGGAGCTGATTAGTCATTGGGCCTTTGAGAAGTTTCATCAGCTCGCGGCCTGGGTCTTGGATCAGAAGGGGCACTTCGGCCGGATCGATGTCGCGCTCGATGATCGCCTGGGCGTGATCGATGTTGATGGCGTCTATGAAGCCGTGGCGAAAGGCCACTGCGTCTCCCACTTCCGGCAATGCCAAATCATCGGCGGGCTGGATGTGCCCACGGGGGCGGATCGGGGGAAGACACTCGCGTTGGGCTCTCGCCAATCGGAGAGCTATCTCCGGATCTACGACAAGGCTGCGGAACAACGGGCCAAAGAGAAGCCGGTCGAGGGGCCCTGGATGCGCTGGGAGATGGAATGGAAACGGGAACGGGCCCAAGCCGTGGGCTTGGCCTTGTCCACGCTCGATCAGGAGTCGTTTCAGAAATATATCGTCGGCGTCTTTCGCACCGCCGTGGATTT
>Ga0224510_10002732_pt1 | contig 10379 bp, 9 predicted proteins | sample SF_May12_sed_USG_FD_170161 | JGI IMG/M metagenome (GOLD analysis project Ga0224510, IMG submission 170161) | Sediment microbial communities from San Francisco Bay, California, United States - SF_May12_sed_USGS_4_1 | ecosystem: Environmental > Aquatic > Marine > Sediment | place: USA: California... | reverse complement strand
GGACCTACCGCTCGGCGCCGGCTCATTATACGTCGACATTACGCAATTAAGCCTTGCCTGTGCTAGCTTTGCGACCATAAAAATAGCCGGGTGAAAGAGATGCTGCGCAATGGCAACCTGTCAAGACGGAATTTCCTGCAGGGCACGACTGCATTCTCTGCAACCGCGCTATTGCGCCTCGGCGCACCTGCGTTAGCCGCGATTACCCAGGCGGCCTGCTCGGCCAGGGAGGATGCGCGCGAATTTCTTGTCCTGAGTGCTGCTGAAGCGGCCGATTTCGCCGCGATTGCGGCACGTATTATCCCGACCACGGACACGCCGGGCGCGACCGAAGCCGGTGTCATTCATTTTTTCGATAATGCCTTCGCCGGCGCGATGCAGGACGACCTCGCTGCGGCTCGTGACGGGCTCGCCGAGTTCAGGGCCGCACTCCTTGACACCGGCCACACGGGGCGCTTCGACGAACTCAGCGCAGACCAGCAGGACAAATTCTTGCGTGAGCGCGAGGCCGGCGAATTTTTCAGGCTCGTCCGCGACATGACCATCTTTGGTTTTTTTGCGATGAACAGCTACGGCGGTAACCAGGACCATGTCGGCTGGGACCTGATCGGGTTCCAGGGCCATCATGGCGGCTGGACCTACCCGTTCGGCTATTACGATGCCGCGTACGCGCAGGAGAGCGCAGATGGCGAATAGTGTGCAGTTCGCGACGCGCGACGCGGTCGACTTCGTCATCATCGGTTCCGGATCGGCCGGCGGCATCCTGGCCAAGGAATTGTCCACCGCCGGCTTCGATGTCGTAGTGCTCGAACAGGGCCCGTATCGCCGCGCCGCGGACTTCAGTCACGACGAACTGTCAGTCGTGGTCCGCGAAGAATTGCGCGGCGGCGGTCAGGATGTGCATGCACAGACTTTCCGCCAGCATGAGCACGAAACCGCGGTCATGCCGGCGCGCTCGCCGGTACGTTATGCGCGCGGCGTCGGCGGCAGCAGCGTGCATTTCACGGCGAATTTCTGGCGCTTTCGCGAGCTCGATTTCAAGGAGCGCAGCCTGCTGGGACCGATTGCCGGCACCAATTTTGCCGACTGGCCGATCAGTTATGCAGATCTCGAGCCCTATTACACCAAGGTCGACTGGGAAATCGGCGTTTCCGGAGCGCCTGGGCCATTCGACGCGCCGCGCTCGAAGCCGTTCCCGATGCCGCCGATGCCGATCAAGTCATCGGGCGTCTTGCTGGAACGAGCTGGCCGTGCGCTCGGCCTGCACCCGCAGGTCGAACCGCTGGCCATTCTGTCGCAGCCGCTCAATGGCCGTGCCGGTTGTATCAGTTGTGGTTACTGCATGTACTTTGGCTGCGAAGTCGGCGCCAAATCGTCCACGCTGGCAGCCATGATCCCGCTCGCCGAGGCCAGCGGCCATTGCGAGATTCGCCCGGAGTCGGTCGTTATTCGCATCGACACGGACGCAGCCGGCCGGGCTACCCAGGTCGTTTACCTGGACAAGGATGGCAAAGAGCAGGCACAAATGGCGAAAGCCGTCGTGTTGTCGGCGAACGGTGCGGAGTCGGCGCGGCTGCTATTGATGTCCGCGAGCCCGCAACATCCGGACGGACTGGCTAACTCCAGCGGCTTCGTGGGCCGCAACCTGATGCACAACGCGCATGCCGGCGGCATGGGCGTATTCGAGCAGCCGCTGAACGACTACAAAGGTGTGCAGGTGACGCGCATCATTCATGATTTCTATGCAACTGACGAAAAGCGCGGCTTTTATGGCGGTGGCGGTATCGATGCACGGCCACTTTTTTCGGCCACACCCATATTGCACGCGCAGATTGCGATGCCGCCGGACGTGCCGTCCTGGGGCGCGCAGTGGAAAGAGGCGATCGCACACAACTTCACACGGCAGATGGCGATCGTCGGCTCAACCACCTCGCTCGCGCTCGACAGTAACAACATTACGCTGGATCCGGTGAGCAAGGATGCCTGGGGACGACCAGCCATTCGCGAAACCTATTACGACCACCCTGATGACCTCGCCGTGGCGGCATTTCTGCAGGACCGCGCCATGGAATTATTTGACGCCGCCGGCGCCGTCAAGTCGTGGCGCTTTCCGGTCGAGCCGACCACGGGCGGCGAACACCTGCTCGGCACCTGCCGCATGGGCGATGATGCGGCGACATCGGTCGTGGATCGCAATCATCGCAGCCACGATGTACCGAACCTGTTCATATGCGACGGCAGCAGTTTCGTGACCTCGGGCCGCGGCCAGCCGACCATGACCATCATGGCGCTTGCGTTCCGCGCCGCCGACCAGATCAAGGCCGCCGCTGCGGCCGGCAATATCTAACGCAGGAGACTTGACCATGAAACGCATGCTGATTTTGCTTTGCGCGCTGCCGATGCTGGGCTGCGAGCGCGCTGCACCTGAATTGCAGGTTGAATGGCTCAACCCGCCCGGTACCGATACTTCGACGAGGCCTTATTCAACCGCGGTGCGTGTCGACAATATGCTGTACCTGTCCGGCGCCCTCGGCACGGTTCCGGGCACCAGTGCGCTCGCAGAAGGCGGCATCCAGGCGGAAACCCGGCAGACACTGGAGAACATTTCGGCATCGCTCAAGATGTTCGGCTCCTCGATGGAGAATGTGGTGAAGTGCACCGTGTTCCTCGCCGATATCGCAGAGTGGGCCGCGATGAATGAGGTGTATATGACTTATTTCCCGAACAAACCCGCGCGCAGCGCTGTCGGCAACAGCGGCCTCGGGCTTGACGCCAGGGTCGAGATTGAATGCATGGCTGCTATTCGCTGAGCAGCAGGTCGCGGCGTTGCCGTAAGGCTTGCAAGCGCCGCTTGTCGAGCACGTCGCCAAGGTTTTCCTGCAGCACCTCGTCGCTGAGTGCAGCCAGCGCGGCCTTCCAGGCCGGGCCTACTGTCAACGGCACATCTTTGTAACGCGCCGGCCTGGAGCCGGAACTCGTAAATGCGCGCGCATGACCGACAAGCATTAACTGAAAACTGCTGGCGTCATAGCGAATATCCTTCACCGTGCGCAATTCATTACCCAACAAGATGTCAAAGATCATCATCGCCTGCCATTGATCCGGTAACGCGCAGTCGGCAGCTCCTCCAGACTGGTCCGCCTGGCGACGCTGTTCATCGATCCATCCGGGCGGCAAGAACTGTAACGTCCCTTCGCTCCCGGCCATTGTGCGCGGCACCGTGACCGGCACCATGTCGAGCTGTAGCAGGCGATCGAGTCGATACGCGGCGACGTCCGGATACACGCCGGCGCGAACACGCTTTATGAACTCGGCGTTAACGCTATTCGACCCATAACGCACGCTGACCACGACGCGACCTGCCTGGTCCGTGCTGTTCGCCATGATTTCACCAGCCTGCAACAGTGTCTCGAGCTCCTCGACCGACAGCGGTGCATCCGGCCGATCGCCAACCTGCCGCGGGTGAGCGGCCGGCGCAACGCGTTCCGTGCTGGCCTGCCCGACTGCATAGACCTGCCCGCCCTCGAAAAGCAATGCATTGCCACTGCCTCTGTAGTAATCCGCCAGCATGCCCGTATCAATCTCGTAGACGCGGCCACCGAAGCGCTCAAGAATGCGCCGCCCAATCGTCGGCGTATGCCCGATGACCACGCGCGTTGCACCGATTGCCGCCAGCGCCTGGTCGAGCCGATCGGCCTCGATGAGCTTGCTGCAATAGACGTTCTGCCGATACCAGAGCGGTCCGTCCGGCGCCTGCAGGGGCGAGTCGGCGAGCCGCAATACATCGGCGACAGCGGCTGCAACCTCGGCATCAGCCTGTGTGGCAGGCGGAGCCGCCGCGAGGAGTCGCGCGTAATCCTGCTCCGCGTCCGTGGCCAGCAGGATCTCTGCCGCAACCAGGCGCTGGATTGCGCGCAGGTAAATGCCGAGATCGTCGATCAACGATGCATTGATGCCCTGCAGGCCTCGCTCGATAACCATGGGCGACAAGCCACCATGCACGAACGCCGTTTTATCAATAACGATGATGGCAGGCTTTGCCAGCAGCCACTTCCCGTACCGTCCGTCGGCAGAAAACGCGCGGCGGTGTGCAAAATATCCGGGCGGAAACCTCTCGACAAAAGCATCGCGTACTTGCTGTTCCGGGGCCTCGGCCGGCGCGCGCTTCGCGCGGTACAGTTCGAAGCCGCGCTCGCGCTCCTCAGCAGACTCATCGGCGGCAAATGCGGCGTACTCCGCCTCGGACACGTAACGCAGGTCGCCACTCAGGTTCATCGCTTCGTGATTGCCGATCAGCACATGCAACTTGCCACCGGCGCTGCCGGCCTCGCCCTCGAGACGCATCAGCAGCTCCATCGCCTGCCGCGACGCGGGTCCTCGATCCACGATGTCACCGACAATCACGAGGTGCGTGCGCCCTCCCGACCAGTTCAGTGTGTCGTCTATCACCGCCGCACTCTGCAGCGTCTGCACCATGGCCTCGTACGCACCATGAATGTCGCTAATGGCAACCACGCGTTCGACGTTATCGAACTGCCATTGCTGTGCCGTCACTGGCTGCGTTAACAGCAGCAGCGCAATCAGCAAGGTTGGGAATTTTCCTGGTAATTTTGGCATATTGGCGCGAGCCCGCAGCACTGTCCGGATGCTGTGCAGACATTGCCCTATGTTACAGTCGGGCTGCAACCGCGAGCTCCCGGGGGCCAGTAACCATATGATATATAAAAATTATTTCTACCGGTTCGCGACTGTTTTACTGCTCCTGTGGGCATGCGCCGCAAGCTCCGCGGTCGAGCCGGATCCGCTGTTTGGCACTGACAGCATGCTTCAGCTGACTATCGCTGCGCCCTTCGCGCAACTCATGCGGGAACGTTCCGAGCTTGACGAACTTGACGGCGTACTCACGCTGCTTGCGGACCATGGCCAGCAAGCCGAGTTTGACGTTGGCGTGCGCACGCGCGGTAATTTTCGCCGCCAGAAGTCAATCTGCCGGTTCGCGCCCTTGCGCATCAATTTCCGCAAGTCGCAGCTCGAAGGTACATTGTTTGCCGGTCAGGACAAGCTCAAGCTGGTAACGCACTGCAATGGTGGCTCGGCCCGCTACCAGCAGGGGGTACTCAGGGAGTATCTCGCTTACCGGATTTTCAATATGTTGACGGACTTCAGCTACCGGGTGCGCCTGCTGCGCATCAGCTACGTATCGACCGATGGCGGCGCCGATGCGACAAGTTATGCGTTCTTCATAGAAGACGACGAACGGCTGGCGAGGCGCCTCGAGCTGGAACAACTGAAGGTCCCGTCGATTGCGCTCGGAAGCTTGCAGCCCGAGTACACCAACCTGACCTCGGTGTTCCAATACCTGATCGGCAACCTTGATTTTTCACCCATCCGCGGTGCCGAGGGCGAAGACTGCTGTCACAACCACGCCTTGTTCAGCGATCCGCAGGGCGTTTACCGTGCCATACCTTACGACTTCGATTTGTCCGGGATGGTCGACGCCGAGTACCACGCGCCCAACGAAAGGCTTGGGCAGATAAGCACCCGGCAGCGCATTTATCGTGGCCGCTGCGCAAACAACGATCGCTTGCCGGCAACGCTGCAGTTGTTTCTTGATCGACGCACCGCGATTGAATCAGTCATCGCGGATCAGGCCGAACTGGACAAAGGTACGCGCAGGTCACTTGACGCGTACATAAGCAGTTTCTACAAAAAAATTGATAGTGCGCGTGCCGCCGAGCAGCTGGCTAAAGAATGTATGTAGGGTCGGTTTCGAGCACCGGGGATTGCACCCAGTCGACTATAATTTTGCTCATGCGCGGATGGATGAAGTAGCCCACGGAACTGTGCGGATTTGACCTGCCATAGCGGACTGCCAGGTTGTAAATGCGATAGTCCTGAACGGCGCTGACCACGCGCTGTTGCAACATATGCCTGAAATCGTCCGCGAGCGTATTGTCACAGCAAATGTAATCGTCTTCGGCGGCCACGTTGTGCCAGGCGATTACATTTTTTGGAAATGTCACCGGCTCACCCTTGTTTCCCAGCAGGTAGCGGCGAATGCTGCGGTCGCCCAGCGGCGCGCCGAGTGTCACCCAGTTGTCAACTTTCGCGTCCGCATATTTGGCCGCGAAACGCGGTTCGTGTGACAGCTGCCAGAGAATGTCGTAGCTGACCACACAACCGGTACCGTGCGATACCAGCATCACGCGATCGCCGCGATCCAGCAGCGCGCACAGTGCATTGCGTACGCGTTCGCGAACCTTTTCGGCGTAATCCGAATTGCCATCGATGTACTCGGCAAAGTCCGGCACAATCCGTCGGAGCAGCAACCCGGTCATGCGCAATACTCCGCAAAGCGGTGTGATGATGCTGGCGAGGAACTCCGGCACAGCGGTTTTGCCAGGCAGGCAATCGTACTGCCGGATGCCGAAGCGCTTGCGCGCATCCAGGCTACGCAGATTCTGCAGCGCGTTCAGGCGATCCGCGAGATCGATTTGCTCATCGTATGCTCGCCCTGGTTCGCCCAGCAAGGCGTTATTCAGGTCACCGTAGTAAGCCAGCCGCACTGCCATCTCGTCGTAACTGTGCAGCTGCTCCGGATAATCGCGCTCGATACCGGCGCGCAATGCTGCTGCAACCATGTCTTGCAGTTTGTCGGCAGGCGGTTTGAAGCCGCTGCCGTGCACGACGAGTAAGCTGCGCGGTCTAATTGTAATCGTCCTCGCCCGCATCCCGCCGCGTAAGCATCGTGAGGAACGGGCCTGACAGCACTTTGCCGTACTCCAGTTTCCAGATGACCAGGGTAGTAACGACGAATGCGAACGAGATCACGGTAGCGACGCCCAACGCGCCGATTCCGGAGCCGAGACCGATGGCGATAGCGACAAATATGTACATGGCATCGGACGGCTGTCGCAGCGTGAATCGAAAACGCACCGCGGCAACAACGCCGGCGAGGCTGAACGCCAGCGCAACACTGTTGGCAACGATCAGGGAAATGCCAGCGACCACAACCGGCAGAATCATTATTGTCTGCAGGAACGACTGGTCAATCGTGCGAGCCCGGCTGGAGATGAAATAGACCCACGATACCGGCACGGCCAGCAGTACCGCGCCGATGCTCGAAAACAGCAGGCGCATCGGTGCCGTCGGCGAAAACACGCGTTCCGTGATGGTCGAATACACCGGCTCAAAGCTCTCGCCGGTTCCGGGTAGTTTATCGATGCCGCCAACCGGGACGTACTTGAGCAGAAATGGAAACCGCCACAGCAGGCCGGCTACAACCGCGACCAGCAAGACGTAATACGCGACAATCAGAGCCAGGGGAATCAGCAGACCAGCAGATTTTCGCATCGGTTTGGACTCCTTCGGGCCAACAACATACAGCCACAGCACTGTGACAGCGAATCATAAGCGGCCTTTGTGTTTCGATGCTAGGCTAAGCGGCGTTTTTGCACCGAAGCCCAGGCCATGACCAACGCTACGCAACTGCTCGGCATCAGCAATGCAATCGTCGATATCCTCGCACACGTGGATCACGAAACCATCGAAAAGCTGCAGGTTGCACCGGGCTCGATGACGTTGATCGACGAACGTCGCGCAAGCGAAATTTACGCAATGATGGGTCCTGCCACCGAAATGTCCGGCGGCTCGGTCGCGAATTCAATTGCCGGGTTTGCCAATCTCGGTGGATCCGCCGCCTACATCGGACGCGTCAAAGCCGATCAGTTCGGCGAAATCTTTAATCACGATATGCGTTCGCTGGGTGTCGATATACGCCTGGCGCCGGCTCAGGATGGCGCGTCAACCGCGCGCAGTCATGTGCTGATTACACCCGATGGCCAACGCACCATGAACACTTATCTCGGCGCCTGTACCGAGTTGTCGGCCAGGGACATTAGTGCCGAAACCGTCGGCACACCGCGGGCCATCCTGCTCGAAGGCTACGTATGGGACCTGCCCGAGGGAGCGGTACTGACGCAGAAGGCCATTGAACTGGGACGCGCGAGCGGCGCTGCGATCGCATTGTCCCTGTCGGATTCTTTTTGTGTCGAACGCCACCGCGATGCATTTGAGAATGTGCTCAGGCATGGCGTCGACATCGTATTGGCTAACGAGCAGGAGGTCCGCAAGCTGCTGCAGACGGATTCGTTCGACGATACGCTGGATGCGATCGGTGTTTACGACAATCTGTTTGCGATCACGCGCTCCGAGCTGGGTTCGGTAGTCGTGCATGGCGACCAGATCGTAAGCCAGCCGGCCGATCGTATCGAAAAGCTGGTTGACTCGACCGGCGCAGGCGATGCGTACTCGGCCGGGTTCCTGTTTGGCTGGATCGAACGCTGGTCACTGGCCGAGTGCGCGCGGCTCGGCACCTTCTGTGCATCGCGTGTTATCCAGCAGCTCGGCGCACGCATCGAGCCGGGACTGCTCGACGACTACACCTGACGGGCAGGCACAAGGTCTTATGTCGCTGCAACCGCATGCACTTTGGGTCATCCTGCTGACGCTGGGTGCCCTGTTCCTGTTTTCCCGCGAGCGCATTCCGCTGGAATATTCCTGTGCGGCGGTGCTGACGATCCTGGTCGTTTCCCTGGAGATGTTCCCGGTGCCCGGAGCGGTGCCATTTCGCGGCGCGAAGTTTCTGCAAGGCTTTGGCAATGAAGCACTGATCACCATCTGCCTGTTGCTGGTACTTGTGAAAGGCGTTGAAATCAGCGGTGCGCTCCGCCCCGTCGGGGTGTTACTGGTTCGAGCCTGGCTGGCCAACCGCTTCCTGGCGCTGCTCGCGACGCTGACCCTGGTCGCCTTTATCAGCTTGTTCGCCAACAACACGCCGATTGTCGTCATGATGTTGCCAATACTCGTCGGTGTTGCGCACCAGACCGGCATTTCGCCGTCAAAGATGCTCATGCCGGTTGGCTTTGCGACCATCCTCGGCGGCATGTGCACAACCATCGGCACATCGACCAACCTGCTTGTGGTTTCGATTGCCGAAGACTACGGCATGCAACGACTGCAGATGTTCGACTTCTTTCTGCCCGCCGCCGCCGCTGCTGCGATGGGCATTATCTACCTGTGGTTGCTCGCTCCGCGCCTGCTCCCGGAACGACCTTCGTTGCTCGCCGGAACGTCGCACCGCGTGTTCGATGCGACGATCCTGATAGACAAGAACAGCGCGTTCGGCGGCGAAACCCTGGCCAGTGTCATGCGTCAATTGGGCGACGATATCCGCGTCACCCGGGTTGAACGCAGCATGTCACGAGAACTGGTACGACTGCCGACATTGACGCTGCAGGCGGGCGATACGCTGCATATTAAAGCTGCGCCGGAGGCGATTCACAGAGCGCAAGCAGCGTTCGGCACGAGAGTTGAACAAGGTAATACTGACCGTGCCCCGGACGAGCGACTGGTTGAAGTCGTTGTAACACACGACTCGAATCTTGATGGCAAGCGGCTGGCCCAGGCAACGCAAGGTGTGCTGAGAGGGTTATATCCGATTGGCTGGTTGCGCCCCGGACAGGGCCGGCTCACGCCGCTCGACCGCTCCAGCGATCCCCTGCTGCAGACCGGCGACGTACTGTTGATGCAGGGGCCGCGACAGATAATTCAGCAACTGATCGAGTCGCCAAATCTGCTCATCCTGGCGCGCTCCATCGACGTACCAAGAACGCAGAAAGCGACCCTGGCGACCGTCGTGATGATCAGCGTGGTTGTTGCCGCGGCGCTCGGCATGCTGCCGCTTGTGGCCGGTGCCATGCTGGGTGTCGGCGTGATGCTTGCGGCGCGTTGTATCAGCTGGAGCGAAGCCTGGGGCGCCATTGATTCGCGCCTGGTGCTGATCATTGTGACCAGCCTCGCTCTCGGCAGCGCCCTTGGGGCGACCGGCGCTGCCGACTATGTTGCGCACGCGTTCGTTAACCTGGTCAGGGATCTGCCGCCGCCCGTCGTCCTCAGCGGCTTGCTGTTGATCACGGCACTACTGACGGAAGTTGTTTCCAACAACGCCGTGGCGGTTATTGGCACCCCGATCGCCATAAGTATCGCGGCCGAACTCGGCGTGCCGGCCCTGCCCTTTGTGCTGGCTGTAATGTTCGGCGCTAACATGAGTTACATGACGCCTATTGGCTATCAAACCAATCTGCTGGTCATGAGCGCAGGTGGCTACCAGTTTTCCGACTTCTTCCGTGCCGGCCTGCCGCTGCAAATAATCATGTGGCTGGCCCTGTCGTTCATCCTGCCGGCGATGTACCTCCAAAGCTAAAGGGGTCAGAGCCCTTTTGATCCCATATATGGACCAGCTATATCCATGTGGGAAAAAAAGGGCTCTGACCCCTTTTCTATTTGCCGATCGGGTGCCAGGTGGTTTTGACTTCCTG
>Ga0224510_10002728_pt1 | contig 10391 bp, 10 predicted proteins | sample SF_May12_sed_USG_FD_170161 | JGI IMG/M metagenome (GOLD analysis project Ga0224510, IMG submission 170161) | Sediment microbial communities from San Francisco Bay, California, United States - SF_May12_sed_USGS_4_1 | ecosystem: Environmental > Aquatic > Marine > Sediment | place: USA: California... | reverse complement strand
AGTGAATTCACGCCGATCCCGGCGTTCGGGTTCAGCACCGCGCTCAGTGACCGGGTCGTGGTCGGATTGGCCGGCGTCGGCATCGGCGGATTCGGCGTGAACTACGCCGCCGATGCGACGAACCCGATCCTCGCGCCGGCACCGAACGGATTCGGGCAGGTGTACTCGAACTTCCAGTTGATGAAGATCGCGCCGGCTGTCGCCTGGAAGGTGGGCGAGCGGATGCGTCTGGGCGTCGCGGCGAACGTGGACTGGGCGTCCCTCGCGGTGAACCCCATGCCGATCGCCGCGCCCGACTTCGACCCCGGGCCGGACGCCACCCCGGGCACCGCCGACGACCGCTCGTTCTACCCGTCGGCCGCCGCCGCCGACGGTGCGTTCGGCGTTGGCCTGCAGCTCGGCCTCCAGTACGACCTCTCGCCGAAGGTGTCGCTTGGATTCGCCTACACCTCGGCACAGATGTTCGGCGATTTCGAGTTCCAGACCGTGCACGCGAACCCCAACCTGCCGAACTACAACACGCCGCGCACGGTGACGTTCCGGATGGACGCCCCGGCCATCTACGCGGCCGGCATCGCCGTCTCGCCATCGGACCGGCTCACCTACGGGCTCGACGCGAAGTACATCACGTATGCCAGCACGAAGGGGTTCGACCAGTCCGGCTACAACGCCGACGGCTCCGTGAAGGGCTTCGGCTGGGAGAACATCGTGGTCGTGGCGGCCGGCGTGCAGTACCGCGCTGGCGACCGCGTGACGCTGCGTGGCGGGTACAACTACTCGGGCAACCCGGTCCCGGACGAGCAGTCCATGTTCAACATCCCGGCGCCGGCGATCGTCCAGCACCACATCACCGCCGGCCTTGGATACGCGATCCGAGATGGCGTCGAGATCAACGTCGCCGCGTACCGGGTGCTCGAGAACTCGATCGAGGGGGCGATGTATCGGCCCGCGGCCGTGCCCGGCACGTCGGTGCGGAGCACCCTGACCGAGACGTCGATGCTCGTCGGCTTCACCTTCCGGCCGGCGAAGAAGTGAGTCCCTGACCCGCGCAGGCACCGTTCACACGAAGCCCCCGGCGGAACGATCCGCCGGGGGCTTCGTGCGGGACGCCCCTGGAGGGGGACGGCCCGGCGACTACTTCGCCTTCTTCACCTCGGTCGGGAGCGCCCGGATCACGACGAGGAAGATGACGCCGACCACGAGGGCGACCACCATCGTCGGGAGGTGCACCACATCGGCGAGGGTGATCTTCCCATAGCTGGCGAGCGGCACGATCGGCGCGATGAGGGTCGTGTAGACGAGCGTGAACGCCAGTGCGCCCACCACGCCGCCGAGGATGGCGAAGAAGGCGTCCTTCCGCCCTTCACCGGCCCCCACGACGCACGTGCCGGGGCAGTAGCCGCCCACGCCGAAGCCGACGCCGAACACGAGCCCGCCGAGCAGCACGCCGATCACGTAGGTGGGCTTGATGTCGAAGTGCATCGCCTGGGGCATCAGGAGCGACAGCGCGTACACCACGACCATCCCCACGGCGATGGTGAGGGCCATGAACTTGATGACCGAGAGGTTCTCGAGGCGCAGGTTGCTTGCGATCATCGCGGGGCTCGACGCCCGCACCCGCTGGATGAAGAAGCCCATCGCGACCCCGACGAGCAGGGCATAGATAGAGGCGCTCATGTCAGACTCCCGCCGCACGACGCGCGTGCAGCATCTTGGCGGAGATGATCCCGGTGGCGAAGGTGCCGATCGCGAAGATGAACCCGCTGATCGAGAGTTGCGTGATCCCGGAGATGATGTGGCCGCTGGTGCAGCCGCCGGCGATCCGGGCCCCGAGGATGATCAGGAACCCGCCGATGAACGCGTTGCGGTAGCGGTTCGCGGGCGATGCCTCGCCGGGATGGACCATCTCCAGCTTCGGCGTCTTCTCGCGGTTCGCCCGCGCGCCGATGAAGCCGCCGATGAGCAGCCCCACGACGAGCCAGGTCTCGGGCTTGAGGAGCGATCCCATCCTGACGAGATACGGGTTGGCTTCTGCATACGACGGATCGAACGCGCGCATCAGGGCGCCGATGAACCGCGGATAGGTCCCGGAGACGCCGATCGGTCCCCAGAGCAGGATCGACGCGGCGCTCACGACGCCGAAGAGGACACCGTAGAACGCCCACGGCGGGTATTTCGACGTGCGCGCCACGGGAACGGCCGTGACGGCGGGAATGCCTGATGCATGGGACATGCGGATCTCCGTCGGTTGAGGGTAGCGCTACTTCACGATCAGGGTGCCCTTCCGATCGTCCGGGACGAACCGGTCGCGGTAGGGCATCCGCACCTGGCGCAGCGACGCCGCGTCGAGGATCATCGAGTCGGCGATCACGCCGTTCTCTGAGAGGAGGAACGCCGTCAGCGCGTACACTTGCGCGTCCGTGAGGGACCCGGGCGCCGTCAGGGGCATCGCGCGCTTGATGTAGTCGAACACCGTCGTCGCGTACGGCCAGTAGTTGCCGATGGTGTGGGGCAGCTTGGGGTCGGTGGCGAAGCGGAAGTCCTCCGCGGCCGGCTCGCGCCCGATGAGCTGAGGGAAGAGCGGTGCGATGCCCTCGCCCTTGGGGCCGTGGCACGCTGCGCACTGCACGGCGTAGAGCGCCGCGCCTTCACGGCCCGTGCCGCGCCCGGCGGGAAGCTCGGCACCCTCGGGTCCGATGTCGTGGTCCATCAGTGACACCTGTGCCACGCTGGCCGCGCGCCCGAGGCCGAAGCGGGCGCCCTTGCCGGGACCGCCGGGCACCGCCCCGGCGTCGTAGTCGGCGACGCGGTCCGCGGCGCCCGCGGTGGCGCCTTCACTGCGCGTGGTGGAGGCCGCCGATCCGCCATCCCCGGCCGGCGCACACGCGCCGAGGCCCACGACCAGCACGGCGGCGATCATCAGTGGTCGACGCATGTTCAGGTCTCCCCGTGGAAGAGGACCTGCCCGTCGCGCTGGACCTTCCACCCCACGATCTGATTGAAGTGGTAGTCCGTGCCGAGTCCGCGCTCCGCGACGAGCGCGGCGCGCGTCGGCTGCACGAAGCCCGCATCGTCGGTGGCGCGGCTCAGGAGCACGGCCTCGCCGCCCTTCCATTCCCACATGTACTGGAACCGAACGGTGGACTTGGGATGGGAAGGGCCGAGCATCTCCGCATCGTGCCAATTCGTACCGCCGTCGGTGCTGACCTCGATGCGCGTGATCCGCCCGCGGCCGCTCCACGCGAGGCCTTGGATCGGGTGCCAGCCACGCCCGGCGATCCTGTCGGGGTGGCTCGGCGCCGTGATGATCGACTTCGCGTCCAGCGCGAAGGTGAAGATCCGCGCCGTCCCGTTGGGGAGCGGGTCCGTGTACTTGGAGGTCTCCCAGCGCGTCATCCAGGGTGCGGCGCCAAGCTCGAGCCGGCGGACCCACTTCACGCTGATGTTTCCCTCCCATCCCGGCAGCAGGAGTCGGAGCGGATAGCCTTGGGCGGGACGCAACGGTTCACCGTTCTGCGCCCAGACGATCAGCGCGTCATCCCACGCCTTCTCGATCGGCACCGACCGGGTGAGCAGGCAGGCGTCGCCGCCCTCGGCGAGGAACCACTTCGCCTCGGCCTTCACGCCAGCCTCGCGGAAGAGCGTCGCCAGCGTGACCCCCGTCCACTCGGAGGTGCTCAGCAGGCCGGCGACCTTCTGTGCGGTCATGTCGGGCTTCGGCGCACGATAGGCTGCGCGGCCGTTCCCTGAGCATTCCACGAAGTGCGTGCGCACCACCTGCGGGAACCGCTTGATCTCGTCCACCGTGAAGGTGAGCGGCCGGTCGACGAGTCCGTGGATCGTGAGGGTGTGCCGATCCGGATCGAGGGCCGGGATCCCCGCGTGGTGCCGCTCGAAGTGAAGGTCGGCCGGCGTGATGTTCCCCGTGAGGTCCTGGAGCGGCGTCAGCGAGCTGCCGACGGTCTCGCCGAACGGCGTGCGTGCGGCGGTCACGAATTCCGAGCGCGTGCCCACCGCCGCGGTGGGTGCGCCCTGGAGCTTGGTCGCGTCGGCGGGCACGGTTGGACGAGCCGGGGATGCCTGCTGTCCATCCAGGGAAAGCGGGAGTCCCGCGAGCACGGCGCCGCCGAGGGCACCCGCAGCGCCGGCCAGGAGGTCGCGACGCGAGAGTGGCGCGGACGCCGCGTCGGCGGCGTCGGGGGTCTGGGAGGGTTCGGTCATACGGAAAACCTACGGCTTCACGTCGCGGGTCACCCGCGGATTCGGCACGATCGCACCCTTGGGGTTGCCCCTCGGGAGCAGCGGCGGCGGTCGGAACGCCTTGTGTCCCTGCGTGTCGTACGGGGTGTCCTCAGGCGCGCCTCCCATCGGGAAGTCGCTCTCCTTGCCGGGTGAATCCGGTCTCGGCTGGGCGTCGATGTAGGCCGCGAGGTCGAACGCCTCCTGCGCGGTGAGCGTGCCCGGTGCGGTCTGTGGCATGTTGTGCATGATGAAGCTCGCCGCGCGCTCGATCCGCGCCATCGACGCGCCGATCGAGTACGACTTCGCGCCCCAGAGCGGCGGGATCGGCATGTTCCCGGCGCCGTCAGGGCCGTGGCAGGTGACACAGGTCTTGGCGACGTAGAGCTCCTTGCCGCGCACGGCGTCCCCGTCCAGTTGCTCGGGCATCGCGATGAGGCCCTCGGCGCCGGCGATCTTCGTGCCGACCGGGACGTCCTTGGAGATGAACGCGAGGTACGCGAGGATGTCCGTCATCTCGCGGCTGCCGACCGGGATCGCATTGCCCGCGAGGGAGCGCGTGAAGCAGTAGTTCACGCGGTCGGCGAGCGCGATGACCGCGCCGGAGCGTCCCATGTACTTCGGGAACCGCGCGTGCGAGCCGGTCAGTGGCGCGGCGGTCGGTCGCAGGCCGTCATCCTGGTGGCAGCTGGTGCAGCGCAGGTTCGACGCGGCGTAGGCCGGCAGGCTCTCCGGCGTGAACCGCAGCAGGTGGAGGCCACGGCGAATGGAGGCGCCCAGGGAGTCGGCGGGGATGTCGGCTTCGCGCGGCGGCGTCCACGCCGCCTCGTGGAAGGTGACGGCAGCCGTCGCGGCTCCATCCGATTCCGGGGCGGCGGAACCGCCACACGCCGTCGCGCCCATGGCACTGAGCGCGGCGAGGATCGGGAGGACGAGTCGTGAAACAGGTGGCACGATGAGACTCCTGCTCTCGCGAGCGGGCCGGATGGAAGTATTTCTCTATACTCCAATATAGTAGTATAGGACGAGGACGACGGCAAGCGCCACGGGGCGGGACCGGCATGGACCCGGCCCCCTGACCTTCGGTTGTGCGTCGGCCCGTATGCATGCCTCAAGGGACTAACATGCCACGAGCCGGGCGACGTCACCAGCATCGTGGCCGCGCGACCGCCGTCCGTGCACATTTGGCCGATGGCACGGCACGATCGGGAAGGGCTCATCGCCGAGTTGCGACGCGCGCACGACGGCGATCCATGGCATGGCCCGTCGCGCACCGCGATCCTCGCCGATGTCACGGCTGAGGATGCGCGCTGGCCCCCTGGCGGTGGCGCGCACAGCATCTGGGAGACCGTGCTGCACATGCGGAGCTGGACCCGCGAGGTCACGCGCCGCGTGCACGGTGGCGCGCCCGCCACTCCGGGGGACGGGGACTGGCCCGCGGTCCCGGACACGAGCGAGGCTGCGTGGCGCGAGGCGCTCGCGTCACTCGATGCGGCCCACGAGGAGCTGCTTGCGACGATCCGGATGCTGTCGTCGGAGCGATTCGAGGAGATGGTCGGCTCCTCACGCGATGCGCCACTCGGCACCGGCATCACCGTCGGCGAGATGCTGCGCTCGCTCGGCGAGCATGACATCTACCACTCCGGGCAGCTCGCGCTCCTCAAGCGGCTCGCGCGCGCGGCGCGCGGTGTGCCGATGCCGGCGCCCTGAACGGGCTCAGAGCAGCCCGCGGATCCAGCCGCCGTCCACGGCGATGTTCTGGCCGGTGATGTAACTCGCGCGCTCCGAGGCGAGGAAGGCGGCGAGTGCCGCGAACTCCCGAGGTGCTCCCACGCGCCCCATCGGCACCTGCTTCTCCCAGACGCCGAGTGCCTCCGCGGCAGTGCCACCCTTCGCCTTCGCGTTGCTCTCGGCCAGCTGCTCCAGCCGTTCGGTGCGCGTGTAGCCCGGCAGCATGTTGTTCACCGTGATGCCGAAGGGCGCGACCTCGTTCGCGATGGTGCGCGCGAACCCGGTCACCGCCGCGCGGATGCTGTTGGAGAGGATGAGCCCCTCCACCGGCTGCTTCACGGTGATCGACGTGACGTTGAGGATGCGCCCCCATCGACGCTCCTTCATGCCCGGCAGCGCGGCGCGCGTGAGGTTCACCACGCTGTCGAGGTTCACCTCGACGGTGCGGCGCCACACGTCGGGGGAGTGGCTCTCGAAGGGGCCGGGCGGGGGCCCGCCGGCGTTGGTGACGAGGATGTCGATGCGGCCGAAGCGCGCGATCGTCTCGCGCACCGCGCGCTCGACGTCTGCAGGTACCGAGACGTCGGCGACGATGCCGAGCACGTCGGCACCCGTCGCCTTCGCCACCATGGCGGCGACGGCCGCGATATCGTCCCCGCGCGCGCAGCACGCGACCTGCGCGCCCTCGGCCGCCAGTTCCTCGACGATCGCGCGGCCGAGCCCGCGGCTCGCGGCGGCGACGAACGCGACCCGTCCCTCGAGACCCAGGTCCATCGCTACTTCTTGCTGTGGAAGTAGCTGTCGGTGTGGTTCAGCCAGTCCTCGCGCGGCGGGCTGAAGACGTCGACGTCGAGCGTGTCCTCGAGCGCCTCGGCCTTGTGCCAGACGTTCGACGGGATGTGGAGCACCTCGCCGGCCCGCACGTCGATGACCTCCGTGCCGTCGCTGCCGACCCAGAAGCGGAGCGCACCCTCGAGGATGTAGGTCAGCTGCTCGTTGTGGTGCTGGTGCTTCGGCACGATCGCCCCCTTGGCGAGGTAGACGTGCGCGAGCATCATCTGCTGGCCGGTGACGAGGCGGCGCGAGATCTGGTCGGTCACCCTCTCCTTGGGCATGTCGGCCCAGCGGTGGAAGGTGACGGCGTTGGTCTTGGTGGTTGTCATGCGCCGAATCTACGACGTCATCGGCGGAGCGTGAACAGGAAGCGTTGCTCCACCAGCTGGCGCACATGCCGCCCCCCCGCCTCGGCCGGCGTGAAGCGCATGCCGCCCAAGGCGTCGCGCACCGCGCGCTCGAAGAGCGGGTGTGACGACTCCACGACCACGAAACTGCCCAGCTCGACCCGGCCGAGGGTGTCCACGACGAAGCTCGCGCTCACGGCGCCCTCGATCCGGTCGCGCGTGAGCGCTGCCGGATACCGCGGCCGTCCGCTGCCCGGCACGGTCTTCACGGGACGGTCCACGAGATTCACGCCGAACGGCTCGCCGCCCCCCGGGGTGCCGCTGCCGATGCCGGTCGGCACGCTCGCGCCCGGGCGGCTGCCGGGGTAGGCCAGCACGGCGGTCTGCACCGGTGCGGTGGACGCGGCGGGGATCCCGACGGGCGTGATCGTGGGGACTGGCAGCGAGGGCGCCGGCATCGGGTTCGGGCTCGGGGCCGGGTCGGCGGTCGCCGGCGTGGCCGGGGCCGCCGGCGCGATCGGAGCGGGCGCCACGTGGAAGATGATCGGCGGCGAGACCTGTGGCCGCGTGATCGGTGTGCGGGTCTGCGCCGTGGCGAGGACGGTGAGCGTGATGACGACCGCGTGCGCGATGAGCGAGGTCGCGCCGGCGGCGCGTGCCGGCCGGCTTTGGTGGCGGGACTCGAGCAGCGTGGAGAGCATCGGACGATCCTCCCGGCTACGTGGTGCGCGCCGCGCGCGATGCGCGGTGCGTCCTCACCCGGAGGGTACCCCCGCCACCCCTCCGCGCCGATGACGCCGCGATGAGGGGTGAGTGATGCCCGGATTACGATTCGCTATCGGCCCGGCCGCGCGGCCTCGCCCACCGCCTGCCAGAACCGTGGCATCTCGGCGGCGGCCCGTGCGAAGCCCCGCTCCTGCCGCGCCCCCTTCAGCTGCACCAGTCGCCAGAGCGCGCGTCGGTCGGCCGCCCGCCAGCGGGCGATTGCGGGCTCGATCGCCAGCAGCACCGGCACGAGCAGGCGCGCGCCGAGTCGCTCCGTGGCGCGCAACCCGCGGCGCTCGCCGGTGCAACGCGTGAGCAGGCGGCGCGCATGCGCATCGATCTCCGTTTCGCGTCCGCCGGCCGGGATCCCCGCGAGCGTGCTAGTGACCCGTGCGCCGATCCTCACCAGCAGGTCCTCGGGCAGCAGGGGCGTGGTGCCGCCGCCGAGTTCGAGCAGCATGTCACCGCGCGCCAGCGCCAGCAGCGTGCGGCGCGAGGACCGGTGCGTGCGGTCGGCCGCGATCCGGGCGCGTTCCCGTGCCGCGAGCGTGCGCGCCGCGCGGGTCGCCGGCCGGAAGCCGAGCCGGTCGTAGAACCAGTAGGCGCCGGACGCGATCGCCTCCTCGTTGCCCTGGCCGAACTGGTACGGGTTCACCACGAAACGTGCGGTACCGAACAGCGTGCGGAACGCGCGCAGTGACTGCGCGAACAGGAAGGCCGCCTCGCTCTTGCGGAAGCTCTCGAAGAGGTTGGCGCCCGTGTTGGCCTGTGCGCCCAGCGTGGTCACGCCCCCGTAACCGATCGGGACGCCGTTCGAGAACATCACGTAGCCGTAGTTCGCCTCGAGCACCGACCGGTCGTCGGGCGCGACGCCAAGGACGCAGAGCGCCGCGCCCTCGCCGAGCGGGCAGCGGTAGATCTCGTCGGGGTTCGCGTAGATCGTGGGGAAGACCTCGCGGGTGCGCGCCGCGATCGCGGCGACCGAGGCGTCGTGCCACCTCGCCGCCTCGGTGCCGCGCAGCCGCTCGATCCCCGGCAGCGGTGCGCGCAGCATCGCGACCGGGTCCGCGCCAACGGCCCGGAATCCCGTCCGCACGCGGGTCGGCGACGTGCGCACGCGGTTGCGCGACGTCGAGTGCGCGGAGTCGCCGAGCGACCAGCGGAGCGGCGCCTCGGCCTCGTCATAGTCGGAGCTCCAGACCGTGTCGGAGAGGACGTCGTGCCCCTGCGGGCCGATGCCCAGCAGCCAGGGCACGCTTCCGCCGCGCACGTCACGGCTCGCCTCCTCGATCCAGGCGCGCGTCCCCACCTCGCCCGAATCGAACCGGTCGAGCTCGGCCGCCGTGAGCGTGAGCCGGAGGAGCGGGTCGAGTCGCTCGGCATCGCGCTCGCGCGTCCACGCGAAGCGCACCTGTTCGCCCGTGCGCGCGAGCCATCGCGCGATCCCGTACATGAAGGTGTGCTCGGTCGCCGTGCCGGCGAGCCCCGAGTCGCCGAGCGCGTCGCGCTCGGGCGCGGGGAGGGCGCGGACGATCCGGCCGAATCGGTCGAGCGCCCGGCAGGCGGCGCCGTGCAGCACGCGCGTGTCGGGGAACGCGGCGATGAAGAGCAGCTCGTCGTGGAACGCGCGCACGTCGCGTGCGCGCCGCCACCGGGACCGGTCACAGGTCCTGAGGAGCGCGAGCTTCTCCCGTGCCGCTGCCGCGCCAAAGACGCCTCGCAGCGCGTGGAGCCGCGCGAGCGACCTGTTCGCCGGCCGCCCCCCGCGCGTGCTCACCCGAAGATCGACTTCGCCACGAACCAGACGTTGGCCGGTCGCTCGGCGAGTCGCCGCATGTACCAGCGGTACCAGGCGTCGCCGTAGCTCACCAGTGTGGCGACAGCGTGCCCCTCGGCGCGCAGGCGCTGCTGCTCGCGCTCGCGGATGCCGTAGAGCATGTGCACCTCGAACTGGCCCTTCTTGAGGCCGAGCTGGTCGGCCCGCGCGAGCAGCCTTGCGATGAGCGGCACGTCATGGGTGCCGAGGATCGGGACGCACTCCTGGTGCGCGCCCACTCCAGCATCGTCCCGGCCAGCGACTCGTACGCGGCGTCGGTGTCGGCCTTCCTCGGGAAGGCCACCTTGGCGGGCTCGGCGTAGGCGCCCTTCACCAGCCGGATCACGGGCTTGAGCGGCCGCAGGCGCTCGAGGTCCTTCGGCGTGCGATACAGGTAGGCCTGGAGCGCGAGCCCCGTCCTCGGGTGCTTCGCCTTCACCTGTTCGTAGAGCGCGAGCGTCCGGTCGACGTACGTCGAGTCCTCCATGTCGATCCAGATCGCGGAGCCCGCCGCGTCAGCCTTGGCGGCGATTGCGAGATAGTGGGCGAGGCAGGCCGGTTCCGACTGGTCGAGACCGAGCTGGGTGGGCTTGATGCTGATCTCCGCGGGAAGCCCGCGCGCCTTGATCGCGTCGAGCATCCAGAGATAGTGCTCCCGC
>Ga0224510_10002723_pt1 | contig 10404 bp, 7 predicted proteins | sample SF_May12_sed_USG_FD_170161 | JGI IMG/M metagenome (GOLD analysis project Ga0224510, IMG submission 170161) | Sediment microbial communities from San Francisco Bay, California, United States - SF_May12_sed_USGS_4_1 | ecosystem: Environmental > Aquatic > Marine > Sediment | place: USA: California... | reverse complement strand
TCACCGAGACCCGGACCGGAGAGATCCAGAGCCGGCTCGCGAACGACGTCGGCGGCGTGCAGGGCGTCGTCACCGACACCGCGAGCTCGGTCACGGCGAACTTCGCGATCGCGATCAGCACGGTCGTCGCGATGCTCATCATCGACTGGCGCCTGACCGTCCTCTCACTCGGTCTGCTGCCGTTCTTCATGTACCTCACCTATCGCGTCGGCAAGGTCCGTCGCGAAGTGAGCGGTCTGACCCAGAAATCCCTCGCGGAGATGAGCGCACAGACCCAGGAGACGCTGAGCGTCTCGGGGATCCTCCTGTCGAAGACCTTCGGTCAGCAGCAGGCGGCCGTCGGGCGCTTCCGCCGGCTCAATGCCGAGCTGGCCGGGCTGCAGGTCCGCCAGGCGATGGTCGGGCGCTGGTTCTTCATGATCATCGGCACGATCTTCAGCATTACGCCGGCGTTCGTGTACTGGCTGGCCGGCTGGCTGGCGATCGGCGGCGACCCAACGGCCCCGACGATCGGTGACATCGTCGCGTTCACGACCCTCCAGAGCCGGCTCTTCTTCCCGCTCGGCCAGCTGCTCAACGTCCAGGTCGAGATCCAGGGCGCACTCGCCCTGTTCGACCGGATCTTCGAGTACCTCGAGATGGACCCCGAGATCAAGGACGACGCCGACGCGATCGATCTCGATCCGGCGTCGGTGCGCGGTGCCGTCCGATTCCGCGAGGTGGCCTTCGCCTACCCTACCCCGCCGCCGAAGGCGGAGACCGGGACAGCCGCGGAGGAGGACGATGCGGACCTCGTCCCGGCCGCGGCCCAGGACCCGCCGAGCGAGCCGGCCTCCGTTCCCTTCGCCCTGACCGACATCGGCTTCGAGGCCCAGCCGGGCCAGCTCGTCGCCCTCGTCGGACCGTCGGGCTCGGGCAAGACCACGACGACCTACCTCATCCCGCGTCTCTACGACGTCCAGGCGGGTGCGGTCGAGATCGACGGGACGGACGTCCGCCGGATCGGGCTGGAGAGCCTCGGCCGCACGATCGGCTTCGTCACCCAGGAGACCTACCTGTTCCATTCGAGCGTGCGCGACAACCTGCGCTACGCGAACCCCGACGCCACCGACGACGAACTTGCGGCGGCGGCCCGGGCGGCCGCCATCCATGACCGGATCGTCGAACTCCCGCAGGGCTACGACACGATCGTCGGGGAACGCGGCTACAAACTGTCCGGTGGCGAGAAGCAGCGGATCGCGATCGCGCGGGTGCTGCTCAAGGACCCGCGGATCCTCATCCTCGACGAGGCCACGTCCGCCCTCGACACGGTCAGCGAGCGCCTGATCCAGGCCGCGTTCGTGCGGCTGATGGAGGGCCGCACGACGATCGCGATCGCCCATCGCCTATCGACGATCCTTCGCGCCGATCTCATCCTGGTCTACGATCGTGGCAGGATCGTCGAACGCGGGACGCACCGCGAGCTCCTTGACGCCGACGGCCTCTATGCGCGCCTCTACCGAGAGCAGTTCGTGGGGCATGATTCACCCTCGCCGGCGGTCGTCGCCGTCGGATCGAGTCTGTCGTGACCGTGGAGCGGTCCAGCGCCGATCGCGCCCGCGACAGCGTGCGCCCCTCGGAAGCGACGTTGCGGGCGAGCGATGTCACCGAGCCAGGACCTGTCGATCGCGACCTGCAGCAGCAGCTCGCCGAGCTGGACGCCATCCATGCGGCGAGTCGGCGACTTCGCGATCTCCAGACGCCGGAGACATTGACCGCATCGATCATCGCCATCCTCGAGGAGTCCTTCGGCTATCAGTATGGTGCGGTCCTCACGATCGACCCGGGCACCGGGCGTCTCGTGTTACTGGCCGCAAGCCGGCAGGGCAAGGACGACGAATTCGAACGCCAGGATCGCGCGTTCATCGAGTCGATGGAGCCCCATGTCGGAAAGGGCGTCGTCGGCTGGGTCGCGCAGCACGGGAAGCCCGTTCGACTCGGACAGGTGCCCGCAGATCCGCGGTACATCGGGTTCCGCGACGACGTCCTCTCCGAATTGTGCGTCCCGATCATGGTCGGGAGCGACATCCTCGGGGTCGTCAACATCGAAAGCGTCGAGCCCGACGCCTATTCCGCCTCCGACGAACGCGTCCTCGAGACGATCGCCGCCCACATCGGAGTGGCCCTGCAGAACACGAGGCTCGTCGCCAGCCTGCAGCGCACCGCCCGCGAACTCGAATCGCTTCATCAGACGGCGCTGGATCTCATCGAGCGACGCTCCCTGCCCGACCTCCTCGAGGCCGTCGTCCGGCGCGCGGGAACGCTCGCCGGCACCGAGAACGGCTTCATCTACGTGGTCGATGAAGATCGCCCGTCGGCCAGCGTCCTCGCCGGGACTGGTCAATTCGCCGAGTATGTCGGACAGCGGCTGGAGTACGGGCAAGGGGTCTCGGGCCAGGCGTGGGCGACCGGGAAGCCGATCGCAATCATCGACTACGCGACGTATGAGCATGCGATCCCGCGCTATGTGGGCACCCCGGTGGGGAGCGGTCCGATGGCGGCGATCCCGCTCGTCGGCGAGCACGGTGTGATCGGTATCCTGGGCCTCGGACGCCCGGGCGGACCGGCGTTCCTGGACGCGGAGCTCTCCATTCTGGAGCGCTTCGGAAAGCTGGCCACGCTCGCGATCGAGGGCGTCCGGTTGACCGCCGAGGTGGAGGGCGAACTGCGGCTGCGCACGGCGGCGGAGGAGGCACTGCGGACTGCCGAGGCACGCTACCGGGCCCTGGTCGAACAACTCCCCGGAGCGGTCTACCTCGACCGGGTGGATCGCGGAGGGCTGCAGACCGTCTACATCAGCCCCCAGATCGAGGCGATGGTCGGCTACCCGCCGGACTGGTTCCTTCCCGACCACAGTCGCTGGATCTCGCTGATCCACCAGGACGACCGGGCACGGTACGCCGCCGGTCTGGAGGTCCGCGACGATCGCGGGCCGCTCCAGTCGGAGTACCGGATGGTGGCGCGCGACGGCCGCACGATCTGGGTTCACGACGCGTGGCGGGTCCTCGGCGAGCCGGGCGCTCCCGCCGAGTTCATCCAGGGGATCATGACCGACGTCACCGAACGCCACCGCCTCGAGCATGAGCTGAGTCAGGCCGTGAAGATGGAGGCGATCGGTCGACTGGCCGGCGGGATCGCCCACGACTTCAACAACATGCTGACCGCGATCGGCGGCTACGCGACGCTACTCGCCGGCTCCCTGGCTTCGGACGACGACCGCCGGACGGACGCCGAGGCGATCATCGCGACCACGGACCGGGCCGCGGAGCTCGTGCGCCAGTTGCTGGCGTTCAGCCGACCCCATGCCGAGGCGCCGGTGACGCTCGAGTTGAATGCCGCGATCAGGGAGATCGATGGACTGATCCGCCGTCTGATCGGTGCGGATATCGAGTTCTCCACCGATCTGACCGATGACGTCGGGCATGTCCGTATCGGCCCGTCGCAACTCGAGCAGATCCTCGTCAACCTGGCCGTGAACGCGCGCGACGCGATGCCCGACGGGGGTACGCTCACGATCGCCACGTCCGCGCGGACCCTCGACAGCGACCGGGCTGTGATGGCCGGCCTGAACCCGAGCCGATTCGCGGTGATCGAGGTCCGCGATTCCGGCAACGGCATGGACGAGGTCGTCCTGGCCCGCCTGTTCGAGCCCTTCTTCACGACGAAGGAGCCCGGACGAGGGACCGGCCTGGGCCTGTCGACCGTTTACGGCACGGTCGCCGCCGCCGGCGGACGGATCGACGTTGCGAGCGAGATCGGCCGGGGAACATCGTTCACGATCGCGCTCCCATCCGTCGAGCCCACCTTGGCTGGCCCGATCGCGCCGGAAGGCCCTATGGCTCGTGTGTCAGGTGGGACCGAGCGAGTCCTCGTGATCGAGGACGAGGACGCCGTGCGCGGTCTTGCGGTTCGCGCGCTGTCAAAGGCCGGATATTCGGTCGTGGAGGCCGCCGATGGCGCCGCCGCCCTGCGGGTCGCCTCGGTCAGCGATGCGCCGATCGACCTCATCCTCTCCGACGTCATCATGCCCGGCGTCCGCGGCGGGACCGCGGTCGCCGACGTGCGGCGCGCCCATCCGCATGCACGCGCCCTGTTCATGACCGGATACGCCGATCCGCGGACGCTCTCCGCGCTGGAAGCACCGGTCCTCGACAAGCCGTTCACGCCACGTGAGCTCCTCGCCCGGGTCCGTGACGTCCTCGACGAGCCTGAATTGACCGGCGGGCGACCGTGACGGGGCGCGCGCAACGGCGGCCGACGAAGACGGTCGAGGTCGTCCTGGCCGGGGAGATGCGTTACGAGGCAACGACCGGTTCCGGCCACCTGGTGATGGTCGACAATCGCGAAGGCGACAGCGCTCCCCGACCCACCGAGCTGGTCCTCGTGGGCCTGGCCACGTGTACGGCGATGGACGTCATCTCCATCTGCCGCAAGAAGCGCCTCGTCGTCGATCGTTACCGGGTCCACCTTCGGGCCGAGCAGCGGCTCGAGTATCCCCAGGTCTTCACGCGGATCGAGCTCATCCACGACCTGGAGGGTTCCGCCCTCGACGAGGAGGCCGTGCGTCGGAGCGTCGAGCTGTCGGCGACGAAGTACTGCCCGGTCAGCGCGATGCTGTCGGCGGGCGCCACGGAGATCCACCACGCCTATCGGATCTCCGATCCGTCCACGGAGGGATCGATGCGCGAAGGACTCGTCATCATCACCGGGCCGAACCAGCCACCCGACATCGTGGGATGAGTGGGCAGTTGATTGCATGACCATGCACTGTCGCTGTATAGTCATGCAGTGCAACCGACGGTCCTCGCATCCTCGTCCCGCCACTCCCCACGAGCCGATCGCCCGTGAGCGATCCGGCGTGTCCGTGAGCACGCGGCTCGGGGCGGCGATCGACGGTGCGCTGGACCGCCGGCCGGCACCCGGCGCGCGGCTTCGGGTGGGGATCATCGGCGCCTCGGGCTATGTCGGCGCGGAGCTGATCCGGCTGCTGTCCCGGCACCCCGATGTCGACCTGGTGGGGCTCCAGGCTCGTGGGCGCGAAGCGGCGCCACTCGCCGAGATCCATGGGCACCTCGGACAACTCGGGCAGACGGTGGACGCCGAGCTCCCCGACGAGCCGCTCGATGCGGTCTTCGCGGCCCTCCCGCACGGTGCCGGGGCCGAGGTCCTGCCGGCGATCGCGCGGCGCGGGACCGCGGTCATCGACCTCGGGCCCGACTTCCGCCTCGCGGACCCGGCCGACTATCCACGCTGGTACGACTTCGTCCATCCCGACGCGGAGGCGCTCGCGCAGGCCGTGTACGGCCTTCCCGAGTTGCACCGTGACGAGCTCGCGGCGCTTCGCCGGCAGGCGGTCGCGATCGTCGGCGCACCGGGCTGCTACCCGACGACGACCCTGCTGGCCCTTGCCCCGCTGGCGCGGACAGGCCTCATCGCCGATCTGGTCGTGGACGCCAAGAGCGGGATCTCGGGGGCGGGCCGCGAGGCCAAGGCCGCGTCGATGTACGGCGAGGTCAACGAGAGCGTCCGGGCCTACGGGCTCGGCGGCCATCGCCACATCGCGGAGATCGAGCAGGAGCTCGCACGGATCGGCGTGGCCGCCGGGCTGGGCGAGGACGCGAACCCCGGGGCGCGCGGCATCGACTTCCTGCCCCATCTCGTCCCGATGACGCGCGGGATCCATTCGACCAACCACGTGCGCACGACGCGGCCCGTCGACCAGGACGAGCTGGACGCGCTCTACGCGGCTGCGTACGCGGACGAGCCGTTCGTGACCGTCGTCTCGAAGGCCCCGGCCACGAAACACGTCATCGGCAGCAATCATGCCCACGTGTCCGTGCACCACGATCCCCGAAGCGGTCGGGTCATCGCGATCGGGGTCACCGACAATCTCGTGAAGGGTGCGGCCGGCCAGGCCGTGCAGGCCTTCAACGTGGTCCACGGCCTGACCGAGACCGCGGGGCTCGAACAGCTCCCGCTGGCGCCCTGACGATGGTCGCCGACATCGCCCCGCTGTCACCGTTCGCCAGCGACCTGCCCTCAGGCGTCCGCCGGGCGATCGTCCCCGCCGGGTTCGTTGCGGGTGGCATCGCCTGCGGGATCAAGGCGAGCGGGCGTCCGGACCTGGCGATCGTGGCCGCGCTCGAAGGGCCCGTGGCCGCGGCCGCCATCTACACCTCGAACCGCGTCGTGGCCGCCCCGGTCCGCCGGACGCAGGCCCACCTCGCCGCCAGCGAGCCGAACGGGGGCGGAGGCTATGGCTGGGCGCGGGCGCTCATCTCCACGAGCGGCTGCGCGAATGCTGCGACCGGCGCCGCCGGCGACGCCGATCAGCTCGAGGTCGCCGGGCTGCTGGCCACCGCGATCGGCGCCACGACGGACCAGATCCTCACGATGTCCACGGGCGTCATCGGGACGCGGTTGCCGCTCGAGCGCGTCGCGACCGGGATCGTGGGGCTGGCCGGCTCCCTCGGCTCGGAGGAGGCGCAGCTCGTCGACGCCGCTGAGGCGCTGCGCACGACGGACTCCGTCGCCAAGGTGTCCAGCGTGACGTTCGAATTGCCGTCGGCCCACGGCGCGGGCATGGTCGAAGCCCGGGTCACGGGCATCGCCAAGGGCGTCGGCATGATCCACCCCCAGATGGCGACGATGCTCGCGGTGATCATGACCGACGCGGTCGCCGAACCGGCGACCCTTCACGGGATCCTGCGCGGCGCCGCGGCACGCACGTGGGACCAGCTGTCCGTGGACGGCGACACGAGCACGAACGACACCGTCGTCCTCCTCGCGAGCGGCGCGGCGGGTGCCCGTCCGATCCTGGCGGGCTCCCCGGACGTGGAGGTGTTCGCCGCGGCGGTCACGGCGGTCGCCCGTGACCTGGCGCGTCAGCAGGCAGCCGACGGCGAGGGCGCCACGACGCTCATCACCTGCCAGGTGTCCGGGGCGCGCGACGACGCCGATGCGCGCGCGGTCGCCCGTGCGGTCGTCTCCTCGAGTCTCGTGAAGACGGCGATCCACGGCCGCGACCCGAACTGGGGGCGGATCGTCGCGGCGGCCGGCAACGCCCGACTGCCGACCGCCGCCGTCCTCCAGGCCGGCGGCCTCGATCCGCACGAAGCCACGATGCGTGAGGGGAGCGCCGCGACCGTGGATCCGGATCGGCTCCGGGTGGCCATCGGGAGCCACCCCGTCTTCGATGGCGCGTCCGGCGGTCCGCTCACGTTCGACCGCGCGGCGGCCCGAAGCGAGATGGATCGGACCGAGTTGATCGTCCGGCTGGACCTGGGGATCGGCGAAGGCCGCGGCGAAGCCTTCGGGTGCGACCTGAGCGAGGCCTACGTGCTGGAGAACTCGGAGTACACGACATGAGCGAAGTGCTCGTCATCAAGCTCGGCGGGACGACGATCGCCGACCAGCGCCACGTCCTCCACGAGGTGGCCGCGGTCGCGCGCCGCCGTCCCGTGGTCCTCGTCCACGGCGGGGGCCGACGCATGACCGAGTGGATGGAGCGCCTGGGGATGACCGCCCGCTTCGAAGGTGGGCTGCGGGTCACCGATGCGGCGTCGCTCGAGGTGGCGGCGGCGGTGCTGCGCGGGGTCATCAACAGCGAACTCGTCGCCGGCTTGCGCGGGCTGGGCGTCGACGCGGTCGGGCTGTCCGGGGTCGACGGCGGCCTGTTGATCACGGAGCGCATCCCCGAGTTGGGGCTGGTCGCCCACGTCGTGGGTCTCCGCCGCGATCTCCTCGATTCGATCCTTGTCGGGAACCAGGTGCCCGTCGTCGCCCCGCTCGCCCGCGACGAGACGGGCATCGTCTGCAACGTCAACGCCGACGACGTGGCCGCCGGGATCGCCGCGGGCCTCGGAGCCCGCCAGCTCCTGCTCCTCACGGACGTGGACGGGGTGCGCGGCGCGGACGGCGCCCGACTGGATCGCCTGACGGCAGCCGAGGCAGAGGCCCTCATCGCCGATGGCACGATCGCCGGCGGGATGGTGCCCAAGGTCCGCGCGGCGCTGTCGGCGCTCACCTGGGAGGGCACGGAGGCGATCATCGCGGACGCGGCGGCGGCCGGGGCCCTCGCTCGGGCGCTGGACGATCCCACGTTCGGCACGCGGATCTCCCAGCGCCGGACCGCAGCGGTCGGGACCCGATGAGCGCCGAGAAGCGGGCCCGCCAACGAGCGGTGAAGGAGATCGTCGCCCGCGAACCGATCGCCAGCCAGACGGAACTCGCAGACCGGCTCTCTGCTCGCGGCTTCGCGGTCACCCAGGCCACCGTCAGCCGCGACATCGCCGATCTCGGCCTCGTGAAGGTCGCTCGTCCCTCGGGCCACGCCTACGTCTCCCCGGAAGACCTCGCCGCGCCACCCGACCCGCCGTCCGATGAGCGCCTCCAGCGAATCCTGGCGGACGTCCCGGTGACCGTCGGCCGCAGCGGCCTGATCGTCGTGTTGACCGGCTCGCCCGGGACCGCGAGCGTCGTCGCCCAGGCGATCGACGAGTCCACCCTCGACGAGCAGGAGGGCACGCTCGCGGGCGATAACACGCTCCTCGTGCTGTTCGCGGATCAGGTCCGCCTGGAGCGCTGGCTCGAGCGGTTCCGCGACATCCAGTCCAGCGCGGCGGCCGACGCGTCGCCATCCCGATCGCCATCCGCGCCCAGCGCGCCCACGGAGGTCCTGTCGTGAAGAAGGTCGTCCTCGCCTATTCGGGCGGACTCGATACCTCGGTCGCCGTCGCCTGGCTCCGAGAGCAGTTCGGGGTGGAGGTCGTGACCCTGACGGTCGATGTCGGGGGCGGATCCCTGCGGGAAGGCGTCGAGCGGCGGGCGATGCGCGCCGGGGCCTCGAGGGCCTATGTCGTCGATGCGCGCGAACGATTCGCGACGGACTTCGTGTGGCCCCACCTCCAGGCCAACGCGCTGTACCAGGGCGTCTATCCGCTGGCCACCGCGCTCGCCCGGCCGCTCATCGCACAGCTGCTCGTCGAGGTCGCCCACCGCGAGGGTGCTGACGCCGTGGCCCACGGCTGCACCGGCAAGGGCAACGACCAGGTCCGCTTCGACGTCGCGGTCCACGCGCTCGACCCGGGCCTGGAGGTCGTCGCGCCGATGCGCGTGGGCATGGGCCTGACCCGCGACCAATCGATCGATTACGCCGCCGAGCGTGGGATCGAGATCCCGATCACGAAGTCGTCGCCGTACTCCATCGATGTGAACCTCTGGGGCCGCTCCATCGAGACGGGCGTGCTCGAGGATCCGTGGGTGGTGCCCCCTGCCGATGTCTTCCAGTGGACGGTCGATCCCGGCGCGGCCCCGGAACCCGTCGAGATCGTCATCACGTTCGAGGGCGGCGTTCCGGTCGCGCTCGACGGGGAGCGCCTCGATGCGGTCGCGCTGATCGAGCGCCTCCACGACCTGGCCGGCGCCCACGGCGTGGGCCGCGTCGATCACGTCGAGGATCGGCTCGTCGGGATCAAGAGCCGCGAGATCTACGAGGCCCCCGCCGCGGCCGTGCTCCACGCGGCGCATCGCGCCCTCGAGGGGCTGACGCTGACGAAGGACACCCTTCGCTTCAACCGGCTCGTGGCCGACGAGCTTGCCCGGCTCACGTACGACGGCCTGTGGTTCAGCGCCCTCCATCGCGACCTCCGAGGCTACGTCGCCTCATCGCAACGGGTGGTGTCGGGTGACGTCCGGATCCGGCTCGATCATGGCAACGCGACGCTCGTTGGTCGCCGCTCGCCGCTCAGCCTGTACGACAAGGACCTCGCGACGTACGACGATGGGGACGCCTTCGATCACGCGGCCGCGGTGGGCTTCATCGAGATCTTCGGGCTGCCATTGCGGGTGGAAGCCGCGCGCCACGGAGCCGTCGGCAAGCATCATGGTGCGGCCTGGTCGTGGACCGACCCGCTCCTCGACTCCCTGCCGACGACGGTCGCCGACCCCGAGGTGGCGGGCGTCTGACGACCGGCGCTGCCTGCGGGGGCCATGTCGCCCGGCCCAACAGCCCGCCGCGTCGCGGGGTACCCTCCCGTCGTGGACGGACCGTCGAAGCCGAAGGCGCCGGACCCCGCGGACGACGGGGCGACACCCGACATCTCGCTCTCGGACCTGATCGACCGTGTCCGGGCGATCGTGTATGTGGACGTCCCGGAACCCGCCGCAGCGAGTGGTCATCGCACGATCTACCTGAGCCGCGGCGTCGAGGGAGTCCTGGGCTACGAGCCGCATGAGATCCTCCAGGACGCCGGCCAGTGGCTCCGCATCGTCCATCCCGACGACGTCGATGCCCTGATCGAGCGCACGCGCCGTCACCTCGCCGAGCCGTCGACGTTGTCCTCCGAGTACCGCCTCGTCCATCGC
>Ga0224510_10002722_pt1 | contig 10404 bp, 7 predicted proteins | sample SF_May12_sed_USG_FD_170161 | JGI IMG/M metagenome (GOLD analysis project Ga0224510, IMG submission 170161) | Sediment microbial communities from San Francisco Bay, California, United States - SF_May12_sed_USGS_4_1 | ecosystem: Environmental > Aquatic > Marine > Sediment | place: USA: California... | reverse complement strand
GAGAAAGGGCGATGCGGGATTGCGGATTCGGCTGAACAAGGCGGTAGCCGAACTGCTTGAATCTCGCGAATACAAGAATATTTACACCAAGTGGTATGGCGTTCGGCAGCGTGGGGAGATCAGCAAAAACGTTTTTTATTTTCTCGGCCTCTTGGTCGTTGTTGGCGCAATTATCGCCGCGTTATGGCGCTATCGCACGATAGTCACCCTTAACGGTGAATTGGCAAGCGCGGTCGAAAAACAGGAAAAGACGGCACTCCGTTTGCACCAGGCGATGTTCGCTCTTGAAAAGGTGGGGGAAGCGGTTTTCTGGATCGAGCTGAGCGGGCGCTTTTTTTATGTGAATGAAGCGGCCATGCACCGGCTTGGCTATACATGGCATGAATTAACGCAGATGTCTGTATGGGATATCGATCCGGACTACACTGAGGAAATCTGGCCGGAATTCATTGACCATCTCAAGGTTGGCGTGTCGATGACCTTCCAGACACGCCATCGCACGAAAAATGGGACGATTTTCCCGGTAGAGATCAAATCGCAGTATCTGGTTTATGAGGAAAAGATGTTTATCTGCGCCTTCGCGCAGGACATTACGGAGCGGTTGGCGACTGAGAAATCCCTGGCGGAAAGTGAATTGCGGCAACGGGCAATCCTCGAAAATGTTGCCGATAGCATTGTCACCATCGATCAACTGGGGATCATAGAAACCTTCAACCCCGCCGCAGAACGCGCGTTCGGCTACCGTGCCTCGGAGGTCATCGGCAAGAATGTCAGTATCCTGATGCCGGAACCAGAGTGCCACTGCCATGATCAATATCTCGCCCGTTATTTGGCTGGAGAGTCACGGAAGACACTCTGCGGAGGGCCGCGCGAGACCGTAGCCAAACGTAAGGATAACAGTATTTTCCCTATTGATCTGTCGGTAAGCGAGATGATGCTTGATGGGAAGAGGATCTTCATCGGGGTGATTCTTGATATTTCCGATCGCAAGCAGAGCGAGGAAAAGATCATCCGCCAAAAATCGGAACTTGAGGCGGCCAGGCAGGCCGAGGACTTGAAATCAAAATTTTTGGCCATTGTCAGCCATGAATTGCGGACGCCGTTGACACCGATTATCGGATTTGCAGAAAAGATCATCAAAAAACAGCCACCCATTGACAAGGTTACACTTTATGCCGAGCACATTTGTCAAAATGCCAAGCATCTGCAAGAAATTATCAATGATCTTCTTGATTTCAGCAGGATCGAGTCAGGTAGAATGCCTCTTGATATCAAACCGGTGGCACTCTCAACGGTTTTTGATCAACTCCATTCAAGCATCATTCATTTGGTTGAAACCAAAAATTTACAGTTAAAGCTTGAAATACAGCCAGAAATTTCATTGGTGGCTGTTGATGTCCTTCGTTTGAAGCAAATTTTGTTCAACCTTGTTTCCAATGCGGTCAAATTTACCCCTGTAGGTGGTCTGATAGCCATTTCGGCGCGTATGGACGGCGAGATGGTGTTGATTGTGGTGCGAGATACCGGTCAAGGCATCTCCGCCACCGATCAATTGGTGATTTTTGATCATTTCGTGCAGGTGCAAAGGCAGCAAAATGAGCAGCAGGGAACAGGTTTGGGGCTAGCCATCGCCAAAAAACTGGTTGAACTCCATAGCGGTAAGATTTGGGTTGAAAGCAAGCCGGGGCAGGGGACAGCTTTCTTTTTTACTCTTCCTACTTAGGGGTGGTTGCACATGGGTGACGATAAAGGGATCATTTTGGTAGTTGATGACAACGATTCAACACGACTGCTAGTAGAAGACACGTTGGAGGAGGAGGGATATCAGATATATACGGCAGAAAATGGTCAGGATGGCCTGGCCATGGCCCATCAATACCATCCGGATGTCATTGTGTTGGATGTCATGATGCCTGGGCTAAATGGGTACGAGGTGTGCCGAAAAATTAGGAATGATCGGCATCTTGCCGATACACGGGTGATCATGTTGACGGCGCGCGCTTTCGCTGATGACCGCTTACGCGGGTTGCAGGATGCCGGTGCCGACGACTACCTGACAAAACCATTCAGCAACGATGAGTTGGTTGCGCGGATAGAAAAATTATGGCGGCGAAAAAAAGAGAAGGAGGTTCTTGAAAAGACCATTTCGCGAGCTGAGCATGATGCTGAAATCGGGATTCTGGCTGCAGGTGTTGCCCATGATTTTAATAATATCCTGGCCGGTTTGATGACCCATGTAGTGCTGAAGGCAGCCATGGAGTCGATCTGGAATGGTTTGAACGATGAGCAGCAAAAATCGATGGCGAGGGATTTTGACGACATTCGGATGATCTGTGACGGTATGCAGGTGTCGGTGACCACCGGAGAAACGATTTGCCGGAATCTGATGTCTTTTGCCCGAGGTGGTGTGGATAACAGCAGGAGGAGGCAACCCTTCAATACCCTGTTTGAAGTCCCGTTGGGGATCTTTGAACGCAAAATACGCAGCAACGGCATTGAACTGGTGATGGATATAGCCGATGAGCCGATTTTGGTAGATTGCAATTTCTCCGGAATGCAGCGGGTAGCTCTTAATTTGATCACCAATGCCGTCCACGCCATGAATGAAAGTGAGATCAGGAAGCTCACTCTACGATTATGGCGGGAGGGGAGTGAAGCGAAGTTTTCGGTCGGTGACACGGGTATCGGCCTGAAGCCGGAAATACGTGAGAAGATATTCGAACGCCATTTCACCACCAAGGGTGAGCATGGTTCGGGTATCGGTCTCGCGACGGTTAAAAAAATAATCGATGCGCATAATGGTTTGATCACGCTTGAGAGCGAAGAGGGGAAAGGGGCGATCTTTACCGTCGCTTTGCCGCTTGGCAATACATGAGATTAACGGAGGAAATGACGATGTCGAAAATAAGAAATATGCCGATTCTGGTTGTGGACGACGAGCTGGCGATTCGCCAATATCATGTCGCTTCGCTGAGAACGGATTTTGAGAATATTCTGCAAGCTGACAACGGCCTTGACGCCTGGGAGATATTTGAAAAAACCGCAGAAATCCCCTTGGTGATCACCGATATCGAAATGCCGGGAAAAGATGGGATATGGCTTTTGAATAAAATTCGGGAAACCAGGCCAGCGACCCAGATCATCATCGTCTCCGGCCTCACCGGTAACAGCGTTTCGATCCATTCGACCCGCGGCAATATATCCTACTTGCCGAAGCCTGTGGCCCAAATCTATGTGCGTCTCGGTGCTAAGGCGGCTTATGATCGTTACCGCGAGGCCTTGTGGATTGAAAAAATGAAGCAGCTCGCCACCGCCGGGAGGAATGACCTAAGCTGTGAATCGGTTATGCGGTGCATGGAAGAAGGGCCGTGGCATGACCACAACTGATTTGTATAGCGGATTCGAGAGATATAGCCGTATTCACCATCAATCAGCAGGCAGGACCAAATGACCGCGACCGGTAAGGTATTGATCGTAGATGATGATCCTATGCAACGGCTTTTCGTGCGGAGGTTACTTGAAAAAAGTTACGAGGTGGAGGAAGCCGACAACGGGGAGCGGGCGCTGGCGATCTTGCCGGTTTACCGCCCGAGTGTAGTGCTGATGGACATAGATATGCCGCAAATGGACGGGCTGTCAACCTGTGAGCGCCTCAGGGCCAACCCGTCGCTGGGGTTTGTCAAGGTTATCATTATTTCCGGTCGCGTTACCCTGCAGGATCGTATTCGCGGGTATGATGTGGGGGCCGATGATTATTTGCCAAAACCGGTGAATGAGGCGGAATTGTTGGCCAAGGTCGGGATCATGATGCGATTGAAGCATGCCGAGGAGATTGATCAGTTGAAGTCAACGGTTCTGGGACTCATGTCTCACGAGACCGCCACCCCACTGAACGGAATCATGCTGGCCGGCGATATGTTGCAAGACAAATGCGGTGACAATCCGGACGTGTTGCGGCTTGTCGAAATAATTCGACAGTCAGGGAAGCGACTGTGTGTGTTTGTAGACAAGGCAAAACTTTTGTCGCAACTGAAGTCCGGCGTGGAACCAAGACTGATAACCGGTCTGCTAGCCACGCAGTTGCAGAAGGCGGTGGACAAGGGGGTTGAGGCAACGGGCAACAAAAATATCAGTTTCTCAGTGGATGCCCCGGAGGATTTGGAGTTGGCCGCAGATTGGCAACTGATGGAAAAAGTCTTTGATATCATGATAGAAAACGCGGTGAAATTTTCGACCAACGAAGGCGAGATACGGGTGACAGCCGAGAAGGAAGGCGATAACTGCAAGATAGAGATCATCGATAGAGGCAAGGGGCTCGATCCCCTTTGGATTGACTCTGTCTTTAACGAGTTCGCAATCCAGGACCTCATGCGGCACCAACAAGGGACCGGTCTCAGCCTGGCGATTGCCATGCAGATCGTAATGCTGCATGGCGGCATGGTCAAGGCCGCTAACGGAGAAGCAGGGGGGGCTGTATTTACCATAACATTACCCCTGCGCACAGGAATGCAAGAAAGGAGCACGATGGTGGTAGGGGGCAATACGCTTTCTGCTGGCTCAAACGTTTGAGCTGGAAGCCGCCGGCTGGAATATCGCCGGCCTGGGAATCATTCGTTTGGTGGATATTTGTTGAGTTTGCGTTGCAGGGTGCGACGGTGCAGGCCGAGTTTCTTGGCGGCGGCGGAGATATTGCCCTTGCAATCGTGAAGCACACGGTTGATGTGCTCCCACTCAAGGCGGGCAAGGGAGGGGGCGGCGAAATCTTCTTCTGCCATATTGGGTGATTCGCCATCCTTGGCAAAGGCGTTGAGGATGCCATCCACGTCCGCCGGTTTGGGCAGATAGTAAACCGCCCCCAGTTTGGTGGCCTCGGTGGCGGTGGCGATGGAGCCATAGCCGGTGAGGACGACGATTTTGAGCGACGGATGTATCTTCTTGGCGTCACCGATGAGCTCCAGGCCACTTTTGCCGGGCATTTTGAGATCTACCACCGCCATCATCGGCCGGTGTTGTTTAATGGCGGCAATCGCTTCATCGTAATCAGCGGCGGTGAAGACGGTGAAACCTCTCTTGGTGAAGGCCCGCGCCAGCCGGTTTCTGAAGATTTCTTCGTCGTCAACCAGAATGATCGTGTTTTCCATGATGAATCTAGGTTCTGTCCTGTTAAGTAAGGGGTCGGTTGAAGTAAGTGTTACAACGTCACGCTTCCGCTGGGGCGGCAATCTTCGCAAGGGCGAGAGAGAGGGTTGCTGTTGTGCCCTTGCCGGGTTCTGATTGTAAGGTGATACTCCCCCCGAATCGTTCCGCCACGGTTTTGGCCAGAAAAAGTCCCAACCCCATACCTTTCCCGGGAGGTTTGGTGGTGAAGAAGGGATCGGTTGCCAGGGTCAGGCATTCCTCGCCCATGCCATGTCCATTATCCTCTATCTCAAAATAGAGGTAATTGTTGTCCTGCCGACAGTGCATGCTGATCAAGGGGTTTTTGTCGGAAGCGTCGAGGCTGTTTTTTATCAGCCCCTTGATGATACGACTAACGGTACGGAATGGCAACCGTACCCTGCTCAGTTGTGCATCGTTGATGATACGGATTTGCTCAGGGGCAAGGGGCAGTTCTTCAATGGCTGCCGCCAGAAGTTTGGCTGGCGTCACCGTTTCATACTCCTCCCCCAGCGGTTCGCCGGCGTCCGCGGCCATTTGACTTAATATTGCCCGGCAACGTTCAACCTGATTCTGGATGAGATTCAGATCATCGATCAGTTCCGGATCGCCGTTTGCCTTTTTCAGGGTGTGTAACATCTCGCCGGAGGCAACGGCGATTACCGCAAGCGGGGTGGAGAATTCGTGAGCGGCTCCCGCCGCGAGGGTAGCCAGTGAGGCGAGTCTTTCGCTTTTATGCTTTTCCTGTTGCAGGGCCGCTATCTTATCTTGATGTCGCTCCAGCTCTTTTCTGGTCTTGCCGACAAAAAAGACAATAAAGCAAGCGGTAATGGAGAAGGCAAACCACATCCCATGCGGATGAAGCGTCGTCTCGTGACCCCGCTCCAGGAGTGTAAGCAGGCGGCCTTCGGAGAATAAGCGTGGAATGTTGAAAAGGGCGTTGTGCACCCTGAGAAAAAGGCCAGCGTTTTTAGGAAAAAAGAATATAGCCGCGCAGATGATGGAAAAGAAGGTTAAGGCCCATTGGCAGGGCGCGCGCATCAGTATGGCCCCCAACGCAATGTGGACAAGGTAGAGAAAGGTGAAAGGGTTCAGTGGTCCGCCGGTGTGATAGAGAAGACCGGTAAGCAGAATGACATCGATAAACATGATCAGGGAGAACAGAACCTGCGGAACCATGCTTTGGTGGCGGATTATATAATAGCAAAGCAGATTGCTGACGATGATGATGAGAAAAATGCTCGAAATGATCAGCGTGGGCAGCTTGATACCATAAAAAAAATGAACGAAGGCGACCAACGTCACCTGGCAGGCCAAGGCGCCCCATCGCAGGTTGAGCAGCCAGGCAAAAACGATCTTGGATGGCGGCGCGGTGGCAAATGGTGGCGGTTGCATCGAAGGAGATGGTTTGGGCAAGGTAATGTTCTTCCTATCGGTGAGTTTGTTTCAACCCTGTCAACGAATTAAAAATTTCCGTTGCATCAGTAGCACTTATGTAACCTGCTGTATAGATAGGATTTTATTGACGTATGTTGTCGAGAATCTAAATTAATTACCATAGAATCTGGGGGTGGGCATCCCCTTTTTTGCATATATCGAAAACGTAAATAATGGCTGTCAGTATTTGGCAAAAAAATTTATGACAGGTTGAGTATTTTATTTATTGCTGAAATGCTTATTGGTGGGTAAGCTTTGTTTACGTGAGCAGGGGGTGTGTTTGCTGGAGCCATAAACTGGGGAGTGTGATGACAACCACGTCAGCAATAAGCTTAGCTGAAGTTTACCGCTTTCTTGCGCATGCCATGCAGTATCCCGAACGTAGTTGGTTTGGTGAGGATTTCCTGTCTCTTTTTTGCACCTTCCTCGATGAATTAGGCTGGGATGCTGATCGTGCCGCTCTTGCTTTTCCGAAGCAACTTTCGTCCAAAGATATTGAGTTGTTGCAGGTGGATTACACCCGCCTTTTCATCAACTCCGTTCCCCATGTTCTGGCCCCACCCTACGGATCGTTTTATCTCGCTGGTGGTGGCATCCTCTATGGTGCCTCTGCAGAAAAAACCAGAAATTTTTATCGTGAGCATGGTTTTGATCTGGCTCTTGCTTCGGACATTCCCGACAGTTTGACCAATGAATTGCAATTTTTGTCTTTTTTGCGGGAACTGGGGGAGGAAAACGTAGAGCTTGAGTTTACCCGGACGCACTTTCGTCCTTGGTTTTGCAAGTTCAGCACAATTGTACAAAGGGAGGCCAACACTCCTTACTATAAGGCAGTGGTGAAAATGATCGACTTTTTTACTATGGAGGATGAATGATGGCATTAACCTTGACGCGGCGGAAATTTTTACAAACCGCTTCCCTTGCTGCGGCATCAATTCCGCTTTCAAAAGTGACGGCAGGCGCTCAACCCGGCGTGGTGAAAAAATCGTATCCCGCTCCGGGCAGTTTCACCGGCACCGAATCGAAGCCCAGCGTCTGTGAAATGTGTTTCTGGCGATGCCAGATCGTCGGCAAGGTGCGGGATGGGCGGCTGGTGAAACTTGAAGGCAACCCGAAGAGCGTCGATAACGGCAAGAGTATCTGCGCCCGTGGCAATGCGGGGGTGCAGCTCCTTTACGACCCTGATCGCTTGAAATACCCGCTCAAGAACATCGGTGAGCGCGGCAAGCCGGTATGGAAGCGGATTTCTTGGGAAGAAGCGCTGGATGAGTGCGCTACCCGACTCAAGGCGGCCCAGAAAAACCACGGACCCCATTCACTTGCGATATTCCCCCATGGTGCATCGGCCAAATATCCCATGCAGTTTTTCGAAATGACCGGCACCGAGAATGTCAGCGAGGCCTCTTTTTTTCAATGTCGCGGCATTCGGGACATGGGGTATGTCTCCACCTTTGGTTTCGCGCCGGGGGAAAACGTTGACATGGCTCATGCCAAGGCGATGCTGCTGATCGGCACCCATATTGGCGAAAATATTCATGTCTCCCATGTGAAGAGCTACCTGAAGGGGTTGGCCAACGGCGCCAAGCTCATCGTTGTCGATCCGCGTTTTTCCGCTGCCGCCTCCAAGGCGGACATCTGGGTGAAGATCAAGCCCGGCACCGATACCGCTTTCATGATGGCGATCATGAATTATCTGGTCGTCAACAATAAATATGACAAAGCGTTCGTGGAGGGCAGTTGCGAGGGGTTCGACGCCTTCCGGGAGGGGATTGCCCACGCCACCCTGGAATGGGCGGCGAAGATCTGCGATCTTGCGGTCGCACAAATCAAGGAAGTAGCAGAACTGCTTGCCGCCAACGCCCCCAATGTATCCATTCATCCTGGCCGGCATGTGAGCTGGCACGGCAATGATTTCCAAAGGATGCGGGCGCACGCCTGCCTCACCGCCATCCTCGGCGCCTATGCGGTGCCGGGCGGCTTGATCAAACCTTCTTCCGGCATCAAGCTCGGCAAGGTTGGCTGGCCAAAGGGCGAACATGACGAGGAGTTCAGCCTGACCGGCAGTCACAAGTTCAAGCCGCCGGGAATGCCCACCGAGAACATCAAGAAGGCGATGCTGGAAGGAAAACCATACCCCATCAAGGCTTGTGTTTGCTGGGGGCAGAACCCTATTCAGACCATCCCCGGCCAGCAGGCAACCATTCAGGCGCTCAAGAAGATGGATTTCGTCATGGTCGTCGATGTGATGCCCACCGACATCACCATGTACGCCGATATCCTGCTGCCGGAAGGAAGCTATCTGGAACGGTATGATTATATAAAGAATGGCCTTGCCGGATGGCAGCCGGGTTCCGACACCGCGGTGGGGTACATTGCCCCCCGGATGCCGGTGGTCGAACCGATGTTTGAACGTCGCGACCAGGTCTGGATTACCAACCAACTGGCGATCCGGATGGGCTATGGCGACAAGATCCCGGTCCAATCTCTGCCCGAGATGATGGACCAGATGTTGGCGCCGGCCGGTTTGTCCATTGCCAAGATGCAGGCCATGGGCGGTATCCATACCCAGCCCGCTAAAGCACCCTATGCCCCTGCCGGGATCAAGGAGCATGCCTTTAAAACCGATTCCGGCAAGATCGAACTCTATTCGGAGGTGTTGAGCGATGCCGGGTTCCCAGCCGTGCCGACCTTCCTGCCCGTCGAAGAGGTTCCCGAAGGCTTTGCCCGTCTGGTCTACGGGCGTTCGCCGGTCCACACCTTCAACCGGAGCCAGAACAACCGGTGGCTGCATCATGAAATCCCCGAAAATCCGCTGTGGATCAACGAGGAGTGCGGCAAGAAGATGGGGCTCAAGACCGGTGACCGTGTTCACTGCGAAAATCAGGATGGCATCCGTTCCCGCACCGACACCGTGGTGATGTTGACACCTGGGATCCGCAGAGACACCGTTTATATGGCTCATGGCTATGGGACCATGAACACGGCAATGACCGTTGCCAAGGATCAGGGTGTCGATGATACCTCGTTGATCAGCAAGGTTGTCGTTGATCCTGAAACCGGCGCGCATGGAATGCGGAATAACTTCGTTCGCCTGATCAAGAACGGAAAGACCCTCAATATTCCGTCCTGATTCTGACCAGATCGGCGTGATTGTGATTACGTCGTCGTCATTTACTGTTTGGAGGTATAACCTTGACCCAATATGCGATGATCATAGATCTTGAAAGATGCGTCGGTTGTCATGCCTGCGCCATTGCCTGCAAGGCCGAATGGGAGGTGCCCGCCGACAAGGGGAGGAACTGGCTGCGCCGACTGGGGCCGACCGAAACCCCGTACGGGCTCTCCTATACGTACTATCCCGGGCTTTGCAACCATTGCGACGAACCGGCCTGTGTAACCGTCTGTCCGGCGGATCCTGTCGAGAAAACATTCAAGGATGCCAAATCCGGCAAGAGCAAGACCATGCAGGTTGCCGCCACCTGGAAAGATCCATTCAACGGCACCGTACAGATCGACAAGGAGCGATGTCTCGGGTGTGGTGCATGTGCCGATGCCTGTCCGTATGCTGCGCGCTATGTCAACGAGGAAGGCGATGAACCCAAGGCCGATAAGTGTACGTTCTGCATGGAGCGGGTGGAAAAGGGCCTGGAGCCCGCCTGCGTTCAGACCTGTATCGCCAATGCCCGTATTTTTGGCACCGTCGATGATCCGGAGGTTGCGAAATATCTCAAGAAGGGTGCGGTGCGACTTGAATCAGCCAATGTTAAGATCGGCCCCAATGTACGCTATTCAGGCAACAAGCGGGATATC
>Ga0224510_10002721_pt1 | contig 10408 bp, 6 predicted proteins | sample SF_May12_sed_USG_FD_170161 | JGI IMG/M metagenome (GOLD analysis project Ga0224510, IMG submission 170161) | Sediment microbial communities from San Francisco Bay, California, United States - SF_May12_sed_USGS_4_1 | ecosystem: Environmental > Aquatic > Marine > Sediment | place: USA: California... | reverse complement strand
TTTCGGAACAACCTGTTCGCGTTGGTAATGCTCTTCTTCATGGTTCCTTTGCCCATGGTTCTCTTGCACGCGGTCAATGAGTTCTTGCAGCGAGGTTCCGCTGACATGGTAGATTTCATGTTCTTGGTCCTTGAAATCCCAGTCTTCCGCGAGGAATTCATCTTCGAGCTCTCGAATTTCACGATCCTTATTGGAGAGGAATGCAGCGGGATCCGCTCCTTTCTCGTTCTGGTCATCACCAGTCTGGTCGCCGGGTACTGGTTCTTGACATCCTGGTGGACTAGGGTTGCGTTGGTAGCGGTTGTTGTTCCGATGGCTATCGTCAAGAACGCGTTCCGCATCGTCGGTTTGGCGCTATTGGCCAACTACGTCGATCCGAGCTATATCACGGACAGCGTTCTGCATCGGGCCGGTGGAATCCCACTTTTTCTGCTTTCGCTTGTCATTCTGTTTTTCGTGGTCTGGTTGCTCCGGCGATTTGAAAAACGTCACGGATACTGCCAGCCGGATGGATTGCGCGCTAGGGTTTGACCGTAGAGCATTACCAGACACGTTGTAAGCCAGACTAATGCCGGCACAGCAAGAAATATCCACGATTCATGATCGAATCTGGGCGATCGATCCAATGCGGGATGCTCGGTGGCTCGATTTTGTTACCCGACATCCGAACGCTTCAGTGTTTCATACACGGGGGTGGCTTGGTGCGTTGCAGGCCACGTATGATTACGAACCGATTGCATTTACCATGTCTCCTCCAGATGAAAATTTGACTAACGCCTTACTGTTTTGCGTTGTGCGAAGCTGGGTGACTGGCAATCGGCTTGTTTCGTTGCCCTTTTCAGATCACTGTGAGCCTCTTGTTGAACAGGTAGCTCAATTTCAAAAGCTTTGCACCCATATCGAGTTGCTCAGGCAGAAGGAGCGGTGGAAGAATGTGGAAGTGCGGTCTGCAGATTCCCTTTTGGATTTTGATGGCGGTTTCACCCGAGCCGCGACCTATCACCTCCATCGGCTTGATCTTCGGCCCAGTCTCGATGCATTGTACAATGGCTTCCATAAGACGAGCATCCAACAGATGATCAGGCGAGCGGAACGAGAAGCCCTTACCTATGAGACAGGCCGCAGCGAATCCTTGCTTCACCAGCTATACTGTTTGATTCAAATGACCCGGGCACGGCATCACCTTCCCCCACAGCCATTTGAATGGTTTCGCAATGTGCTGATTCATCTGGGCAAGGATGTTCGTATCAGAATCGCTTCAAAGAATGGCCGACCCATCGCTGGCATCTTAACATTGGATCATGGAAAGAAAATGGTCTACAAATACGGGGGCTCTGACGCAAAATATAACAATCTCGGTGCCACACCCATGCTGTTATGGCAGGCGATTCAAGAGGGCAAACGGGCTGGCGTTGAAGAGCTAGACCTGGGCCGTTCGGATCCAGCCAATCTTGGTTTAATTGTATTTAAGGAGCGCTGGTCGGCAAGGAGCGCCACCCTTGTGACGTGGCGATCCCCGGTTGTCGCGTCACCTTCGCGTCCTAATACATTCATGATGCGATGTGCTAAGGAGATCTTCGCCAGACTGCCGGAAAGCGTGGTGACATTGGCGGGGAGACTCTTGTATCGACATATCGGATAATTGAAATCATCAAGTGTGGTGTTTAGCAAATGTGTTGCTCCTAACCTCGTGATGGCGAGTCGGTATTTCGCTAATTGGGCGGGGTCGGCGTCATTCCCGTTGCGTTGGTTGCTGTAGTCGCTCGCCTTGTCGGAATGATTGCAGCCAGCGTGGCTAAGAACCTATTTCAGTTGTAGAGGTACCTCTCATCGAGAACTGGTTGGACCCGTTGTCCTTAGTTGTGTTTGCGAACTGTTCTGGCGATAGATTGCAACGGCTGCAGAACTCAGTCAGCCGGCTACCATTTCTTTACGTTGGAGCCGCACTCTTAATTCCGGTAGAGGGTTTTCATTGCTCTCGCGTCCCTGCATAATCGGGATTGCAGGTGGTCATGCTAAGTTCGTGTTTCAGTAAGCAATCGCCCACAGCGGATCAGCAGCGATGTTTCTTATCTCATGGGAGAATGTCCCCTATAGGTTCACGGTTGTCGGAATGACTCTCCGGCTGGTGCAACTTGAATTGATCCTGCGAGTGTGTCAGTAGCTGACCGCTACAGAATCAAGCAGATCGTAGGCGGTTATGCGAGACTGGCTGGATGTCAAATCTATCAAGCCAATCGGTTTTTACTCGTTCCGGTGCGGGAAGCTTATCGGTAATTGCTGTCGAGCATCGTGACGATCATGGTCCTCGCGTTCCCGGCATATGGCGTGAGGCGGACCCGACTTAAAGGCGTGCATGTTCACGCCCATGTCTCCCATTAAGGCCTGGTGGGAACTGTGCCACTCACCCTCATCGGGTTTATCTCTTGGTAGTCGGCGCCGTGAGAACCCGGCTGCGCTAGACGAATCAATCGCTCGGAATGAGGCTCAGCGTAGTCGTGACATTCCCTACATTCGTTTGGCTGCTCATTGCGGCGTTCTCCAAGGCCGTGCATGCCGAGATGTGCGTTTGGGGGACTAGGCTCAGGACTCATTCTTTGAGATAGAAGATGACGGTTGCAGCGAGACAAATCGCCGAGAAAAAGGTGTGGGCACCGCGATCATACCGCAGGGCAATCCGACGCCGATCCTTGATTCGTCCGAACATGATCTCGATGTTGTGCCGCTGTTAGTAGAGGGTCTTGCTGTAGCGGTGTCGTGTCGTTCGGTTCTTGCGCGGTGGGATGCACGGGGTGACCTCCCTGGTTCTTCAAGGCGGCGATGACTGGTGACCGGCTGGTCTCCCTGCCCTTCACCGACCACTGCGAACCGCTTGTCGAAAACATCGAGCAACTCCGGGCGCTTTGTACTCATCTCGAAACGCTCCGAAGAACCCAGCGATGGAAGTATGCCGAAATGCGAACCAGCGGCGCCTTCCTCAATGCCGAAGAAGGCCTTCGGGAGTGTGAAGTCTATCGATGGCATCGGCTCGACCTCCGGCCCAGCCTCGATGCGTTATACAAGGGATTCCATAAGAGTTGCATTATACGGAGAATTCGTCACGCAGAACGCCAAGGACTGAGGTATGAGGAGGGCCGGAACGAATCCCTGGTGCGATCATTTTATGATCTCATCGTGCTGACGAGGTCGCGTCAACATCTTCCACCGCAGCCGTTCGAGTGGTTTCAGCGTCTCATCTCCTGTATGGGAAAGGATCTCTGTATTCGGGTCGCTTTCAAAAGGGGCCGGCCTGTCGCGGGAATCCTGACCATGAATCACGGGAAAACGATGCATTACAAGTACGGCGGCTCCGATGCCGCGTTCAACAAACTCGGCGCGACACCTAAGCTGTTTTGGCAGGCTATCCAAGCTGCGAAATCGTCCGGGATGGAAGAGCTCGATTTGGGTCGGTTGGAGCTCGAGAATCGGGGACTGATCAGGTTCAAGGAACGTTGGGGGGCACGCAGTGTGCGGCTCACCCTGTGGCGTAGTCCTGCCGATGAGGTGTCTCCCTCCTGGGAACGTCTGAAGATGCGCTTGGCGAAAACCGTTTGTGCCTGTGTTCCGTACAGGATGCTGGTCTTGGCGGGTCGGCTCATCTATCGGCATGTCGGCTGAGCGATATGGTCGAGCATAGTATTTGAGGATATGAAGGCTTCAACTGTATGGCGGGGAGCGAGCCCTCTACAAATTGTGGAGGTTTAACGTGGTTTCCCTTGTGTGGCTTGTCATAGCCTCGGGATTTGTTGGAGTGGTGGCAGCCGGTATGGCTACGGTCCTGTTTGTCCAGAGGCGAAGAAGCGCCTCTCATCGGAGTCTTGCAGGACTGCTGGCCCTAGCTGCGGTTGCGAACCTTGCGGATGGAATCGGATTAGTAGATGAGGCTCACGCACTGTTCTGGCGGCAAGCTGCTATGGCTGCAGAACTCATTCAGCCGGCTGCCATCCTTTACATCGGATTGGCATTCGCAAATCCGGCCGAATCGGGTAAGGAACTCTCACCGCTCTGGCGTGCCCGTATAATCGGGATTGCGAGTGGGATCATGGCGATGGTCACCATCTCTGGCTTTGTGTTTCAGTGGGAGGTCTCTGACAGCGGACCGGCCGCGATGTCTCTGACCTCATGGGGACGTGCCCCATACGTGTTTCTCGTGGTCGGGATGGCTTTAGGGTTGGCCCAATTGGAAGTGGTCCTGCGAGCCAGCCGCGAGCCATTCCGCCACAAGCTGAAATTCATCGCGATCGGATTGGGTGGGCTGGCAGGCTATCAAATTTACCAGGCCGGCCAGATGTTGCTGTTCCCGGTCTGGCAAGTCGAGCATGTGGTGGTCTCCAGTATCGTGACTCTCATGGCGCTCTGCCTGATCACTCATGGGCTGAGGCGAAGCCGGCTTCGAGAAGTGCTAGTTCACGCATATGTGTCCCATCAAGCTCTGGTGGGATCGGTGACCTTCATCATCATCGGGCTCTACCTCTTGGCCGTCGGCGTTGTGGGGACCTGGCTGCGGGAAACGAATCAACCGCTGGCTGTCGGGCTCAGCGTGGTCGTGACATTCGCGGCGATTGTTGGGTTGGTCGTTGCCGCGTTCTCCAAGACGGTGCGCGCCGAGATCCGGCGTTTCATCACGAGGAATTTTTATCGATCGAAATACGACTACCGCGCGCAGTGGTTTCAAATCACCGAGGCGTTTCAAGAAGTGGCGGACAAGAACTCCATCATGGACCGTTTGATCGATGTGCTGATCAAAACCTTCCCGGCCATCCGTGTCTCGATCTGGTCATTTCGCGAGGCCGATCGGCGATTTTGTCGCGTTCGCTCGATGACCGGCGAGACTGACCCGGAGCCGATCGAGCTATCCCATCCGATTGTCACGGAACTCGGGACGCGGGATAGCGCGGTCTGGGTGGACCCACAAGCGACCGGAGCGCGAGACAGCCTCCTCATGCCTACGGATCCGATCCGGTCGTCGGGAGTGGCGCTCTGTTTCCCGATTCGCGCACAGGGGCGAGTCATCGCCTTCATCGCGTTGGGCCCACAACAGCACGGCGAGCTGTATGGCACGGACGATGAAGATCTGCTGCGCGGAATCGCCCATCACGTGGGGATGCTGCTCTCTCATGCGATCTTGACAGAAGACCGGCAGGCGTCGGCTGAATTGGAGGCCCTTCACCGATTCTCTGCGTTCTGTTTGCACGACTTGAAAAATTTGGCTGCGAGGCTGTCGTTGGTTGCTCAGAACGCCGAACGCCATGGCCGGGATCCCGCGTTCCAGGAATCGGCGATGCGGACGGTCACCGACACCGTCCTCAAAATGACGGCCCTGATGAGCAAACTGTCCCTCAAATCCTTGAGACCGCCCCAGGCCGGAACGCCTGAGTCGGTGGACCTGTCCGCTGTGCTGGATGACATTGTCGCCCCAATGAGGCGGGATCCGTCGGTACGACTGGTCGTCACCGTTGTGCCGGTCCCACCGGTCATCGCGGTGCGAGATCAGATTCACCAGGTCTTGCTCAACGTGGTGCTGAACGCGAAACAAGCCATCGGGGGGAATGGCGAGATCTCCGTCGCATTGGCACAGTACAACGGTTCGGTCATCGTTACGGTTGATGATACGGGGGGCGGGATTTCTCCCGAGATGCTGGAGTCGCTGTTTCGTCCGTCGCAATCCAGCCGCCCCGGTGGGCTTGGAATCGGACTATACCAGTGCAGGCAAATCGTGGAAGCCCATCAGGGGGCTATTCAGGTGCGCAGCGAAGTGGGGAAAGGAACCCAAGTACGAATCGAGCTTCCAGCCTGTGAATCAGCCGGCAATCGAGAGGAAACCGGCTTACCTCGCCCAGCCATGTCCGTGCCTGTGTAATACGGAGGAATTCCAAGCCATGACAACAAGGCCTGCATTGCTTCTTGTCGACGATGATGCAGCTATTCACGACCAGATGAAATGGGCCCTTGCATCGGACTACGACCTGTTGGAGGCATCGGATCGTGCGGCTGCCCTATCGCAAATTCGCCAGGCCATGCCGCCGTTGGTGTTGCTGGATTTGGGACTGCCCCCCGATGTTGACGGGGCCTCCGAAGGGTTGGCGATTCTGCGGGAGACCCTTCGACTGAATCCGGCGGTCAAGGTGATCGTTGTCACGGGCAACAGCGATCGAGCGAATGCCGTCGCCGCCGTCGAAAGCGGCGCGTACGATTTTATTGAAAAGCCGGTGCAGCTCGACGTTTTGAAGGTGGTGTTGCAGCGGGCGACGTATCTCTCCAACTTGGATCGTGAGAGCCGCTCCACTCAGGAGCGGGCCGGCGAGACCGAATTTGAAGGTCTCGTGGGAAACAGCAAGCCTATGCAAGATATGTTTGGCCTGATCCGCCGCGTCGGGCCATCCGACGTCCCGGTCCTCATCACTGGGGAGAGCGGGACGGGGAAGGAACTTGTGGCTCGCGCGATTCACCGACTGAGTGGGCGCAAAGAGGCGCCCTTTGTCGCCATTAACTGCGGCGCGATCCCAGAGACACTGCTGGAGAGCGAGCTGTTCGGGTATGAGAAGGGAGCGTTTACCGGGGCTGTCCAGCAACGAAAAGGCCGAATCGAATCTGCGCAAGGCGGCACGCTCTTCCTGGATGAAATCGGGGATATTCCGCTCAGTCTGCAGGTCAAGTTGCTGCGGTTTTTGCAAAATCATGAAGTCCATCGATTGGGGGGGAAGGACCAGGTCTCGGTCGATGTCCGGGTTCTTGCCGCGACGAACGTTGATCTGCAAGCGGCTATCGACAGTGGTCGATTCAGGGAGGATTTGTTTTACAGGCTTTGTGTGGTGGCCATCCCCGTCCCCGCATTGAAGGCACGGGGTTCTGATATCACCCTCCTCGCAAGAACGTTCTTAATGAAGTGTGCAGAAGTACAAAAAAAAGTATTGAAAGGGTTTGCACCACAAGCGATCGAAGCGTTGATGGCGCACAATTGGCCTGGAAATGTTCGAGAATTGGAAAATAGGGTCAAACGGGCGGTTGTGATGGCGGAAGGGAGATACGTCAGTCCTGCGAATCTGGAATTGAAAGACCTCTCCTCCGTTGAAAAGGATCCCGCGACACTCCGAGTCGCGCGCGACCTTCGTGAGAAGGAGCTGGTGAGGTTGGTGCTGGAAAAAGCCGATGGCAATGTGTCCAAGGCGGCTATTGAACTGGGGGTCAGCCGGCCCACCCTGTACCAGTTGCTCTCTCGGTATGGGTTAAGGTTACCAAGACTTACCGAGTAAATGAGAAAAAAGATGAGTGTAAAGAAGTTGTCTGTGTGTAAAATACTTTTACAGTCTAAGAGTTTCGTGACTTATTGAAAACATTGAAATGAATTTTAACTTCAATGCTCTGTTGGTAAGTGGTTGTAACAAATCTTTACAGTTCGTATTTACTCGAATGACAAATCATACACAAAACCGTAATACTTTGAAGTGCTTATACTGAATCGCACGGCTAGCACGAGATATGCTTTAGCTAATTGCCAGTGCTGTAACAAAGGAGAATGAAGATGAAGGGTATGTTTATTCGCTCTATTTTTCTTGGAGTTGCCATGATGATTCCAGGGTTTTCAGAGAATCTGGCGATGGCTCAGACGACCACCACCCTGACTTATGAAAGCACTAGCCTTGATAGTCTTGCAGGCAAGCCCAAGCCCAAGCCCAAGCCTGTATCAGTTCCTGAAACAGCATCCTTGATCCTGTTGGGTGCTGGGTTAGCTGGGCTTGGAATCTGGAAGCGGAATTCAAGGAAAGACTAGGCCGTATTTCAGGTCAGTAGATTCGGTTCAATTGTTTGACGACATAATGATCCGGTTTGCTTAGGTTGAATGTCGTGAAAGTGGATACTGGGCTCCTCCCTGAGTGGTGAAGCCGTTGGTCTTCACTTACAACCAATTTATACAGCCGAAAATCCAGCCCGAAACTCTTGGAGGGTTGTCCGTGACCAACCCCGACTTGATCGGGGATCTGACTTATCCACTCAGCGGACAACGACGTACCTATCTCCCTATCCAAGTTCTTCTACATACCATCATCAAGCTGGTTCAAGGTCCGAGACAGTCATCCGTTGAGGAACATGTCGGCGCCTGCCAAGCGATTTCAACCGTTGAAGCGATAGATACTTGTATTCCCTCAAGATTAAGGGGATGACTATGTTCTCTTCCGACAGATCTAGGTCTAGTGCAAAGAGTCTCCGAGCGATAGCTGCAACCGTCGCCCTCATCACATTTCTCCGCCCTGGTGTTGGACCATTATCCCCTTCATCCGCAGAGGCCCAAACGTTCAGTGACTCCGGATTCTCGTCGGAAGTCGTCACGACCCTCCCAGAGTTCCTACCAGTCGGGGTCACATGGGCCAGTGATGGGCGGATGTTCATTTGGCAGCGAAATGGTGTGATCAGAATATACAAGAATGGCCAGTTATTACCCACGCCGTTCCTTGATATCAGCGCAAAAGTCAACACCTTTGACGACCGTGGAATGCTTGGCTTAGCGTTACATCCAAACTTCGCTGTGAACGGGTACGTCTATGTGATTTATGTACGTGAAGACGGTGGCAATCCCAACGACCCAAGCCCAAAAACTGAGCGGCTTTCCAGATTTATCGCTAATGCCCAAAACCCTGACGTTGCACTGCCTAACAGTGAAACGGTCTTCATGACAATCCCCAACGACATCCACCACCATGAGAATGGTACTCTACGATTTGGTTCCGACGGCAACCTCTTTGTAGGGCATGGAGAGGATACTACGGCTGGAGGTGTCGATGAAAAAGCATTTGTAGCGCAAGACCTCAACGACCCACGCGGGAAAATCTTGCGCATTACCGAGGATGGAAATGCCCCTGGCGATAATCCGTTCGACGACGGCACTAATTCGATCAGGTCGAAAGTCTACTCCTACGGCCTTCGCAATCCCTTTCGGTTCACGCTCCACCCGGTTTCAGGAGAACCTTATCTTGGCGATGTCGGATGGAACACCTGGGAAGAATTCAGCAGAGGGCGTGGGAAAAACTTTGGCTGGCCTTGCTACGAAGGTGTTAACCCTCAACCTGAATATCAAAATGCTTTCCCGACCCAGTGTGCGCCACTGACAAGCAGCGCTGTAACCGCACCGCTCATTTCATACCCACATCCTGGGACTCCAGGAGCGGGAGGTGCACCATTTGTCGGAAGTGCGGCCATTGGAGGACCGTTCTATACAGCAACACTTTATCCGCAAGCGTATCGAGGCACGTGGTTTATTGCAGACTACGCCGAGGGCTGGGTCAGGCGGATGATCTTCGATCAGACCGGCAACATGACCGGTACAGTCCCTTTTGCTACAGGGCTAGCCGGTCCTGTTGATTTGGAATTGGGCCCAGACGGCATGCTGTATTATGTTGAGCTCCTAACAGGCAATGTCGTTAGGATTCGGTATAACGGACCATCTGCTGTGGCGTCGGCTACACCTACATTCGGGTACTCCCCCCTTGCAGTCAATTTCTCCAGTGTTGGGTCGATCAGTCCAAACGGCACTCCGTTGTCTTATCTCTGGGAGTTTGGAGACGGTCAGACTTCGACCGCAGCCAATCCATCCCATACCTATATTACAGCCACAGTCCAATCCTTCACCGCCAAGCTGACAGTCACCACCAGTACGAATCAAAGCTCATCCGCGACAGTCAAAGTCACCGTAGGAAGTTTGCCGCCCACGGCAACTATCCAATCGCCCATCAATGGCACAGGCGTCTTGCCTGGACAAACTATCGTGTATCAGGGGTCTGCGACCGACCCAGATAATGGGACTATCCCCTCGACTGGTCTCAGTTGGACAATCTTATTGCACCATAACGACCATGTTCATACTCAATTGTTTACTACTGGATCAACAGGATCATCCACCATTGAATACCATGGGATCGGAACCTACTCCTATGAATTTCGATTAACTGCGGCAGATTCCAGCGGCTTGACTCACAGTACAAGCGTAACCCTACCGGTCCTCAGTGACACCACACCACCATCCGACCTATCAGGGCTAGTCGCCACAACCGTCGGCTCGTCGCAGATTAATCTGACCTGGGCCGCCTCCACCGACAATTCAGGTTCCATAAGCTACGAGGTGGAGCGGTGCCAGGGAGTGGGCTGCACCACCTTTGTGCTGATCGCCAGCGTCAGCACAACCAGTTACACCGACACAGGCTTGGCGGGAAACACGAGTTACAGCTATCGCGTTCGTGCAACTGATAGCAGCGGGAATCAGAGTCTAAATTCTACGAGCATTTCGGCGACCACAGGTGGGGGGGGGAGCGTAGCTGGGCTGGTGACAGCGTTGGGGATGAACGAAGGTAGTGGGACCACCCTGGCGGACGCCTCC
>Ga0224510_10002720_pt1 | contig 10409 bp, 8 predicted proteins | sample SF_May12_sed_USG_FD_170161 | JGI IMG/M metagenome (GOLD analysis project Ga0224510, IMG submission 170161) | Sediment microbial communities from San Francisco Bay, California, United States - SF_May12_sed_USGS_4_1 | ecosystem: Environmental > Aquatic > Marine > Sediment | place: USA: California... | reverse complement strand
TGAAAGGAGGCGCTACTTCCGAGTTTCCACAAGTGGAAACTCTACATTACGCGCACTCCGTGGGAAATAACCAAACAGGATCACTCGAAAAAATGACTCAAGAAATGTGGTGCGGTTGCCGCCACGACAAACATGATCCAGAGTCCCTGAGCGCTTATGGGCGAGCCTGCTACCTTGCCCGTGAGGGGAAAAAATGGGCTCATAAAAGAGATCACTTGGACCGGATCGAGGTTGGTCATTTGCCATCATGGGCCGATGGAGATTGGAAAAAGTTTTTCAAAGCTGTAGACAAATATGACGATGGCCGTCTTTGGGATGAGCTGCAAATCGATTATGACCACAGCTTGTCGAAAGAACAAAATCACGAAATGGCTCGCCTCTATGTTGATCAGGTATTGCCTGCTGGGTGCCCTTGGATATTGACAGATCACAATAAGGGCGATTCCGGAAACAAAAATGAACATGGACATATCTTGTTTTGCACTCGACAAGATGATGGTTTGAAGAGAAGTCCGGAACTTTTTTTTAAACGGGCAGCGTCGAATTACCGCAATCGCTGGACAGGAGAAATGGGCACCAAGGCGCCAGAAACAGGCGGCTGTGCAAAGCGAAATGATTATTTCGGGAAACGCGATTGGGAACAGAATACCGCTCGAAGACTATGGGCCGAGACTTACACGAAATATTGCCAAGAAAACGGCATAGACAAGATCATGGATCATCGCTCTTACAAGGAGCGCGGCATCGTTTTAGCCCCCAAAAAGCATCTCGGAAAAGCTGTTGCCCAGGTCGTCCGCGAGGAACGTGAAGGCAAAGAGCCGACGAATGAATTAGGCCTCTTCTTGGCCGAGGAAAACGCCAGAATCGCCAAGGAGAATGGCGATAAAATTATTGCAGATCCGTCTATCGCCCTTAATATTTTAACCCAGAACTCCTCCACTTTCTCCGATCGCGATCTCCAAAAGTTTCTCCTTGCGCAGACCTCAGGCCAGGACCAATTCAACGAAGCCTTCTTTGCTGTTAAATCTTCACCGGAGCTGGTTGAGGTCGGCGACAAATTTACCTCCGTGTCTCTCCTTGAGACCGAGGCCAAAATGGTGTTCCACGCCGAGGAGATGGCTGGCCAGAACAACCACAAAGTGGATCTGGCCCGGGCTGAAAAAATCGCCGAGGAAAGAGGCCTCAGTGAGGATCAGAAACAAGCCTTCCTGCATATCATTGAAGGTGGCGATTGTGTCTCTGTTTCTGGCTTTGCAGGGTCCGGTAAATCATACATGATGGCTGCTGTTCGTGAGGTCTACGAGGCTCAAGGTAATACAGTGCGCGGCACCGCGCTGGCCGGACAAGCTGCTGCTAGTTTGCAGTCTTCTGCTGGCATTAATTCCGGGACATTACACTCTCTTTTGGCCAAGATTGAGAATGGCAAGTTGCAGCTGACCAATAAAGATATCTTGGTCCTGGACGAAGCGGGCATGGTTGGCACCAGGCAGTTTGCCAAGCTAACAGAAGCAGCCCGTGAGGCGGGGGCAAAAATTGTGATTTCTGGCGACAACCAGCAGCTTCAGGCGATTGAGGCCGGGGGTGCGTTTAAAGCTATAATTTCCAGAACTGGCTTCGCTGAAATGGTTGATGTTCGCCGAATCAGGAGCGAATGGGGAAAAGAGACAACCAGGAATTTTGCTCGCGGAAATACTCGGGCGGCTCTCAAGGAATATGTCGATCGAGGGACTGTTCTGGCCGGCAAGGATAGAGAGGAGGCCATGTCTGGAATGGTCGAAGCTTGGCGTCAAGCTGACACTGATTCCAAGGCCATGCTGGCTTTCACCAGATCGGACGTTGCTCAGCTTAACTCCTTGGCCAGGGAGGCTGTCAGGGATCAGCTCGGCCAGGATATTGATCTGCAAACCGAAGCAGGAAAACGTGCTTTTGCAACTGGTGATCAGGTGATCTTTCTCCGAAACGATTACCGGGATCTCCAAGTTAAAAATGGAACCAAAGGCGTATTGGAAGGCGTTGACCAGGAAGGGCAAATGCAAGTCAGACTTGCAGATGAAGATCGTCTTGTCAGCTTTAATGTTGCCGACTATGGCCATGTTGACCACGGCTATGCCACCACAATCCATAAATCGCAAGGCGCGACTTATGACCAGACTTTTGTGCTGGCCAGCAAGCACCTCGACCAACACAGCACCTATGTAGCCATGAGTCGGCATCGCGACCAGGCTCAGATGTTTATGGATCGCTCAGAAATCAAGAGTGCCGATGCTCTCTACAATATTTGTAGCCGTCAGAGACAGAAAGATTTGGCCCTTGATTTTGCCGCGGCCCGGGGTATCGATCTCGACGATCAACGGCTGCAGGTTTACAAGCAGGATGCACTGGCCCAAGCGCAACAATTCAAGGAGGCCACCACCCAGCAGCAACCGGTTTCTCAGCAGCCAGCAGCGGCGCCCTTTGATGCTCAGGGGTGGCTCAGCCAGCAGGCTCAGCGGCACGATATTAGCCAGGAGGGCTTGGCCCGGGGCATCCAGACCGGGACCTTTGAGCCGATGCTTGAAGCTAACCGGCTTAACCCGGATCAGCAGCAGGCAGTCCATGATCAGGCGAAAGCAACCCTATTATTGAAGCCGGAGAATAGAGCCGACTTTGAAGCGCAGCAGGCCGGCCAGCTTGCCCAACACAGACAGATCAGAGTGGATGAGTTTAGGGAGGAGAAAATGCAAGTGCATGGCGAGAAGTGGGCTTGGCTCCATGACCCAAGGCAGGTATCAGAAAAGGCCCATGAGTCTCGCTGGGGCAAGGAATACATTGATCAGCGTGAGCTGCACCAGGATCTCCAGAAGCAGCAACAGGTTACCAGCCAGCAGCTCACGGCTTGCAAAGATGACTTGGCAGGGCGCTCTTTGACTGAGATCGGGCCGCGACGGCAGCTCAAAAAGTCGATCAAAGAGTTGGAGGACCAGGAAAGGGTCCAGGCCCAGCAGCTCACTGTTTGCCAGCGGCAGCTTGAAAAAATGCGAGGCGGCACCAACATTCAGGGCTTCACCACCAGGCAAAAGGCTCTGGAGGAAAATGAAAAGAAATGGATATCCACTCAAACAGAACAGATTCGGCACGGGGAAATCCGGCACCAAAAAGAAAATGTTCAGGAGATCGAGGGCCATTCGGCAGGCCATCACCACCACCAGCAAAAGGTAGAAGATCGGTTGCCGGAGCGTGTTCAGGAGCACCAGCCGAAGCAGCCCCAGGAAGAACCGGCCCGGGAAGAACAGCAACAGCCCAGCAAAGATGATTCAAATCAGGACAGGAGCAGATAACATAGGCCGACCGCCGCCTCTCTTCCTGTGGCTTCCGATCGCTGGGCGCACGGCCCAGCTCCAGCTCAACAGGGCCAGGCGAAAGCCTGGCCTTTTTCTTTTCTCACCATCCATCCACCAGGCAATACGCCTGGTTCTTTTCTAAGGCGGCGGCCATGCGGGCGAAGCCCGCATGGGAAGCGGTCAACAGCTCAAAGGGCATGGGTTTAGGGCAACAATAAGCTGAACGGATAGCTCCAGGATCGACCGCCGCTGTCTCAGATACTTATTCGCTGGGCGTAGCCCAGACTCCTTTCATCTTCCCCCAGGCCTTCGCCTGGGCTTCTGTTTAATCCGCTAGGCAAAGCCTAGCTTCTCTCCTAAGCGTCGGCCTTTCTGCCGTAATCTTCTCTTGTGAAAAACACAGTGGCCAACAGCTCAAAGGGCATGAAGAAGGTAGGGCCTTTGGCCCAAGGGCTCGGCCAGATGGTGGAGGCCTGCCGGATCTTTACCAGACGGCGCAGCTCCTGGGCGACCTGCAAGATTTCCGCTAGGCACAAGGCCTAGCGGCTTTCTCTTTGAAAGGGGAAACGGTCAGGGGGGCCGGGGCTAAGGTTGTGGCCAAAAGTTCTGCGCGGATCTGCCGAGGGTGGAAGGGATGCTTCGGATCAGCAGCGGTCCTTCACGCCTGGCGGCGAGCGGCCGCATTTCTCCGGGTAGGGCTGGGGCTGACGATTTTCAGACCCTACGGGGAGAGCCGGAAACCAGCGGGGCTCTAAGAAAAAAAATATTTCCATGTTCATTTTTTTCTTGTGGTTTTTCTCACACGGTAGTATATTAATTAATAAATAAAGCAATAATAAATTTACTAATTAACAAACGGAGGCAACACCATGGCACGACCGGCGATTGAAAAAGAGAGGTATGTCGAGGCGATCGAGCAGATGATCCAGGGCGGCGCAAGGTTGGACGAGATTACCGCTACCAAGCTGCAGAAGGTGGTCGGCGGTCAGTATTCTCGCTGTGTGTTGATCGTAGAGGAATACCTAGCCAGCGCAAAGGCGCAGTCCACAGAGGAAGAGGCAGCGCCGATGCCGGCATGGTTTAAAGATTTTGTCGGCGCGATTACACAGGCTGCCGAGGGCACCTGGTTTAAGATCGCTTCCGAAATGAAAAAATCCGTCGATGAACTGACAGCTTCCTTCGCCGAGAAACGGATTGTGCTTGAAGCTCAGCGGAAAGAGGATCTGCAACAGATAGCAGACCTTGAGGCTATGGTCGAAAAGCAGGATGATGCCTTAATTAAGAGCCAAGGGGAAGCAGGCAAACTTGGAGAAGCTAAGGCTCGGGTTGAAGGCGAACTCACTGCAGCTCGGGCAGAGATTAAGGAGCTTGCCGCACGGCAGACCTCTCTTGAGAAGGAGAAGAGCACACTGGCCGCGGATCTCAAAGTTGCCCGGGCCAGGATCGAGCAACTTGAGAAAGTTGAGCATACCCAGACCTCAAAAATTAAAGACCTTGAAGCCTTAATCTCCCTGGTTAAGGGGGAGAATAAAGATCTTGAGCATCGGGCGATTGTGGCCGAGACTCGGGCACAAGATCTCGAAGGGAACCTTGCCAGGGCTCAAGAAGAAAAAACTCAGGCAATCAAGGAAACGAAAGAGATTCAGGCTGAAGCAATCAAGGAAGCGAAGGCGGCGCAGTCATCTATTTCTACCCTTGAGAAACAGGTTGCGGTGGCCATTGAAAAGGCTACAGGGTTAGAGGCACAGCGCAAGGATCTCCTGGCGCAACTCGCTGAGGCAAAAAAGAAGGCCGAGGCAAATCTTGGTCAAGCCAAGAAACACTGAGCCCGCGAAGGTGAAGTCAGTCTATATTTGGGGGGAAAGAGACTATGAGCAAGAAGGTGAGTGAGGTAAGGCCGGTGGTTGGAATCATAGAGGCAACGGGGGCATTTACGACAAAAATTCAGGGGAAAAAAGCCCAAACAACATACTCGACGATCCGGCTGGCCGATGGCGAAAACAAAACGATATTTATGGATGGAGTTAATGTGCACCGCCGCGTGAATACCTATGTGGAGCCCGGTAGTCGTGGAACTTTCTTTTTTTGGAAAAAAAGAAAGTTTGTGTGGTTGTTCGCCTACAAGGCACCGGATGGGACGCTGGTTCACGACCTTGATGGTGCTGATATAACCGCACGGCTTTGCCGGATCGGGGCATTCATTTTTTTAGGGTTGCCCCTGTATTGGGTTTTGTCCTCCAAAGGATACAACGGTGGAATCTTCGGCAGAGGGGCCTCTATAGGAGAAGCTAGAATGGTGGTCCTCATGCTTTCTTCTCCCATAATAATCACCGGGTTGCTTTGTTGGTGGGGGGCAAGGGTCGCAACGAGAAATGTCAAAATGTTAAGAGAAACACTAGAGAGCGACAGACCGTGAAAAGCTTGAAAATCTTTTTCCTTTCAATGCTGCTGTTGTCTCTATCCGGCTGCGCGATCTGGACCCAGGCCCTCAACAAAATGGGGTTTGAGGACGAAGCACAACAGCAGGCCAGGCCTGCAGATCAGAAGCCGTTGGCTCCTAAGCCCTTGAAATATGATGTTCCGGCCGGCGTTGAGGTATCACAGCGATTCGAGCTGCCTCCGGATGCCGATGGCCAGAGTGTGAATGGGTGGCTTGGCCAAAAACCGAATGGTGAATGGGTTTTTAATTTGAATGGGAAGATGCGAACTTTTTATGCCAAGACCAGACATGCGGAGATTATTGATATACGGCAGGTCGATGGCGATGATCTCATTGTCATCGAACAGTTAGACCAGCCCTGCGGATTTCCGCAGGCCGAGGCATTCACAGATGGTTACTCCTACAAGTTTGTCCTCGTTAGAGGTTCGGGTAGAAGGCTGTCTGAGAGACAGGCAATCGATTATAAGCCGGCTAATGAGTGCAAAAAGCTTAGTTTTTTTGGTCCAGATGAACCGTGGGAGGCCAGGCTTTTGCGTGTGAAAGCCAATGAGCTCGCCGCGAGATGGTGGATTGAGAATCACGATTTCAAAACCGAATTCTCGACTGAGAGGACCACAGGAAAGAAAACGAGAAAGCTTTTTGGTATTTTTAAGTTTTAACCGTGTGTCCGGAAAGGTGTACTTTTCGGGCTGTCCTGGATAATGGCCGGGAAGGGTGTCTGAAAAGGTCATTTTTGTTTTTGTGGGCAAAGAGTCCAAAAACGTCTAAGGGTTTTTCGGTGAAAATATGGCAGGTCACAATGTCGGATACATACGAGTAAGTAGTGTTGACCAGGTGACGGATCGGCAGCTTGTGGATCTGGTCCTCGATCGGGTGTTTGAAGATAAAGCTTCCGGATCTTCCCTGGACAGGCCTCAGCTCAAGGAGTGTTTAGCATATCTCCGGCAGGGCGATGTTCTGCATGTTCATTCAATCGACCGCCTGGCACGGAACCTAATGGACCTGCAGCAGCTGGTCGCGCAGCTGGTGAATAAAGGTGCCTCTATTCATTTTCACAAAGAGCGGTTGGTTTTCGGAGCAGACGAAGATCCGATGGCCAAGTTGCTTTTGCATCTGATGGGGGCTTTTGCCGAGTTTGAGAGATCGCTAATCAGGGAGCGGCAGCGGGAAGGGATAGCTGCAGCGAAGAAGAAAGGGAAGCGCCTGGGTCGGGCAAGAGTGCTCACCGATGACCAGGTGGCAGAATTGCGCCGGCGCCGAGAAGAGGGCGCCAGTGTTTTAGCCCGGGAATTTTCTGTTGGCCGGCAAACTGTTTATGATGCCATGGCCGGGGTCGGGGCCTATGCAGGGCAAGAAAATTAATTTTTTGGTCGGACGTATGGACGGTCGGACTGATGGACGTATGGACGGTCGGACCAAATTGCAGGGTACTACCCTACCAGGGTGCTACCCAGGCAGGGGGGCAGGGTAGTACCCTCAGAGGTAAACTACCACAGAGGGTGTGAGGGTCAGAGGGTGTGAGGGTAAATACCTCAGAGGTACTGAGGTATCGTGCCAATTTGCCTCAATACCTCGATACCTCAATACCCTTGGTCTGCCCCTCTGCCCCTAATTGGGGCAGAGGGGTAGACTATACCTCAGTGCCTCAGAGGGTGTGAGGTAAACTACCTCAGAGGTGTTGTACTGTGGTTCTGTGGTCCTGCGGTATTGTGCCTTATTCTTTGGTCTGACTATCTGCCCCTCTGCCCCAATTAGGGGCAGAGGGGCAGACCATTTTTTGAGGCATTTATTTTTTTACGATCTCCTGGAGCATCATCTTGGCCTCGGCTTCGGTTGATTCTTCTGTGAAACCATTTGAGTTCACCCCTCCATTTGAATAGTCAGCCTTGCTGGGGATACCCCAACAGTCCACCAGGATATGAATCTTGGCAGCGATTGCAGCTTCGTCGCCCCACATATTCCGGATCTCTTCTCCAAACTGGGCCGCCACCAACTCCACCCCGAGCTGGTGGTGCAGGATCTGGCGGTGACTCATGCCGTACTTCGGGAAAAAATAGTCCAGGAAGGCGTGGACCTCCTCGAAGGCCTCGCCCAGGAGCTTTTGGCAAGTGGCACAATGTCCGGTCAGATCAGCCATTTTTCCTCACCGTTCAGGAAGGCAAGCTTTGATCATCATCCAGGCTTCATCCCAAGTCGCATCTTCCTCTTGGCCGAATTGGTTGACGAAGCGATTTTCATAGTCGGCCTTGCTGGGGATGCCCCAGCAGTCCACAAGAATATGAATCTTGGCTGCGATCGCAGCCTCATCGCCCCATTGCTGCCGGACCTCCTCGATCCCTTCAACATGGTGACGGTGGCAGCGGTGCTCTTTACCATGCTCGGCAAAGAGCTCATCAAGCCATTTGTGGACGTTTTCCCAATCTTGACCGAGCCAGCGCTCACAGTCGTAGCAATGCTCGTATAAATGGGCCATGGATTATTTCTCAAAATAATTGTGACGTTCAAGAAGACATGCTTTTATAGTCTTCCCACTTCGGCCTACGACAAGAATCAGGCGGCATGTGCCGGAATAATCCTTTTTGTAATTCGTCCTGCCGAGGCGCCCAGTATCCATCGAAATCCAACGGGTGATATCGTTGCTTATTTCCTGGCTGCTGGTCCCACCACCGTCGATAATCGGCCAGCCAGATCCTGCGGGTGCCTGGAGGGTCGTCTGGTGGCCCGGGGTTGGCGCCGTGTTGTTCGATGAATTCGAGTACGGCTTTCAGTTCTTCGGCCGGCACATTTTCAAGCGGAAATGCTGTGAAGTCTTTTTGGGTTGGAAACCTCATTGTTTTTTTCGCGAAATAATCGTTTTTCTCCAGCAGCTCCTGGGCCAAGATCATCTTCTGTCGCAGCTCCTCAATCTCTTGGTCGCTGGCCCCATCGAAACCGCCGGCCCAACTGGCCCAATCCAAGAAGAACTCCCAACGTTCCTCATTGCTCAGAATTCCGCAGAATGGAGAGGCCTGGCGCATCGCGGCAGCATGTTCAGACTCCTCAACAGCAGCTGCCAGGCATGCTTCCATACCAAGATCAACAAGTCGCTGCCATTTTTTGACGTAAGGCTGCGAATTGGCACAGACGATCGTGCGCCAACGAGCAAGCGTTCTTTTCACATTCTCGAATAGAGCCGGATCTTTTCGGATCTTCTCGGCGATCAGCTGATGCAGGGCCAGGCTGCGCTGATCAAGCCACTGGTGGGGTTGGTTTTTCATTGTTCAGGTCTTTCTCCTCCTGGCCTTTATGTATGATTGAAATCTTCCCTCCTTTCGGGAGAGATTTCAATCAATCCTGAAGGGGGCTGGGCACGTTCAGCTCGAAGGTCAGCTCTTGCCCTTTTTTCTGTGTGTCATCCATAGTTGAATTCCTCATCGTTTCCCCCACCAGCATTCTCTGTAGTCATGGGGCCAGGCGCAGCCATCAAATGGAGCACTACGGCCCATGAGACAGGGTATGATCCGCTTCTGTTCCTCGGCCGGCAGCTCGGCGATCCTTATAAAGGGTATGCGGTTGTTGTAGTAGTGGACCACCGGCTGCGGACTCAACTGCAGATCGTCGTCGATCTGCCAGCATTGGCCGCTCAAAACATCGATGCAGGTCAAAAAGCCCCGGGCCATATAGGCGCCAGTGTCCAAACACAAGGCATGGCCGAGGTCATGCACCAGCAGATCCCGCTGGGGAGTGTGGCCGCAGATCACTTTCTTTCCCGATACATGCTGCTTGCAATCTTTATCGAATCGCTTCCAATGCAACGCGAAGAGAGGCTGGTCAGCCAGGGGTAGATCCGGGCACAGGCAACCATGCACAAAAATAAAATCGTCCGTCTCACAGGCATCGCAGCAGCCCAATTGTAGGAAATCAATGTGCTCTTGCGGGATGATCTCGGCCATGAGATCCCGCAGGTTTTTTTGATAAAGTCTGGGATTACCTTGCCGAACATTGCACTCAAGATCGCCCAGACGCACCTCCTGGTCTGAAAAAGGATGGCAGTAAGATCGAAGAGTGGCCAACGCCTGGTTGCCGAACCACAACTGGATGGGTGGTGTTTTGCTCACGATCTTCCAGGCCTCGACGGTTTCCTCGTCGAGGCCATCGGCTGACGGATAATATTCTTCGGTGGTGGTATCATCTAGGCACTGGAGCAGCATCGCGTCGTGGTTGCCCAACAGGGACACGATATTGACCTCTGGGTCCAGATGCAGGCCAAGCAGGGTATCGATCACGGCTTTTGAGTCCGTGCCGCGATCGCAGTAGTCGCCCATCGTGACGATCAGGTCCTCTTTGGTCGGCTTGACGATATCGAGGAGGCACTGCAAATGACGGCCGCAGCCGTGAATGTCGCCAATTGCCAATATACGAGCATATTTTTCGTCTTTGTGGATGATCATATTTTCGCTTCACCACGCAATGCAGCGTCCCTGGCTATTTCCTCAGCAAGACCATTGGGCCGGCCGCGCTGCACCCACCTTTTGTAGTCGTGGACATAAGCGCAGTTGCCTTCTTCTTCTCCATCAGGCAATGGGCAGCACTGGCCACGCAACCAGGCCACGAAGGGTTCACGTTCTTCGGCCGGCAATTCAGAGATCCGCAGGAATTGAAGGCCATCA
>Ga0224510_10002716_pt1 | contig 10414 bp, 11 predicted proteins | sample SF_May12_sed_USG_FD_170161 | JGI IMG/M metagenome (GOLD analysis project Ga0224510, IMG submission 170161) | Sediment microbial communities from San Francisco Bay, California, United States - SF_May12_sed_USGS_4_1 | ecosystem: Environmental > Aquatic > Marine > Sediment | place: USA: California... | reverse complement strand
CGATCCATGAACGCTACGTGCTGGGAATCGATGCACCGCCGCGCATGCGGTCACGCTGGGCGCGACTCAGCCGGCATTGACCGGGGCAGGCACGCCCCAGACTTCCTTCAGGTGTTCGACCAGCAGCGAGCGCACGCCCAGCATCGCGTTCAGCTCAACCGTGAACACCGGCGGATTGCGGCGCAACAGCGGCCAGCGGCAGTTGCGCGCGAGCCCGCGCAGGTAATCGACATTCTGGCGGATCGCGTCCATGTAGGGATTGTCGCCGCCGAACAGCGGCTCGACGTGGCGGTAGGCATGGTTGAACGCGACACCGAGACGGTCGTCGATCGTCTTGGCGACGAATTGCGGCGTCTGCCGCAGCAGGTCGATTCCCGAGCCGTACAGCACCTTCACTCCGTCCGTGCCCCTGTGCGCAGCGACGTCGCCGAGCACGAACTCCGCGTACAGCCGGTCGCGGCACTTCTCGAGATAGCAGCGATCCGCCATCTGCGCGAGCATGTCGGCCGTTCCCAGCAGGTGTCCGACCAGGCGGTCGCGCGAATCGCCGACACGAATCATGCCGAGCGGCATTTCGTAGCCGGTGAAGTGCACGATGCGCGTGGCAACAGGCACCCAGTCGCCGAGGCCGGCGGCGGGCAGGTACTTGGCGATGTACTTCGCGCTGCGCGTCACGTGCTGGCGCGTGAACACGGCGCCATTCGGAATGCCACTTTCGGCGACCTCGCGAATGTAGCCAGCGTCGTGAAACAGCGCGGTCACGAGCGCCATCAGCGCGCGCTCGGCACCGATGTGGGGTCCATCCGGGTGGCCCTTCTCGTAGCCGGCCATCAGCCGTGCCATCGCGAGCACCACGTCCTGGGAATGCTGAAGGTCGTGATAGACCGTGTCGACGCCCAGGTAACCGGGCATCTGGCCGGTGAACAGCCGTTCGAAATCAGCTAGCGCCGACTTTAGCGTCGCCAGTGGCGCACCTGGCCAGGTATCCGCATAGAGCTGGAGCACGGCGGCGCGCACGGCTGGTGGGGAACTGACCTGCACCGTGTCGGTGACGTCAAAATCGCTGCGGCGGTAGGGGCGGGCCACGCTAAGGCGGGCCTCCGTTTCGGTGTTGTGAACGCAGTCTACGCCCCTGCCAACGGCACCCGCCAACCGCATTGCCGCGAGTTTGCACGGGGTCACATCCTGGGGATCAGCCTATGTCAAACGAGGCCACTACAGGGGCGTGATCCGAGGGTCGCTCCCAGGCGCGCGGGCTGCGATCCACGACGCAGGCCTTGCAGTGCGCTGCGAACGCAGTGGAGGCGAGCACCAGGTCGATTCTGAGGCCGTTATTTCGGCGGAACGCGCCCATGCGGTAGTCCCACCATGAATACGTGCCGGGCGGCTGCTCGAAGCGGCGGAACAGGTCCACGAGCCCAAGCCCGGTGATCGCGGCCAGCGCCTCGCGCTCCGGCGCGCTGACATGAACCGAGCCCTCCCATTTCGCCGGATCGTGCACGTCCCGGTCTTCCGGCGCGATGTTGAAATCACCGACGACCGCGAGACGGGGGTGACGTGCAAGTTCCTCTGCAAGCCATGCCTGCAACCGTCCAAGCCAGGCCAGCTTGTAGGCGTATTTTTCCGAGCCGACTTCCTGGCCATTGGGAACGTAGATATTGATCAGCCGAATGCCGCCGATGGTCGCCGCGATCACACGCCGCTGCGGATCATCGTCACCCGGGATGCCGGTCGTGACATCGGCCGGTGCCACGCGCGCGAGTATCGCAACCCCGTTGTAGGTCTTCTGGCCGTAATGAACGGCCTGCAATCCGAGCGCCTCGATTTCCGCGCGCGGAAACTGTTCGTCCGTCAGCTTCAGTTCCTGCAGGCCGATGGCGTCGACCGGATTCGCCGCCAGCCATTGCGCAAGGTGCGGCAACCGCACGCGGAGCGAATTGACGTTCCAGGTGGCAATGCGCATCACTCGAAAAGGGCCTCGGCGTGGAATCCCAGGGTGCGCGCGATCATGCGGTGCGGAAATGCCTGGCTGCGGACATTCAACAGGTTCACCGCGGAATTGTAGAGTTCGCGCCGCTCGTTGACAGCCGCGCCGATTGCGAGGACTCGTTCCTTCGCGGGGAGGAAGCCGGGTTCCGCGCAGAGCACTGGATAGTTCTCGGCAAGCGCGAGCAGGTCCGCGATCGAGGCGCGAAGCGCCTGCTCGGCGGCGGCCAGTGCCGGGATGTCCTCGCGCGCGGCTGCGGCGAATGCGGCTGCGTCGGCTCGCGAGACCCGGTCGAGCGCATCGGCTTCGTAGCGCATGTGGCGCGCACAGGGATCGAGGAGGCGGGTCATCAGGTCATGACGCTCGAGCAGCAGCGCATCGAGGCTCGCCCAGGACTTTCGCACTGAATCGCGCAACCGGAGCAGACCGCCGCGGACGAGGATCGTGAACAGCGCAAGCAGCGCGAAGATCGCGGGCACGATGACCCAGGTCATGACGATGCGAGTATATCATCGGCGCTTCAAGCAGCCGCGCGGGGTGGTGATGGCGAAGAAGTGGGATCTGATCGTGATCGGCGGTGGCAGCGGCGGCCTGGCCTGCGCGCAGCGCGCGGCCGAGCACGGTGCCGCAGTCGTGGTTGCCGAACCCGGTCCGCTTGGCGGCACCTGCGTCAATGTCGGCTGCGTGCCGAAGAAGATCATGTTTCATGCTGCGGACGTCGCGCATGGCATCGCTGACGCAGCCGGCTACGGTTTCGACATCCTGCGCCGTGGGCATGACTGGCCGACACTGAAAGCACGTCGCGACGCCTATGTCCTGCGCCTTCGGGGCATCTATGCGCAGAATCTCGACAAGCGCGGCGTCACGTTGTTGAAGGAGACTGCACGTTTCACCGGCGCCGGACGCGTGGCGATCGGTGCCAGCGAATATGAAGCCCCCCACATCGTGATTGCAACCGGCGGTCGGCCAATAAGGCCTCCGCTGCCCGGTGCGGAGCTGGGCGTCAGCTCGGACGGTTTCTTCGGGCTGGAGCGGTTGCCCGCATCGGTCGCGCTCATCGGCAGCGGTTATATCGCGGCGGAACTCTCCGGTGTGTTCGCGGCGCTCGGTGCGGATGTGACCGTATTGATCCGGCACGATCGCATGCTGCGTAACTTTGACGAGATGCTGTCGCTCGCGTTGATGAAGGCCATGCGTGACGACGGCATCAGAATCGTCGAGCACGCGACACCGGCGGCCGTGAGGGCGCAGGCAGGGGCCTGCCGCGTCGAACTCGCGGACGGCCGCAGCGAAGGACCGTTCGAAACGCTGATCTGGGCAGTGGGGCGCGAAGCCTGCAGCGACGGACTCGGCCTGGCCGCAGCCGGCGTCGCGGCCGGCGCGCTGGGAGAAGTCACGACCGATCTTTTCCAGGATACGAATGTGCCGGGCATCCACGCCATCGGCGACGTGACCGGCCGGATGGCGCTGACGCCGGTCGCAATTGCTGCAGGGCGTCGCCTTGCCGACCGGCTGTTCGGTGGCATGAGCGACCGGCATCTCGATTACCGGCTGGTCCCGACCGTGATCTTCTCGCATCCGCCCATCGGCACCGTCGGCCTCAGCGAGCAGGAGGCACGCGACCAGCATGGCGATGCGGTAGAGGCATTCCGCTCGAATTTCCTGCCGCTCTACCACGGCCTGACGGAACGCAGGCGCCGCGCCGAGATGAAGCTCGTGACCGTGGGTGCCAAGCGTCGCATCGTCGGCCTGCACGTGATCGGCATGGGCGCAGACGAAATGCTGCAGGGTTTTGCCGTGGCGCTGCGGTTGGGTGCGACCAAGGACGATTTCGACGACACGGTCGCGATCCATCCGACCTGCGCGGAAGAATTCGTGACGATGCGATGACATGAATGTCCGCCCCTACCTGGATGCACGACCCGTCATCGGGCAACGCGTCTGGATCGACCCGGCCGCGGTCGTGATCGGCCGAGTGAGCATCGGCGACGATGTCTCGATCTGGCCCGGCGCCGTGCTGCGCGGCGACGTGAACACGATCGAGATCGGTGCGCGCAGCAGCATTCAGGATGGCAGTGTCCTGCACGTCGCAAGCGCTCAGTTCGCGGGTGCCGACGGCATTCCGCTCCTAGTGGGCCAGGAATGCACGGTCGGGCATGGCGTGATCCTGCACGCCTGTACGGTCGGCAGGCGCTGCCTCGTCGGCATGGGCGCAATCGTGATGGATGGCACAATCGTCGGCGACGAAGTCATCATCGGTGCGGGCAGCGTGGTGCCGGCCGGAAAGAGACTGGCGCCGCGGACGCTGTGGGTCGGCAGTCCCGCGCGCCAGGCGCGCGTGCTCCGAGCCGGGGAAATCGCGATGCTCGCGGAATCCGCCGCCCACTACGTGGCGTTGAAGGACGATTACCTGAAAGCGGGCGCGAAAGCCTAGAGCCGTTCGAGTGCGTCCAGCACGGGCTTGGTAGCGGGCCGCACGCCATGCCACAGCCGGTAGGATTCCGCGGCCTGCTCGACCAGCATGCCCCAGCCCTTGTAGGAGCGCGACGATCCGCGTTCCGTGGCCCAGCGCATGAATGCGGTGTCGGCGCGCCCATAAGCCATGTCATAGCAGACCGTGTCGCGCCCGATGGCGCGCGGCGGCAGCGCAGGCACCTCGCCCGCGAGGCTCGCGGCGGTCGCATTGATGACGATGTCCCAGGGCCGGTCGTCGACATCGTCGAAGCTGGAGGCAGATATCTCGCCGAGATCCGAGAATTCGTCGCGCAGCAGCTGTGCGCGCTCGGGTGTCCGGTTCGCGATGCGGACCTCGCGCGGCTCCTGCTCGAGCAGCGGCGCCAGCACGCCGCGCACCGCACCGCCCGCGCCGAGGACCAGCAGGTGCGAACCGCTGACGGTAACGCCGAGATTGCTGACGAGATCGGTCACCAGGCCGGTGCCATCCGTGTTGTCGCCGAGAAGATCGGTCGGGCTCCTGCGGATAATGGTGTTGACGGCGCGTGCGCGCTCAGCGCGTGCCGTCAGTTCGTTGACGATCTCGGCCGCGGCGGGCTTGTGCGGGAGCGTCACATTGGCGCCACCGCCGCCCTCGACAAAAAAATCGATGACGACGCGGCGGAACGAGGGCGGGTCAACATCACGGACCTTGTAGTCGAGGATATGGTCGAACTGGCGCGCGAACAGGCCGTGGATGAATGGCGACCAGCTATGGCTGACCGGATAACCGAACAGTGCGAAGCGACCCGGACCGTCGTGCGAGGTCATGGCTTCAGTCCCCGCGCAGCCAGCCGGCGGCGCGGCCTGCATAGTAGGTCAGGATGCCATCGGCGCCGGCGCGCTTGATGCAGGCGAGACTCTCGATCACCGCCGCACGCTCATCGAGCCAGCCATTCGCGCTGGCGGCCGCGAGCATCGCGTACTCGCCGCTGACCTGGTAGACGAATGTCGGCATGCCGAACTCGTCCTTCACCCTCCGCACGATGTCGAGATACGGCAGCCCCGGCTTGATCATCACCATGTCGGCGCCTTCCGAGATGTCGAGCGCCACTTCGCGCAGCGCCTCGTCGCTGTTGGCCGGATCCATCTGGTAGGTCGACTTGTCGGCCTTTCCGAGAGCGGTCGCGGAACCCACTGCATCGCGGAATGGTCCATAAAAGCAGGAAGCGTACTTCGCGGAATAAGCAAGAATCCGGGTGTCGTGATGACCATTCTGCTCCAGCGCAGACCGGATTGCGCCGACCCGCCCGTCCATCATGTCGGAGGGTGCCACGATATCGGCGCCCGAATCCGCATGGGAGCACGCTTGTCTCACAAGTGCCGCAACCGTCTCATCATTCAGCACGAAGCCGGCAGCGTCGACGATGCCGTCCTGGCCATGAGTCGTGAATGGATCAAGCGCGACGTCGGTGATCACGCCGACGGAGGGCACGGCCCGCTTGAGTTCGCGAACCGCGCGTTGCGCGAGGCCATCGGGATTCCAGGCCTCGCGGCCGTCCTCCGTCTTGGACGACGGATCGGGGACCGGAAAAAGTGCAATAGCGGGAATGCCGAGACCGGCGAGGCGTCCCGCCTCGGCGACGATGAGGTCGATGCTCAGGCGCTCAATGCCCGGCATCGATGCGACGGGCTCGCGGCGATTGTTTCCTTCGATCACGAACAGGGGCTGGATCAGGTCATCGGCCGTGATCCGGGATTCCCGGGCAAGCCGCCGGGAAAACGGGTCGCGGCGCATGCGCCTCGGCCTGGTATGCGGGAAACTGCCGGTGACTCGCTGGCCCATGAAGCTCCTGGCCCGGCTGATACTGCGTTAAAGTCGCCTAACCGGGGCCGGAAATAAAACCCTTCTATGGCCGGTCTTTATACATGAACCGTGACGACCGCGGAACGGAAAGACGGCGCCGCTTCACGGCGGTCTGCGAGGCATTGCACCCGGACCTGTTGCGATTCGCGTTCTGGCTCGGCCGGGACCGGCAGTTGGCGGAAGACGTCGTGCAGGAGGCGCTCTTGCGGGCCTGGAAGTCGTTTGACGCGCTCGCGGAGGAGGGCAAGGTCAAGTCCTGGCTGCTGACGATCGTGCGCCGGGAATTCGCCCGATCCTTCGAGCGCAAGCGCCTTGAGGTCGCGGATCTCGATGTGCTGGTGGCTGCCGAGGCTGACGTCCTTGCGGCCGACGACGATGCCGCCCTGGCGGAGATGCGCGAGGCCTTGTTCCGGCTCGATGACGACTACCGGGAACCACTGGTGCTGCAGGTGATGATGGGCTACTCGACAAAGGAAATCGCAGAACACATGGGCCTGCAGCAGGGCGCCGTGCTGACACGGCTGTTCCGCGCCCGCGCCCGCCTGCGCCAGGAACTCGGCATCGCCGTGGAGGCATCGCCATGATGAACTGCCTGGAATTCCGCCGTCGCGTCGGCGCCGAGCCCGCGATCTCCGGAGACGAGATCGACGCCCACCGCGGGGACTGCCCGGCCTGCGCGCGTCACCAGGATGAGTTGCGCGCGATGGATGCCATGATCGGGCGCGCATTCGTGGTCGATACGACGCGAATCCGCAAGCCCCGCGCTGTGGTTGCGCCGGCAACCGGCAGGCGCTGGCTGGCGATGGCTGCCAGTATCGTGATCGGAGTGTCGGTCGGGATCGCGCTCTGGGTCAGTTCTCCGCGTGCTTCTCTTGCGCGCGAGGTCATCGGCCATGTCGCGAGTGAGACCCACGCGATGATTTCGACGACGCCGATCGCGCCTGAGGAGCTGGCGGGCGTGCTGGATCCGGAAGGCACGAAATTGCGTCCGGGAATAGGCGATGTTTCGTTTGCGGCGCGTTGCGTTTTTGCGGGCAATGTCGTGCCCCACCTGGTGGTCCGCATGCCACGGGGCCCGGTGACGGTGCTGCTGCTCAGGCACCGGAATGTCGACGGGCCGGTCCGGCTCGAGGAGCAGGGATACGTTGGCGTCGTGCTGCCGGCGCCGCGCGGCAGCATCGCGATCGTCGGCCGCGACCAGAAGGACCTGGACGGCATCGCACAGCAGGTTTTCGAAGCGGTGGATTGGGGCGGCTGATACCGCTCCCGCTTATTCCCCCGCGAGCCAGTCCACGCGCCAGCGCCCGCCACCGTCGGGCGCGAGCACCTTGTGAAGCGCGGGCAGCGCCGCACGCAGGTCACCGTCGACCTTCCAGGGAGGATTCACCAGCAGTATTCCCGAACCATTCAGACCTGCGCGCGAGTCGTCGGGATGCACGCAGAGTTCCACCGCGAGCACGCGGCGCAGGCCGGCATCGAGCAGGCGCCGATGAAAGCGCGCGATCACCGGGGCCAGCTTGATCGGATACCAGCCGGCGAGCACGCCCTGCGGCCAGCGAAGCGCAGTACCCGCCAGCGCATCGGCGACACGCTCGAGGTCGGTCAGCTGCTCCTCGTAGGGCGGATCGATCAGCACCACTCCGCGTTTCTCGCGCGGCGGCAGCAGGGCCGCCAGCGCCTCGAAGCCATCCCGGCAGTGAATGGCGAAGCGCCGGTCGCCGCGAAACTCGTGCCCGATCAATCGGGCCTCGCCGGGCTCGATGTCGCAGAGCGCGGCGCTATCGCCCGGTCGCAGCAGCGCCGCGGCAATGCAGGGCGAGCCCGGGTAGATCTGCGGCGCGGCGTCATTGGCTGGGTCGAAGGTGCGCACCAGCTCGAGATATCGGCGGATCGGCGCGGGCATGCCCTTCGGGTCGGCGGCAGCGAGCCGCAGGATGCCGCGCGCTGCCTCTGCAGCCGTGTCACGCGAACCAAGATCGTAGCGGGCGCGGCCGGCGTGGGTGTCGAGATAGAAGATCGGGCGGTCCTTCTGCACCAGGCGTGTGAGCACCGCGACCAGCACGACGTGCTTCACGACGTCGGCGAAATTGCCCGCGTGACAGGCGTGGCGGTACTTCAAGCGGAATTGGCGCCGGCGAGCCAGTCGCGCGGGTGCAGGAAATCCCTGCTCAGTCGTTCCTCGGGCGAACCGGGCTCGGGCTCCCAGCCGTATTCCCAGCGCGCGACTGGCGGCAGCGACATCAATATGGATTCGGTGCGCCCGCCGGATTGCAGGCCGAACAGCGTGCCGCGATCGTGGATCAGGTTGAACTCCGCGTAGCGGCCGCGCCGGTAGAGCTGGAATTGCCGCTCGCGTTCGCCAAAGGCGATATCGCGGCGCCGCCCGATGATCGGCAGGTAACCGGCAACGAAGGCGGCGCCAACCCGGCGGCTGAAGGCCAGGCAGGCCTCGAAGCCCCATTCGTTGAGGTCGTCGAAGAACAAGCCGCCCACGCCGCGCGTCTCGCCACGGTGCGGCAGGTAGAAATAGCGGTCACACCAGTCTTTGTAGCGTTCGTAGGTGCCGGGCGGGCAACCCTCGCAGGCAGATTTCGCAACACGATGCCAGTGCCTCACGTCCTCTTCTTCCGGATAGTAAGGAGTCAGGTCGAATCCGCCGCCGAACCACCACGCGGGCTCGCCGCCCGTGGGCTCAGCGATGAACAGGCGCAGGTTCATGTGCGTGGTCGGGACATGCGGATTGCGCGGGTGCAGCACGAGGGACACGCCCATCGCCTCGAATGGCGCGCCCGCCAGCGCGGGGCGTTGCGCGCTCGCGGAGGGCGGCATGCGCTCGCCCTGCACCCGCGAAAAATTGATGCCTGCCTGCTCGAACAGCGCGCCATCCTTCAGTACGCGTGTTTCGCCGCCGCCACCCTCGGGCCGCTGCCAGGCGTCACGGCGAAAGCGCGCGCTGCCATCGGCCTGCTCGAGCACCTGTGTGAGGCGTTCCTGCAACTCGAGCAGCCATGCGCTCATTGCGGCTCGATCGGGCATCGCTCACTCCTTGATGCGGCGAGCCTTGCCGGCGGCACGCGGCGCAGTTTTCTTCTTCGCGGGGGTCTTGCGCGCGGCTTTGCCCTTCGCGGCCGGCGCTACTGCGGCGGCACTGGCCGCGGGTAGCGCTGCCCCCGCAGCGGGTTTCCTGGCGCCGCGTCGGCCGAAGCGGCCCTTGCCGCGCTCGGGCGCAACGGCAAGCAGCGCCACGCATTCCTCGAGCGTCATCGATGCAGGGTCGCGGTCCTTCGGAATCCGTGCATTGCGCTTGCGATCCGTGATGTAGGGCCCGTAGCGGCCTTTCAGCACCTGGATGCCCGCATCCGGGAAATCTAGGATCGTGCGCTCGCGGTCGGCCTGGATCTTGGCGGCGACGATCTCCAGCGCACGCTCGAGCGTGATCTCGAACGGGTCGTCTTCCTTGATCGATGCGAACTTCGTTCCGTACTTCACATAGGGCCCGTACTGGCCGCGGCCGACGCTGATCGGCGTGCCGTCGGGGCCGTGCCCCAGCGCGCGCGGCAGTGATAGCAGCTTGAGCGCATCCTCGAGCCGGACGTCGTCCATGTGCTGGCCCGGCATCAGGCTCGCGAATTTCGGCTTGTCGGCATCGTCGCGGGTGCCGTGCTGCACGAATGGCCCATACGCGCCCATGCGCACGGCGATCGGTTTGCCGCTCTCGGGATGGCGACCGACTTCCCGCGACTCGGCGACCTCCTCGCGCGTGACGGTCTTGCCGATGTGTTCGACAAGTTTCGAAAACGGCCTCCAGAACCGCTCGAGCTCTGGCCGCCAGGCCTTTTCGCCGTTGGAGATCTCGTCCAGCACGTCCTCCATCGTGGCGGTGAATCCGTAATCCACGTAAGTCTCGAAATACTTGACCAGGAACTTGCTGACGATCTTGCCGATGTCGGTCGGCTGGAATGCCCGGCCCAGCATCTCGACGTACTTGCGGTAGCGCAGCGTCTCGATGATCGAGGCATAGGTGGACGGGCGCCCGATGCCGTGGCTTTCGAGCGACTTGACGAGGCTTGCCTCGGTATAGCGCGGTGGCGGCTGCGTGAAATGCTGCTCGGGCCGCAGGGTCTCCA
>Ga0224510_10002715_pt1 | contig 10415 bp, 10 predicted proteins | sample SF_May12_sed_USG_FD_170161 | JGI IMG/M metagenome (GOLD analysis project Ga0224510, IMG submission 170161) | Sediment microbial communities from San Francisco Bay, California, United States - SF_May12_sed_USGS_4_1 | ecosystem: Environmental > Aquatic > Marine > Sediment | place: USA: California... | reverse complement strand
GCTCTGTAAACCCTATACCAATGGAAGGATTTCTTTGGATGTGCAGAGCCTGTGTTGCCCATGTGTCAGCTCAAGGTCAAGGTCACAGTTAAAGGTCAAATATTAAACAAACAAATATTAGACATTAAGTTCTGTCTGCTCTGTAAGTCCTACACTAATGGAAAAAAATCTTTAATCTTGGCTCAGTTGCCCATGTGTCAGTTCAAGGTCAAGGTCACAATTGAAGGTCAACTCTAAGCTCAAGGTCAAGGTCACAATTAAAGGTCAAATATATTAACAAACAAATATTACACATTGTGTTGTGTCCGCTCTATAACTCCTTCTCTAATGGAAGGATTTTCTTCAAACTTGAATGACACATTCACCTCAACTAGGGGATGTGCAGAGCCCATGTGTTTTCCACAACTCATCTTACCCTTTCTTCCGCTTTATAATGCACAATGGTGGGGGTATGAATCGCTTACAGCGATAGTTTTAGTTTGAAGTCGGATTTTAAAACAGTTTTTTTTACAGAAACGATCTCGAAATTGTCACCACTTGTCATGTGCAACATTTGGCTCACTAATTTGAAGGTCAAGGTCACAGCATTACCTTGCAGCAAAATCGTGTCTGGCTCATAACTTCGTTATTTGAAGTTGTATATGAAAACTATTTTACATAAATAATCATCATATTGAGGCAGCGTGTACTTTAAGGTCAAGGTCACAGCATGACATTGCATCAAAATCGGGTTTGGCCAGTAACTTTGTTATTTATATTCATAATTTAAAACTGCTTCACAAAAATTATCACAATATTGAGACGACATGCCACGCGCAACATTTTGGTCACTAGCTTGAAGGTCAAGGTCACAACATTACTTTTCAGCAAAATCGTGTCCGGCCCATAACTTTGTTATTTGAAGTTGGATTGTAAAACTTTTTTACAGAAATGATCACCATATTGAGAGAACATGTCATGTGCAAAATATGGGTATCTACCTTGAAGGTCAATGTCACAGCATAACCTTTCACCAAAATCGTGTCCGGCCCATGTCTTTGTTATTTGAAGTTTTGACGTATCACGCGCAATATTTTGGTCGCTACCTTGAAGGTCAAGGTCACAGCATTACCTTGCAGCAAAATCGTAACTGGCTCTTAACTTAACGTTATTTGAAGTTGTATATAAAAGCTATTTTACAGAAATGATCACCATATTGAGTCGGCGTGTTGCGCCCAACATTTGGGTCGCTGCATTGAAGGTGAAGGTCATATTATTACCTTGTAGCAAAATCGTGTGCGACCCATAACTTCGATATTTGAAGATTTTAAAACAGTTTTTACAGAACTGATCACGATATTGACACCGCTTGTAATGTGCATTATTTGGGTCACTAGCTTGAAGGTCAAGGTCACAGCATTACCTTTCAGCAATATCGTGTCCGGCCCATTACTTCGTTATTTGAAGTTGCATTGTTAAACTCTTTAACAAAAATGATCACCATATTGATAGGACGTGTCACGTGCAATAAACGGGTCGCTACCTTGAAGGTCAATGTCACAGCATTACCTTCACCAAAATCGTGTCTGGCCTATAACTTGGTTATTTGAAGTTAGGTTGTAAAACATTTTCACAGAAAAATAACCGTATTGAGAGGACGTACCACGCGCAACATTTTGGTCGCTACCTTGAAGGTCAATGTCACATAATTACCTTGAAGCAAAATCGTAACTGGCTTTTTACTTCGTTATTTGAAGTTGTATATAAAAGCTGTTTTACAGTAATGATCACCATATTGAGTTGACGTGTCACGCGCAACATTTGGGGCACTTGCTTGGAGTGCAAGGTCACAGCATTTCCTTTGAGCGAAATCGTGTCCGGTCCATAACTTCGTTATTTGAAGTCGGATATTAACACTATTGCATAGGAAATGCTCATTATATTGAGTGTACATGTCACCTGCAACATTTGGGTCACTACCTTGAAGGTCAATGTCACAGCATGATCTGTCAGCAAAATCGTGCCAGGCCCATAACACGGTTATTTGAAATCATATTTTAAAACTATTTTACAGAAATAATCACCATATTGAGACGACATGTCACGTGCAACGTTTGGATCGCTACCATTGTTTGGCTCTGTGCATGCTATACTGCAATATACTTAGTAGTGTTAGTGGCATGTAGTTCCACACTAGTTCATACTTGTTTTGGTCCACAGTGAAACTCCGACGGTATAAAACTACCAACTTCTTATATATGGACAAACTACTTTTCTGTGTACAAAACCTATTCAGGGAAAATCACCCGGTTTGACCGGCTCTTGTTCATTTAGTTGCGTATGTGTAGCAGCATTATACATTATTAAACATGAATGCATTTGTTTGCTGATTTTTAGAACTTTTTGTTGATTTAAACTAATAGTGATTCCAGCTAATAATTTTCCTAGTATGTTTTGTCATACTATAAGAATAAATAAACACAACTTGATTTTAAGTATAAAAAAATTAATGATTTATTATGTTTAAGGTCAGCACTGAATCCTGGCTGCCACTTACATACCCATTCTCCACCCCACATCACCACTTTATGAGGGTGTCACTATCTTAACAAAAGGTATGTCGTTGCTTATTCACTCATTGTCTTACTAATGATTTATTAATTATTATTTGAAGCTGTTGGAGTGTATTGTTTTGCTAACAAGTGACACAACTTCTGAAAACACATAAACGTATATCCAATTAAATTTATTTACATATATATAATATATATATTATATATATATTCAAGTTCAAGGTACATGAAACTGTTATGAAATCTTACGAAACATGGTTTGTTTGCATGGTGTACCGAATAGCTAGACCATTTATTATACCCCCACCACAAAATGGGGTGAGGGGCTATACTGGATTCGCTTTGTCCCGTCCGTCCGTCCGTCCGTCCGTCCGTCTCCAATTCGTTTCCGCTCTTTTCCTTTACTTATGGAAAGATTTCCTTCAAACTTGAATGACACATTCAACTCAACCAGTGGATGTGCAGAGCCAACGTTGCCCATGTGTCAGCTCAAGGTTAAGGTCACAGTTAAAGGTCAAATATTTAACAAACAAGTATTACACATTAAGTCGTGTCCGCTCTATAACTCCTTTACTAATGGAAGGATTTCCTTCAAATTTTAATGACACATTTAGCCCAACTAGGGGATGTGCAGAGCCTATGTTGCCCAAGTGTCAGATCAAGGTCAAGGTCACAGGTAAATGTCAAATATTTAACAAACAGATATTACACATAATGTTGTGTCCGCTCTATAACTCCTTTACTAACGGAAGGATTTCTTTCAAACTTGAATGACACATTCACCTTAACTAGGGAATGTGCATAGCCCATGTTGCCCATGTGTCAGCTCAAGGGCAAGGTCACAGTTAAATGTCTAATATTAAACAAACAAATATTAGACATTATGTCATGTTGCTCTTTAAACCCTATACTAATAAAATGATTTGATTGGATGTGAAGAGCCCATGTTGCCCATGTGTCAGTTCAAGGTCAAAGTCACAGTTAAAGGTCAAATATTTAACAAACAAATATTACACATTTTGTCGTGTCCGCTCTATAACTCGTTTACTAATGGAAGGATTTCCTTCAAACTAGAAGGACACATTTACCTCAACTAGGGGATGTGCAGAGCCCATGTTGCCTATGTGTCAGCTCAAGGTCAAGGTCCTTGTTAAATGTCAAATATTAAACAAACAGATATAAGACATTATGTTATGTTGCTCTAAAAACCCTATACCAATGGAAGGATTTCCTTGGATGGGCAGAGCCTATGTTGCACATGTGTCAGCTTAAGGTCAAGGTCACAGTTAAAGGTCAAATATTAAATACAAATATTAGACATTATGTTATGTTGCTCTTTTAACCCTATACTAATGGAAGGATTTGCTTGGATGTGAAGAGCCCATGTTGCCCATGTGTCAGTTCAAGGTCAGTTCAAGGTCGAAGTCACAGTTAAAGGTTAAATATTTAACAAACAAATATTAAACATTTTGTCGTGTCCGCTCTATAACTCCTTTATTAATGGAAGGATTTCCTTCAAACTTGAATGACACATTCACCTCAACTAGGGGATGTGCAGAGCCCATGTTGCCTATTTGTCATATCAAGGTCAAGGTCACAGTTTAATGTCAAATATTTAACAAACAAATATTACACATTATGTTGTGTCCGCTCTATAAACCCTATACCAATGGAAGGATTTCCTTGGATGTGCAGAGCCCATGTTGCCCATGTGTCAGCTCAAGGTCAAGGTCACAGTTAAATGTCAAATATTAAACAAACAAATATTAGACATTATGTCATGTTGCTCTTTAAACCCTTTATTAATGGAAGGATTTGCTTGGATGTGAAGAGCCCATGTTGCCCATTTGTCAGTTCAAGGTCAAAGTCACAGTTAAAGGTCAAATATTTAACAAACAAATACGAGTCGTATTACAGATTTTGTCTTGTCCGCTCTATAACTCCTTTACTAATGGAAGGATTTCCTTCAAACTTGAATGACACATTCACCTCAACTAGGGGATGTGCAGAGCCCATGTTGCCTATTTGTCAGCTCAAGGTCAAGGTCACAGTTTAATGTCAAATATTTAACAAACAAATATTACACATTATGTTGTGTCCGCTCTATAAACCCTATACCAATGGAAGGATTTCCTTGGATGTGCAGAGCCCATGTTGCCCATGTGTCAGCTCAAGGTCAAGGTCACAGTTAAATGTCAAATATTAAACAAACAAATATTAGACATTATGTCATGTTGCTCTTTAAACCCTTTATTAATGGAATGATTTGCTTGGATGTGAAGAGCCTATGTTGCCCATTTGTCAGTTCAAGGTCAAAGTCACAGTTAAAGGTCAAATATTTAACAAACAAATACGAGTCGTATTACAGGTTTTGTCTTGTCCGCTCTATAACTCCTTTACTAATGGAAGGATTTCCTTCAAACTTAAATGACACATTTACCTCAACTAGGGGGTGTGCAGCGCCCATGTTGCCTATGTGTCAGCTCAAGGTCAAGGTCCTTGTTAAATGTCAAATATTAAACAAACAAATATAAGACATTATGTCATGTTGCTCTATAAACCCTATACCAATGGAAGGATTTCCTTGGATGTGCAGAGCCCATGTTGCCCATGTGTCAGTTCAAGGTCAAGGTCACAGTTAAAGGTCAAAAATAAAACAAACAAATATTAGACATTATGTCATGTCCGCTCTATAAACCCTATACCAATGATTATTCCTATAATGGCAGGATATGCTTCAAACTTAGCTAAAAAGTTTTCCCCAACTGAGCAATTTCCACAACACATTTTACCCTTGCTTCCGCTTTATAATGCTAAATGGTGGGGTTATGAATCGCTTACAGCGATTGTTCTAGTTTAGTTTGGAATAATGACAAGAATCAATTAGATTCCAAATTAATTGCCATAAATACTACAATATATGTGTACAATACCTTTTGTATATATTAAACGTTAAGATTATTGTGTTAATAATTATCTTGTTATTACAGAGCTCGCAGATGGATGGCATGAACAGCCTATGACCGAGACCAGTATGCTTATGCTCCATATATTTGTGCCTGGGTCTACAATGGTGCCGTGGTGGTTACACAGCGGCTATGTTGCCAATTTCGATGGGTTGTACCTTACACCTGGCACGTCAGTTGATGTTAGGATTATGGCATAGTTTGCATTTTGAGTAGGTGATTTTAAGAGATTACAAACAATGTTTAAATTAACACATTTTTGTAGTTGTTATTACAATTAGCACGATATATGTTTACATAAAGTATCAGAAATGTACAAGATAAAGACACTAAAACTAGTCTATCCTGTTTTGCTGACGTTTATAAAAAAAATGTGTTACAAAGTCGCAGATGCATACCATGTTTTGTTTATATTGTTCTATAGGTATTATCATAATATCAATTAAAATAAGATTATTTTTAAATATAACTTAATATCATAGTGTAATGAAATCGTTATTATATATTGTTCTACAACTTCATGATCCTATGTAAAGATATAAAGTATTACAATAAGTTACATATCAGTGGAATGTGTTACACAACGTTTGTATTGGTAAATATGCAGGTTATGTCCTTATCCATATATTGTACTTACTGAGTTATTTTGTGTATCTGCATTTATTGTTGTGTATACACGTATTCGTTTTTTATATCTTGAGTTTTTGTTTTAAAAAATGATTTTTTGTATACTAGTAATTATAATATGGCTATGGTAAATAAATGGCTAGGTCATTCCAATGGTAAACTAAAATATGTCTGTTTCATTTAAAAATAGTTGTTTTTTATGCTTGTAAACTGTAAAAAGCATACTTATAAAAACATATAAACTAAAGCTAAATAGTCGCTTAAGTGACCTAAAAGTGGTTGTACTAGGATACTGACTGAATAATTTTGTGTATCTGCGTTAGTTGGTGTGTATACACGTACAGCTTGTGAGTTTGTATTTGTATACCGTGAGTTGTTGTCTTTAACAATTTTTATTTTTGTTGTGTTAATGTATTACAGTTAAATTTGATTAATAATTAAATTGCCCTTGTACATCTGTGTTATCAAAAATGCACTGGCTCGTAATGTGTTACATACTTTGTGTGCATAAGGCAACTATTCTGAATGTACTATTCAACAGATCACTTATTGCGTTTGTGTAATGTGTGCTCTAATAAAGAATTATTTATTTGGAAATAAAGACACCCACTGTGTTGTTTAATCAATAAACTGCAGATTTTAGGACTGGTTTCTATCTATATTATATCAAGAACATATATTATGAAGATTCGTGCAGTCTATTTGTATGTTGTGTGACGACAACGTGAGGACCGTTTAAACGTTGATTAATTCATTTCTCCCTGTTTGCCTAAATGGCACTGAGTTGTCCGAATATGTTGCAACATTCCGGCACTTGAGTGGGTTTCAGTGAATACGCTTCCGAATTTGTATAGCGAGGTTTAAATGAAACGCTGGGTAAATGTATTACTCAAACCTCTGGTTGACCTTTCCCATGTAATGCATGAGGATTTAACAGTACTGTTAAGTATAAATTGATAGGCACTTCCGTACCAATCTCTTCTACTAGCATGTGTGAGTGGTTTTTAAAATCAATATCTGTATACTTAATATATCCATCAACTGGCCGCCAATACTAGACACCTCTAGCATGCTTTAATCTTGCAACTTGTGTCATTTCCCCTGCTGAGTGCAAAATGGTAGGATTCCTAACTTAATATAGAAGTACAAGACCCCATTTAGCGTGTGTTGCGTTAAAATCAAAAGTCACCAGGTAGGTGCGCCTCCTTGGATCCGCTAGTGGAAATATTATTAATAATAAAACTGCTTACGTTGATAATACCAATGTATATTGTAAGCGTTACAGTTGCTTTAATAGCTAACACGACAAACACCCCGTCTAACATCTCACTAACAATGCCTCTAGCAAAAAACGACGTTGATTCTTTTGCGCTTATACGAAAACGTTTATGAAGGTCATTTATTAAAACCGTGAAACCATACAGACATGTTTTGATCATGCGCTAGTAGGCGTAAGTGATGTGTCATATCTTATTGCCATTGATAAACAGTTTCAATAAAACCGAGGCTGTTATTTCCCCCATGATAAAAATGCTTCCAGAGGGCTTCCCCCTTTTCTCAGTAGAATATTTACTATGAAAGCAATGTATGCTACGGTTAACCTGAGAATCATCTGCTCACATACGCCAGATGTGAGGCACAACTGAACATCCGCTTATATAAAATTAAACAAGCGTGATAACAAGGAGAACCATTACTACGTACATCTTGATATTTTTATTTTCATTTTGTACAAAAACGTACAATCATACAGTCAATAAGAAGATTTTAATCAATAACTTAAGTTTAACAAGTTCAAAAAATAAAACTTATAAAAATGATAATAAACTTTAAAAAGTAATAAGGCGTCTTAGCGAATTATATCATAAATCACATATACAAATTCGAATTGTAAATGCACTTTTAATTTTTCATTTCTACACTTACTAGACTGGTATATGTACACAACAGAAAACAGAAAAGTTATATTTAATCTATAAAGAATTAAAATTAAAAACATGTTAAATACTAAACAAAAATGAAAAACGTATTGCAACAGGAGTTTGACATGTGTTGAAATTCAGTGACCACCAAAAGTACTGTGAAATTATTTATTTTCGTTTGTCATTTACTTTCGTGTATTTCGTGAGTAGGGAAATTCCCGAATTAATGACCCGAAATAAATTGTTATTCACTTAAGTTATAGTGCATATCATTTGAAATCCACGAATTCAAGTGTCCACTAAAATGTCCTATGTCGTCAGATTACGAAATTTCAAGCCCACATACTTAAATGATTTCACACATACAATTGTTTTGCGACTGTTAAATTTCACCCAAACTACATCATTGTGTAGTTTGTTCTGATCATATGGAATCATGGATGTTATGGTGTTTTCAAATTTTAAAAAGTAGTCCCGCCCAAACATAGAAGAAGTCAAATTCTGAGTATAGCTTAAATAGCCTATTGAATCGATAGTGTCAGATTTGACATATACGTTATACAGAATTTCAGAAATCAAAGTTCTAATTAAACAAGAAGAACAAATAGTGTTCGACAGGGTATCAATGAAAATAGTTATAAATAAAAATGAGTATAAAAATATCACAACATAGAATACAAATATAAAAATTAGGCATACTATAATTCTAAAAAAACAAAGTGTTGAACATACCTTTCCAAATATATTCATTGCGTAATATTCCATTTAAAATATAAAATTTAAATGCGCCATGGAATGCGCAGCAAAATAATTAAAAGTGTCACACTTATTACATACGTTAAAGGTATCATAAATATGAGCAATGTCATATTATCGTTGTTCTTAAAATATGTGGTTTCATTTAACCACATTGACACATAAAACAACAAATTTATATTTATAAAATATAGTATAGTATTTATAAAAAACACATCAACAAAGTATATTTCAACTGCAGATGAATTACGAATACAAAACGCTATGCATTATGCATAAAACATTATAATCAATTTAAAATACATTTACAATATATTAAAATTTTAGATCTGGATAAACATCTTGATAAAACAAGTACTATTGACACATAATTCACAATATTAACTTTTAATGATTTAATAAAGAACACATTTAAAAATACACATCATCGTTGAAATCTTTTTGAATATCACTTCTAACTAATGTATATGTAAAAGTTTTGTTGTTTGTTTTGCAAGGAAAAATTGCATAGATAAAAACTTCTTTACAAGAAAATTGTACACATTTCTACTTTTAAAAATCATATGGAACTTTCCATATATAAATCAAAAACATTAAATATGCGTGAAATATTTTACTCATTAACTAAATGACTATAATTTATCGTAAAAACCGCGTTTCGCCTTGTTCATATGAATATCAAGGGGAAAAACAGTTCACTAATTGAACATTATGGCTTAGAAAATCCAAAAAACAGTTTAGTTGAGAATGTCCCTTTCAATTAGAGATATCGATATTATACTGTGAAATTGTTCTTGCATGTACTGCCATTGGTCAACGCAACACAGAACATAGATTATTTACTGTAAATCTGTTGACACCACCTTGTAAGTTTTCCTTAAAGAAACTGATAAAAAACTGTGCACATTTCCCTTGCATGTTTTGCCATAAGGCGCAACACAGAACATAAACTATGTACAATAAATCTGTTGACGCGATCTTAGAAGTTCTCCTTAGAGAATCCAATGTTGTATTCGGCACATTTCTCCTTGATGGTTTTGCCCAACGCTGGGGCACCACAGAAGAAAACCTTGACTTTGCCTTTCTTCTCGTTTTGAATGTTTCGTAACAACTGAAATGAGAGATACATTTACAGCTTTCATCATTTTAATAAATATATATGAAGGAAATATGCATCTACTCTGCTATACATTCATATAAATGTCAATATTTTTGCCAGAATGTTGACAGCGTATCGACCTTTATTGTTGACGGAATGGACCTTTAATGTTGGCGGAATGAACCCTTCCTTTAATGTTGTCAAATGGACATTTAATGTATGCAGAATGAACCGTTAATGTTGGCGGAATGAACCCTTCCTTTAATGTTGTCAAATGGACATTTAATGTAGGCGGAATGGACCTTTAATGTTGGCGGAATGGATCTTAAATGTTGAAGTGGAGGAATGAACCTTTAATGCTATAACATGCCTACCTTTCCCCAGTCAGGTCGACCTGGTTCCGTTTTTGTTCGAAGCCCTGTGATTAAGTCTCGATTACTCTTCTCGTACATAAGGTCAAGGGCGATCTGAAAATCAATATTTAACAAATTAT
>Ga0224510_10002713_pt1 | contig 10429 bp, 10 predicted proteins | sample SF_May12_sed_USG_FD_170161 | JGI IMG/M metagenome (GOLD analysis project Ga0224510, IMG submission 170161) | Sediment microbial communities from San Francisco Bay, California, United States - SF_May12_sed_USGS_4_1 | ecosystem: Environmental > Aquatic > Marine > Sediment | place: USA: California... | reverse complement strand
AAGACCGCGATGACGAGGATGCCGCCCAGGTCGTCCACAATCGCCAGGGCCAGCAAGAAGATCTTGGCAGCCGATGGCACGCGCTTGCCGAGCAACGACAACACTCCGAGCGAGAACGCGATGTCGGTCGCCATCGGCACGCCCCAGCCTCGCAAGGCGGCCGGGTCGCCGAAGTTGAGGGCGGCGTAGATGGCCGCAGGGAACACCATGCCACCGAGGGCGGCCATCACCGGCATCATCGCTGCCTTGCGGTCGCGTAGTTCACCCAGCACCAGCTCTCGCTTGATCTCGAGGCCCACCACGAAGAAGAAGATGGCCATGAGACCGTCGTTCACCAGGTGCCCTAGGTGCTCCTCGAGGTGGAAGGGCCCGAACTCGAGCTTGAACTCGGTCTCGAGGAAGTGGAAGTACGACTCGCCGAATGAGGCGTTTGCCCAGAGGACGGCGATGACGGCCGCCACCAGCATCACGATGCCGGATGCGGCCTCGATCCGCATGAAGCTCTGGATCGGGCGGGCGAACCTGCGCGGGATGAACTGATCTGAGTGGATCCACGTGGCGTGGAGCCGCTCTTTGGATTCTGACATCTTGGGCCTTTTCTGATTCAAGAGGTGTGCAATGTCCTGCCCGCCGACTTGAGGTCGGAACAGGCACCGATCACTCGCTCGGTCATCGCAGCTTCCGCCTTCTTCATGTACGAGCGCGGGTCGTATACCTTCTTGTCGCCCACTTCACCGTCCACTTTCAGGACTCCCGAGTAATTCGCGAGCATGTGGTCCGCGATCGGCCGAGTGAATGCGTACTGGGTGTCGGTGTCGATGTTCATCTTCACGACCCCGTATCCGAGGGTTTCGTGGATCTCGGCGAGCGACGATCCGCTCCCACCGTGGAAGACCAGCAGATGCCGCCCTGCGGCGCCGTACTTCGCCTCCATCGCCTCCTGGCCGTCACGCAGAATCGTGGGTCGGAGCTCCACCGCTCCCGGTTTGTAGACACCATGCACATTCCCGAACACTGCGGCCAGGAGGTACGTGCCCCGCTCTCCCGTGCCGAGGACCTCGGCGGTCTTCAGCATGTCGTCCGGGCTCGTGTAGAGCTTGGATCGGTCGACGTCGGTGTGATCCATGGTGTCTTCGACTCCGCCGACGATGCCGATCTCGAGTTCGAGCACGATGTCGACCTCTGCGCATTCGTCGAGCAACTCCGAGGCGAGACCCAGATTCTCCTCGAGAGGAAGCTCCGAGGCATCCAGCATGTGGCTCTGGAAGAGCGGCCCCAGCCCGGCGGCTTTGCGCTGGCGAGAGACCGCGAGGAGCGGGCGAATGTATGAGTCGACCTTGTCAGGCTGGCAATGGTCGGTATGGAGGGCCACATTGACCGGATAGCGGTCGGCCACGACGTGGGCGAACTCGGCGAGAGCTTCGGCGCCGAGCGGCATGTTCTTGTTCCTCAGCCCGGAGAGGAACTCTGCCCCGCCGGTCGAGATCTGGACGATTCCGTCGGATTCGGCCTCCGCAAACCCGTTGAGGGCCGCGTGGAGTGTCTCGCTCGAAGTGACGTTGATCGCGGGAAAGGCGTATCCGCCGTCACGGGCGGCGGCAAACATGGCCCGGTACGTCTCCGGGGTGGCAATCGGCATTCGCGCTCCTGGTCTCGTCCAGGATGAAGGTAGTCGCCTTCGAGCCGGAAGGCTCTCAGCCGGCCTCTTTCCGGGGCCGGGACCACACGAACCACAAGGCATACACGCCTACGAAACTGAGAATCGTCCGGATGGTGCGATCGTCGGTGAGAAGTCCCGCCGACACGCTGAGAGAGGCAACGATCCCGACGGTCGCCTGGATCTTCGTGCCCAGGGTGAGGCCGCCTTCGTACCGATGCACGGCGCGTTGGACGAATGGCCTGCTCCTGAGCCACGCCTCGAAACGAGGTGATGATCGAGCGAAGAAGAACAACGACAGGATCACGAGGTCCGCCGTGGGGATGCCGGGCAGGAACGAGAACGCCACACCGACGAGGCATATCGCTCCGAGCACGAAGAACGCGCTGCGGGCGACTCGGCTCCTTGGCGGTGCCACGACGTCTGCTGATGCGGCCATGGTCGGTCGAACCTATCGCGTCTTGTCGGGACAGCGAGTCGGAAAACCGCCGGTGGCTGTCAGGTGGTCGCCAGCGCCGACTCGAGGAACGTCGAAACCCGTGCGGCCACCATCCTGGACCGTGGTGTGTCGAAGGCATCGAAGCCATGTTGAGCACCGTGGACCTCGAGGTACTCCACGTGGCTGCGAGACTCCCGACTGAGCGCTTCGACGAAATGGCGCGCTTCGGCCGGAGGCACGAGCGAGTCGTGCGACCCGTGGATCACCAGGACCGGTGGCGCCGCCTCGTGCGCATGGTCGAGCGGCGAGGCCAGGCGGTAGAGGTCGGGAGCGTCGGAAGGCAAGGCCTTCATGACATCCCGGGGGATCACGGGCCAGTCCCAACGTGTCTTGTTGCGGTTGAGGAAGTCGAACACGCCGTAGAGCGCGACCACCGCCGCCACAGAGGTGTCTTCGGCTTCGAACCCGGGTTGCAGCTCGGGCACGCCCGCGGTGAGCCCGGCCAGCGTCGCCAGATGCGCGCCGGCCGAGCCGCCGGCGACCACGATGCGATCCGGGTCGATTCCGTATTCGGCTCCGGCCCGCTTCGCCCACGTGATCGCCCGCTTGACGGCGATCACGTGATCGGGGAACGTGGCCGCAGGCGACAACGGGTATCGAACCGTTGCCACTTTCCAACCAGCGTTTGCCAGCGTTCGAAACATCACCTTGCCGGCCCGGTGCGGGTCGCCGCCGGTCCAACTCCCTCCGTGGAAGTACAACATCGTGGGAGCGGGATCCCCGATGCTCGGTAGGGAATACATGTCGAGCGTCAGGCCTCCGTCATACGGGATGTCCGTCGTCACCTCGACATCGACTTGACGTTTGGCCCCATCGCCCACGGTGCTGTGTCCTATGGCACGGGCGGTCCTCCCGTATTGAGGCGCCAAGCCGAGGATCGAGAGGATCAGGATGGTGAGGGCCGTCCGGCCCGGACCGCTCTCGTGTGCGCCGAACCCGACGAACAAACCTCCTATTGCGAGCCGCGAGACCAGTACCGGCGTCGTGAGTTCGGACACGATGAGTGCGGGCAACCACAGGGGCGGGAGGCCCGCCCCAGGTGTCACCGGTTTTCGCAGGGCGTTTACGCTGTTGAACAGCGCGAGCAGCGCGTAGAAGAGAAAGAATCCGTCGAACACCTCGTACCGATCTTCGTCCTCTCGCGTCGCAAGGTGAAGCCGATCTGCACCGGTACTGTGCGCCGGTGTCGATGAAATCCCTTCCGTTCGGGGCCGTTCTCGTCGTGACGATGGCGGCATCGACCTTTTCGCTCGCCGCCTTTGCGGTGCTCGCCGCCGATCTGATCAGCGAGTTCGCCGTCTCCCGTGAGCAGATCGGATATCTCGTGACTGCGTCGGCGTTGGTCGGCGCCGCGTCGGCGCCGATCCTGGGGCCTTGGTCCGACCGGATCGGAGCGCGCAGAGGGACGATCTTCTCCCTATTCGTGAGTTTCGTCGGCCTGGCGGCGCTCACCCTGGCCCCCACTTTCGGATTGTTGGTGATCGCCGCGCTGGGGACGGGTGTCACGCAGGGAATCGCCAACCCCGCCACCAACAAGCTGATCTCGCTCCACGTGCCTCCAGGCAGACGTGGAATCATCACCGGGATCAAGCAGTCTGGAGTGCAGGCAGGCACCGCCTTCGGTGGCATTCTCCTTCCGGCGATGGCCGCATGGTTCGGCTGGCGGTCAGGCGTGGCGGCCATGGCCGCCCTTGCCGCTCTCGGATTGATCCTCGCGATGAGCGTCGTTCCCCCCGATGTCGGCGCGGCTCAGGCCGTTCAAGGGGGGCCGGGATTCGAGGGAGGTGACATCGGGCGCTTGACCGCCTATGGATTCCTGCTCGGTGCAGGTGGTACTGCGATCTTCACGTACGTACCGCTGTTCGCCCAGGAGGCCCTGGGGTTGTCTCCGCTGGTCGCCGGTAGCGCTGTCACCGTGATGGGCGTCGTGGGCGTGATCGCTCGGATCATTTGGGGGCGAGTCACCGAGGTGTGGCTGGGGGCCGACCTCTCGCTGGCTGTCATCGCCGTACTCGCCGCGGCGGGCGGGATGTTGCTCGTCGCAGGTCCAGGTATCGGTTCTTGGTCCATCTGGCCGGCTGCGATTCTCACCGGTTTGAGTGCGTCCGCCTGGAACACCGTGGGAATGCTGGCGGTGATCGACAGGGTGCCGGTGGAGCTTGCGGGGCGGGCGTCAGGGCGAGTGATGTTCGGGTTTCTCGCCGGGTTGGGCATCGGGGCCCCGCTGCTGGGTCGGTCGGTGGACGCGACCGGCGATTACGTGCTCGGCTGGGGGGTCACGACCCTGGTGTTCCTGGGCGCGCTCGCCGTCATGGTGCCGACCTTGCGAAGGCAAGAGCCCGAATCCGCGGGCTCACGACTTCGCTGAGCGACGTCTCGAACCCAGGGTTTTCACCTCACCCCGGGAGGGCGGTGTGGGAGGGCTCCCGGGGTGAGGTGGGGGGTCAGGCGGCTCTAACGGCCTCGACCTCGATCTCGATCTTGATGTCCTTGCTCACGAGCACGCCGCCCGCGTCGAGGGGCACATTCCAAGTGAGTCCCCAGTCCTCTCGGTCGATCGTGGTGGACGCCGTGAATCCGGCCCGCGTGTTTCCCCACGGGTCGACCACGGTTCCGTCGTATCCAAGCGAGAGCGTTACGGGGCGTGTCACTTCTCTGATGGTGAGATCGCCGTCGACCTCGTAGCCAGATCCCGAGGCACGGACCCCGGTGGACTTGAACGTGATGCTCGGATGGTTCTCCACATCGAGAAAATCGGCCGACCGGATGTGATCGTCGCGGTCGCTGGTGGCGGTATCGATGGAAGCGGCGTCGATGGACACTTCGACCGAGCTCGTCTCCGCGTTCTCGCCCATGTCGATGGTCCCCGAGAAGGCCTTGAACGAACCCCTGACTTTCGTGACCATCAGGTGTCGGGCCACGAATCCCACGACGGTGTGCGTCGGGTCGAGTTCCCATTTGCCGGGTTCTGGATTGGCGGGCATCTGTTTGGATCCTTTCTGAGCGGTCATTGTCTGACTGTGCAGATAATCTACCGGACGATGCTTGAGAGATCAAATATTGCGCTCTAAGATTCCGGTGATGCCCGAATTCGACGACCCCCGGATCCACGCCTACGGCGTGATGCTCGAGGCTCTGAGCCGCCTCAACCGGATGTTCGACAAATCGCTCCGAGATCAGGCAGGACTCGGGCAGGGCTGGTTCGAGGCGCTGCTCCGGATAGAACGATCCGGTGGGTATATGACTATGGGAGAGCTGGCCGGTCAGGTGGCACTGACCTCCGGTGGTGTTACTCGACTTGTAGACCGCCTCAACGAAGAAGGCCTTGCCGGACGGCGCGACTGTGAATCTGACCGGCGGGTCCAGTACGTGGCCATCACCGATGCCGGTCGCGCCAAACTCGCGGAAGCGATGAGCGTTCACCTCGTTGAACTCGAGCGGGAGTTCATCGGCCGCGTCAGTCCTGAAGAACTCGAAACACTGGTGACGGTCATGGACCGGCTCCGAACGCCCGCCTGACACTCCGCTATCCTCGCCGGTAGAGCGCGCCGATGCGCCCCCCGTCCGCGGCAAGAGCCCCCGGCTCAATCGGCAGTCGACCACCACAATCGAGAGCCATCCTGAGCTCGTCTACTGCGGACACGGGCCCGACCAGGAGGTTCTTCCCATGACGCAGCCGCCCACGTTCTCGCCCAACATCACCGGGCTCAAGAAGCGAGCCAAGGAGCTGAAGCGACTCGTTGACGAGCGAAACCCCGAGGCTCTGGCCAGACTCACCGCGGCCGGAGTTCCCTTCGCCGAGCCGCTCGCCCTCCGATCCGCCCAACTGGTGCTCGCCCGCGAACTCGGTTTCGAGGGGTGGCACGATCTCATCGAGGAAGCGGGCGAGCGCTTGGTGGACGAACGTGACCTCCACCGCTGGTTTGCCGTCAGCCTCAACAATGCGGCCTGGGCCGTGATCGACGAACATGCCGACACCGACTCGCTCCCCCCGCACGTCCGCGACGAAGCCGTATACCGGGTCTATGCGAGCACATACCACTGGATGAAGGCCGGGACCCCCATCCACCAAGGCCGCGGCGAGCATCTCATTTCGCGGACCCTCGTTCTCTTCGGCCGGGCCGAGTCGGCGCTGACCCACGCCGATCGGTACCTGGAGATCATCGCCGGCCATCCCGACCTGGCCGAGGACTGGGACATCGCCTTTGCCTATGAAGCGCGGGCGCGGGCGCTTGCCGCCTTGGGCCGCGTCGACGAGGCGTCTGCCGATCTCGATCGGGCGCGCCGCCTGTGCGCGGAGGTGGCCGATCCAGAAGATCGAGCGATCGTAGAGGGCGAACTGGCTAGGGGGCCGTGGTTCGGCGTCGGTCACTCATAGGCGATCGCAGCGAGCACGTTGAGTCGTGAAGCTCTTCGGGCCGGGTAGACCGCTGCCACGACACCGGAGACGGCTGCCACGGCCACCGCCGCCGCCAGCCACGTTCCCGGGATCGACAGGAGTATTTCGACGTCGTCGGCCTGAAGTGACGTGATGACCGCCCAACCGAAGAACACGCCCAGTGTGAGGCCGAGGACCGCACCGAACACAGCCACGATCACAGCCTCCCATGTGACCATCCGGGAGAGCTGGCGGCGCGTCGTCCCGACGGCCCGGAGCAAGCCGATCTCACGCGTTCGTTCGATTATCGACAGCAGGAGCGTGTTGAGGATCCCCACGAACCCGATCAGCAACGTCAGTGCCAGCAAGGCGAACACGAGTCCGATGAACTGACGGATCTGTGATTTCGCCTCCTCTGCGAACTGGTTCTGATCGAGGACGTTTGTCCCCGGGTACTTGGCCGTCACGGCGGTCAAGGCCTCCCGACCGGCCTCGAGGCCAACACCTTCGGCGAGGTTCACGAAGATCGAAGAGTCGAATCGCTCGACGAAGTTCGCCTCCCAGGCCGCGGGTGTCATGTAGAGATCGGAGCCGGGGCCGTCGGCCTCGAACACGGCGCCAACGGTGAACGACTGGTCCCCGCTGCTCCCGAAGGTGATGACAATGGGATCTCCCAGCCCGACGTCGGCGTCGCCGGCGAGGTCGGTGGAGATCGCGACCTGAGAGTCGGTGATCTGGTCCATCCGTCCCTGTCGATTCTCGAACCGCACCAGTTCGACGAGGCGAGCCATGTCGGCCGAGGCCACGAACTCGGTGTCGCCGTCTATTTCGGCGGCGTTGCGGCGGATGGCCACCAGCGCCGACACCTCCGGTAGCTCGGCGAGTTCGACCGCCACCCGCGGGCTCAGCTCGGCGCCTCCGAAACCTCCCGGCTGGACGATCAAGTCCGATCGGAATCGGTCCCGGATCAAGGCATCGGTGGTCGTGTCGAGACTGGAGCCGAGGATGAGAGCGAGCGCCGCCAGCGCCGTGCCGATCATGATGGACGAGGAGGTTGCAGCCGTTCGCCGCGGGCTTCGCACGGCGTTTTCGCGGGCCAACCGGCCGATTGTGCCCATGGCGGCCACCGGGGCTCCCAGGGTTCGGCCCAGCGGGCGTGTGAACAGGGGCGTGAGGACCGCGATCCCCACGAACAGCGAACCGGCGCCTGCGCCCACGAACGCCACCGGCGACAATCCGGCGGTACGGAATCCGCGCAGCCCGGCGAACAACAGTGCCACTCCGATTCCTGCCAGGATTGCCCCGGTGAAGCCACGTCTGCGGAGGCTGCGACGCCGCGGAGGTGACACTGCTTCACGCATCGCCGCCACCGGCAGGATCCGTGATGCATTGAGAGCCGGGATCAGGGCGGAGACCAGGGTCACGACCAGTCCGGTCAACAGCGCCGCCCCCACGGTGCGCCGTGCCACCACCAGGTCGCCGGACGGGATGTCCCCGCCGAAGCGTTCGAATGCCCACCTGATGGCCTCCGCCAGGCCGATGCCGCCACCCACCCCGGCCGCCGAAGCGAGGATGGCCACGATCGTCGCCTCTCCCAGCACCATCGCCATGATCTGGCGGCGGGTGGCGCCGATTGCCCGGAACATGGCGAGTTCCCGGGTGCGTTGGGTCACGATGATCTGGAAGGTGTTTTGGATGAGGAACGTGGAGGCGAAGAGCGCCACGAGTCCGAACACCAAGAGGAACGTGTTGATGAAGCCGAGCGCCTGTTTGAAACCGGCGAGTTGCTCTTCGGCGGCGAGCCGGGCATCGAGCGCGCGAACGCCGTCCGGGAGGACTGTCTGAATTTGCTCGGCCAGGAGCGCGGGGTCGACACCGTCCCGGGCCACCACGTTCACGGCGTCGATCTGCCCGTCTGCCCCGAAGATGCGGTCGGCGGCCACCGGATCGACGCCGATCGCGGTCGCTCCGCCAAATCCGTCACTCGAGCCCAGCCCGATGAGCCCGACGATCTCAAAACGCTCCGGGCGGCCCAGCGTGATCACGAGGATCTCCTGTCCTACGGTCAGACCGAAGCGATCGGCCGATGCCTTGTCGAGGACCATCTCTCCGTCGGCGGCGGGTGGGCGGCCATCCCTCAGCTCGAACGGATTGCCGACCTCGATCCACGCCGAGCCGATCGTGGGCGGTCCTTGACCTCCCAGAACTTCACCGTCGGGAGTGGCGAGGTTTGCGAACCCTCCAACGGTCCCCTCCGCCGCCTCGACTCCTTCCACCGCCTGGATGGCATCCACCACTTCCGGGTCGAACCGTGCCCTCTGGACGAAGGACAGGTCTTCATCGACGGTGGCCTGAACCAGGACGTCCGTTCCGGCGAAGGCGCTGGAGAAGAGATTGTCGAAGAGGCCCCCGAGCGTGTCGGTGAAGACATAGGAGCCGGCGACGAAGCTGGTGCCGAGGAAGATCGCAAGCGCCGTGAGGGCGAGACGGAGCTTGTGGCCCAAGAGCCCTTTCCATGTTGCCCGCCACACGTCACGTCTCCAACGACTTGATCCGGTCGAGGATCGCGTCAGACGTTGGAGACTCGAGTTCGTCGACGACCCGACCATCGGCCAGGAACACCACGCGGTCGGCATAGGCGGCGGCGACCGGATCGTGGGTCACCATCACGATCGTTTGCCCCAGATCGTCCACGGCGCGGCGCAGAAACCCGAGCAGCTGAGCCCCGGACTTCGAATCCAGGTTCCCGGAGGGTTCGTCGGCGAAGATGATGTCGGGTCGGGCGACGAGAGCCCGGGCTACCGCCACCCGCTGCTGCTGGCCGCCGGAGAGCTCAGACGGTCGGTGAGTCAGGCGATCACCGAGACCGAGCACGTCGATCACCCGGTTGAACCAGGTCCGATCGGGTCGCCGCCCTGCGATGTCTGTCGGCAGCGTGATGTTCTCTGTCGCATTGAGAGTGGGGATCAGGTTGAACGCCTGGAAGATGAATCCGACGCGGCTCCGTCGCAGCAACGTCAACTCGCGATCCGACAGGGTGCCGAGATCCTGCTCTCCAAGGTAGACCTTCCCGCCCGTCACCGAGTCGAGGCCGGCGAGGCAGTGGAGGAGAGTTGACTTCCCGGAACCCGACGGGCCCATGATGGCGCTGAACCGGCCCTTGTGGAATGCGACCGTCACGTCGTCGAGTGCCCGAACCTCGGCGGGTCCAGACATGTAGATCTTGGTTGCGCGTTCGGTGGAGGCGGCGATGTCCGGCATACGGGAACCGAGCCTAGGAGCCCCTCGTTGGTACCCGGACCCGTCGTCTGAACGCGGAGTCGCGGCGGTGCGGCGCTCGGCGAGCTGGGATGGACGACAATACCGGCGAGCGAGACGAGGCCCCATGTTCGACATCGTGTTCTATCGACCCGAGATCCCACCCAATACGGGCAACGCGATGCGATTGTCGGCCAACACGGGGTGCCGGCTCCATCTCATCGAACCGCTCGGGTTCGACCTGTCAGACGCCAAGCTCCGACGCGCCGGAATGGACTATCGAGACAAAGCCACCGTCCGCACCCACGCCGGGATCGAGGCATGGATCGATGCCGTGCAGCCGCGTCGGGTGTTCGCGTTCGCCAAACGAGGCCAAACACGGTTCACCGATGTGAGGTATCGGCCGGGCGACTCGCTGTTGTTCGGTCCCGAGTCGGTCGGGTTGCCCGACGAGGTGCTCTCCGCACCGTTTGTGACCGATGTCGTGTCGATCCCGATGCGACCCGGCGTGCGGAGCCTCAACCTGTCCAACTCGGCGGCGATCGTCGTGTTCGAGGCCTGGCGTCAAAACGGGTTCGAAGGCGCTGAGTAGAGGCTCAGAACTCGACGATCAACGGGGCGTGATCGGAGGGTTTGG
>Ga0224510_10002712_pt1 | contig 10429 bp, 11 predicted proteins | sample SF_May12_sed_USG_FD_170161 | JGI IMG/M metagenome (GOLD analysis project Ga0224510, IMG submission 170161) | Sediment microbial communities from San Francisco Bay, California, United States - SF_May12_sed_USGS_4_1 | ecosystem: Environmental > Aquatic > Marine > Sediment | place: USA: California... | reverse complement strand
GCGGGTTCCAAACTCTGCGGCGTTCATCGCTTCCGCCTCCCAGGCCAGACAAAGGTCGGCAAGGAATCCCTGACCGCGAGCTGTGCCCTCATCCAGCCCCCGATCATCGCTGGCACCGTAATAGCCGATACCGGATGCGCTGATGAGCACCCGCGGCTTTGCAGACCGGCGGAACATCGCTTCCACGACGAAACGCGTCGTGTGGACCCGACTATCGATGAGGAGTTGTTTTCGAGCAGGCGTCCAACGGGCATCGGCGATCGGAGCCCCAGCGAGGTTAATGACCGCATCTGCTCCCTCAAGTGCCTGTTCCCAGGGTCCTGTATTTCGTCCAGTCCACTCGACGGACAACAGGTTGTTGCCTAAGCGCCGCTCTGCGCTCCCCGAATTCCTCGTGAGGATCGTTACTCTATGGCCCTCCTGGGAGAGCGCCGTGCACAATGCACGACCGATGAATCCTGTTCCTCCAGCTATTACGATGTTCATGGACATGTCTCCTGAAAGAGCCAGCGATAGGCCGACTGATACGCCTGGCAATCCGACAGCATCTTACCTTCGGGTCGGTTTTTCGCTGCCCCGCCGCCTCACAACAGCGGTAGCAGTCTGGAAGAGACCGGCCACTCCCACAGAAGTCAGGAATCCCATCACGACCAAAAAGGCAAAGCTCATATCCATAGCCGTCCTCCTTCTCGAAATTGGTAGAAGCCACGTGCCCGGACATCGATTGCACTGTTTGCCGAGGAGACAGGCTCCTCATGATGAGGAGGCCTGTCTCCCTCAGCGGGCGACGCCGTGCGGAGTTTCGGCGTCACCTCTGCCAGACGAACAATCCGGCCCCCGAACCCCTGTCGCTGCCATCGTATTGCCTTGTCCTTTCACCGCAACCGGTTACTTCTTCGGGATCGCTTCTTCAAGACCACGTGCGCAGCGGAAGCCCGTGCCATGAGTCTGAAGGGCGAATCCACCACGACCACGTGCCGATGTGGTGATATCGGACACTGGACTATGCCAGGACCCACCACGAATCGACCGAACGACTCCCTTTTTGTCGGGACCTTGTGGATTCCGATTGGGCGCATGGTGATAGTACTCCGCGTCATACCAATCGGAGACCCACTCCCTGGCGTTGCCAGCCATATCCTTCACTCCGTAGGGTGAATCTCCATCAGGAAGTGACCCGACAGGCCTCAAGGTATGCTCGTCCTCCCACTCTCGATCGAAATTTGCCCGCTTCGCCGTGGGTGGTTCATTCCCCCAGGGGAATATGCGGCCGTCTGTCCCGCGAGCAGCCTTTTCCCATTCTGCTTCCGTCGGCAGCCGCTTCTTCGCCCAGCTACAATAGGCCTTGGCGTCATACCAGGTCGTCTGCACTACGGGTAATTGCTCAATGCCGGCAATGGACACGAGGGGGCCCGTGCCGTAGGGATTCGGGGGGGTACGATGGCCAGTGGATTTCACAAAGGCCATATACCGTTCATTCGTCACTTCGACTTGGTCGATCGCAAACTCGTCGAGGTCGACAGATCGCTGCGGTCTCTCATCATCCCGTCCTTTTCCTTCCGGATTTCCCATTAAGAATGGTCCGGCCGGAATCGTGACCATCGTCACTGAGTCAAGTTCTTTGTTTCCCGGCAACGCTTCCGCGGTCAGCGACTGCGCAAGCACAAGGACCGTCACAACCACGATCGGCATTCTGTTGAACTGAGTTGATCTGCGCCACAGACCAGTGATCATTTCTTCTGCTCCTTGCTACCCTCGATTGCTTGGGCGGTATGGAATCTGACTTGTTTGACAAGGTCCTCTACCTGCCGCTCGTCTCCCTGATCGGCTGCTTCTTGCGCCTGGGTCACGAGGGTTCTGGCTTCGTGCAGGTGCTGCTCGATATCTGCCTGAAGGGCAGGGGATGCCACTGTTCCCCCCAATGCTGCTCGATGGTAGATCTCCCATGCCTGGTCCACTTCATGATTGGCGCTATGCACAATCTGGGTGGGTGATTCGATGGGACCGGCATGGAGGGATGAGGCTCCCAGTAGTGCGATGAGGACAATGCCTCTATAAAGCATCTTGTTGTGTATCATCGGTGCGCCTCCGTTACGATCAAACCATAATCATGAATCCGTGAAATCTTGCTTCACGGTCGCTTCATCGATTGCTCAATCAATTGTCGAAGCTCCAGGAGCTCCATATTCTTAGGGTCAAGGGCCAATCCCTGAGCAAGGGCCTGCTGGGCCTCCGCAAAGCGCTCTCGTCCCATTTCGACGTAGGCCAAGATGGCGGCTTCTGTTATACGCAGATCGATTTCTGGTGGGGCGGTCTTCGCGCAGCGGAATCCCAGACCCACGCCGTAGCTGTTATTGAGTGGATCATTCCAGAACCGGTGGGTTGCCCTAGTTGAGCCCTCCGGGGCGATCCAGGAGCCACCGCGTATGACCCGCTTCTCGCCGACCGTCAAACGATCCACGTACGTCCCGGTTTTGCCCATCCACAGGGGTTGAGCCGGGCCGCTTGGATTCACGCTCGTTTCAAGCCGTCCATAGTAGCGGGGGTCATACCAGTCTGAGACCCACTCAAAGACATTGCCGGCCATGTGGTGTAGACCATAATAACTGGCTCCTTCTGGGTATGAATCAACGGGCATGGTGGCATCGTGCTTTTTCCCATAATTGACTTTCGCTGGATCAAAATCGTTGCCCCAGGGATAGAGATTACCATTTGGCCCTCGAGCGGCCTTCTCCCACTCCGCTTCCGTCGGCAGCCGTTTGCCGCGATATTCGCAGAAGGCTCTCGCGTCCTCCCAATTCACCCCGACGACGGGCAGTTGAGACTTATTTAAACGGGGATCGTCCCAGTAGGCCGGAGCCTGGTGACCTTTTGCCTTGATGAAATCACCATAGTCTTTGTTCGAGACTTCATACTTATCAATGAAGTATGGATCCAGGAACACCATATGAGCGGGACTTTCGTCCTTCAGTCCTTCAGCAGACCAGGGTGTCGTCATCCGTCGTTCGTAAAGTGTGAGCTTCTTGCCCGTGTCTACGGGTTCTTCCCGGTCGAGCCCCATCACCGATCCTCTTTGCCCGATATACGCCATGTCCTTTGGTATCAGGTGCTCCTCCGCACGGACTGCCGGGTTCACTATTGTGAATGCGGTTGCCAACGCCGCGATCGCAATGATTCTTGCCGTATGCATTTCAGACCTCCAGTAAACTTTGGTGTGCCCCTAGGAAGCAGTCTCGCCTGTCTCGTTACGCCAGGGTCAGCGGCGGTGCGTCGTTACCGTCTGGCCATTTGTTGTGTGCGGCATATCGAGGCCCCTCATTTCTCGCAACGCTGCTTGCGCGATTCCCCGCAACGTCCCATTGAATACAAACTCGTGCGGCACGTAGAGGGAATACCAGTATAGTTGGCCTTTCAGTCCCACAGGATCAAAGATCGCCGTCTGCCGTATCTGCGTGGAAGAGCCTTCCTCCGTCACTTCGAACTCCAGCCACGCCCGTCCCGGTAAATTCATCTCGGATTTGAGCCGCAGGCGCCGATTCGGCTCGATCGCTTCGACGCGAAATGAGTCGACCGTGTCCCCGACGCGTAGGGTCGTGGAAGATGGCCGTCCCCGGCCCATGCCGACACCCCCTTGAAGGAGGTCGATGAAACCGCGGACCCGCCACAGCCAGTTGCAGGCGTACCAACCATGGTCACCACCGAGCCTCTCGATACATCTAAAGACGACTTCTGGCGGCGCTTTGACGGTCATAGTCCGTGAATCCACGATGCGCGTGCCGAATCGCACGCCTCCCCACGACTTCTGCGTGCCGGAAGAAGAGAGCGAGTTGGACCAGCGCGTGGCGGCGAAATGTGTCTCTTCATGGGCCAGGGCCCGGCGAATTGCCTCGTCGATTCCCATCGGACGTACGGAGAAAGTTGTCAGCGCAGCATTGTCCCGTACCACCGTGACATGAACGATACTCTCAATAATCGCTCGGCCGATGCGAGCATAGAGCGGCGTGATCAATCCCAGCCACAGAGCAGACAGCCAGGGGGTGAGGACCGGCACTGGGATGATGAGAGGTTTAAGTCCACGCTGCCGCCCGTACGCACGCATCATTTCCGCGTAGGATACTTCGTCGGCACCACCGACCTCGTAAATGCGGTAACTGGAGGTGGGAATCCGAAGGGCTTCCATCAGGTAATCCAGCAAATCGTCGATTCCGATTGGCTGCGCCTTCCCCTTGACCCATCGGGGTGTGAGCATGATCGGCAAGCGTTCGACGAGCGCACGAATTAATTCAAATGAGGCACTACCAGAACCAATCACGGCGGATGCACGAAACTCACAAACCGGGAGGCCGGACTCTCTTAAAATGTTGCCGACCTCGTGGCGACTGCGCAGATGCGTTGAGAGTTCTTCCTCATCGCTGCCTAGGCCTCCCACATAGATGAGGCCCTTCACACCCGCTGCCTTCGCTGCTTCACTAAAGTTCCGCGCCGCCTGCCGGTCCGTCTCCTCAAACGAGCCATTCGAACTCATGGAGTGGACCATGTAGTAGGCCACGTCGACTCCGCGCAACGCGTTGTCGAGACTTTGTCGGTCAAGAACATCACCCGCGACTACTTCAGTTGTAGATCTGACCTTCTGTCTCAGAATGTCAGGATGCCTGGCCAGGCATCGGAGCCGGTAGCCTTGTTCTTCCAGCGAAGGTAGTAGTCGACCACCGATATAACCGCTCGCACCAGTGAGCAGAATAAGAGAGGTGCCTGGGATCGCTGCTAGATTCACAGGCGATGTACTTGCCCCTGTGGTGTCAGACGTATTCACGAGAGACCTCCCCCACAACCTGGCCCATAGGAAGGGGGCGAAGGCCCCCTTCCGTCTGTTCTGTTCCTATTTCTTCTTCATGCTTTTTTGGATCAGTTCACGGGTAGCTAGATACTCCTTGTTTCCCGGATCCGAGGCCAACGCCTTCTCAATGGCGGCCAATGCCTCAGCGTGTTTTTCAGCCCCCATCGCAACTAGCGCCTGAATGAATGCGTCGCGGCCTGATTGCACGGCTTCGTCGGACACCGTCTGGGCCGACTTCGCGCAACGGAATCCGAGGCCGACGCCGTAGGAGTTGTTGTCAGGCTGATTCCAGAATCGATGGCTTGTGTGCAGTGAGCTTTCCGGCGCGAGCCAGGAACCGCCTCGTAGCACCCGCACTGGCCCTTGGTTCGCAAAGTTGTAGCCCTTCTCTGCTCCCCGCGGGTTCATGGCGGGGCTCTGTTTGTAGTAGTTGAGATCGTACCAATCCTCGACCCACTCAAAGACGTTGCCGGCCATGTTGTAGACGCCAAATCCGCTAACTCCCTCGGGATAGGAATCCACCGGCGTTGTGCGGCCAACGTTCTGACCATAATTGGCCTTTTTCGGGTCAATTGTGTGTCCCCATGGATAATGATTGTCTCCGTCTGGTCCTTTTGCCGCTCTTTCCCACTCTGCTTCAGTCGGAAGACGCTTGCCCTCCCATTTGCAGAATGCGTTTGCATCGGTCCAGCTTACACCGACAACCGGATGGTTCGACTTGTTCAGCCGCGGGTCATCCCAATAGGCTGGTGCCGGGTGACCGGCCGCCTTCATAAACTCTTTGTATCGTGCGTTCGAGGTTTCGAACTTGTCGATGAGATAGGCATCAAGCACGACCTGATGCTTGGCTTCATCTGAATGTTCGCTGCTCCCCATAGTGAACTCGCCCTTCGTGATGAGGACCATATCCTTGTCCCTGCTAGGCACGTCCGCTGCTGTTGCAAGAGTGACAGCTCCGACCATCACTGCCACCCCCACTCCGACCTGAAACACTGTTTGACTCCGCATAAGATACCCCCTTGGTTTAGAACACCAGGACCGCCCTGGCTGCTTGATGAGTACAGTGAACCGAATCCAAAATCACTATCCCCACGATGGATTAGCGCAATTGAAGCATAGCAATCACCGATGACAACATGTCTATCGAAGGTGCATTGCCTTATTGCCCGGCAAAGATTGTGCTGCATGCCGAACCGTCATCGGCTGTTGACGAATGCTGCGATTCTGCAAGATGACAGAATCGAGGATGTCACCACACTGGACGCATCGTGTCGTGACACACTCCAACTCGCCCGTGCTGTTCAGCAGGTCCATAGACAGATCCTTGACCATGAAACCGCCGCATCTCAGGCAGGATGAGTGAAGCAGTACCGAAGAGAGAGCTGATTGACTCTTTATCTGACCGACTTTCTCTTTTTGCTCCGCTCTTGCCATGATGACCTCCATTGGATTGTGGTTCAATGTTTGTCACAAGTATGTCCAATGTATAAGCCAAAATGTCTAATGTGTCAAGTGTTATTCCATTATATTTTGACAAACATTGAACATTATAATAGGATCGAAACGTTGAATATGAATAATCATAGAATTCATAGAGTTGCAAAAATTACGGGCCTCTCGCGAGATGTTATTCGCGTGTGGGAACGACGATTTGAAATCCTAAAACCGACTCGAGGAGCCAATCGTTATCGCAATTATTCCGATGAAGATGTCGCGTTACTGAGATTCCTGAAGGAGCAGCTAGATACGGGAGCCTCAATCGGAGAGCTGTCGAAACTAGGACGTGAGGAGTTGTTGAGGCGAGCACAAGCCAGTGCACCGCAAGTGTCATTCGTCGACAATGCTTTCAGTAAACTCCTGCAGGAACTCCTGTCTAGCTTGAGCCCCTTCAATCGTGTGATGTTTGAGAAGCGTTTGAACGGCGCCGTGGCGGTAATTCCCTTTGAAGAAGCGCTGCATGGGATCTTGCTTCCGCTTCAGGAGCAGGTGGGGCAGCTCTGGCACGATAGTCATCTGGAGGTGGCCATCGAGCATTACGTCACGAGGCAAATCCAACAGAAGGTTTTCTCAGCCATGAATCAGCTCCCCGTGGCTGAGTTTGGCGCCAAAGTGGTCGTGGCCTGCCCGCCTGGCGAGGAACACGACATCGCCGCGTTTGCAGTGGCATATCGATGTCGTGTTCGCGGCTGCCGGGTTCACTATTTGGGAGCCAATGTGCCCCTCGCCTCACTGACCAGGCTCTGTGAGCAGGTGGAGCCGGATCTGACCATCATGTCATTTCCTGTCGCATTTCCAGAGGCCAATGCGACGGAGCTGGTTCAAGCCCTTGCCGATGAAGTGCGTCCCGCTTCCGATCTAGCCGTCGGCGGAAATGGCGCGCTCGCCATGCGTGACCTTTTCATGAAATACGACATTACGGTTCTGGAGAATTTTGCTGACTTGGATCACAGGCTGGATCGCTTGATAAGACACACCGTCGCTCACGGGTGACCAGGAGAGGCCGATTAGATGGCATCATACCCGCTCACAGTATTCTTCGACGGAGCCTGCCCTATTTGCGATCGGGAAATCGCCCTGATGAGGCGATTGGACAGACGTGGGAGGTTGAAATTTTCAGACTTCTCACGGCCGGACTTTTCCCCAACATCAATAAACATATCTCCCGCTGAACTTGAGAGAATCATTCATGCCCGTTGGGGTGACGGGACCGTCATCACCGGCGTCGATGTGTTCCGTGCTATGTGGGAAGCAGTCGGCCTGGGATTCTTGGCTAGGCTCAGCCGTCTTTCTTTAGTCGAGCCACTGGTTGTGAAGGCGTATGCCTGGTTTGCACGTAACCGCTTGAGGCTCACCGGTCGCCCGACCGCCTGCGCAGGAGACGCATGCACAGGGCCTACAAGCCGGGACAGCCTGTAAACGGGCAGGATGATTGCCTCGTGCCCGCTCGTCCAAGCTACCTTTCGTGAGAGCGGTTCATTCTTTTGGTTACGTGTCCGATCATCGGATGCTATCTCTGTTATCCAATGCTATTGCCCACCTTTATGGAACGGTTCTGCTGTCTCGGAGCATTTTGGTTGCATGTGGTGCCTCGGTATCATCGAGCAAGCCTGGAGAACAATGTCCTACGGACTCTTCGCACACCGGAACCCGCTGTTGAAGTTCCGAAACGCCGGTGAATCGTAGTCTGTGGTCGATGGTATGTTGAAGTCCCGCCGCGCAGATCGCAGGTTCTCCGCAGCAAGGTCCCATGAGCCTCCCCGCACGACTTTGTATTTGCCACCTTCAGGTCCTTGGGGGTTCTTGGATGGGCTGGTCACATAGTAATCCGAGGCATACCAGTCGCTCACCCATTCCGAGACATTTCCCGCTAGATCATAGATCCCATAGGGGCTCTTGCCGTCTTTCAATTGCCCCACCGGCAGCAGCGCATTGTGGTTGTCCCAATTGTCCTTCCCGTAGTTCGCCCGGAGCTGATCGGGTGGATCGTTGCCCCAGGGATATATACGACTGTCCGCCCCCCGTGCCGCCTTCTCCCATTCAGCTTCTGTCGGCAGCCGCTTGCCGGCCCACTTGCAATAGTTGTTCGCATCCGCCCAATCGACATTGACAACCGGGCGCTTCTGATGAGGCGGCTCGTCCATCGTCGTCCACTTCCCCGGTGGGAATATACTGGTAAATTCCAGAAACTTTGCATATTGCTCGACCGTCACTTCATAGACATCTATATAATATGCATTGAGAAAGACCTTGTGCTCGGGCTTTTCATGGTCATCGCCTTCGTTGCTCCCCATGGTAAAGTCCCCGGCGGGCACGAGCACCATAGGAGCCACATTCTTGGGCTTGATCTTCTCCGGTCGCTTGTCCCCCGTATAATCTTTGTGTTCGGCAGGTTTCCCTCCATGCGAGAAGGTATGCATGAATGCGACAACTTGCCAGATCTGCTCTTCTGAGAGGAGCGATTTGTATGGCCTCATTGGCGTCTTTCGAATTCCTTCCGCCACACGCCAGAACCAATAGCTGTCTGAGAAGCGCTTAGTGTTTTTCAGGCTACGAACCCCCTCCCCGCTTCTTACTGGTTCACCGTCCTCGCCATGGCAACCAGTACAGGAGACAAGCGGGTCGGCTTCACCGACATAAATCTTTCTTCCCTCCTCAATGATCTTTGGATCCGTCCACCAGCCGGCTGGCATTTTTTTCTTGGCATAAGCGGCTGGCACTGGATCCAATGGCATGAGTTCCGCCGAAGCGACGATCCCTCCTGAGAGAGTCAGGCCCGACACCAAAACCATGATGCATTGCGCGATCATCCTGCCACTCATGTGCGACCTCCTATTGCAACCTCAACTTATTGGACATCTGGTAGTGTTCTGCCATCAATCGGACAAGGTTATATTGACTTTGGATTAGGACGGGTCACCTGGGATAGACTAGTCCTTCTCATCCTCATTCTTATCTTCTGTTTCTTTTTGCACTTCTTTCAAAACCATCACACCCTGAACTCGACTCGCATTGAGATCGCTCTCCGGGACTTTCTTGTGGACGAGATTCTGATGGCAATCAATGCAGGTGGCACCCTCAGTTTCCATCTTCTTGTGTGCGGCCTTCGCCGATGCGCCGGGGGGTTTGGTATTCTTGTGGCACTCCCGGCAAGTGACGCTGTCCCAATTTTTCAGGGACATGCGCGCATAGTGGGCCATGATTGGCCGGCGCTCGTTAAATTTCTCTATTGTCGAGTAGTCATATTTCATCTCCGCGAGGACTGCCCTTGTCCCATCATAGATGTGTGTCCAGAGGGCCAGATGGAAGTTTCCCAAGCCTTGCGGAACATGGCAGTCCTTGCAGCCCGGATCCGCTCCTAGCGCCCCATAGTGGGACGACTTTTTTAGCTCTTCATATGGATACGTCTGGGAGTGACAGCTCACGCAGAACTCGGTTCTCGAGAGGGCGTGTTCCCCAGCGAATACCACGGTTATGGCTCCGGCCATAAGCGCAGCACCAAGAAACAGGGCACCGCCAGACACACTTAAGTACTGGCGGATCGTGCCTGCCATGATGACCTCCCTCTGCCATGTTCAATGTTTGCAACCATCGTGTCTAATGTATATAAGTTTATGTCTAATGTGTCAATAGTTTAGTTAAATAATATTTGACAAACATTATACATAGTAATATGATTTGGAAACATTATGCACACCAAAAGAATTCATAGAGTTGCGAAATTGACTGGCCTATCCAAGGACATCATTCGTGTGTGGGAGAGGCGTTACGGGCTTGTTAAACCGTCCCGAAGTTCGAATCGCTACCGTGAATACAGCGACGAGGATGTCGCACTCCTTCGTTTTGTGAAAGCCCAGATGGAACAAGGGGCAACGATCGGTGGTCTCGCAACAGAGGGGCGGGATTCGCTCCTCGCACGCATGCGTCTCGCAACCCCATTTATCGCAGAGGATCAGAAGCCGCATGAGCATCTATTAGATGAGTTGATCGGATTGCTTGATCCGATCGATAAGGCTGGGTTCGAGCGAAAGCTCAACGGTGCAGTGGCTGTCATTCCGCTCGAAGAGGCTGTCCAGCGGATCTTACTTCCACTAC
>Ga0224510_10002710_pt1 | contig 10437 bp, 9 predicted proteins | sample SF_May12_sed_USG_FD_170161 | JGI IMG/M metagenome (GOLD analysis project Ga0224510, IMG submission 170161) | Sediment microbial communities from San Francisco Bay, California, United States - SF_May12_sed_USGS_4_1 | ecosystem: Environmental > Aquatic > Marine > Sediment | place: USA: California... | reverse complement strand
CACGACGCCGTTCACGCCGTTTGCTGGGTCGTAGACCCGGCCGTTTACAATCCGGAATGCCGATCCCACGCGGGGCTCCGTGGTGCGGGCGTCAGGTGGCGGACGGGGCTTCGACCGGGGGGAGACGGTTCCCCCCGAGCAGCTCGCGCACCCGGTCGCGAATGCCGCAGAGGATGAACTCGTCGCTCGGATAGGGCGACTTGAAGGCCGGCCGCAGGGTGATCGGGACGCCGTCCATCCGGTACACCGTGCCGGACACGTTGATGCCGTAGGTCGCCGTGGTGAAGGCGACCCGGGCCAGCTGGCTGGTGACGCTGGACTTCGGGTCGAGGGTGATCACCGGGATCCGCTTGAGGTGCTCGATGGCCGGCTGGGGGAAGTTCGAGGCCGGATCGCTCGCGATGATCAGCGCCGCGTCCGCCTCGCCCCGCGAAAGGGTGTCCACCGTGGTGAACTCGCCAGGATTGAAGCGCGGATAGCCGCGGCTGAAGTTCACCCCGAACGGGTAGCCCGTCTGCCACGACACGACGTTGTCCGCGCCAGTCACGTTGCCGTGGCCGCGCACCGGCGCGGCCACGAAATGGGTGAATTCGTTGAGGTCGGTCGCGAGCGCGAGCAGCGCGCCAGCGTTGAAGTGCCGGCCCCGGGTCATGGTCAGCCCCATGCCGAAGAACAGCACGCCGTACTTGCATTTCTTCATCCGGTCGGCCAGGTCCTGCAGCACCGCCAGCGACACCCCGGTCTTCTCCTCGATGGACGGCGACACCGGCTTGCCCTTCACCAGCGCCCGGAGGGCCCAGAGCACCTCGAAATCGGTGCGCGGCTTGACCTGGATGAAGATGTCGGCCACCGGGGTGCTCGGCGTCCGCCTCACGTCCACCAGGACGACGGTGCGGTCCTTCTTCCCGTTGGGGGTGTACATCCCCTTGGCGGTGACCGCGTAGCGGGAGAAGAGTCGCGGGTGGGCCTCGGCCGGGTTGCCGCCCCAGAAGATGATCAGGTCCGCCCGGTTCTTGACTTCGCCGAGCGAGGCGGTGCTCTCGCCCACGCCCTGGAAGGCGATACCGGTGGGTCCGTGGCAGACGGAGGTGGTGGTGTCCACCGTGCCGCCGATCATGTCCCCGATCCCCACCGCGACGCGCTGCGCCTCGCAGGTGGTATCCGAGAGACCGTAGATGATCGGGAACCGCGCCCTGGCCAGGATCTGGGCCGCCTCCTCGATCCCCTCCGCCGTGGTCGCCGGACGGCCGTCGATCAGCGCGGCGGGCCGGTCCTCGATGCCGTGCTCCTTGAACCACGCCTTGCCGAGGACGCAGGCGTTTTCCGATTTCGTGATCTTGTGGTGCTCGTCGTCCACCGTGAGCACCATGTCGTCGCACACGCAGCCGCAGAAGGTGCAGGTCGCGTCCTGGACGACTCTCAGTTCTTCGGCCATGTCGTCACTCTCCCGAGGGTCCTTCGACCTCTGCCACAGGTTCGACTTCGACGTCCAGGTGCTTCGAGAGCGGCATGCCGGTCCCCGCCGTGTCGCCGTCCATCAGGCGGCTGGACAGCGGGCCGTAAGCCATGAACAGCATCCCCTTCGGCAGGTCCTTCGTCTCCCGTCCCTTGCAGCGCAGGACCGCCTCGCCGATGGGCGTGCGGAGCCGGACCCGGCTCTCGTTCTTGAGTCCGAGCCGCGCCATGTCCTCGACGTTCATCTCCAGCGTCGAGGTCACCTGCAGGTAGTTGGCGCCGTGCTTGCCCTCGGACAGCGCAGTCCCCTGCTTGCTCGTGCGGCCCCCGATCAGCGTCATCCGTTCGGTCATGCGGTTGCCTCCCCTTGCTACCTACAGCCGTCCTGCCCGCCCGACAAGGGGGGCGGGCCACATCAGGCCATGATCTCGTGCAGCCGGAAGTGGAACTTGCCGAGCTTGCCGCCATAATCGCCGGCGCTGATGCGGCGGATGCCGCCGGCCGCGCCGATTGCCACCACCGCTTCGATGCCGGTCCGCATCGCGGTGCCGATGTCCGCCGGAGTCAGGCCATCGATCACGATTTCCATCACCGAGCGGATCTCGGGGGTCAGCTGCGTGGCGGTGCCCCCCATGATAGTCGGGCAGAAGGCGTCGTTGGTGGACGCCCTGAGCGAGGGGTATTTCGACCCGACCTTGGAGCCCGACCGGACCACGCCGCCGGGGAAGGGCATGATCACGTTCGGCACCTGCCGCATCACCGCGACCGCGGCTTCGCAGGCGGCGAGCGCCTGGGGCTGCGATTCCGCCAGCACCAGGAAGTTGCCCCCGCCCACGCCGCTCACCATCTCGGTGGTGTCCTGGATCAGGAACTCGCCGTCCATCACCGGGATTCGCCAGTAGCGGCGGCCGCCGATCAGCTTCGAAGTCTGGAAGCCGTCGCCGAAGTAGCGCAGGTACTTCCCCAGCGGCAGCGATTCCCCCTGGACCAGCCCCGCGAACACGGCGCTGGTGGGGGAGGTGAGCACGCATTGGCCGACCCGCCGCTCCAGCTGCTTGGTCAGTTCCTTGGTGGACACCGCGAACAGCAGGATGGCCACTCCCGGCCGGCCGTCGGGCGTCTCCGCCCGGTCGAGTTCGCGCTCGATGCCCGCCTCGCAGCCGCAGGCGATGACCGAGGTCGCGAAACCGGTCGCGGCCGTCGCGGCGTGGTAGGCCCACTCCAGGTTGTGGGCCGTGATGATGAGCCGTGTGGCCTTCATGGCGAAGGCCTCCGCGAAGGCGTCGTCGATCGTCACGCCGTTCAGGTTCATCCCCCTACTCCCGGCACGGATGGGTGACGAGTTCGGCTCCGTGGCCGAAGTCCCCCATCTCGCCCTCCGAAATGCGGAGATGCTCCGCCCGCATCGTCTGGTAGCGGTCGAAGTGCTCGCCCACGCGCCGTTCGATGCCCCGATCGTACTCCGGCCGGACCACATGGTAGCGGCCCCAGGCCACCGCGACCACCCGGCCGTCCCGCACCACGACCTCGCCATCCTTGAAGACGTACTCCGGAGCCACGAACATCCGCTCCCGGTCGCGCAGGTCGCGGTACACCGTAATGTCGGCCCTCGCGCCCACGCCGAGGTGCCCGAGGTCGTCGAGGCCGAGCAGCTTCGCGGGCCCTGCCCGGGTCAGGATCGCGATCTCGTGGAGGGTGTACTCCCGCTTGAGGCTCTTCAGCGTGGTCATCCCCTGGGCATCGGGGTGGAGCTGCCCCAGACGCTCGTTCCGGAACCCCCGGTCCATGAGCAGCCGGATCAGGTGCGGGTACGACGTGAACGGCGCGCCGTTGGGGTGGTCGGTCGTCAGGAACACCCGCCACGGGTCGTTGATCAGCAGGAAGATCTCGAGTCCGATCGCCCACTGCAGGGCGTTGACGAAGTTCTTGTCGCGGTAGCGGAACGGCAGCACGCCGCAGCCCGCCTCGCACTCGATGTCCATGATCACCGACTTGCGGGGCGACGCGTGGGCGGCGTTCCGGTGCTGGGCCATGCTGTCGCCCGAGGCGGTGACCGTCTGGCCGAAGAGAATCTGGCCCACGTCGCAACTCGCCCCGGCGGTGTGGTTGATCACCTCCGCGATCCGCGCCGCCCCGGAGGAGAACTTCCGGTCCCCCTCGGTCCCGTAGCTGTGGAACTGGATGTGGGTCAGGTGGATGGGCCGCCCTTCGGCCGCCCGGATGGTCTGCAGGGTGGACTCGGCGCTGCCGGGAACGCCCAGGTTGCTGGCGTGCACATGGAGCGGATGGGGAATCCCCAGCTCGTGTACCGACCGGCTCAGCACCCGCACGATGTCCCGCGGGGTCACCCCGTAGTGCGGGTGGCGTTCGTCGATGTTCAGCATCCGCTGGTTGAACTTGAACGCCGAAATTCCGCCCGGATTGACCACCTTGACCCCGATGCACTGCGTCGCCGCCAGGGTCCAGGCCACGTAGTCGTTGATGCGGCGGTGGTCCTCGCCGGCCGCGACCATCCGGAGCAGGAAGTCGTCGCTGCCCAGCATGACGTAGCCGCCCTTGTCCACCATCGGCGTGTCGCCCATCTCCATGTGGGCCTGCCGGGCGTTCACCGGCAGGATGGCCGGCTCGAAGCAGGCGGTGTAGCCCATCTCGGCGTAGCGGTATCCGGTCGCGAAGGTGCCCGGGGCGGCGTGGCCCGACGATGCGCGGGTCAGGTCGGTCCGCGCGAGCAGGTCGCCGCGGTGGTCCTCGGGCAGCATCGCCCGGGCGATGTTGAGCTTGCCGCCGCCGATGTGGGTGTGCATGTCGATCGCGCCGGCCATGACGACGCGGTCGCTCAGGTCATACTCCCGGTCGATCCGTTCCTCCGGCCCCGGCGGAGCGACCAGCCGGCCGTCCCTGATGAAGAGGTCGCGCACCTGGCCGATGATGCCGTGGGCGGGATCGTACACCCGGCCGCCGCTGAGCCGGGTCAGCACGGGGTCAGCTCCCGCATGGCGGCGTCGATCGCGGTGAGAACCTCCGCCGCGCTGGGGAGAGGCGATGGGCGCAGCGCGCGGAGCGGCAGCGCCACCACCCGGTCGGTCCGGAACAGGTGACCCGCATGCTCGACGCCGGGAGTCCCGACGGCGATGAACACCGCCGGTTCCTGCGACAGCGTCATGCCGGCCCGGCCCAGAACGATGGTGGGAATGTCGCTCGCGGGTGGCGTCCGGGCGGCATTGAAGCTGGAGACCCAGAGCAGGAGGTCGGTTTCTCCGCGACGTACCATCCGCTCGGCGGAGTAGTGATGGACGTCCTGGTCCGGGCTGCCGCCGGCCAGGGAGGTGCGCAGCCCGAAGCCGCTCTGCCAGAGGAGGACCGCGTCCGCGGTCGTCTCGCCCTCGCTCCCGCCCAGCGGAAGGCCGGCGAACCGAGTATGGCGGTTGAGGTCCCGGACGAACTCGCAGATGCCCTGCACCGTCAGGTCGGCCTGCGGGAAATCCAGGTCGGCCGCCATCCAGGCGATCACGCCGTAGCGCGCGGCGCGGCACCGCTCGGCCAGCTCACGCCACCGGGCCATCGGGACGCCCGCCGCCTCCGTGGCCCCGATGGTCCTGCCCCCGGCGAGCGCCTTGAGCACCGCGAAGGCCTCGTGCAGTCGGATCACCTCGCACTCGATGACCGTACTCGAAGCACCCGCGGCGCCTTCGGAACCCGGGCCGCGGCCGAGGTACACCACGTCGCACCGGCGCTCTCCGCCGAACAGCGTCTCCCGGTTGCCGATGCACCGCTCGAAGAAGCGCGGCATCCGTCGCGCGATGTCGGCGCCGGCCACGATCAGCAGGTCCGCGTGGTTGCGCACCTCGGAGAGCGTGGTGGTGATCCAGCCGCTGTCCTGGAGCACCAGCAGGTTCCGCACCCCGGCGGCGGAGTTCATGTGGTCCAGCACGGCTCCGGCCCGCTCGGCGAGCTGAGTGGCGGCCCGGGCCCCCGCGACATCGGTGGCCAGGCCCGCCAGCACCGGTTGCCTCGCCTCGCACAGCAGCCGCGCAGCCGCCGTCACCGCTTCTCCCACGGTTGCCGGCCGGCCTCCGACCCGCGCCGCGGCGCCGTCGCTCGCGGGGTCGCGCTCGAACCCCGCGACGGCCAGCGGGCAGCCGTTGGCGACGACATGGAGGCGAGGCCCGGTTGTCTCAACCACCAGGTCGTCGCATACCAGACCGCAGAAGGGGCAGGTGACGTCGTGGATCGTGCCGGGCGGCAGGGGAGCGGTTGGCATGGGCATCGGGCGTAGTGTCTGCTAAGATGAGGCAATCGGTCCGTACCGCAATGGCGTCTGTCCTTCTTCTGGCCGGTTCCGCGTGACAGCTGAGGCACCGCCCTTTCTCATCGCCGCCGTCACCGGCCGCGCGCTGGCCGAGTCGGCGGCCAGGGGCGGACACCCGGTCGTCGTCCTCGACTGCTTCGCCGACCGTGACACGGTCGCCGCAGCTCGGGCCGCCGCCGCCGTCGCCAAGCCAGGCACGATGCACTTCGATCGCACCGCGCTGCTGTCCCGGGCCGATGCCATGGCCCCGGCATCGGGCTGCGCGGGACTCGTCGTCGGGGCGGGGTTCGAAGGGCGCCGCGCGCTGCTGTCGAGACTCGCAGCCGGCCGGACGCTGATGGGAAACCCGGCCCCGGTCGTCAGAGCCGTGAAGGACCCGCGCCGGTTCTTTCCGCTGCTCGACCGGATCGGTATCCGCTACCCCGATGTTCGCCACACTCCGCCGCCGGCGCCGGCTGGCTGGCTGGTCAAGAAGGCCGGAGGGGCGGGGGGCACCCACGTCGGGCGCGCCACGGACGCCGCCGTGGGGCGTGGCACCTACTTCCAGCGGCTCGAAACCGGGCGGGTCTGCTCGGTGCTCTTTCTCTGCGACGGACATCGGGCCTTGGTGGTGGGCGTCAACCAGCAGTGGACCCGGTCCGTCGGTGCCGCCAGGCCGTTCGTCTACGCCGGAGCGGCGGGAGGCCTCGTGCTTCCGGCCGCGCTGGAGCGTGATCTGCGGATGCGGCTCGACGCGCTGGTCGCGGCGACCGGCCTGAGAGGCCTGGCGGGACTCGACTTCATCTGGCGCGATGACGCCTGGCTGGCCCTCGAGGTGAACCCCCGGCCCACGGCAACACTCGATCTCTACGACGCCGACTTTCCGCGGGGACTCTTTGACGCGCATCTGCAGGCGTGCGCCGGCCGCCTGCCTCGGGTGGAGGCGGGCGGCGGTGTCCCGCCGAGGGCGCGGGCCCACGCCATCGTCGCGGCGGAGGGCCCGTGGCGGCTTCCCGGCGAATTCACCTTCCCCGCCTGGTGCAGGGACCTGCCTCAGCCGGGGCACGCCTTCACGGCGGGCGAGCCGGTCTGCACCGTCCACGCCGAGGCTTCGGACACCGAGGCGGCGGTGACAGAGCTGCGGGGCCGGCAGCGCGAGCTCGAACGGCTGATCGCGGAGGCGCGGGCCGCCGGATGAGAGTCTTCGTCTACGAGCACGTGACCGGAGGCGGGATGGCCTCGCAGGCCTTGCCACCCCGCCTCGCCCGTGAAGCCGACCTGATGGCGCGGTCCCTCGTCGCGGACCTTGGCGACGTGCCCGGTGTCACGGTGCTGGCGAGCCGCGATCCCAGGCTTGCCCCCCTTCCCGGAGTGGAGTCGATCCCCGCAGAGCCGGGCGACGCGCCGTTGGATCTCTTCGCGCGGGGACTCGAGGCCGCCGACGCCGTCTGGCCCACCGCACCCGAAACCGGCGGTCTGCTCGAAGAGCTGGCCCGGATGACGCTCGCCGGCAACCGCTTGCTGCTCGGATGCCGTCCCGAGGCGATTCGCCTGGCATCCAGCAAGTACCGGACGGCGCACGCTCTGCGTGGCGCGGGTGTTCCCGTTGTCCCGACCTTCCGCGGGGGAGAGTCGCTTCCGCCGCGGGTTGGGGCCTGGATCGTCAAGCTCGATGACGGCGCGGGTTGTGAGGGCGCCCGGCGTGTGCCGGACTGGGAAACTGCGCGCCGCCTGCTCGCCGACGCCTCATCCGGCCCCGTCGCCCAGCCCTGGCTCGAAGGAGAGCCCTCGAGCCTCTCCCTGATCTGCTGCGAGGGTCGAGCCCGGGTTCTCTCGGTCAACCGGCAGCGGGTCCGATTCGACGGCGAACAGCCGGTGCTCGAGTCCCTCCGGATCAACGCGCTTCCGGTGCAGGAGCAGGCGCACGGTCTCCTGGCGGCGAGCATCGCGGCGGCGGTTCCGGGACTCTGGGGATGTGTCGGCGTGGACTTCATCTCCACCCCGTACAGCCCGGTCGTGCTCGAGATCAACCCACGGCTGACCACTTCATTCTCGGCGCTCCGGCAGGCCACCGGACTCAACGCTCCCGCGATGGTCCTGGCGATGCTCGGGGGCGGCGGGTTATCCGCCGATCCCCGACCGCCGATCGACATCGCGGTGGACATCCCGCTGGAGGCCGCCGGTGCCCGGTAGTTCGGTGATCGGGTGGGACCTCGGCGGCGCCCACCTCAAGGCGGCCCGGGTCGGCGGCTCGGGCGCCGTCGAGGCCGTGGTGCAGCGGCCCTGTCCGCTCTGGCAGGGGATGCCCCATTTCTTCACCGCCCTCGACGAGGCGCGGTCGGTCATGGGCGAGGCGCCGGTCCACGCCGTGACCATGACCGGCGAGATGGTCGACCTGTTCAGGAACCGGGAGGAAGGTGTCCTCGCGCTGGTCGCGGCGATGCGAGAGCGGCTCCCCGGCTCGGACCTGCGCTTCTACGCCGGTCGCGACGGGTTCGTGGACGCCGCCACCGCCAGCCGGTCACCGGCGCAGGTCGCCTCCGCCAACTGGATGGCGAGTGCGGCGCTGGTCGCGGATCGGTTGCAGGAAGGCCTGCTGATCGACATCGGCAGCACCACGACCGACCTCGTGCCGGTCTCGGGTGGCGCGGTCGCCGCCGTGGGCGCCGATGATGCGACCCGCCTGGTCGCCGGGGAACTGGTCTATACCGGCGTGGTGAGGACGCCGCTGATGGCGCTGGCGGAACGAGTGCCATTCGCGGGGGACTCCGTGCCGCTGGTCGCGGAGTATTTCGCGACTGCAGCTGACGTCCACCGGCTGCTCGGGACGTTGCCCGAGGGGGCGGACCAGCATCCGGCCGCCGACGGCGGACCCAAGACCGTCGAGGGAAGTGCCCGCCGGCTGGCGCGGATGATCGGCCGGGACATGGAGTCGGCGCAGCTCACCGCCTGGCGGGAGCTGGCAGGGTGGCTGGCCGCGGCGCAGCGCCGCCGGATCGATGAAGGCTGCGCTCTCGTCATCTCGCGGAGCGGCCTGTCGGGTGACGCGCCGCTGGTTGCGGCGGGGGTTGGGCGGTTTGTCGTCCGCGCGCTCACCGCTGCCAGGGGCCGGCCGGTACTCGACTTCGGGAACCTGGTTCCGGCGAATGTCGCAGTCCGGCCGCTGATCGCCGATTGCGCCCCCGCCGTGGCCGTGGCCTGGCTCGCGGCTCGCGAGTCAGCCTGAGGCCGCCGGCAGGCCGAGCCGGCGGCGAGCCTGGTCGGGCGTGATGGCCCGCAGGTGGTCCAGCGCCGTTCCCGAGGCCTCACGCAGTCGCATCCCATCGGTGATGCTTCGGCTGGCGCCTCCCGCCAGGCCATCCGCGATGATCGCTGCGCCCTGTGCTCCTTCCTTCGCGACCGAGGCGAACCCCCCGAGCCGCCGCACCGGCGCAATGGCCGACAGTCTCCGCTCGAGCGGTTCCCGAATCTCCGGACGAAGTACCTGCCGCCCCGAGAGCAGGATTTCGTCTGGTCCGGGAAGCGTGGCCGTGAGCGCCAGCACCGCCTTGTGGGCACCCTCGACATAGCCGTCCAGGTCGTCGGGCCTCCCCTCCGATACTCCGCCACGGAACAGCATCTCCTTGGTGACCTGACCGGCCAGAAACGCCACTTCGCCATCCCACGCGCCACCCGACCGCCACCCGATCGGCCCGCTGGTTCCGCCGATGCCATCAACGATCTGGCCGTTCGAGACCGCCACGGCCGCGGTGAAGGCGCCCCCGAGTTCGAGCAGGATGAACGACGAGCTCCCGGAACGGCGCGCCTGGTCCCAGATGCCGAGCGCCGCGACGGCGACCTTGTCGGCGGTGCCGAGGTCGACGCGGTTGGTCTTGCGGTGGGCGGGTACGGTCACGAGGTGGATGACGCCGGGGGTGAAGATGACTGGCAGGTCGGCGCTCGCGAGGAGCCGCGACAGTCGTCCCAGCCCGCCGATGCCTCCCGAGTCACCCTCGCGGGAGAGGAACGCCAGCCGGAGGTCCGCCTCGGTGGCGTTGGCGGCCATGACCAGTGGCAGGCCGTAGCCGGAGGGACCCGCGATGAGGTCCAGGGGCCCCTGTTCCTGAAGCAGTCGAACGAGGCTCTCGGGTGCGGCGAGGGCCTCGCGGGTGGGAAAGGTCCGGTCCAGCCAGAGCTCCCCATCCGCGAGGCCCACGATGTCGATCGAGACGGTGCCCGGATCGATGCCGAGGACGCGGGGCATGAAGCCTTGCCCTACTTCTTCTTCACCATCTCCCGCGCGATGTCGGCGATCGTCTCGGCGTCCAGCACCTGGTCGTTGCGCTCGAACAGCCGACCGATGCAGCGCTTGTGCAGCTTGGTCTTGAAGTTCCCCACGCCGAATGCGCCGAACACCGTGACGCCGTGGCGCACCTCACCGGCATCCTGGACCTCGACGCCCTCAATGCCGAGCGGCGGCACGGCGTTGAGGTCCACGGCGACCTTCAGGGTCGGGTGCCCGGCCCACGCCTTGTGCGCCACCATCTGGATGCCGGCGGCGCCGCTGTTCACCAGCACCTCGACTCCGTCGAGAAGTTCACCCACGGTGGAGGGGTCGCTCAGCGTCTTCGCCTCCACGGGCACCTCGAAACGCGCATTGATGAACTGCCGCGCCTTCTCGCCCTGTTCCGGCTTGCGCGAGGTGATGGTCACGT
>Ga0224510_10002709_pt1 | contig 10441 bp, 10 predicted proteins | sample SF_May12_sed_USG_FD_170161 | JGI IMG/M metagenome (GOLD analysis project Ga0224510, IMG submission 170161) | Sediment microbial communities from San Francisco Bay, California, United States - SF_May12_sed_USGS_4_1 | ecosystem: Environmental > Aquatic > Marine > Sediment | place: USA: California... | reverse complement strand
CCAGGATGAATTTCCACAGGCCCTTCAGCAGGCCGCTCTTCGCGGCAACCGCCGCTCCTCCTCCCGCGATCAGCGCCGCGAGTCCGTACTCGGCCATGTGGTCGCCTTCCTGTACGTCCGCATAGCGTTCGCCGGCCACATACTGAAAGCCTTCCAGGACATCCTTGAATTCCGCGAACGCGGCGTCCAGCGTATCGGGCGTCGCAACCAGCGTGGCAGAGGTAACCCCCCTGCGGCCCAGCAGGCGAGTGTTGATGTTGACAACGGGCTCACCCTCGGATTCTGCGGCGATCGCCCATTCAAGCCGCTGCGTCGCGGAGTCATAGCGTGGCTTGAAATGCCAGCCAGTGATCTGCAGCGGAGCCCAGCCACGCTTTTTTCGTTCTTCATTGGCCTGCTTTGTGCCCTCGCGAACCGAATCCAGCACTGCATCCGCATCGATCTCCTCATCGTCCTTGACGTAGCCAATGTCTTCGAATTCGAACAGGCCGAACCAGCGCAGATCATCTGGCGCAATCAGTGACTCACGGCCGCTGGTCGGATTCTGGACGATCTCCTGGAACTTCGCCGTCTCCTTGGGATGAAGGAACATGAATCCCTCCGGCACGCTGAGGGTTGCTTTCTTTCCGACCTTGACGTCGGTGGGCCCGATGATCCAATCCAGCTTCGCGAGCGGGTGAGTCTCCTCTTCAACCGTCTGCGGCTCGACGGTTTCCTGGGCGGCAAGCGGGCAGGACACGAGACCCAGGCAGAAAACGACGGCAATCGCACGCATCGGCGGCACCCCCCTGATCAACCGACAGTCTCGCCCTGCTGATGCGCACTGACAAGAGGTCTATACTCGCGGCACTGTCACCGGGGCCAGAAAAAAGTCCGGAATTGGGGAGGAAAATTAATGGGAAAGTTCATGAAGGGAGCAGTTCTGCTCCAAGGCTGCTTGTTGCTGGCGGTTGCCGGAGCAGTCCAGGCCGCTGATAAGCCCGCGGAATCGTATGTTTACGGGACTTACTTCGTATGCGACGTCACCAAGCAGGAGCGTTCTGACGAGATTTTCAAGACACTCGATCAGCCGTTTTATGACGCGGCTGTAGCCGATGGCAGCATCACGGCATACGGCCTCTATGCGCACCAGACGGGTGGCAAATGGCGCCGCTTGATGTACTCGACAGGCCCCTCGATCCAGGCACTGCTGGACGCGCAGAAGAAGATCGGCGACCAGACCGACGCGAAGAACAAGAAGCTGGGTGAAGAGTACGGCAAGATCTGCAACTCGCATGACGACTACATCTGGAAAACCGTTGCTGGTGTTGCGGGTACGGCTGCTCCAGGCAATGCCGCCTTCTCGACGTACTATGTATGTGACAGCCGCGAAACGCAGGCCGATGCGATCGTCACGCAGGTGTTCGCGCCCATCTACGACAAGTTGGTCGCTGATGGGAAGCTGAAGTCATGGGGCTATCTGGAACACATCGTGGGCGGCGAGTTCCGGCGCCTTGCCACAATGACTGCCAGCGACGTGAAGAGCTTGATGGCGGCCCGCGCGGAGGTCAATCAAGCCCTGACGGACAATCCGCTCGGCGACACATTCACGGCTATCTGCGATTCGCACGCGGATTACATCTGGGAAGTGAAAGCGAGCGGCAACCGCTAGGGAATTGCGGTTCGCTGCGATACGAGGGTCCGGCGCAAGCCGGACCTTTTTTTGCGGGGCACTCGTCCATCATTACGATCCGGCATCGCAGCGCATCTTTCGCCACGTCAAGCCAAGGGTGAACCATGAACGACAATGACATTGTCGTCGAGGCCTGGAACACGGTCCTGTTCGACAAGTTCCTGCGATTCAAGCACCTGATTATTGCGGGTCTTGCCGGGCACAGTGACGAGGTGCTTTCGCGGCCCCTGTTTTCCGACGGTGATCGGGTACTGGATATCGGCTGCGGTTTTGGAGACAGCACGCTGAAGATTGCCGGCATCGTGGGTCCGGCGGGCCAGGCCGTGGGGGTCGATTGCGCCGAGAATTTCGTTCATGAAGGCAAGCAGGCGGCAAGTGCTGCTGGAATCACCAATGCCTCATTCTTCACCGCAGATGTCCAGGTCGACGACCTGCGTGGTCCGTACGATCATGCCTTTGCGCGCTTCGGCACGATGTTCTTCATGCTGCCGGGCGCTGCAATGCGTAACATCCGCATGGCGCTGAAGCCGGGTGGCGCGCTGACTCAAATAGTGTGGCGCCAGCGCGAGGACAACCCCTGGTTACACGATGCGGAACTTCGGGTCCGGGAGATCGTGCCGGTCACATCGCACGAAGAAACGGATCAGCTGCACTGCGGGCCAGGCCCATTCTCGATGTCGGGTCCCGACATGGTCAGCGCGATGCTGAAATCAACCGGATACACGGGCATCAGGTTCGAGCGCTTCGACACCGACATCTGCATCGGCAGGAACCTCGAGGACGCTGTGGAATTTGCGATGGCACTCGGACCAGCCGGCGAGATCATCCGCCTCGCAGAATCGGAAGGGGAAAGACTCAAGCCGCAGGTGGCCCTCGCGCTACGCGAGACGCTGTCGCGCTATGAGCGCAAGGATGGCGTTTGGGCACCGTCGAGCACATGGTTCGTGACGGCGCGCAATCCGAGCTGAGAACCGGCACCGCCGGAATCGGATTGGTCGGAGCGCCGGGATTTGAACCCGGGACCCCTTGCACCCCATGCAAGTGCGCTACCAGGCTGCGCCACGCTCCGACGGAGATGATGATAGCCGATTGAACGGCGTGATGGATCAGCGGCGCAGCTGGCGCAGCAGCTCTTCGAGTTCCGCGCGCACCTGGCGGATCACCTGCTGGCTCAGGCTATTGTCTTCACGCGCCACGTCGCCGTCGAGACGATTGCGCGCGCCGCCAATCGTGAAGCCCTCGTCGTAGAGCAGGCCCCTGATCTGACGGATCGTGATGACATCCTGACGCTGGTAGTAGCGACGATTGCCGCGCCGCTTGACGGGCTTGAGCTGCGGGAACTCCTGTTCCCAGTAGCGCAGCACATGCGGCTTCACGCCGCAGAGATCGCTGACTTCACCGATCGTGAAGTAGCGCTTCGCTGGAATCGCGGGAAGGTCCTTGTTGTTACTTGCTTCCAGCATAAGCCTCGACTCTCGCCTTCAGCTTCTGCCCGGGCCGGAATGTAACGACACGCCTGGCAGAAATCGGAATTTCCTCGCCGGTCTTCGGATTGCGCCCGGGCCGCTGATTCTTGTCGCGCAGATCGAAATTCCCGAAACCCGAGAGCTTGACCTGCTCGCCGGTCGCAAGCGCCGCGCGGATCTCCTCGAAGAAAAGGTCGACGAGCTCACGCGCTTCGCGCTTGTTGAGCCCGAGCTGGTTGAACAGCGCTTCGGCAATTTCTGCCTTGGTCAGTGCCATTCGGACTATCCCCGGATCGCAGCCTTCAGGTCACCCTTCACCAGCGCGACTACCGCAGCCATCACGGTATCGGCTTCAACGTCAGTAAGGGTGCGAGAAGTTTCCTGTAAAATCAAGCCTAAAGCGACACTTTTTCTACCGGGTTCTACCCCCGTCCCCCGGTACACGTCGAACACGTGAAGCTCGCGCAGTAGGCCTTTTGCAGCCAAATTAACAGTTTTCTTCAGTTCGTCCAGCGTCGTCGCTTCATCGATTACGACCGCCAGATCCCGCCGAATCGCCGGAAAACGTGAAATGTCTGAAAAGACAGGTACTTCCGAGTGGAAGCTCGGGTCAATTGCCAGTTCAAACAGCAAGGGTGGATCGCGGATCTCGAGCCTTCTCGCGGTCTCCGGATGCATCTGACCCAGCCATCCGAGTCGGGTATTCCCGTCCAACACTGCGGCACTGCGGCCCGGATGCAGGCACTCATGTGGCGCACGGATGTAACTTATTGCAGCTGCGCGTCCAGTCAGTCCGAACAGAGCCTCGACATCGGCCTTGAGGTCATAGAAATCAGCGCTTCGCTTGTCGGCGCCCCATTGCTCGGGAAGTGCCGTTCCGGTGATCAATCCGGCGATGGCCTGGCTCTCGACGAGCTGCCCGCCCTGCATCTCGAATCGCGTGCCGATTTCAAACAGGCGCACGCGCTCCTGCTGCCGCCGCAGGTTGCCGCGCAGAACCTCGATCAGTCCTGGCCACAGCGATACACGCATCTCGCCAAGTTCCGCTGAAATCGGATTCGCGAGTTCCAGTGTTTCACGACCCGGGAACAGCAGGCGCTGCGTGAGTGCGTTGACGAATCCGTAAGTGAGCACTTCCTGATAGCCGCGATCCACCAGCAGCAGCATCAGGCGCTCGGATGAAACAACCCGCTCGGTCGCGGGCCGCGGAGTCTGCGGCACCTTCGCATCCTGTCGCGGAATCTTATCGTAGCCGTAGATGCGCCCGATCTCCTCGATCAGGTCCTGCTCGATCGCGATGTCGAAGCGTTGGCTCGGTGGAATGACGCCCAGCACATCGCCCGCACCCGCCACCTGCATGCCGAGACGGCGCAGGATCCCCTCGACATCCGAGCGCGGCACATGGACTCCTAGCAGGCTCGCAACACGCTCCGGTCGCAAGGTGACACTCGGGCGCTTTGGTTGCTGTGCCTCAACCTGTGTCAGTACAGAGGGACCCGGCTGACCACCTGCAATTTCGACGAGTAGCCTTGTCGCACGCTCCAGCGCGCGCTCCTGCTGTCGCGGATCGACCCCGCGCTCGAAGCGTTGCGAGGCATCCGTCATCATGCCGTAGCGACGCGCGCGGCCGACGATCGCGTCCGGCGCGAAGAACGCGACTTCGAGGAACACGTCCGACGTATCGGCGGCAATGCCGCTTTTCTCGCCGCCCATGATGCCAGCCAGGCCCACCGGGCCCGTGGCATCCGCGATGACGAGTGTGTCCGGGTCGATCGCAATATCGCGGCCGTCGAGTAGTGTCAGGCGCTCGCCCTTGCGCGCATTGCGCACTTCGATGTGGGAGCTCAACCGGCGCAGGTCGTAGGCATGCATCGGCTGGCCGAATTCCAGCATCACGTAGTTCGTGACATCCACGATTGGACTTATCGGGCGCAGCCCGGCGCGACGCAGCCGCTCGCTCATCCACAGCGGGGTCCGCGCCTTTGGATCGACACCCTTGATGATGCGACCTGCAAAGCGCGGGCAGCCCGCAGGCGCTTCAAGCCGCACTTCGAATCGCGCGAAACCTACCGCTGCGATCGGCTCGACGAATGGTGGCGTCAGCTTGCGGTCCGCGATTGCCGCGACTTCCCTCGCGACGCCGATCATTGACAGCACGTCGCCACGATTCGGCGTGACATTCAGGGTCAGGATGGAATCGTCGAGTTTCAGCGCCTCGCGAAATGCCGCGCCGGTCTTTAGCTCAGCCGGCAACTCGAGCAGGCCATCCTGGTCCTCGGTAAGGCCCAGTTCACGCCCAGAGCACAACATTCCCGCTGACTCAACCCCGCGCAGCTTTGTCCGCCGGATCACCAGTCCACCAGGAAGGGTCGCGCCTTCCAGTGCAAGCGGCGCCTTCAGTCCGGCACGCACGTTTGGCGCCCCACAGACGATCTGCAGCGGTTGTGCGCTGCCGCCCGCGACCTGGCAGACAGTTAGCTTGTCCGCGTCAGGGTGGCGCTCCACGCTCAGCACTTCGCCAACCACGACGCCCGTGAATTCGGCGGCGGCCGGCTCGATGGACTCGACCTCGATGCCGCCCATGGTCAGGCGCTCACCGAGTGTGGCCGCATCCCAGCCCGTCTCCACCCATTCCTCGAGCCATTCGAGACTGACCCGCATGATCAGCCCCGGTTGAACTGCGCGAGGAAGCGCAGGTCGTTTTCGAAGAACAACCGCAGGTCGTTGACCGAATAGCGCAACATTGCGAGTCGCTCGATGCCCATGCCGAAGGCATAGCCCTGCCAGCGCTCGGGATCGGCGCCGCAGGCGCGCAATACGTTCGGATGCACCATGCCGCAGCCCAGGATTTCCAGCCAACCGGTCTGCTTGCAGACACGGCAGCCCGCCCCGTCGCAGAACACGCACTGGATGTCCACTTCCGCGGAGGGCTCGGTAAACGGGAAATAGGAAGGCCGGAAGCGCAGGCCGCGGGGCTTCTCGAAAAACTGCTCGGCAAAACCCGCCAGCACGCCCTTCAGGTTCGCGAGACTGATGCCCTCGTCGATGACGAGGCCCTCGACCTGGTGAAACATCGGTGAGTGGGTTACGTCAGAGTCGTGGCGATATGCCGGCCCCGGCGCAATGATGCGGATCGGCACGCCCTCTCTCTGCATGGCGCGGATCTGCACTGGCGAGGTATGCGTACGAAGCAGTCGTCCGTCGCCGAAATAGAACGTGTCGTGCATCGCCCGCGCCGGATGGTCGGCAGGAATGTTGAGCGCCTCGAAATTGTAGAAGTCGTTTTCGACCTCGGGACCCTCGGCAACGCTGAAGCCAGCCTGGCGAAAGATTGCCTCGATGCGGAGTCTTGTACGGGTCACGGGATGCAGGCCGCCGACGTTTTCGCCGCGACCCGGCAGCGTGACATCGATGCTGCCCGTGGCGAGATCCCGCCCGACCGCCTCGGCTTCGAGCTCGACGCGTCGTACGTCGAGCGCCGCCGCGATCGAGTCCTTTGCTTCGTTGATCGCGGCGCCGGCGGCGCGGCGCTCTTCGGCTGGCAGCTTGCCAAGCGACTTCAGCTGTTCGGTGACGCTGCCCTTCTTGCCAAGCACGCCGACACGCACCGCATCGAGTGCGGCCAGGTCGTTGCTCGCTGCGATCTGATCCAGCGTGCGCTTGATCAGCGAATCCAGGTCCTTCACCCGACCCCCTGCAGTCCGGGCGCGCGTTACTTCGCGGCCAATGCGGCCTTCGCCTTATCCGCGACCACCCCGAATGCGGTGATGTCGTGTACCGCCAGGTCCGCGAGCGCCTTGCGGTCGATCTCGATGCCGGCGGCCTTCAGGCCCGAGATCAGCCGACTATAAGACAGCCCGCAGCCGCGCGCGGCGGCATTGATCCGCTGCACCCACAGCGCACGATAGTCGCGTTTCTTCAGCCGGCGGCCCACATAGGCGTACTGGCCGGCCTTGATGACTGCCTGTTTGGCAACGCGGAACACCTTGCGGCGCGCGTTGAAATAGCCCTTGGCCTTCTTCAGGACCTTCTTGTGTCGGCGTCCTGCGATGACGCCACGCTTCACTCTTGCCATGTCACATTCCTCCTGTCAGCGAGCGTCAATGATTGGGAAGCAGTCGCGTCACGCGGCCGACATCGGTCTCGTGGACCATGGTCGAGCCGCGCAGCTGGCGCTTACGCTTCTTGGTCATCTTCGTGAGGATGTGTCGGCGATTGGCCTGGCCGCGCTTGAAGCCTTTCGCAGTCTTGCGGAAACGCTTCGCCGCGGCCCGGTTGGTCTTCAACTTGGGCATCGGTCTCTCCTTTTTCTGACCTCTTCACACCGCTCGCGCGGGCTGGAGGCGTATCGGCGGCTAGCCGCCGGTCACTTCTTCTTGGGGGCTATCACCATGGTGATCTGGCGCCCTTCCATCGAAGCACCCTGCTCGACCGTGCCGTGCTCGGCGAGGTCGACCACGAGGCGGTCGAGGATCTTGCGCCCGATCTCCGTGTGAGCCATTTCCCGGCCGCGGAACCGCATGGTTACCTTGGCCTTGTCACCTTCGGTCAGGAAGCGGATCAGATTACGCAGCTTGACCTGGTAATCCGCCGTTTCCGTGCCCGGTCGGAACTTCACTTCCTTGAGCTGGATCTGCTTCTGCTTGCGCTTCGCCGAGTGAGCCTTCTTGTTCTGCTCGAACAGGTACTTTCCAAAGTCCATGATCCGGCAAACAGGCGGCTCTGCAGTCGGCGAAACCTCCACGAGATCCAGTTCTTCAGCGAGGGCCTTCGCCAGGGCCTCGCTGCGAGCCATCACGCCGACCTGACTGCCGTCGGCGCCTATCACGCGTAACTGTGGCGCAAGGATCTCCTCATTGCGCCTGACGCGTTTGGTTGTCGAAATACTTCAGTCCTCCAAATAACGACGGCCGCGGCTCGCCGCATCCTGGGCGATCCGAGTGGCCACCTCTTCCAGGGGCATGGCACCCAGATCCTTCCCGGAGCGCGTGCGCACGGCCAATGACCTGGACTCGACTTCCCGGTCACCTGCCACCAGCAGGTACGGGACACGCTTCAGCGTGTGGTCGCGGATTTTATAGCCCACCTTCTCGTTCCGCAAGTCGATTTCTGCCCGAAGCCCCTGATTTTTAAGGAAATCGGCAGCCTCGGTCGCGTAATTCGCCTGCTTTTCGGAGATATTCAGTACGACCGCCTGCACCGGTGCAAGCCAGGTCGGCAATTTGCCGGCGTGATGCTCGAGCAGGATGCCGAGGAAACGCTCCAGCGAACCGAAGATCGCACGATGCAGCATCACGGGCGTCTGCTTCTGGCTGTGCTCGTCGACGTATTGCGCGCCCAGCCGCGCCGGCAGGTTCAGGTCCACCTGCCAGGTGCCGCACTGCCATTCGCGCCCGATCGCATCCTTCAGGATGAATTCGAGCTTGGGACCATAAAACGCGCCCTCGCCCGGATTCAGGGTGAATTCGACGCCGGCGGCCCGCGTCCCGGCCTGCAGCGCATTCTCCGCACGCGTCCAGACTTCGTCGTCGCCGACCCGCTTCGGCGGCCGGTCTGCGAATTTCACCTTCACGTCGTCAAAGCCGAAATCACGGTAAATGGACATCAACAGTTCGATGCCACGCACCGTCTCGTCCGTGACCTGGTCCTCGGTGATGAAAATGTGGGCATCGTCCTGGGTGAATGCGCGCACGCGCAGGAGTCCGTGCAAGGCGCCCGACGGCTCATAGCGATGCACCTTGCCGAATTCCGCATAACGAATCGGCAGTTCCTTGTAGCTATGCAGACCCTGACGGAATACCTGCACATGACCCGGGCAATTCATCGGCTTGATGGCGTAGACGCGCTCGTCGGGCGTCTGCGTCAGGAACATGTTCTCGCCGAATTTCTCGACGTGGCCGGACTGGACCCACAATTCGCGGTCCATGATCTCCGGCGTGTTGATCTCCTGGTAGCCGGCTGCCGTCTGGCGCTCGCGCATGTAATTGATGAGCTGCTGGAACAACATCCAGCCATCGGCGTGCCAGAACACGGCACCCGGCGCTTCTTCCTGGAAATGGAAGAGATCCAGTTCGCGGCCGATGCGGCGATGATCGCGCTTCTCGGCTTCCTCGAGCCGCAGCAGGTATTCCTTCAGTTGCTTGTCATCGGGCCAGGCCGTGCCGTAAATCCGCTGCAGCATCGCGTTCTTCGAATCGCCGCGCCAGTAGGCGCCCGCAACCTTGGTCAGCTTGAAGGCGCCGAGTTTGCCGGTGGACGGCACGTGCGGTCCGCGGCACAGGTCTTCCCAGTCCCCCTGCCCGTACAACGAGATCTGTCCGCCCGCCGGGATTGCCGCGATGATCTCGGCCTTGTAATGCTCGCCGATGGATTTGAAGTGCTTGATTGCAGCATCGCGTGACAATATTCGCCGGTGCACCGGCTGATCCGCCTTCGCCAGTTCCCGCATCTTTGCCTCGAATTTCTCGAGGTCCTCGGGCGTGAAAGGCCGCTCGAAGGCGAAGTCGTAAAAGAAACCGTCGTCGATGACCGGGCCGATAGTCACCTGCGCCTTCGGGTAGATCGACTGGACAGCCTGGGCCAGCAGGTGCGCGGTCGAGTGGCGGATGATCTCGAGGCCCTCGGGATCTTTCGACGTGATGATCCTGATGCTCGCGTCTGCGTCGATCACGTGGGACATGTCGACCAGCTCGCCATTCACCTGGCCCGCAAGCGCCGCGCGAGCCAGGCCCTTGCCGATCGAGGCCGCAACTTCGGCCACGGTCACAGGGCGGTCGAAGGGCCGCTGGCTGCCGTCGGGAAGCGTGATGGTGGGCATGGGCCAGATTATCGTTCAGTGGTGGGCGCGACAGGGATCGAATCTGTGCCCCCTATCATGCCAACGAGGACGATGTTGAGACACCAGAATCCAAGAAAGTCCGCCAGCAGAGGGAGGCGGGCTACCGCGGAAGCCGATCACTGCAGCCGCGAACGCTCGCTAAGCGCCCTGCAATCCGTCCCCGCGGGCAGCGTCCCCGGCACGTGGCCCCAGTCTCCGCCGAGCCGGCTGGCGCAAAACGCGTCGGCAGCGCGCGCATCCGCGTGGCGCAGCATTAGACTCGCCTGCAGCGCGGTCGCGGCCATTTCCACCAGCCGGCGAGCGCGCAGTTCCTGGTTCGCGCGTTCCGCGAATTCGCGTTGCAGCCTGGCGAGAAATGCCTTCAGGTGACGGTTGTCGCCAGCGGCGCTGATCTCCGCAAACAGTGCGGAAAGCGATTCCGGTTCGCGCTCCACCGAGCGCAGCACGTCAAGGCAGATCACGTTG
>Ga0224510_10002706_pt1 | contig 10448 bp, 18 predicted proteins | sample SF_May12_sed_USG_FD_170161 | JGI IMG/M metagenome (GOLD analysis project Ga0224510, IMG submission 170161) | Sediment microbial communities from San Francisco Bay, California, United States - SF_May12_sed_USGS_4_1 | ecosystem: Environmental > Aquatic > Marine > Sediment | place: USA: California... | reverse complement strand
TTTCGGCCATTGTGGCTCTCCCAGATAAATGAATAGTCCTTTATCCACGATCGGGTTGGCCTGATTGGCGGTGAGCGGGATGGCCTTTCGGGGCCGCTCACAGTGCCGGCTCAGGGGCCGGGGGTTGGTCAGGGCTCGAAGAGGTTGGCTGACCGGAGTGTGGTAGGCGAAATCTACCGCACCCCGGTCATGGCGTCAACTGCGTCTAGGCCCCAGCCTGGAGGGGCCTGTGCCAAGCACTGTCTGAATCTGCTGCATAACAGACCGCACCGGAATGCCGGTCACAGACTCGGACGAGACAAAATGCTTGCTCTTTGGGTCTCTCGAGGTTGCGTTTTTGTTCTGCCGCTTGGCGCTGATTGCAGTTTTTGCTTTGCTTTTGAGCTTGCCCATGGCTACCCTCTCTCGGCCTGCTTGATACGAATATCGTACAACTGCCGCAGTCTCTGCTGCGCCTTCACATCGTTGTTGTACTTGTAGCGCTCGTTGCGCATGTAGGTCTCGAGCTGGTTGATTTCGTCGTTCAGGCTTTGCATGGGGTCAGAGCCATTATTCACCAGCTGCATCACAGGGTTGAGCTTTCTGGCCATCTGCATGAACCCGTTCAAGACCTTGGGATCGTTCATAAAGGCCCGACCGTCCGCAAAACGGCCGTTAAACAGCTGCTCCTTGGCTTCCTTGCCAAAGGTCGACTCAATCAGGCCCGTAATCAGGTTCAGGTTTGCACGGTAGTCAGAGCCCCATTCCTGCCTGAGCTGGTCATTGGCCTCGGTTGCATGCTGAGAATCGAGCTCGGCCTGCGCTTCCTGCTGCTTCTCGGCAAAGCCGTTGTACCACTCGATCGCGGTCAGCGCGATCTCTGGCGGTGCATTCTTTTTGTGCAAGGCACTCAAGAAATCCTCGAAAATCGGCTTGTCGTCCTCGCCGATGACAACGCCATCTGGAAGGTTCTCGAGATAGCCGCTGACCTCTTTGGGAATGCCATTGGCTTCCCGGTACGCCTCGATATCCTCGGGCTTTGCATCCGGCCCTGGCGGCTGCTTGAATTTCCCCGAACGGATCGTTTGCTGGGCCTCGCGGAATGAATTACCAAACTCCACCGGCGAGGCAAAGCGCTGCAGCGTCGACATGAACTTCTCATCGTCGCCGGCCACGTCTTTGCGCCAGTCCTTGTTCTTGAGACCGTCGAATTCCTCGAAAAACTTGTCCGGTGACTCATAGCCTTTCAGGGCCTCGAGCCGTTCTGTATTGTCGCCGACCAAAGGCTCGGCCCAGTGCTTTTCCGGTGTAATTGGTGTAATTGGTGCTGGATCAGGCATGTCCTTGTTCCTCATGTTTCGTGTTTCGGGCTGCTATTTTATCCGGATCCGTCCGCGCAGGCGCAAATTTCAACATCCATATAAACGTCTGGCCAACCCACATCTTGCCGCAGGCAAAGGCCGTATCGTGTGTGTCTCCGGGGCGGTGCGGCATGTCGGTGGTGCCGGATGCTCGTATGATCCAGTCACACAACAGCCGTTGCTGTCTGGCATCAGCCTCACCCCGCCAGACTGCACGGAGAGCCTGTACCTCGGCCTCCGTGTAATCCGGGCGCTCCAGAGGGTTGTACTTTGGCAAACACTCTTCAACCGAGCGTTGAATTTTCGGCGCATGGATCATGCCGCGTTAGCCTGTGCCATATCGCGTGCGGCCTGTGCTCCACCTTTGGCGAGCTCGACCTGTTCCTCGGCTTCAGCTTGTTCAGCGTGCTGCCTCAGAATCTCGTCAACCTGTTCCTTGGTGCGGATATGGCGTGCCTCCACTCCAATACCGTGCAGAGCAGCCGTCAGGGCAGAGCCCGTATTCAGATAGACCGGCGCACTCGGATCAATCGCCAGAGCTCGTTCAATCAGATCGGCCGACTCGAGGAAGGAACTCGCTTCCTTGCGCTCGATGGCATCGTGCAGGGGCGAGACAAACTTGAAGTGATAGTCCCGGCCTTTCAGTTCCCTTGGCATGTCCTGCGGCGAGCCAAAGGCGCCGGCCCGCAACAAACCGTCAAAGGTATCCTCGCAAATCTGGCCGTTGTACTCGTGCTCCATGGGTTCGAACAAAGGCAGGGCTTGACGTACGTACTCTTCAACCCGTTGCCCGGTCTCAAAGGCGGTCATCTCGCCATCCGGCGGCGGCAGCGTGAGTTTGTTCAGGTAAAAGGCTTCCGCCAGCATCGCCATCTGGTTGTCGCGCTGCTCAAAGCCGTGCGGCAGTCCTCGGCGATCCTGTGTCAGGGGACGTAACACATCGCCCTTCCTTTCGTCGTAGTCCGCATCGGCCCAGGTGATACCGCCGGAATAGACCTGCACGTCCGAGCGAATCGCATCGATAGTTGCAATCAATGGCGGTCTCACAGACATCTCGCCGGCTTCCAGCAAGGTCAGGCTCATGGCCTGTAACAGACGCGCATCCGGCAATCCAGCCACAGCGGCGGGGGAGTAGGCGTACTGGCTGCCAGACACGGTCTGCCATCGCGGCAAGGTAAAGCCGTGACTGAAAAGACCAAACTCGGCCATGATGTGCATGTTCTGCACATCCAGATACACCATCATCCACGGATAGCCTTCGCCCTGTCCGTTCTGGCCCCTGTAAATATCGGTTGAAACCACAAGACGCAGACAATCGACCTTGGAGAGCGTATCGATGCCGTGGCGCTTTTCGATCTCGTGGTGCAGATTGTACTTGCCCTCCTTTAACTGCTTGATGGTGGGCTTCCACTTGACGTAAATCTCGCCAATAGCGCCGTCCGCCTTCTCGGCCCAGCAGACATCGCGCAAATGCCAGGTGCGGTACAGCAAATGCGGGCTCGGCGCGTCGTACACGATTTCCCGAGAGATGCAGCACTGCCCGGTGAGCGCAAAATCGGCATCACCCTCAGACGTGGCACGAATAAACTGCGCGCGCCGGTCATACATCATGTTGCGCTGTCTTTTGGTGGCCCATTCCAGCCACATGCGCGCTTCCTGACTCAAATCCTCATCGTCATCGACCGAGACCGTAAACCACGGCTTCGCCCTTGGGCGCAACATCGCGGCAAACGCATTCGAAAGGTCTCGATGCACCAAGATTGGATAGGATGAATACAACTGCTCGGCAAAGGTCTCGCCGATGTAGCGGTTAATGGTGAAATCGGCGCGCTGCGGGTAAAAATTCTCAGCGAGTTCCTGCCATAAAGTCGTTATGGCCTTGCGGTCCTTGTCGAGCTGCTGACCGCGCTCAATCAGATCCTGTGCTCTCATCCCAGCTGGTCCGGATTGGTCAAAACGGTGTTTGCTCTCGATCCCTGCCGCTTGGCGGCCTTCCTGCGCTCGTTGCGGCGGATCAGTTCCTCATCCGGCATCTCGGCATTGTCGAAGATTTTGTCTTTTTTCTTTTGAATCTTCGCCTTCTTTTGCTCGCGGATCTCCTGATTGGTCTTGTAGCCCTTACCCATGCTCGCATTGATCGTGCGCTTCACCGTGTTTTTCAAGCCGCTCATCGCTGCCTTCTCCTTGGCCCGTAATTCACCGCCGGGATCCGTTTTCGCATACTACCTGTGCGCTGATCCTGGCGCCACTCCATTGCCATGGTACGCGCCTTATCGCCGGCACTCCATGCCATCATTACCGCATCACCGCGATCAGGCGATCGACCCAGTAACTTCACCACGTCCTTCTTTGGCGTCACCTTGATGCCATTGGCAGTCAGCTCCCAGGTCGTCGCAGTCAAATCCGAGACCAGCATAGGATCGTCCGGCAGCGCAATAGGGCTGCCACCGTCCTGCCCCGGATCCAAAGCCTCCCGAAACCGCCAGATAAGCTCGGCTCTTTTGTTGAAAAACTTGAGTTTCCGGTCCTCTGTGCGTCTGACACTCGGATCCACGCCCAAATGCGCCACACACTCAACCCCGTTCTCGGTCAGGTGCCCAAAGGCTTGCGCACCCGTTGTCTCGCCGCAATCAATCACCACGATCGAGTCGTTCCTGCGATGCTTGATGACCAAAGCGGCCAAATCCGAGCCGTGCGGCGTGTCCTTGCTGCTCGCCGTTATGATTTCTGCAAACCAGCCATCGTGTCGAATCGCAATGGCAACTTCGTCCTTGCCGCCTCTGGCACCGTCAACACCCATCGCGCATTGCGGCACCTGAAATGGGGGTTCCTTCTTCCATCGGGCTTGCGCGAGTCTAATCCAGTCGGTCGGGATAACCTGGTCAGCATCATCGACGCGCGCCGCCATGAAATTGCCATCGCGGATAGCCGAGCGCAGCGGCTCGGGTAAAGCGTCAAGCTGGGCTGCGTATCCCGTATCAGCATAGAACGGATTATCACTAAGAGTGCCGGGTATGAAGGTTCGCGACATAGGAAGCAGATACCGGATTGAGCCGTCAGGGTTCTTCTTCCCCGAATCAATCTTGGCGTCAGGTCCACTAACCCAGAAATCCTGGCCCTCAGCATCCGATACGCACCATCGCAGTTCTCCCGGTTTCGCCGGATTAGGATAGCGCGAGTCCAGCCACGGCGCGAACATCTTGATAATCCAGTCGCCGGCCGAGCTCGTCGGCGGGTTCGAGGCCAAAATCGTTCTCTTCCTCTGGTTTGGGTCATCAGACCGTACCCAACCCATCAAAAACCGTACCTGATCCTCCCTGTTTTGAACCACCTCGTCGATCGCCAATAAATCGTGCGCCTGCCCCTGCCAGTGCTCGTGGTCGGTCGACTTCGCCAGACCACCAAAATCGATAATTTTGCCGTTGATCGTCTTTAACCTCGGCGGAATCGAGCCGTTATAGCCCTTCTCCGTGGTGTTGATCTGCTTCGCCCGGTCCGTCAGGGCCGATAAATCCGTGTAGTGCTTGCGAATAATCAAAGTCCGCTGGTGATACTCGAACGCACAACCCAAAATCAGGTCGGTTTTGCCCGAACCGCCAGAACCGCCATACAACAACACGTCCGCCTTGCAGTTCACCGCGTCCAGCTGCGGCCCAGGAGTCGGAAACCACAAGCGCTTCGAGCTCCTTTCCGCCAAAAACGCATCCACCTTCGCCTTCTTGGCGTCCGACATCAGGCCATAATTGGCCATCAGATCCTCAATCAGCCGCGCCTCCTTGCTCACATCAACTGCCTCGGCGCTTCGTGCGTGTACTCACCCTCCGCCACGGTCGAGTCCATATCAAAACTGATCTGGCGCAACAAATCCGCTACCTCCGGACCCAACTCAACCCCATCCCATCTGACATCGTAACCCTCATCATCAATCTCAATCACAATCCTCATTGGCGCCGCCTCATGTACTCCCGCTGGTACGCATTGTACCGCTCACGATTCTTCTCCCGCCACCGCCGATTCCTCTCCACCTGACTCAACGGGCCCTTCAAAACTTTTTTTTCCACCACAGCCCGGGCGGGCTTCTCTGCCTCCACGACCTTCTCAAATGCGTGCGGCTCGCTCGACAAGTGGCGAGACTGGCACAACCTGCAGCGGGGCTTTTCCATCGTAACCTAAGCGTAACCTAAAACGTAACCTAAAACGTAACCTAAATGCCAGACGGTGATTTTTTTTTGAAAATCGTGAGGGTTGGCCCCACCCTCCGCGATCGAATCCGCGCCTGGCCCCTCCCACGTCGCGAAAGGCACCCCCCATCGGCTTGCAGCGGGAAATGGCGGTCAATCCTTGCTTATCGGGTCGCTGACAGGATCGCTGATTGGCGTGATTGAGCCATTCCTGCCGGCCTTGTGTGACTTAGTCACATCGGCCAGCGTGCTCGGGTCTGGCTCAATCTGGTCCTCAAGCATGAACAGCGCCATGCGTCGCATCTTCTCTTTGGCTGATAGCCCATGAGTCACCGAATGCTGCACCTCGCCAGTGTGGTCATGCTCTACCTTGTCGCCGAAGGTCTTAGACAATAGCTTGGATAACAACCACTTGCGCGAGTCAACACGGAGTCTGGACCGCTGTATGTGCTCCTGATCTACAGCCTGATACTCATGGCCATTGCGGCCTGTTTTGGTGACGTAGTCGGTTGTGCCATCGTCAGAAATCTCAAGGATTTCATCGGCCCATTCCCAGTAACCGAGCTCCCGCGCGCGTCTGTAGTGGTCTCCGAAGGAAGGATTTTCGAGCAAATGCCTCGTAATAGTCCACCTTCCCGGCATGTGCTTGTCCCGTGCAATGGCTCTAAGGCTCTCGCCCTTGGCGATCCTGATACATATTTCCGCCATAAGGTCAGGCGTCATTACGCTAGGCCTGCCTGTAGCTGTGAGCCTTTCTTCTATCCTTTCGGCTAATGGGTCATTAGCTTGCAAGATGGCGTCATCATTGGCTTGCAGGGTCATAGGCTTATCCGGTCGCTGGCTCTCAATGTTGGACCGATTGTAACCCTATGATATTCGGTTGAATATAGTTGTTGACATACGGACCAATGGCCCTCATAATCCACCATGCAGATCAACCACGCTTGAGGATACCCAAATGACACACCAAGACATTGCAGAACTGGCTTTTATCGCCTTGTTTGGCTGGGCACTTTTGAGCCCACTATTCAGGGCCCCCAAATGTGACTCAGTCACACCAAACACAGACCAACGGAGACAGAGACCATGAAACAAGGAGATCTAGTAACCATCAAACCGGATTACTGTCTTGCCGGCGAGCAAAGCATGGTGTTTGTTGTAACAGAATGGAATGGCGAACGCGGTTATATTGCATCTGTGTACGACATTCAAAGGAACTGGCTAATCCTTCCGACCGAACTTGTTCGCGATTACATGATTGCGCCTTTTGTCCCTAGACAGCACACAAACCGGGGCGCAACCCCATAACCACACGAGGAAACAAAACCATGAATACCAACAAACCGACAGCGCTGATCCATGGCGCGTGCAAGGTGCTCGGGCTCACTGGCGAGATCAACCCAGAGACCGTCACGGCCGCCTATCGACGCGCAGCCATGAAATACCATCCAGACAGGAACCCGGCCGGCCTTGTAATGATGAAAGCGGTAAACGCCGCACGCGAAGCGCTCGCAGACTTCCGCGGCACGCTTAGCCATGAGCCGGAAGCCATGAATTACGGTGGCGACCTGAACGACGCAATCACGTTCCTTCTGCATTGTGTCGGGCTCGATCTTGAGATTTGCGGCGCATGGCTCTGGGTTACTGGCGACACCAAAACGCACAAGGACACCATAAAGCAATTCGAAAGCGAAGCCGGCAATAAATTCCGCTGGCACTCAAAGAAACTCGCATGGTATTTCGCGCCCAACGATTACCGCGGGTTTCGCCGCACCAAGGGCGCAACACCCATGGAAGATATCCGCGAGCGCTACGGTTCCGCCCACGTGCAAACGCAATACCGGCCAGCGATAGGAGCATAAAACCATGAGCGCACAATTCTACATGCACACGGCCAGCGGCGAGATATGGCCAGCGGCATCAATACCGACCGCAAGGCTTGCCGAGTTTCGACCATATAAGGGCCCGATTGAGACGGATCACCCTTGCGATATTCGATGCACCAGCGCCAAGGGCCCGCTATGCAATTGCCAATGCGGCGGCCTGAATCACGGCGCCGACCACGGTATAGCGTCCGGTCAACTTGGCATGTTCGAGTGATCGCTCAAAGCGCACCCAGGTTAGGCCGGGTACGCTTTGTGGGAATCATTCCCAAGGTCCGTTTGGGCTTTAATGCAGACGAGGAAACTAAAATGGAACTATTCACGAAATCAGAAAGCGGCCGTTACAGGCCGGCAACACGGCAGGACGTTTGCGAACTTGCCGCCCGCTACGCCGATCCTATTCGCGGCGCTGCCATCACATCGCCGACCGATACGGCCGAATATCTCCGCACCCAGCTGGCACACCTTGAGCACGAGGTTTTTTGTGTCGTGTATCTGGATAACAGGCACAGAGTCATTGATTTTCGCGAGGAATTCCGCGGCACCATTGACGGAACAAGCGTTTACCCGCGCGAGATTGTGAAGGAAGCGCTAAAAAACAACGCCGCGGCCGTGATTCTGGCGCATAACCACCCATCGGGGATCGCGGAACCATCGCAGGCCGATGAAAGGATAACGCGCAGACTCAAGGCAGCGCTTGATCTGGTCGATATTCGATTGCTCGACCATCTCATTATCGGAGGTAGCAAGACCACGTCGCTCGCATCACGCGGGCTCATTTAACGCAGTAAATCACGAGGAAATATCATGTTTAAATCGCAGAAGTTTATCGACAGCAGGACCGGCGAAATTGTGACGCAAGTACCATTGTCACAGATTCAATACTTTGACGAGTATCGCGGGCCGAAGGAATGCGGGGATTTTGATACCCGTATCGCAGGCCGGCAGCAGGCCGCGGAAATCATGCAAGCGGCTGAAAGGTTTCGCGAGGTAGAGCCGGGCATCCACATATTGACCGTTTGAGTGCTTCACTGTTGCCGGGTCAGAGCCGGCAACCTGGGACGCATTCCCAATCACACGAGGGTAAGACAATGACCAATGAACAACGCGAAGCACTGCGACAAGTGCGGGACCGCATTCACGAGTTTAACGACGAATGCGAAGAGGCACAGCACACCGATACGGGCGAGGCTTGGGAAATTCTGGGCGCCGCTTATAACGCAATTGATGCACTGTTCACACCAACCAAGGAGCCGCGGCCATGCTCACCGAACAGCTAAGCATATTCGAATTGCCGGCCGACTTTGGCGGCATTGTGCTGGTTGACAGTCCAGTCAGAAAGGCTAACCCATTGCACAAGGCAGTCAGACAGGCCGCGGCGCCGGCCAATGGTGCCAAGACCGCGGACAAGTTCGAAGCCATGGCCGACCTGATGCAGGTACAGATTGAAGCGAAAATGGCCGACCGGCAAACCAACACATGCAAGCGACTCGGCCAAGCCATGAGCGCCAGAGCAGAAAGCGAGCGATTGATTCGCACACAACAAGCCTTGCGCGCGCTGGCTGGCTTGCACCGTGCCGGCGACGTTCCGCCTATCCTGGCCAGCATCAAAAGCAAGAAAGACGTGCACGAGCTGGTGCGGGCGGAGATGCAGCAGGTTCCGAACGGATTTCATACCTACTACGCCGACGCCGGCCGACCGCCAAAGGATGCAGGCGAGCAATCTTTAGCCGTTTGGGCGCTGCTATCCGGCAAAACCGACGAGGAAAAGCACGCCGATGCTTTGCGGCAAAAAATCGAAGGCTTGCAATTCTCAAAGATACCCGGATATTTCCCGACGCCGCCGGCCGTGGTTGAATTGATGCTTGACCATGCCAACATTGGCCCTGTTGATGTGGTTTGCGAGCCATCAGCCGGCTCGGGCGCCATCATCGACGGAATAATAGAGAGGCATGGCGATACGCCGATCATCGTGGTCTATGAGATAAACGCGACGCTTTGCGAGATTCTCAGGCTTAAGGGCTTTGACGCCAGACCGCTCGACTTCCTGGCAAGCGATTGCCGGCCCAGTTATGACCGCATCGTAATGAATCCGCCGTTTGAGAATCAGCAGGACGTGAAGCACGTTTTGCACGCTTACAGCCGTTTGAAGCCGGGCGGCCGTTTGGTTTCGGTTATGTCTGCGTCGCCGTTTTTCCGCAGCAATAAGGAATCGGTCGCGTTCCGGCAATGGCTTGAGAAAATAGGCGGCGAAGTTGTGAACCTGCCTGAAAACAGTTTCAAAGACTCCGGTACAGGCGTCAATACCAAGCTGGTGATTATCAACAAGGAGTAGGTATGAGCACTTTTAACACGTTACTACACGGACCCGCAGCAGAGGCCGCGTCAATCCTGGGTGGCGACAATCCGCCGGATGATTTAGGGTCGCTGCGGGCTGCATTGACCAATGCGCTCGACAGGATCGACAGGTTAGAGTCAAAAGTGAAACACAGCGAAAACGTACTGGTATGGGTAAAAACTATCATCAATAGCAAGGGGAAATAACATGATGACAAACGAAGAGCTAGACCTGGCAATCAAGACCACGCACGCCATTATCAACGGCATGTCAGCGCTTGAGGATCACCGCAACATACTCAAAGACCATCTGGCGAAGCTGCTACAGGCACAAGCCAATCGGGCGCTAGCGACGCCTGTGGAGCCTGTTGCGGTCGTGCCAGTTGAAGCCTGACGCTAAATCCTACGATCCGAGACCGGAATACCTGGCCGAGCTTATACAGTCGGCCGGGTTGACCCAAAAAAAACTCGGTTCGATCCTGGGAGTGGATCAGAGAACGATCCGGCGCTGGCTGGCCGGCGATCGACAGTTCCCATATTCCGTACAGTTCATGCTGGAAAGCCTGATTCTATCGCCTGATGAGTGTGACTAAGTCACATCAATGCAGGATGATTGACTCAGATTCGCGGTGATGTTTTGCCATGGGCGAGTGAATTACACCCAATTGTTCGTTTGGGCAGTCGATTGTGGCCGGCTTGATAACCAG
>Ga0224510_10002704_pt1 | contig 10451 bp, 12 predicted proteins | sample SF_May12_sed_USG_FD_170161 | JGI IMG/M metagenome (GOLD analysis project Ga0224510, IMG submission 170161) | Sediment microbial communities from San Francisco Bay, California, United States - SF_May12_sed_USGS_4_1 | ecosystem: Environmental > Aquatic > Marine > Sediment | place: USA: California... | reverse complement strand
TGGCCCCGGCGCAGAAGATCGGCCCGTCGTTGGTGATCACCACGACTCGCACCTCGGGATCGGCGTTGGCCCGGGCCAGGCCATCGATGAGCCCGCCCACCACGGCGCCCCCCAGGGCATTGCGGTTGTCGACGTCGGCCAGCGTCAGCGTGGCGACCCCGTCGGCGGTCTCGGATCGGATGGCGGTCATGGGCGGGATAATATTGACGGGCGATGATTACCGCAACTACGGTCGGCCCGTCCTGACCTGGAGGCCCGATGGACTTCGACTTCCCGCCCGAGGACGATCCGCGCCGACTCGAGGTGCGTGAGTGGATCGCCCGACACCCGCGACCGGCCCCGCAGGATCTGCTCGACGCGGGCTACATCGTTCCTCACTGGCCCGAGCCCTACGGGCTGGCCGCCGAGCCCATTCACCAGCTCATCATCGACGATGAGCTCGCGCGGGCGGGGATACGCCGACCGACCAACCCCATCGGCATCGGGTGGGCTGCGCCCACCATCTTGATGGCCGGCACCGAGGAGCAGAAGCAGCGGTATCTGCCGCCCATGCTCCGTGGTGAGGAGATCTGGTGCCAGATGTTCAGTGAGCCCGATGCCGGCTCGGACCTGGCTGCGCTCTCCACCCGAGCCGAACGGGACGGCGACGAGTACGTGATGAACGGATCCAAGATCTGGACGAGCGGTGGGCACTACTCCAAGTACGGGATCCTCATCGCCCGCACCGACCCCGACGTGGCCAAGCACAAGGGGATCTCGTACTTCATCTGCCCGACCGACCTGGCCGGCATCACCATGACCCCGATCGTCGACATGACCACGGCTCACTCGTTCAATCAGGTCTTCTTCGACAACGTGCGGATTCCGGTCGAGAACCGGGTGGGTGAGGAGGGTGACGGATGGCGCCTGGCCAAGGTGACCCTCTCCAACGAGCGGGTGTCGTTGTCGGCATCGGGCTCGTTGTGGGGTGCCGGCCCGTCGGCCGCCATGCTCCTCGACCTGGTTCGAGAGGGCGGGGGAGAGACCGATCCCCTGCTTCGCCAGCGACTGGCCGGGCTGCACTGCGAGGCCGAGGTGCTGCGCCTCAACCGACTCCGTACTCTCAGCGCCCGGATCGCGGGCAGGACTCCGGGCCCCGAGGCGTCGATCCAGAAGATCATGGCCGACGAGCACGGTCAGCACGTGATGGAGCTGGCCAAGGATCTGGTCGGGGCGGCTGGCCTGCTCATCGGGAGCGGCCCCGCCGGTGAGATCCCCGACTCGGCCCGTTCCGGGGCCACCGAGGTGAACTTCTCCCGCGATGCCTTCCCGGACGTGGAACCCATCTGGAGCTACGGATTCCTGTTCTCGCCGGCCCTCACCCTGGGCGGGGGTACCTTCGCCGTGCAGCGCAACATCGTGGCCGAGCTGGTGCTCGGGCTGCCCCGCGAGCCCAACGTCGAGCAGGGCATGACCTGGTCCGAGAGCCGTCGGGCCCGCGTCCCGCCTGCTAGGCCTGTTCCCTGATCGAGCGAGAGGACAAGCTCATGCCGGACGGTGCGTTGGCGGGAACTCGAGTCCTGGAGGTGGGCCTGCTGGTGCAGGCGCCCCAGGCCGGCCAGGTGCTGGCCGATCTGGGTGCCGATGTCGTCAAGGTGGAGATGCCCGGCGTCGGTGACCAGTCGCGCTGGATTCCGCTCTCGGCGTGGGACGACATGCGGCCGCCCTACCTGGTGGGCTGCAATCGGGGTAAGCGCAGCATCACCCTCGACCTGCACCGACCGCAGGGACGCGACGTGTTCCTCGCCCTGGCCGAACGGTCCGATGTGGTGATCTCCAACTTGGTTCCCGGCACGCTCGACAGCTGGGGCCTGGGGTATGAGGACCTCGCCGCGGTCAATCCCGGGATCGTGTACGCCGCGGGCAGCGCGTACGGCTTCGTCGGGCCCGACGCCGCGATCAAGGGGGCCGACATCGGTGGCCAGGCCGCCGGCGGCATCCTCACCATGATCGGCGACGACGATGGCTCGATCCGACCGGTGGGGGTCACCTTCGCCGACCACATCGCCTCGCAGAACATGGTGGCCGGCGTGCTCGCGGCCCTGCTGGCCAGACACCGCACCGGGCGGGGCCAGAAGGTGGAGGTGTCGCTCTACGGCGGTCAGCTGTTCGCGCAGGCCTCCGAGCTCACGGCCCACGCCCTGGCCGGCCAGGGACCGCCGCCAGGCGGGCAGGGCCACCACCTCGTGCCGGCCATCTACGGGATCTTCCCCACGGCCGATGGCCACATCGCCCTCGTCGGGGTGCCCGACAAGGCCCCGTTCTTCGCATTGCTGGGTCGCCCGGAGCTGGCCGAGGAGGAGCGGTTCACCGGCCTGTTCCTGGTCGACGGGGCCAAGGAGGAGCTGTTCGAGATCCTCGACGAGGTGCTCGTCACCCGGACGACGGCCGAGTGGGACGCGTTGTTCCGGGCCAACGATGTGCGATTCGCTCCGGTTCGGACCTATGCCGACGTGCTGGCCGACGAGGGGGCACATGCCAACGGGTATCTCCAGGTGGTCGATCACCCGGAGTGGGGCGAGGTGGTGCTCCCCGGCACACCCCTGGCGCTGTCGGACACACCGGCCGTGCCCGGTCAACTGGCTCCCGAACTGGGCCAGCACACCGAGGAGGTACTGCTGGAGGCCGGTTACCAGTGGGAGGAGATCGGGGCCCTCCGCGACCAGGCGGTGATCTGAGCGATCAGGCGGCCGTGACGAGGCGGGCCGCCCGCCCGCGACGGTGGTCGGCCATGGCCTGGAGCACCAGGCTCATCGCCCGGGCGATGGCCAGGGCGAACACCACCGTGGCGATGCCGAAGTCGCCGCCGAGCATGATGCCCGCGGCGAGAACGCTGATCTCGAGACCCAGGCGGACGGTGGTCGGGCGCAGGCCCCGCACCTCGGCGGCTCGCATGAGCATCTCGAACGATCCGCCGGTGAGACCCGAGTGGACGACGACGGCGATGCCCGCGGCGATGGTGGCGACACCGACGCCCACCATCGCCATCTGCGCGACGAGGGGATCGGGGTGCACGATGAGCTGCGCGGCAGCATCGACGGCCAGACCATTGGCCAGGACGAACAACAGGGTGCTGGGTCGGGGTCGTTGCCCCAACACCGTCGCCACCAGGATGAGGCTGCCCGACACCAGCCAGGCGGCCTGGCCGTGGCTCAGTCCGGTACGTGCGTCGATGGCCGACAGCAGTACGTCGAAGGGCGGTAGCCCCAGGTCGCCGGCTCGGAAGGCGGCGACGCCGAACCCGATGAGGCTGGATCCGAGGACCATCATGAGCAGCTGGCGGGCAGGGGTCGTCACCCGTGTCTCCGACAGGAGTCGCCCGGCGGCAATGGCGCCGTGACGGCTGAAGGCGGTGAGGGTTCTGGTATGGGCCCGGGCGGTCCGGGGAAGCTCGAGGAGGCGTTGATTCACCAAGGCATTGTCGGGCCGTTGGGCGCTGGACCCGACGGGGTTTCGGCGGTCGTCCGTCACATCGTCGGATCGGGATACGGTCGCGGCCGTGGAGGCGCGTCAGCCGGCCGGGCTGCATCTGGAGATGTGCGATCTGGACCCCGACACCTACCGGGCCCGGCGAGGCGCGTACTTCGATGATGCACCGCTCACGCTGTTCGCCAATCAGGTGCCGCACCGCACCGACCTGCCCCGGACCCTGCCCGAGTTCGCGCTGCTCGCCGTGCACGAGGTCGGGGCTGATGCCCCCCTGCCCCCGGCCGACGACGAGGTGACGGGGTCGTTCCGGTTCCTGCGCACACCCCGGCCCGGTCAGGGTTCGCTCAGCGGCCAGTCCACCAACGGGCTCCAGTTGGTGCTGATCAGCCCGAAGGAGCCGGCCCACGCGCAGGAGCTTCGGGACTGGGGTGACTTCGTCCACATCCGCCACATCGCCGAGACCGCGGTGCCCGGATTCGGCATGATCACGCCGTACCGAAACGCCGGACCCGGCCCGATGTTCCTGCACTTCTACGAGATGCACACCGACGATCCCGAGGCCGCCTTCTCGTCGATGACCCCCTTGGTGGCCGCCCGGCTCGGGGGCACCGACACCGACGGCTACCGCCGCTGGGCCTGGCACCCCCAACTCCACATCGACTACGTCAACACCTTCGCCCGCCGGTGACGGGGTCAGAACCCGTTACCGGTCGGGGGAGTCGGTGCGGCCGTCGGCGTGGCGGGCGAAGCGGCCTTGCTGGCGGTCGTGGACAGGATCGTCTGCTGGCCACGGCCAGCCGCCGAATCGGGTGCGCTGGTAGTCCTCGAAGGCCTGCTCGATCCCGGCCCGGTCGTTCATGACGAACGGTCCGTACTGGGCCACCGGCTCGCCGATGGGCCGCCCCTGGAGGATCAACCCGTCGACGTCGGTGGCGGCCTCGATACGGGTGGCCGTCGCCGCCTGGAGCACCACGCCGGTGGGTGGCGTTATCAGCTGCCCGTCGATGACGGCCGACCCCTCGCCGTACAGATAGAGCACACGGTTGGTGCCGGCCGTCGCGGCGGGGACCTCCAGACGGGCGCCGCCGTCCACGTGGATGCCGAGGACGGCCACGTCGGCCTCGGCGCGCGCCGCCCAGGAGTCGGGCGGCGGGGGAGGAGGCGACTGACCGTCGATGGAGCCGGCCACGACCGTGATGGTGGTCGACCGGCCGTGCTCATCGGTGGTCACCACGTCGGGGATGTCATCGGCCCACAGCATGGTGAAGTACGGCTCGACCATCTTGTCGTCGGCCGGCAGGTTGAGCCATATCTGGAAGAGCTCGAGCGGGTTGTCGCGGTCGCGGTCGACCAACGGAAACATCTCGGCGTGGACGATGCCCCGACCAGCGGTCAGCCACTGGGCGTCGCCTCGCCCGAACCGGGCTGTGGCGCCGAGCGAATCGCTGTGATCGATGAGGCCCCGCCGGACGTAGGTGACGGTCTCGAAGCCGCGGTGCGGGTGGGCGGGGAAGCCCGGTACCACCGACCCGTGGTACATGTTCCAGCCGTCGACGTTGGCGAAGTCCTGCCCGATCGTGCGTCCGGCCAGCGAGGCCGCCGGTGCCAGCCGGTCGTCGCCCGCGGGGTAGGCGTCGACGTGGTGCACGCAGAACAGGAACGGATCGAGCGTGGGCCACGGTGGGCTGCCCAGCTCGAAGGTCTGGAGGATGCTGCCGGTGATCTGACTCATGGGGCGGCTCAGCTCAGCTGGGTGCGCGGCAACGAGGTGATGTCGCCTTCGGCCATCTCGGCCACCGCCGGCGTCGGCCGGGGATCGCCGAACAACATGGGATCGCCGACCTGGGGCTCGTGGCCGGTCGGGTCGGTCACCCAGTAGGACGCTTCCAGCGCGATGCCGTTGGGGTCGGTGAAGTAGATCGAGCGGATCACCTGGTGATCGACGATCTCGGTGACCTCGGATCCAGCGGCGATCAGCCGGGCCCGCAACTGCTCGAGGTCGGCTTCGTCGGCGAGATTGAACGACAGATGGTCGAGTTGGATCGGATGGTCGGGCGGCGGCGAGCCGGCTCCCTTGGCGAAGGTCTCGGCACCCTCGATCTCGAAGAAGGCGACCGTGTTGCCGGGCGACATCTCGAAGAAGTAGTGGCGCATGGGTCCGGCCATGGTGGTGGCCACCAGGGGCATACCCAACACCCCGGTGTAGAAGCGCACCGTGGTGTCCATGTCGGGGGTCACCAGGGCGAGGTGGTTGATGCCCTGCCACTTGGGGGCCGGGGTGTCGTGCAGGTCGGCTTGATCGGCCATCAGTGCTCCGTCGGTCGGGTTCTCTGCTGCAACAGGTCGCGGAGGGGTCGCATTCCGATCGTGGCGATGCCAGCCGATGCCAGGGCGTCGTAGCCCGCCGGTCCACCGTAGAAGGTGCGTTCGAACTCACGGCAGTGGGCGCTGTCGGTGATGGCCTCGAGCTCTCCGCCCCGCTGAGCCGGGTGGCAGATCAGGTAGTTGAGGCCCGGCCCCAGCCCGTCCAGTCGCCGCTGGTTGTGGGTCACGCCGTCACCGGGCGCGAACGAGAGGGAGTCGGCGCAGAACCCGTCGAACAGCGGCCACCCCTGTTGGCCCATGGCCCGGATCGGTTCGACGGTGGGCCCGTCGTCGGGGGCGTCGCCGCTGATGGGCAGGAAGGCGGGGATGGCGAACTCGCGAGCCAGGTCGAGGTAGATGGCGAAGAACTTGGCGTGGAACAGGGTGCCCATGTGCGAGTCGATGTGGGTGACGTCGATACCGGCGTCGAGAGCCCGTTGGATCTGGGCCCGCAACTCGATGGCCACGTGCTCGGGCTGGGCGTGGCGGACGGTGTCGCGGGGATCGAGGAACAGGGTGCCGTCGGCCCCGACCAGCGAAGCCACCTCGACCGTGCTGGCCACGGGACCCCATCGATACCGATCGAACTCGGCGTTCAACGTGAGATGCACCCCCAGGTCGAAGGCCGGCTCGGCGCGGGCGATGGCGGCGGCTTCGCCGAACCAGGGGCACGGTGCCATCACGCTTCCACAGGTCGCCGGCCCGTTGGCCAGCGCGGCGAAGGCCCCCGTGTTGGCGGCATGGGACATGCCGATGTCGTCGGCATGCACCACGGCCACCCGGGCATCGGATGCGAAGCCGAGGTCGGTCAGGTCGCTCACGTGAGGGACGGAACGGTGGCCATGGCGTCGGCGATGGTCGCATCGGCCAGGTCCAGGTCCACGAGCTCACCGCTGAGATACGACTCGTAGGCGGCCAGGTCGAGGTGCCCGTGGCCACAGAGCGCGGTGAGGATGGTCTTGGATTCGCCGCTCTCCCGGCACGCCAGCGCTTCCCGCACGGTGGCCGCGATGGCGTGGGTGGGCTCGGGCGCAGGGATGATGCCCTCGGTGCGGGCGAACTGGAGGGCGGCCGCGAAGCACTCGGTCTGGGGTATGGCGATGGCTTCGGCCAGCCCCAGCTCGTAGATGTGCGACACGAGCGGGGACATGCCGTGGTAGCGCAGACCGCCGGCGTGGATGGGCTCGGGGATGAACGAGTGGCCCAGGGTGTGCATCTTCAGCAGCGGCGTCATCTGGCCGGTGTCACCGAAGTCGTAGCGGTACTCACCCTTGGTGAGCGACGGGCAGGCCGCCGGCTCGACGCAGCGGATGATCGGGCTCATGTTGCCGGCCAGCTTCTCGCGCAGGAAGGGAAAGGCCAGCCCACCGAAGTTGGACCCGCCACCCGTGCAGCCGACCAACACGTCCGGGACCTCGCCCACCTTGGCCAGCTGGCGCAGCGCTTCCTCGCCGATGACCGTCTGGTGCAGCAGAACGTGGTTCAGCACACTGCCGAGGGCGTAGCGGGTGTTCGGGTCGGCCACCGCCATGGACACCGCCTCGGAGATGGCGATGCCCAGCGAGCCGGAGTGGTCGGGATTCTCGACCAGGAGCTGGCGGCCGTAGTCGGTGACCGTCGACGGGCTGGGGTGCACCGTCGCTCCCCAGATCTCCATCATCGTCTTGCGGTAGGGCTTCTGTCGGTAGCTGGCCGCCACCTGCCACACCTCGCACTCGATGCCGTACTGCGCGGTGGCGAAGGCCAGGGCACTGCCCCATTGGCCGGCCCCGGTCTCGGTGGTGAGCTTGGTGATGCCTTCCTGGTGGTTGTAGTAGGCCTGCGGCACCGATGTGTTGGGCTTGTGCGAACCGGCGGGGCTGACGCCCTCGTACTTGTAGAAGATCTTGGCCGGGGTGTCGAGCACCTGCTCGAGGCGTCGGGCCCGGAACAATGGGCTCGGGCGCCACAGCCGAAGAACGTCGAGCACACCGCCCGGGATGTCGATATACGACTCGGTGGAGACCTCTTGTTCGATGAGGGCCATCGGGAACAGCGGGGCCAGATCGTCGGGCCCGGCCGGCTGGAGCGTGCCCGGATGCAGTGGCGGCGGGGGCGGCGCGGGCAGGTCGGGGATGACGTTGTACCACTGGGTCGGCATCTCCGATTCGTCGAGCAGCACCTTGGTGTAGTCGTCGGCCACGGGGTCCCCTTCGTCGGACAGGTGTGGCCCCGCACTCTATGGCGGCCCCCGTACGACGTCAGCTCGATGGGGCCCGGTGAGGCAGGCCCGGTGCCGCATGGCGGCCGTCACTGGCAGTCGACGCAGCGGCCGTGGAGGTCCAGGGTGTGTTGCAGGGGAGCGAAGCCGGTCCTCGCCGCCGCGTCGTTCAGTTCGACATCGATGCGTCGCTCGAGGTCCTCGTCGAGGCGGATGTCCGAAACGGTGCCACAGTCCACGCAGATCAGGTGATGGTGGTGCCCGAGGATCGGTTCGGCCAGCTCGTAGCAGGCATGGTCGGCGCCGGTGGCGAGGCGCCGCACCAGGTCGGTGCGTTCGAGCACGTCGAGGTTGCGGTAGGCCGAGCTCTGCGACAGCCCGTCGTCCATCTCGAGCAGGTCGGGTAGCGTCACCGGTCGCCCTGCTTCCGCCAGCCGGGCCACCAGCCTGCGCCGCCCGCTGGTGTAGCGCTGTCCCAGGTTCGCCAGCCGGGTCGCCACGCGCTCGTGGATGGTGTCGAGGTCCTCGATGGGCCCAGGAGAGGGAGCGGAGCGACTCATGGCCGGGTCCAGTATGGCGCCGGGCCCGCCGTCGCCGACGTTCGGCGAGGACCTTGGCCCCGTTCGGCGCCGACGAGACCGTGGCAGGATCTGGTGATGGAACCGATGTCCACCCGCTGGTGGACGATCGCAACGCTCGGGCTGCTGGGCCTGTCGGTCGCCGCGTTCGTCGCGGCGCCGCTGGCGCTTCCCGCGTCGTACGACTGGGTGGAGCACACCACCAGCGAGTCGGGCGCCCAGGGGCTGGAGGGGGCGTGGTTGGCTCGGTTGGGATTCGTGCTCTTCGGACTGGCCGTGCTCGCCGTGGCCGGCCGGATGGCGCACCGCTGGGGTCAGCGGGCCACGGCGCTGCATCGCGTGTTCGGGGTGTGCATGATCGGCGCGGCCGCCTTCTCCAGTCGTTCGTGGGAGTCCAATGTCCGGTACGACACCACCGAGGACTTCCTGCACTCGGTGGTGGCCACGGTGATGGGCTTCGCCTTCGCCTTCGGGGTACTGGCCGTGGCCCTCGTCGGTCGGGAACGGGGTGGGCGCCCACGGCTGCTCGATGGGATCGCGGTGGCCGCCACGGTGGTGCTGCCCATCGCGATGACCGTCGATGAGCCTCGGGCGGGACTGTTCCAGCGGCTCATGTTCGCCATCGCCTATGCCTGGTATGCCAGAGAGACGCTGGCCGTGGGCCATCCCCGGTCGTGGGGTGAGCCGGCCCGGCCGTTGGCCGAGGACTGGCGCTCAGCGGGTCACGAACGTGGCCGATGAGGCGCTGCTGAGCAGCACCGAGATGAGGATGCCCAGGGGCAGAGCACCGAAGTAGCCCAGCGGGATGCCCACGTTGCCGAGGAACAACATCAGTAGCCAGGTGGCCGGGAAGGTGGTGATGAAGAACACCAGAACGGCAGCGATCAGTACTCGTATCATCGGTCTCCCTCGAATCGGTGCGTCAATCCTGGCACCCGCCGGCCCGACGGTGGGGGAGTGTCCCTTCGCCGTTCAACGGTTCTGCCACCCGGGTGATCGTTTCTCGAGGAAGGCGTTGATGCCCTCACGCAGGTCTTCGGCCGCCATCACCACCTCGACGGCTCGGGCCGTGGCCTCCCAGCCGGCGGCGTCGTCGGCCGCCGCCACGGTGTCGACGGCACGGAGGGTGGCGCGCACCGACACCGGGGCGTTGGCCGCGATGACCTCGGCCAGCTCGACGGCCGCCGCCAGCGCCTGCCCGGGCTCGGTGACCCGATTCACGAAGCCCAGCTCCGCAGCCCGTTGGGCGGTGATCTCGGCGCCGGTCAGCAACAGCTCCTTGGCCACATTCAGCGGGAGGGCACGACCGGCGCGGAACAGGGCGCCGCTGTTGGCGATGACGCCCCGTTTCACCTCGGGAAGCGCGAACCGTGCGTCGCTGGCCGCCACCACCAGGTCCGATGCCATGGCCAGTTCGAACCCGCCCCCGAAGGCGATGCCCTCCACCGCGGCGATCAACGGCTTGGTTCGGTCGCGACGGATCAGCCCGTACTCGCCGCCTCGTTCGGTGGGCGCTCCGGGACCGTCGCGCAGGTCGGTGCCGGCGCAGAACATGCGTGTACCGCCGGTGAGCACGGCCACCCATTGATCGGGGTCGTCCTCGAAGGCGTTGAAGGCCTGGTCCAGGCCACTCGCCACCGCCTCGTTCACCGCGTTGCGCTTGTCCTCACGGTCGATGGTGACGACGGTGACTCGGCCTCGTTGCTCGGATCGGACTGCCATGTGCCTTTGTAGCATCTGGCGTTCCCCTCCGATCTGGTGGCGGGTGGGCGTGGTCGGGTCGTCGGTGGTACCTCGGGGGCCGATCGTTCTGGTTTACGATCCGCGCATGCTCGGCTCGC
>Ga0224510_10002703_pt1 | contig 10451 bp, 8 predicted proteins | sample SF_May12_sed_USG_FD_170161 | JGI IMG/M metagenome (GOLD analysis project Ga0224510, IMG submission 170161) | Sediment microbial communities from San Francisco Bay, California, United States - SF_May12_sed_USGS_4_1 | ecosystem: Environmental > Aquatic > Marine > Sediment | place: USA: California... | reverse complement strand
CCGGAGCGGAGCGAGGGGGGAAGGTTCCTGCCGGCTGGAGGCCGGGAGGTAGGGGGCTTCTCAACGCGGGAGTCGGGTTTCTTGTGGGCCATGGCTCTTGGGTGGGCGCCGTTGCGGGTCCACCTCACAGGGCCTTCGCGCGTTGAGGCTGCCCTCTACCTCCCAGCTCCCTTCGGTCGCTGGCAGGGACCTTGCCCCACTTCGTGGGGGACAATTGCATCCGGTTGTCCCCCGGAGCGGAGCGAGGGGGGAAGGTTCCTGCCGGCCGGAGGCCGGGAGGTAGGGGGCTTCTCAACGCGGGAGTCGGGTTTCTTGGGTGCCATGGCTCTTGGGTGGGCGCCGTTGCGGGTCCACCTCACAGGGCCTTCGCGCGTTGAGGCTGCCCTCTACCTCCCAGCTCCCTTCGGTCGCTGGCAGGGACCTTGCCCCACGGGGACAACTTCAGGCGCATCGCGTATCGCGGAACCATGTATCTGACCAGGGGTCTCTGGGTCCCATGTAGAGGCGGATGTGGAGGTTCGGCGATGTCAGATCGGATGGCGGGAGGCGTGATGTCCTCGGTGCTCGCCCTGGTCGCCCTCACCCTGAGCGCTGCGTCGACCCCTGCCGTGGCGGTGGTCAAAGACGACGCGCCTCAAACGTTCGCGATCGATTTCGAAGACTATCCGGCCACCGGCCCGGGCACCCCGGCCGGTCCCGGTATCACCGACTTCTACGCCGATCTCGGCGTGACCTTCAACAGTCCCAGCGTCCTCGACTATGACCAGGGCATTGCCATAGAAGGATTCGCCAGGTCCGGGTCGCAGGTAGCCGAACACTGCTACTCCCAAGAGTTCTGCTCCGTCCCGATCCGGATCGACTTCGACGACCCCCAGGCGCGGGTGGGCATGTGGGTCGGGTATTCCTGGACTGGTCTAGAGCGAACCGATGAGGTGATGATGATCGGGTACGACGCCGAAGGCAGCCGGGTGGCGGTCGCGAGCGTCGCCCTTCCTGGCGGGGACATCGTGCCGGTGGACACCTTCGTCGAGGTTTGGTCGCCCGAAGTGCCGATTCGCTCGGTGGAGGTCCGTTGGGATGACGCGCAAACACCCACCAACGGCCTGGCCATCGATGACGTCACCTTCGAACCCTGGGCCCCATCTGTCAGCCCGGACCCGGACGGCAGCATCGATCTGGGAAAGGCGGAGATCGGCAGTGTGGTCGAGGGTGTGTTCGACGTCGTGAACACCGGGAACACCGCCGTGGCGATCGACGAGGTCACCGGGTCGGAGGGCCTGGTCGTCGTCGAAAGCCTTTGCACGGGTGTCTCGTTGTTGCCTGGGGAGCGATGCGCTGTGACGGTGGTGATGGCGTCTGAGAGTGCGGGTGTCATCGGAGGCTTCGCAGCCGTGTCGACGTCGGCCGGCGGTCTGTCCGTCGAGCTCATCTCATCTTTCGTCGAACCCGAGGCCGCACCCACCACCTCGGTGCCGGAGCCGGTCACAACCGTGGCGCCTCCGACGACCGAAGCCCAACCTGTGACCACCGGTCAACCTGTGACGACCGAGGCCTCCGAGATCCCGTTGGTGACCATCTCCCGGCAGGAGCCCGATGACGAGGAGACAGGCGGCGCCCTGGTGCCCGTGGTGTTGGTGGTAGGTGGGGCGTATGCGCTGAGGCGGCGTGCCAGGGCGAGGAAGGCCACACTCCCTATCCCGAGGGTGAGGGTCAACGCCACCCGACCTTCCGCCTCACTGGCGCCCGCCGACCGCGAGGTTGAGGTGTTCGCTCGCCTCGTGTCCGCGGCCCAGTCCTACGACTGGCCCGAAGAGTGAGGAATTGATGATGACGAAGATCTCCGAACTGTTGTACGGCGATGACAAGACTGCCGATGCCACGTTGCGATCCGGCATCGCCGGGATGGGGATGGGTATCGCCACCGGGTTTGTCCCGAAGGTCACCACCGACGCGGTCGCCGCCACGCTGGCCGTGTTGTCCATGCCGGTATCGGATGTCCTGTGGTGGGCGGCAGAATCACAGGCCCGGATCCGCCAGGCCATGGACCGGACAGCGGGCCACCCGAGCAGGCGAGAGGTCGTCACCCTCACCCGCCAGCACCTCGAATCGAGTCAGCGCCCGCAGGTGATGGTCGAGATCGCCGGGGTGGAGACGCACCTGTTCGACTTTGATCTCACGATCGATCTGACCGTCGATTCGCTGGTCGCCGAGGTCGAGGGCGGCGAGTTGAAGGAAGTGAGGGCCGGCTCTGCGACCTCGAAGGCGTCGCTCGACCTGATCGACCCCTCCGGCCGGCGACGGGTCCCCGTGTTCTCCTCCCAACTCGCATCTATCGATTTGAACTGAGCGCATCCTCGTCCTTCAGAATACGAACGTTGTGCTCTGGGTGGACGACACCGAGGTCCGCGACCGTGCACCTATGGATCCGGTGATCGAACTGATCGACGTCAGCAGGCGATACCAGGTCGGACCCATCACCATCACCGCCCTGGAGAGCGTGGACCTTCACGTGGACCCTGGCGAGTTTCTCGTGGTGCTGGGGCCGTCCGGCAGTGGAAAGACGACTCTGCTCAACATGATCGGGGCTCTCGACACGCCCACGTCGGGGAAGATTCGGGTGGCTGATGTGGACATCACCTCAGCTACTCCGTCCGACCTCTTTGCGTTTCGACGCTCGACCGTGAGTTTCATCTTCCAGAGCTTCAACATCTTCCCCGGGTTGACGGCCGAAGAGAACGTCCGATTCGGAATCGACGTCGCCGGGCGGACGACGGGGCCGTCCGCCCGCGACGTGTTGGAGTCAGTAGGTCTCGGCGACAGAGCCGAACACTTCCCCCACGAGCTGTCCGGCGGCGAGCAGCAGCGGGTGGCGATAGCCCGGGCGCTGGCAACCGGCAATCCGGTCCTGCTCGCCGACGAGCCGACCGGCGAGCTGGACTTCGAGACCGGTGTTCAGATCCTCGAGTTGTTGCGGGCTCAGGCCACCGATGGGCGGGTGGTCCTCGTTGTCACCCACAATCGTGAGATCTCCCGAATCGCCGACCGTGTTGTCGAGCTGTCGTCGGGTCGGGTGATCTCGGACGGAGCACCGGCGGGAGGACGGGCTGCGATCTCCGAGTTGCACTGGTAGGTGTTCATGTTGCTGTTCCGGTGGACGTGGCGGGACTTGCGGGCTCGATGGGTCCAGGTGGCGGTGATCGCTCTGGTGGTGGCCGTGGGCACCGGGATGTACGCAGGGATGCTGTCAACCACCGAATGGGCGCAGATCTCCTACGACGAGAGTTACGCCGCGGTCAACGCCCACGACGTTCGGGTCACCCTCGCCACCGGCAGTCTCGCCGCCGAAGGAGAACTGACGGCGGCGGTTTCAGATCTGCTCGACGGCGAGGCCGTTGCCGAGGAGCGGCTGATCGTTCCCATCCGGTTCGACGCTTCCACTCCAGATCAGACGATCATCGTGCGCGGGGCGGTGGTAGGGGCGCAGGTGGACGCGTCCGTCGATGTTGTCGACGTCCAGCGGGGTCGCGGCCTGGGGTCGGCGGACGCCGGAGAGCCGGTAGTGATCCTCGAGCAGAACTTCGGGTCGTTCTACAACCTCGGGGCATCGGGAACGCTCACGCTGGCCGGCGGGTCCGAATTCGAATGGGTGGGTCAGGGGGTTGCCCCCGAATACTTCATCGTCCAGCCGCCCGAAGGCGGATTCTTCGGGCAGGCGGAATACGGGGTGTTGTTCACCTCGGTCGAAACGGCGCAGCAGATTGCGGGATTCGGCCCTGTGGTCAACGATCTCGTGATCTCATCCGGGGCCGATCCTGTGGAGCTGGCGGCGGCGGTGGAGGCCGTTTTCGACACGGTTCACCCCGAGTTGGGCGCCACCGTGGCGACCGGTGAGGAGGACCCGACCAGGCGTCTCCTCTACGACGATCTGGAGGGAGATCGTCAGTTCATGGCCGTCTTTGCCGGTCTCATCTTCGCCGGGGCGGTGGCGGCGGCGTTCAACTCGACGTCGCGCATGGTGGAGTCGATCCGGCGCGAGTTTGGGATCTCGATGGCGCTGGGCGTTCCGCGTTGGCGCATTGCGGTTCGACCGCTTCTCGTCGGCGCTGAGATCGCGTTTCTCGGAGTGGTGTTCGGTGTCGGATTGGGTGTGGTCATCAACCAGGCGATGAAGCGAGTGCTGGTCGACTTCCTTCCGCTGCCGGTGTGGCAGACACCGTTCCAGTTCGGCCGGTTCGCCGGCGGAGCGGCGATTGGATTCTTGGCTCCGTTCCTGGCCGCGGCGATTCCCGTGTGGAGGGCGCTGAGGGTCCAGCCAGTCGAGGCAATCAGGACCGGACACCTGGCGGCGCGAGCGGGGAAGTCGTCGCTATTGCGGTGGATTCCGGGTGACACGTTCGCCAAGATCCCGTTCCGCAACCTGTTCCGTGCGCCCAGGCGGACGGTGCTGACCGCCCTCGGGATTGCGGCAGCGATAACCGTGCTCGTCGGCATGGTGGTGATGGTCGATTCGTTCGTGGCGACCATCGATGCGGGAGCGGCCGAGGTGACGGCCGGTTCACCGGACCGGGTTCTGGTGGGACTCGACACGGTGCGGCCCGTCGACTCACCTGAAGTGAAAGGAGTGATAGCTGCGGAGTCGGTGGGGGCGGCGGAGACGGGCTTGCGGGTTCCGTCGCGGGTGATGGTCGGCGGCGTCGGTTTCGACCTGTTACTCGAGGTGATCGACCTCGAGAGTGACCTGTGGCACCCTACCTTCGTGGAAGGGTCGCCGGCTCCCGGAGGGGTCGTGCTGGCGGAGAAGGCGGCGGAAGACCTCGGAGTGGAGGTCGGCGACGTGGTGACGGTGGAGCATCCGAGACGCCAGGGCCCACTGTCGTTCTCGCTGGTCGAATCAGAGCTGGAAGTGACGGGCCTTCATCCCCATCCGTTCCGGTTCGTGGCGTATCTAGACGACGGCGACGTCGACCTCCTCGGGATGGCGGGTCTCGCCAACACGCTGAGCCTGGAACCGAGCCCGGGGTCGGATCTGGCAGACGTGCAACGCGAGCTCTTCGGCAATGAGGCAGTGACTTCGGTGATGGCCGCCGGGTCGGTGGCCGACATCATCCGCGACTTCCTCGAACAGTTCGTCGGCATTCTTCAAATCGCAGAGATCGGCTCGATCCTGCTCATGGTGCTGATTGCGTTCAACTCGGCGTCGGTGGCATTCGACGAGCGAGCGAGGGACCACGCCACGATGTTGGCGTTTGGAGTGCGGCGCCGGCGGATCATGCGGATGGCCACGGTGGAGAGCGCGGCGCTGGGGGTGATCGCAACGCTGCTGGGTGCCGTCGGCGGATACGGCTTCTTGCGGTGGGCGGTGCGGGCCAACATCTCGGAGACGGTGCCCGAGATCGGGCTGAACTACGTGTTCACTCCGACACTGGTAGTGGCTCTCTCTGTGTTGGGTGTGGTGGCAGTGGCCTTGGCGCCCTTGTTCAACTGGCGCCGCCTCCGCCGTCTCGACGTCCCGTCCACCCTCCGGGTGATGGAGTGATCGGCCGCCTGGGCGTCCGGCGTTGGATGATTCGGAGGAGTGGCTCCGATTCGGATCCGGGTTCGGCTTCGCAGCGCGCGGGCTCCGCCCGCGCTTCCCTGATGCTCAGGTGCTCGAGGAGGCGTTTGCGCGGATTCGGGCACGTTCCTCGGCGGCGGCGGCGATGCCGCGGGCCATCTGTGGGAACACCAGCGCGTGGAACGGCAACATGGCATACCAGTAGATCCGGCCGAACAGACCGCGGGGCACGAACCAAGCAGTCTGAACGAGCCGGCTTCCCGTTCCGGTCCTTTCGACTGTCCACCCCAACCACGCCTCACCGGGCAACAGCATCTCCGCCTTCAGTTCCAGGGAAGTACCCGGTTCGACACGGACCACCCGCCAGAAGTCGAGCGGCTCGCCCACCCGAATCTCCTCGGGATGACGTCGGCCACGCCGCAGACCCGCTCCGCCGAACAGTTGGTCGATGATTCCCCGGATGTGCCAGGCCCACCTCGCCGCGTAGTAGCCGTTGGCTCCCCCCACCCGCATGAAAGCCCAGGCAACGTCGGCCGGGTCGGCCTCGACCTCCACCTCCCGTCGATCCGAAAAGATCGTCCCGAAGGCGTGGCTCGGATCCGACGGGAGCGGATCGGCGGGTTGCCACGAGCTTCGGGTCCATCGGGTGGGGACATCGGCCCCTCGGGTCTGCTCGATCGCCTGGCTCACTGCTTCGCGGTACCCGATTCTCTGGACGGGGATCAGCTCGTCGGCGGACGTGTCGGTGACCACCACTTCGTGGCGCAGGCTCTCGACGAGGTGCTCAGCAACCGACGATGGCAGCGGTGTCACCAGGCCAACCCATCGAGCCGACAGGCCAAGCGACAGAACAGGAACCCGGATGATGAGGCGCCTGCGAAGACCTGCCGCACCGGCGTAGCCCTGCATCATCTCCTCGTAGGTGAGGACTTCGGGTCCGCCGATCTCGATGATCCGTCCTTTGGTTTCGGAGTGGACGAGTGCCCCCTCCAGGTACGAGAGGACGTCCCGGATGGCGATCGGTTGGCATCGCGTTCGGACCCATGAGGGCGTCATCATCACCGGCAGCACCTCGGTGAGGTACCGGGTCATCTCGAACGAGAGTGATCCCGAACCGATGATCACCGCGGCCCGGAACTCGGTGACGGGGACCGGCCCGGTGGCGAGGATCTCCCCCACCTCCTGGCGGCTGGCGAGATGGGGAGAGAGGTCTCCGCGGCCGAGAGCGCCGAGATAGATCATGCGCTCGATCCCTGCTTGCTCCGCCGCTGCCGCCATGTTCGCCGCAGCACGACGGTCGAGGTCCTGGAAGTCCCCGGTTCCCATCGAGTGGACCAGGTAGTACGCGGCGTCCATGCCGTCGAGGGCAGGGAGGATCGTGGCCGGATCGAGGAGATCGGCCTGCATCACCTCCACGTCATCTCGCCAGGGGTAGTCGCGCAGTGAGGTGGGGCTGCGGGTGATGGCTCTCACCGCATGCCCGGCTGCGAGCAGTACGGGGATCAGCCGTCCGCCCACATACCCGCTCGCTCCGAAGACAACGACGTTCATGTCCGGAGCCGCATCGAGAGTCGGTTGAGCACGTTTACCAGTGGCATCACACCTGGTTCTACCCTGATCTCGTCGATACCGGGATTCCCCGAGCGGTGGGAAACGGGACCAGCAACTGGAAGGGAGCCCTCGTGGCCGTCGAAAACTCCAACCGGCTTCGTCTCTACAACCTGGTGATGGGGGTGTTGCACGCAGCCCAGGGCGTGGCGGTCTTGGCCCTCGCCACCGAGTTCGCCTTGCCGGTCACAGCTACCTTCCTCGAAGGCCCTCCCGGGTCGGCGGCCGGTCCGCCCGAGGTCCTGTTGGATATTTCGGTGGCCTGGGGCGTGGCGATCTTCCTGTTCCTGTCGGCCGTGTTCCACTGGTTGATCATCAGCCCGGGCTTCTATGCGAGGTATCTCAACGGTCTCGCACACCACCGCAACCACTTCCGGTGGGTGGAGTACTCGCTGTCGTCGTCGGTGATGATCGTGCTGATCGCCATGCTCACCGGGATCGGCGACATTTCCGCCCTCATCGCCTTGTTCGGGGTCAACGCCGCCATGATCTTCTTCGGCGCCGTGCAGGAGAAGTACGAGGAGCCGGGCGGCTCGTTGACACCCTTCTGGCTGGGCTGCCTCGCCGGCATCGTTCCGTGGATCGCCATAGGTGTGTATCTGGTGTCGCCGGGAACCCCGGCCGAGCCGCCCGGGTTCGTCTACGGGATCTTCATCTCGCTGTTCGTGTTCTTCAACGTGTTCGCCCTCAACCAGTGGTTGCAATACCGCCAGATCGGGCGGTGGCGCGACTATCTGTTCGGCGAGCGCTTCTACATCCTGTTGAGCTTGGTGGCGAAGTCGGCTCTCGCCTGGCAGGTGTTCGGAGGAACTCTGGCGGTCTGATCCTCGGTGAGCGAGCAGTCCGCAGAGCCGACTCAGGTACCTGGTACTCGGTACCCGATATTGAGGTAGGGCCCGAGCAGAGCTCGGGCCCTACTCAGAGGTCGAGCGCCGGATCCTGGGTGAGGACCTGGTGTTCGAGGGCCTGGAGGTACCGGGATGGTTCGAGTCCAACGCCGGCGAGGTCCGTCCGGTATCGGTTGTATGCCTGAAGCGCCTCGCGCTGGCGGCCCGATCGGTAGAGGGCCAGCATCTGTTGCGCCCGGAACGAATCCCGGAACCGGTGCCTGATGACCAGCCCGTCGAGCTCGGCCACGAGCTGGCGGTGGAGCCCGGCCCCGAGGTCGAGATCGATGCGAGCTTCGGTCACCGTCAGATGCAGCTCTGTGAGTCGAGCGATCTCGGGGGCGAGCAGCTCGACATCTTCGAGTCCGGTGTAGGCGTCACCGGTCCACAGGTCGAGCGCCTGCCCGAACAACTTTCTCGCCTCGGCGTCGTCATCGGCAACGCGGGCCCGGCGGTGGACATCTTCGAACACGCAGGCGTCGATGGACCTCCGGGGGAGCGACATCCGATATCCCCTCCCGGTGGAGTGGATGGCGTCGCCCAACTCGCGTCGTAGGTTCGAAACGTAGGTGTGGACGATGCGGCGGGCCCGAGGGTTGCCGGCGTCCCGGTAGAGGGCGTCGACGAGGACGTCCGAGGACACCTCACGCCCATTGGCTGCGATGAGAATCGCCAGCACGGTGAGCTGTTTGGGTCCCCCCAGGCTCACCGCGTTCCCGGCGCTGTACGCCGTGATCGGCCCCAACACCGTGAGTTCGATGTTCGGGCTGATCGCTTCGACTCCCACCGCTGTTTGTTCTGTTGTGTCGGCCTCCGTCTCGGTCATGACACCCTCCTCTTCCCAGGATTGCGCCGCACACGGGCGGCATCTCTCCCTCCCTTGGGTATCAAGGACGGTCCCGTGTTGATGGAAATACAACCGATTTCCGAACCATGGGCCTGCACCCTGGCTCATCGGGTGCTCAGGAACTCGCGGGTGCGAATCTCGAAGAGGTCGAGCGTCTCTTCGTCGAGGCGAGGAGTGTGATACCCGTCCACCAGTTCGTACAGTCGTTCGACGTCACCTGGATGGGAACTCTCCAGCCATGACAGCCACGCGGTCATCGACTGCTCAAGGGACGCGATGTCGTAACTCAACTCAGTGGCCGCGATCCTGCCGTCCTCGAGCCTGAAGGTAATCGTGGCGCTCGACGGCGGGTCGATCGTCGCCGGTCCTGCCCAGGGCACTCCCACCCTCAGCTCGCAAACGACGAGCGCAGGCCGGACCGAACGGTCCGGGATGTCGCAACCCTCCTCGAGCCATTTCCAACCAGTTCGATCGAAGAGCGAGAAGAGCCCCGGAAGGTCATCGGAACCATCGATCCACAGGTCGGCGATGTCGGGAGAAGGTCCGAGCGCACCGCCTAGCGTGCTCGCGTCCCCGGAGGATCGTGCCGACAGAAACGCTCTGACCGGCGACACCGGCACCGTTTCCCCCGAGGTGTATTCGATCGAAAGAGTCTCGTACAACCCCAAGGCTTGGGGCGTCGTCCGGGGCCAACCGTCGGGGGGATCGTTGAACACAACATCGAACTGTTCCGGATAGGTCTCTTGGACCCAGCCCATGAACGGAAGAATCGCTTGGGCCCAGTTGCCAAAGTACTCGATTCGCTCTACCACTTGCTCGATGCTCCCGTCGGCCACTTCGAAGGTGGTAGTACCAGGGTACGGAGCCAGCTCGCGGAATCGACTGATGCGGTTGCTGAGTTCGAACGAGCACTCGACCGTCGAGTCGCCTTCATCTGGCCGGCATGAGATGTTGTCGAATCGTGTGTCCGATGCCGCGTACCAGTCGACGCGATTCACAATGGTGTCGGCTCGACTGCTCGTGCCCTCCGAACCGAAGAGTCGCCTGAGCGCGGCGGTGTCTCTGCGTGCAATGGCGTCCATTGCTGCCTCGGCGACTGCAACAGGCGCCGCTTGGGCTCTTCCCGGAGCAGCAACGGCGCTGCTGGTCGAGGGTGGAAAGGCCTGATTCCCCGGGCTCGAGCCCAAGACCAGAAACACCCCGACAACTGCAGCAGCACCAGCAAGTGACGATGCCAGCAGAACATCGCGGCGCCGATCTCTGATCGGGTTCCCGTCGACGTCTGGCAGTTCCACCATTCTCATCTTCAATGCTTCGATCGGGGGTGGTTCGCTCGAGGGATGAGTTGGGTGCGGACGCGGGTTGGCAGCCTTGAACAACTGGATGACCTGATCGTCAGACTTCATTCTTCAATTCCTTTCCGGTCACGCGGCTGTCGGCGATCTCGCGTGTGGCGTCCCGAAAAGCGGACACGAGTCGGCGCCGCGCTCGGAACGAGCGTTGTTTCGCTGCGTTGTGTTTGATTCCGAGGATTTCCGCGACGTCGTTGAGCGGA